>Ga0105248_10004837_pt1 | contig 14910 bp, 16 predicted proteins | sample KBSS34metaG_FD_81524 | JGI IMG/M metagenome (GOLD analysis project Ga0105248, IMG submission 81524) | Switchgrass rhizosphere microbial communities from Kellogg Biological Station, Michigan, USA - KBS S3-4 metaG | ecosystem: Host-associated > Plants > Roots > Rhizosphere > Soil | place...
CATCCGGTTTGCGACACGGCGCGAGCGGGACTTCCGCCTGCCGGCCGAGTTCGACGTCGAGGCCCACAGGATCGCCCGGCCGTGGCAGATCGGCACCCGGGCCGGCGTGGCGCGCATCGGCGTCCAGGGCGACACCGCATGGTGGGTCGATCGCACGCTGGCCGACGCCGGCGCCGTCGTCGACGGCGTTTTCGAGACGGGATACGCGACGCTCGGTCCGCTCGTCTCGTGGATCCTCCGACAGAACGGCCGGGCCGTGCCGCTCGATCCGCCGGAGCTGCGCGACGAGGTGCACAAGGCGCTCAAGCTGCTGCGAGAACGCCATAAGGGCGCCGCGCCCGAGACGGCCCGCGAGCGCCGCGCCGAAGTGCGTCCACCGGTCGAGCGCCAGCCCGCCGGGCCGGTCGCGCCGGAGCGTTTCGGGGTCCTCCAGGCGCTGCTCGCCCACCTCCTTGCCGCCTGCGGCGACGACCGCTCGGCGGAGCTCGACGCCGACGAGCTCGCCGAGCGCTTCTCGTTGCCCCGCGAGGAGCTGCAGGAGACGCTCTCCCTCCTGAACCTCGTCAACTTCGGCGGAGGGTGCTACACGGTCTACGCGATGGTCGACGAGGACGCGAGCAGCGTCCGGATCGACAAGGAGCTGTACGGCGACGTCTTCCGCAAGGCGCCGAAGCTGACGCCTCTCGAGGCGCGTGCCATCCGGCTGGCGATCGAGTACGTCGGTCCGACGATCGCCGCCGAGGCCGACACGCCGCTCGAGCGCGTGCGCCGCAAGCTCGACGAGACCTTCGGCCAGTTCGAGCTGGCGTCGCCCGCGGCGACCCGCGCCGGCGAGGACGAAGAGGAGCTCGTCCGCGTGCTCGCGGACGGGGTTGAGAAGCGGCGGCTCGTCGAGCTCGAGTACCTCAAGGAGGGCGAGGAGGAGCCGACGACGCGACTCGTCGAGCCCTACACGATCGAGCGGGAGCTGCCGTTCTGGCGCGTCCACACGTGGGACCGGACGGTCGACGGGCCGCGCACCTATCGGCTCGACCGCATGCGCTCCGCGCGGCTGACGCGTGAACGCTTCGAGCCACGGGACGGCTTCGATCCGAACTACCTCGTCGAGCCCGCCGTCGGCCTGCTCTGGCACGCGCCGCCGATCGCCCGCTGGAAGCTGGAGCGCGGCGCGCGGGGCCTCACAGACCGGTCGGCCGTCTCGAACGTCACGTTCAAGACGGAGGAGTGGCTCCTCTCCGAGGTGCTCGCGGACCGTGGCGAGACCGTGGTGCTCGAGCCCGCGTCGATGCGGCGTTCCGTCGGGGCACGCGCCAAGGCGCTCCAGGCGGAGCTCGGGCTCAGCCCGCGGCGGAAGCGGACGGTAGAGAAAGCCTGAACCGCGCGCCCGGGCCGGGCTCCGCCGCGAGGTCGAGTGACCCGCCGTGCGCCTCGGCGATCGTTCGCGCGACCCAGAGGCCTAGCCCGCTCGAGCCGGAGGCGCTCACGCCGCGTGCGAAGACGTCGACCGTCGGGTCGACCCCCGGCCCGTCGTCGACCACGTCGACGACGACCACTCCGTCGTGCTCCCCGACGCCGATCGTGACGCTCGAGCCGTGGCGGAGCCCGTTCGCGACGAGATTGGAGAGCACCTGGCGCAGGCGTGTCGGGTCTCCCTCGACGATCGGACGGCCGGCAACGGAGATGTCGACGCCGTCGGCCCGGAGCTCGCCGACGAGCGCGGCGACGTCGACCTGCTCGCGTCGTAGTGAGCCTGGCTCGCCGTCGGTGAGGATCCGCTCGATGTCGCGCGCGGCCGCGATCCCCAGCGCGAGTGCGCGCGATCGCTCCGCGGCAGGCAAGCCGGCGGCCGCACCTGCGAGCGCGGCCAACGCCGCGACCGGGCTCCGCAACTCGTGGGCGACGAGCTCGAGGCCCTCGGCCGACATGCCCCTTCTGATGGGGTGTGGCTTCAGCCTCGCCCCACTTCCTCGGACGACCGATCGGCGCCCGAGCCGAGCACACGCTGCGCCGCCGCTCGGAGTGCGGGTTCGGGGTCGTCGACGTACGCCCTCGCAAGCCGACGCTCTCCACGGCCGTTGCCGAGCGCCACGAGCGCATTCCGCCTGAGCCACCGAGGATCGTTCTTCGGCACGTAGAGCCGCTCGAGGTCGGCGACGAGCTCGTCTCCGTCGCCCCCCAGCCATTCCGCCAGCGAGACCATCGGGGTGGCGTCGTCGGGCAGCGGCTCGTCGGCGCGCCGTTTCTCGACGCCGCGGTTCCACGGGCACACGTCCTGGCAGATGTCGCAGCCGTACACGCGGTCGTCGAGAGCGTCCATCACGTCGTCCGGCATCTCCCCCTCCGTCTGCGTCCAGTAGGAGAGGCAACGCGTGGCGTCCAGCACACCGGGCTCGTCGTCGGAGAGCGCTCCGGTCGGGCAGGCGTCGATGCACAGCGTGCAGCTACCGCAACCGGCGTCGAGCGGCGGTGTCGACACGATCTCCACGTCGCTGACCAGCGTTCCGAGCACGACCCACGAGCCGTGCGTGCGTGTGATCAGCATCGTGTTCTTGCCGATGAACCCGACACCCGAGCGCTCGGCTCCGGCGCGGTCGACATGCTGGTTGGCGTCGACGAGCACCCGGTAGGTGCCGCCGAGCCGGCGGCCGAGCAGGTCGAGGCGCTCGCGCAGGAGCGCGTAGTGGTCACGCCAGGCATACCGCGGGAGCCGGCCCTGCCCGGCGCCGCCTGCCGGGCCCGGGACGTAGTAGCAGAGCGCTGCGGAGACGACGGTGCGCGCCCCCTCGAGGAGCGTCTCCGGATGGCACGAGACCTCCGGCTGCGCCATCGAGAACCGCATCGTGCCGAAGAGCCCGCGCGCCCGCCGCTCGCGGATGTGCCGCTCGGCGGCCTCGTACGGCGCGGCCGGCGCCGCGCCGACCACGTCGAGCCCCAAGTCCTCGCCCAGACGGCGCAGCTCGTCGGCGGTCATGCGAGGATCGTGCCATGCTCGCCGCCCGGATCCACGAGGACGGCGGCCCGGACGTCATCCGGGTCGAGGAAGTCCCTGATCCGGTGGCCGGCCCGGGAGAGGTGCTCGTCCGCCTCCGGGCCGCGTCGCTCAACCACCTCGACGTCTGGGTCCGCAAGGGGCTGCCGTCCGTGCCGAAGCCTCGGATCCTCGGTGCAGACGGCTCCGGCGTGGTCGAGGCGCTCGGGGAGGGCGTCGACGGGCTCTACGTGGGGCAACGGGTCGTCCTCAACCCCGGGCTCGAGCACGGCGACACGATCACGGTGGTCGGCGAGCATCGCGACGGCACGCACGCCGAGCTGATCGCGATCGCGGACGCGCAGGTCTTCCCGCTCGACGACGGGCTGTCGTTCGAGGTCGCCGCGGCCTTCCCGCTCGTCTACGAGACCGCCTACCGCATGCTCGTCACGCGCGCCGACGTGCAGGAGGGCGAGTGGGCGCTGATCTGGGGGATCGGCGGCGGCGTCGCGACCGCTGCGTTCGAGATCTGCCGCGCGCTCGGCGTGCGGACGATCGTCACGTCGAGCGACGACGACAAGCTGGCGCGCGCGGTCGAATGGGGCGCGGACGTCGGCGTCAACCACGAGAAGGCGGACGTCGTGGCCGCCGTCCGCGAGACGACGGGCACGGGAGTCGATGTCGTCGTCGAGACCGTCGGCGAGGCGACCTGGGCGAGGTCGCTCGGCGCGGTGCGCACGTTCGGCCGTGTCGTGGTGTGCGGCGCCACCAGCGGGCCGAATCCCCCGGCACAGCTCCACCGGTTCTGGTGGAAGCAGCTCACCGTGATGGGGTCGACGATGGGCACGCGGGAGGACTTTCTCGGCGCATACGAGCTCGTGCGCAGCGGCCGCGCCGGGGTCCACGTCGATCGCGTCTACCCGCTCGCCGAGATCGCCGCGGCGCACGAGCGCCTCGAAGCCGGAGAGCAGCTGGGGAAGATCGTGTTGGGAATCCCTGAGTAGTCGCGGCGAGCCGCTACGGTACGCCCATGGTCACGAAGGACGACGTCGTCGAGGCACTGCACGGTGTCGAGGACCCGGAGCTCGGGATGGACATCGTCGAGCTCGGCCTCTACTACGACGCCGAGATCGAGGGCGAGCACGTCAAGATCGTGCACTCCCTCACGTCGATGGGCTGCCCGGCGGGGCCGATGATCCAGGAGTCGATCCACGAGGCGGTCGCCGCGCTCCCCGGGGTCGAGCAGGTCGAGGTCGAGCTGACCTTCGACCCGCCCTGGACACCCGACCGCATGTCGGACGACGCGAAGTTCATCCTCGGCTTCGGCTGAGTCCTGCTCGCGAAGCGGGACTCCGCGCGAGCGGAAACCCGCCGCTCGATCCCGGCCTGCGGCGGGCGCACCTGAAGGCGCCCGCTGTCGCGGTCGCAGCTGCGCAGTACGACGCCGCTACCCGAGCAGGCGCACCTCCTCTTTCCGCTCGCGTGCGAAGAAGTGGATCCCGTCGTCGAAGCGCACCCAGTTGCAGCGCATGCACATCACGAGCGAGTGCGTGCGCGCGGAGTCGGCGAGGAAGCGGACGCCTCGGAGCAGGTCGCCGTTCGTCATTCCGGTCGCGACGACGATCACGTCGCCCGGGGCGAGATCCTCCTCGGTGAACACGTGCCCGATGTCGTCGATGCCGATCTCGTGCGCGGCGTCGATCTGGGAGCGCGTCGTCGGCCAGAGCTGGGCCTGCATACCGCCCCCGAGACAGCGGAGCGCGGCCGCCGTGAGAACTGCCTGACGCGTCCCGCCGATGCCGATCGCGAGGTGGTCGTTCGTGCCGCGGATCGCCGCCGAGATCGACGCGGTGACCGTTCCGTCCCCGATCAGCTTGATGCGCGTGCCGGAGCTGCGGAGCTCTTCGATCAGATCGTGATGGCGCGGCCGGTCGAGGACGAGCGCGGTGATGTCCAGCGGCTGGCGTCCGAAGCTCTCGGCGACCTGCTGGACGTTCTCTGCGACCGGGCGGTGCAGGTCGATGACGCCGCGGGCGCGCGGGCCAACGGCGATCGAGCGCATGTACATCTCGGGCAGCCGGCGGAGCGCGCCCTCGGGGGCGACGGCCAGCATCGCCATCGCGCCCACGCCGCCGCGCGCGACGACGCCGCGACCCTCGATCGGGTCGAGCGCGAGGTCGACGCGCTCGCCGCCGGAGCCGATCGTCCCGCCCGGCTCGAGCGCCTCGCCGGACCGCGCACCGAAGACGATCTGGCCCTCGATCGGAAGATCCTCGAGCGCGGCCTTCATCGCGCTCGCCGCAGCGTCCTCGGCCGCCTCCTCGTCGGCGCGACCGAGCCAGCGTGCGCCCGCGAGCGCCGCCCATTCGGTCGCCTTCGCGTAGCGGGTGCAGAGGCAGTCGGCCACCGATGCCGACTCTAGACGGTGACGCGTGCGAGCCGTTCGGCGGTGGAGAGCACGAGGTCGAGCACCTCGCCCATCGCCTGGTCGAGGGTCGCGTTCATGATCACGGGCACGTCGAAGCGGTGCGCCCGCTCGATCAGGGCATTCTGAATCAGGCGGATCTCGGGCATGGCGTCGATGTAGCGCTCGAGCGGGCGCAGCCCCTCGGTCGCGTAGTCGCGCACCCAGAAATGACTGCGGTGGAGGTCCTCGTCCTCGATCGCGACGAGGCACTGCGCCACGATCGCCCGGCCGCGGTCTACGTCGACCATCCCCGGGACGAGGTGGACGCCCTCGAGCACCATCGACCACCCCTCGGCCAGCGAGCGGTCGATTGCCGCATCGACGCCGACGAGCACGTTGCGGGTCTGGTCGAGGAAGCCCAGCAGGCGCGCGTCGCCTGCTTCCTCCTCCTCCGCCTTGGTGAGCGCCAGCCCGGCGTCGAAGCTCGAGTAGTGCACCGAGGGCATGAACGCCGGCGAGAAGAACGCGCGCATGGTCTGGCGGATGAAGTCCGTCGACGTGACGCGTGTGATGCCGAGCCGGTGCGCCGCCTCGGTTGCGATCGTCGACTTGCCGGTGCCGGTTGCGCCCCCGACGAGCAGGATGATCGGGACGTCGAGCTGGCGCAGCGCATGGAGCCGCCGGAGTCGTCGCATCGTGCGGCCACCCTCGGCCTCGCCCAGTACCTCCGCCGCGAGCTCGGCGAGCCGGTCGAGGTCGAGCCGATCCGTTCCCCGCTCCGCCATGTCCGCGTCCGCCCGGCGGGTGAGCTCGTATGCCCGGGTCACGGTCAGGCCGGTCGCCGCGAGCGCGCGGGACATGAGCCCCTTCGACCAGGGCGGGTCGTCGTCGCCTCCGAGGGGAAGCGGGGCGAGGTACCGGCGCTCGCTCATCGCGAACGAACCGGCTCCCGAGCGACGGCGACCGCCTCGGCGGCAAGCCGTTCGAGCGCGTCGTCGAGGATCGCCTCACCCGGGAGCGGGACGATGTCGTTGGCGGCGACGACGACGCGCACGCCGCGGCGGCTCGCCTCCTCGACGACGACGTCGACGGCGGCGGCCTTCAGCTCGACGAGGAAGACGTCGGCGTCGGCGGCAGCGAGGTCCTCGTACAGGCGGACGCGGTCGGAGAGGTTGCCGGACACCGAGGTGACGCGAGCGCCGTGCGCGGCCTCGAGGTGCTCTGCGAGCGGCGGGTGACGCTCGGGCGGCGCCGTGCAGAAGAACGCGACGCTCGCGCCGTCGACCGGCTCGAGCGGCCGCGGCCGCAGCACCGTGCGCACGAGCGGCGTCCAGGGCCGCATGTGAGCGCGAAGCGCGTCGCGCAACTCCGCATGCGGCGCATCGTCCTCCGCCATGGTGACGACGACGAGATCGGCGATCCGCGCGCGGTAGGAGTTCAGGTACCCGGCCGTGACCTCCACCGGCTGCGCGGCGGATGCGACGAGCACCCGGCGATCGGCGGCGACGGGCGGCAGCGCAGCTCCGCTGCCGTCGAGGACGACGAGCTCCGCCCCGAGTCCGGCCGCGACCGAGACACCCTCGAGGACGTTCGAGACCGCGACGGCGCCGGCCAGCCCGCCGCCGCAGCGGCGGCAGCCCACCGTCGTGACGCCGGCGACGATGGCCGTCTCGAGATGGTCGGATGCCGCGTGCCTGCCGTTGCGGGAGAGCTCGAGCAGCGTCTCGACCGTCGGTCGGACGACGACGACCTCGGGCTCGGGAGGCCCACCCCTCCCCATCGCCACGACCACGGTGCGCCGTGTCGACGCGAGCCGCCGCGCGACGTGCCCGGTGACGGCGGTCTTCCCGACCCGTTTGCCGGTGCCGATCACCGCCAGGGTCGGAACGTCCACGACGGTCGCCGGCGGTGGGTCGAACCGGAAGTCCGAGCCCTCGTACGAGATGCCGAGCGCGAGGACGCGGCTCGCGAGCGCGAAGCGCTCGGGCGGTCCGAGCACCGGCTCGTCCGAGAGGTCGAGGACCACATCAGGCTGGTGGCGCTCGATCGCAGCCTCGACGGACGGCTCGAGTGGCACGCCGTAGCCGTCGCCGTCGCCGCGGAGCTTCTCGGTGCCGCCGACGAGTACGGCTGCCACGACGAGATCGTCGATCTCCTCGAGCGCCGCGCGGACGACGGGTGGATAGTGCTCGCCGTCGACGATCGCGACCACGCGTCTCATCCCCGCGTCGTCACCTCCGCCTCGATGCGGCCGGTGTACTTCTCGTACGCGTACGTCTCGGTCGAGAACTGGATGATCCGCTCCTCGCCGTGGAAGGGATGGCGCCGCGAGATCGAGACGTGATGGCCGTTGATCTCCACCACGTTGTAACAGGGTCTCGTGTTTCCCCGAAGGCGCAGCGAGGAAACCGTGCCCGTGTTGACGACGAAGAGGTTCTCGAGCCGCCAGGCATACGGCACGTGCTTGTGCCCGGAGAGGACGAGATGGACGCGTGCGCGGAGCAGGCACTCGATCGCGTCGCCGGCGTCGTAGACGACGTTGCGCTCCCGTCCTGTACCGGGCACGGGGAGCAGGTGGTGGTGGAGCACGAAGATCCGGAAGTCCGACGGCTCCGCGGCGAACTGCTCCTCGATCCACGAGTAGCGGCCCCGGCCGATCTGGCCGTGGTCGAGGTCGGGCTCGGTCGAGTCGACGGCGACGACCCTGACGCCGCCCTTCCCCAGGACGGAGGAGCGGTTTCCGAACAGCTGCTCGAAGTGCACGTAGCCGACGTTGCGCGCGTCGTGGTTCCCCGGCACCACGACGAACGCGTCGCAGTTGAGCTGGTCGAGGTACTGCCGCGCCATCTGGTACTCGTGCTTGAAGCCGAAGGTCGTCAGGTCGCCCGTGCAGATCACCATGTCCGGGCGGAGCTCGTTGATCTCGGAGATCGCACGGTCCAGGAGCGCGGCTTCGAAGTACGGGCCCCCGCAGTGGAGGTCGGAGAGGTGGGCGATGCGGAACGGGCGCGCGGCGACGTCCATCTACAGCGCAGTCTACGGCGACGTCCGGGCCGATAGCTACCCTCGGGACGGTGCCGGAGGCGCTCCCGGAAACCGTGTCGTTCCAGGCATATCGCGGCTCCGCGCCGCCGCGTTTCGTCAACGGCGCAGAGCGCGAGTGCGCGCATATCCTCGACTGGTACGGGATTCCCTGGGAGTACGAGCCGCGATCGTTCGTACTCGAGCGCGACGCCGAAGGCCGCGTCACGAGCGCGTTCACGCCCGACTTCTACCTCCCCGAGCAGGATCTCTACATCGAGGTCACCGTGATGAAGCAGTCCCTCGTCACCCGCAAGAACCGCAAGCTGCGCGAGGTGCGGAGGCTGTACCCCGACATCAGGGTGAAGCTCTTCTACCGTCGCGACATCGAGCGTCTCGCGCAGCGGTATCGCCTGCGGATCGCGTCATGAGCGATCCGAACGCAGCAGCCACCCGCCTTCGTCGCGACGGGCAGCCGATCGGCGACGTGTACCTCGGCCGCGCGGAGATCGCATCGCGCGTTGCCGAGCTGGGACGCGAGATCGCCGCTGAGTACGACGGCCGCCTTCCCCTCCTCGTCGCCCCGCTCAAGTCGAGCGCGGTCTTCCTCGCCGACCTCTCGCGCGCGCTCGAAATCGACCACGAGCTCGACGTCATCGAGCTGGCCCCGTACGGCAGCGGGCGCCCCGGGGGCGGCGTAAGGCTTCTCAAGGATCTCGACCGGCCGATCGACGGCCGCGACGTGCTTCTCGTCGAGGACGTCGTCGACACCGGCCTGACGCTCGGTTTCCTGACGCGAAGCTTCGCCGAGCGGCGCCCGGCGAGCCTTTCGGCCGTGACGCTCCTCGACCGGCCCTACCGCCGGCTGGTGGACGACATCCCGCTCCGGCATGTCGGCTTCACGGTGCCCGACGAGCTGTTCGCCGGATATGGCCTCGGCCTGGACGAGCGCTGGCGCGCCCTCCCGGATCTCCACGTCGTCGTCGCGGACGAGCTCCCCGCCGCGATCGACGCTGCGTAGGCGGCGCTGCCGCCACCGGCGGCGCGCTAGAGGTAGCCGAGCGGGTCGACCGCGCTGCCGTTGACCCGCACCTCGAAATGGACGTGCGGGCCGGTCGAGTGGCCCGTGCTGCCCGAATAGGAGATCGTCTCACCCGCCCCCACCGACTGCCCGACCGAGACGGCTAGGGACGAGTTGTGCGCGTAGGCGGTCGAGAGACCGTTCCCGTGGTCGACGACGACGAGGTTGCCGTAGCCGCCCATCCAGCCCGCGTAGATGACCACGCCCGCCGCGGCCGCGCGCACGGACGTGCCTTCTTCGACCGCGATGTCGATTCCCTCGTGCATCCGCCCCCAGCGCGACCCGAAGCCGCTCGTCACCGGGCCCGAGACCGGCCATCCGAGCACACCGCTGCCCGAGGGAGCAGGCACCGCGGGAGCCGAGGATCGCTGCTGTGCCTCCCGGATGCGCGCCGCGAGCGCAGCGCTCTGCTGCTCGAGCGCATCGATCTCGGCGAGCGTCGCGACACGGTCGGATCGGATCGACGCGAGAGTCGCGGACTTCTCGCTGCGGGCGGCGACGAGCTCGTCGCGACTCGCGACGAGCCGGGTCACGATCCCGCGCTGCTCGGCCGTTGCCGAGGAGACGGTCGCCTCGACGCGAGCCGCCTCGACACGGGCCGCACGCGTCCGGCGGCGGGCGTCCGCCACGCCGTCGCGCGTCGACTTGACGCTCGCCGCGATCCGCTCGTCCTGGCGGCCGATCCTGTCGAGCAGGTCGAGGTTGTCGAGGAGGTCGGCGAAGCTCGCCGTCCCGAGCACGAAGGCGAGCGCGTCCGGGCCGTCGGTCATGTAGAGCTCGCGCACGCGCCGCTCGAGCCGCTCGAGCGCGATTCGATATTCGCCGCGGAGCCGGCCCAGTCGCTTCGTCTGGTCGGCGATCGTGTGGTCGAGCGTTCCGAGTCGCGCGCGGGCCGAGCTGAGCTGACCTTCGAGCACACCGAGACGTGCCTGCTGCGCCTCGACACCGGCCTGGAGCTCCCGCACCCGCCCCGCCACGGCGCTCAACTCCTCCGTGAGGACGCCGGCGCGCCGATCCGCCTCGGAGGCGTGTCCACGAAGCGTCTCGATTCGACCGTCGACGCGGGCCTTGTCCGTGCCCGGGTCGCCGGCGGCGGTGCCGGCCGCGAGGAGCATGCAGAGAGTCACCAGGCCCGCGGCGGCTGCCTCGAGGCCCGCTCGACGACCCATCATGCGGTCTTCGCGGTGTCCTTCCGGGTTCCTCCGGCAGATCCGGCGCGAAGCCTGTCGAGCGCACGAAGGGCCTCGGCCGCGTCGCGCCGCACCACGCCCACCACCGCGCGGTAGTCCTCGTCCGAGATCCGGCCGGCGCGGTGATCGGCCTCGAGCTCCTTCAGTGCCGCGAGCGCGCGATCCCGCTCTTCCTCCGCGTCGAGACGTTCCCGCTCGGCAGCGTCGAGCTCGTGGAGCGCGTCCGACTCGGGCGCCGGCTCCCGCAGGAAGGGCAGCGCGACCACGACGACGCCCCCGACGACGAGCGCCGCGGCGAGCAGCAGCCAGACGCTCACGTCGTCGCGGTGCGCTCCGTGCGCTCGCGCTCGGAGGCATACCGCGTCGCGAGCCTGCGCTCCTCACGCGCATCCGGCCACAGCGTGATCAGCGAGCCGAGCACGAAGACGAGGCCCGCGAGCCAGATCAGGTTGACGAGCGGCTTCACGAAGATGCGGAAGAAGACCGTGCCGTCGTCGTTCACCTGCTCGGCGATCACGAACAGGTCCTCGCCGGTGAGGGGGTCGGAGCGGATGCCGACCTCGTTCGAGACCTGCTGCTCGACGCTGTAGGCGTTCTTGCCGGCCTGGATGGTGCCGAGCGAGTCGCCGCCACGCCGAACGTCGAGCACCGCGCGGATCTCGGTCGCATTCGCTCCCTCGCGCTCGGTCAGGTCGCGGTACGTCAGCCGGTAGTCGCCGACGGCGAGCGACTGGCCGCGTGCGAGCTTGCCCTCCACGACCGAGTCGTAGGCGCTCGATCCGGCGACGCCGATCGCGAGCAGGACGATCGAGGCGTGGACGACGTAGCCCCCGTACCGGCGCCGGTTCCTCCCGATCAGGCGCCCGAACGCGGTCGGCACGCTCTCGCCGGTCAGCGCCCGGCGTCCCGACGTCCCGCGCACGAACTCCTGGCCGATCGTGGCGAGGACGAACGCGGAGAACGTGTACGCGACGAGCCCCGGGGTCGAGGAGCCGGAGCCGAGCAGGATCAGCACGAGCCCGACCGCGAGGGCGATGCACGCCGGCCACGCGAAGACGCGACCGAGCCCGCGCAGCGACGCGCGCCGCCACGCGACGAGCGGGCCGATCCCCATCAGCAGCAGCAGCGGCAGCCCGAAGATCCGCAGGAAGAAGTCGTAGTACGGCCGTCCGACGACGACGGATTCCCCCCTGACCGCCTCGGAGAGGATCGGCCAGGCGGTGCCCCAGAGGATCGTCAGGCACAGCGCGACGAGCAGTAGGTTGTTGTAGAGGAACGTCGCCTCGCGCGAGACGAGCGACTCGAGCCGGGCGCTCGTCCGCAGCTGTGGCAGACGCAGCCAGATCATCGTCACCGAGAAGACGACCGCCACGACGATGAACCCGAGGAACCACGGGCCGATCGCGCTCTGCGTGAAGGAGTGGATCGAGCTGACGACCCCCGAGCGCGTGAGGAACGTCCCGAACAGCGAGAGGCAGAACGCGAGGCTGACGAGCGTCACGTTCCAGACGCGGAGCATCCCCCGCTTCTCCTGGATCATCACGGAGTGGAGGAACGCCGTCGCGGCGAGCCAGGGCATCAGCGCCGCGTTCTCGACGGGATCCCAGGCGTAGTAGCCGCCCCAGCCGACCTCCTGGTAGGCCCAGTGGGCGCCGAGCAGCTGGCCGATCCCGAGCGCCGTCCACGCGACGATCGTCCAACGGCGCGTCGTGACGATCCAGCGCTCGTCGGTGCGACCCGAGAGCAGCGCGCCCATCGCGAACGCGAACGGCACCGCGAGGCCGACGTAGCCGAGGTAGAGGAACACCGGGTGCGCGACCATGTACGGGTTCTGGAGGCTCGGGTTCAGCCCGTTGCCGTCCGCGGCGGCGGGGATCGTGTCGAAGGGGCTCGAGACCGCGACGAGCAGCCAGGAGAACCCCACGGCGATCCCGGCGAGCACGGGCGTGACCCACACGACGAGGTCCCGGGCGCGCTTTCGCGCCAGCCAGACGGCGAGCGCCGAGTAGGCCGTCAGAACGAGCAGCCAGAGGAGCAGCGAGCCTTCCTGCCCGCCCCAGAAGGCGGAGATCTTGTACGGCAGCGGCAGCGCGCGACTCGAGTGCCCGGCGACGTACGCGAGCGAGAAGTCGTCGCGCAGGAAGCCGGCGACCAGCACGCTCGTCGCGACGAGCGTCGAGAAGAACGAGGCGACGAGCGCGTTCCGCGCAGAGAGCGCGAGCCGTCGCCGGCCGAGCGCAGCCGCCGCGCCGCCGGCCACTAGGGCGTACAGCGAGAGGCCGAGCGTGAGGATGAGCGCGGCGCGACCGAGCTCGGCCATCGCTCAGGACTTCGCGGCCTGGTACTTCGACGGGCACTTCGTGATCATCGACCCGGGAGTCGTCACGAAGGTCCCGTCGGCCCGCTGCGTGCCCGTCACGACGACGTCGCGCCCGGTGCGGAAGAGGTCCGGCACCGACCCCTTGTAGAGCACCGCCACGCGCTGTTTCTGGTTGCCCTCGATGTCCTGGAGCACGAAACGCATCCCTGCCCCGTGGGGATCGCCGGTCGGTGATCCCACGACGCGCCCGGCGAGCGAGACCTCGCCCGTCTTCGACGCGAGCTCGCTCGGCGAGACGGACGGCGTACCGCCGCCGGCGAGCGACGTGTAGAGAAGGAACACCGCGAGGACCGCTGCGACCGAGAGTGCGATCACGAGCCGCGCCGGTGACGATGACCGCGCCACGCCGGACAGTCTAGAGACAGGTGTTCCGAGGGGGGTCAGGCACCTCTGGTGCCGGAGCCCTACGCCTCGGCGGCGTCGCGCTCGCGGCGGTGCGGAACCTCGTAGCCGTGATCGAGGCAGAGCGACCCGGGTGCGTCCTCGGTCAGCGCGTCGCAGTAGCCCTTGCCGTAGGCGGCGCGCATGAACGCAGAGACGACCTCGAGATTCCACTCGGCGATGTCCGCCGCCTCGCGCCAGAGGTCGGTCAGGCGGAGGTCGATATCGAGCTCGAGAAGGTCGATTCGGGTTGGCTGCGGCATACGGCGAGGGTACGGGCGCGGTCGGACGACATCACCCGTTTGCAGGGGAAAGGCGCCTGCAGCCCGGTCACGGCCGGCCTTCGACCACCGAGACGCGCGTCCCGGTGTCGATCACCCGGGTCAGCCGCAACCCTGCACGCTCCAACAGCGCGCGGTATTCCTCCTCCGAGCGTTCCCGCCCCCCGGGCCCCACGAGCATGTTCAGGTCGGAGAACGCCGCCTCGCGCTCGTGACCGGGCCGGCCGAGCACGATCTCCACGAGGAGCACGACGCCTCCGGGGCGCAGGACATCCCGACAGCGACCGAGGATCGCGACGCTCTCCTCGTCCGGCCAGTCGTGGAGGATCGACTTCAGGAGAAGCCCGTCGGCGGATGGCACCGACTCGAAGAACGATCCGCTCGCGGCCGACCAGCGCGACTCGAGCCCGGGCGGCGGCACGTCGGCAACCGCATGCTCCAGGTCGAACACCGTGCCGGTCAGGTGCGGGTACGCCCGGAGAATCGCGGCGAGGAGCACGCCTCGACCACCGCCGACGTCCACGACGTGCGCCAGCCCGGAGAAGTCGTACGACGCCGCGACCGCGCCTGCCACTTCCTCGGAGCGCGAGGCCATCAGCGCGTTGAAGCTGGCGTTGTGCTCCGGGTGATCGGCCCGGTGAGCCCAGATGTCGATGCCGTGCTTGGCGGTGAAGGCGTTCTCGCCGGTGCGGACGCTGTGTGCGAGGTGCCCCCACGCCGCCCAGACGGCCGGGTCGGCCTGGAGCAGCGCCTGGGGTCGGAGCGACGCGGGGGCGTCCGATCGCAGCGGTGCGCCCAGCTCGGTGAGGGCGAACCGACGCTCCGCGTCCTGCTCGACGAGGTCGACGGTCACGAGAGCCCGCAGCAACCGGCCCGTCGTATCGGGATCGGTGCCGGCCGCCTCTGCGAGATCCGTCGCGGTCCGCGGCCGCTCGGCGAGAAGGTCGACGAGCCCGAGCTCGACGGCGGCGGCGATCGCCGCCGCGGGCCGGTGCCCGAGGACGAGCCACTGGAGCTGCTCCCTGCTCACGGTGCGATCATCCCACCCCGTCACCCCACGTGCGCGCGTCCCGTACAGTCCGCTGCATGGGCAGGATCCGCGTCGGGCCTGCGCGCGTGCCCGAGCGGGACAGCCCCGAGCGGGCGATCGAGCTCGTGCTCGAGCGCGGCTACGACGCCTGCGAGATCGACTTCGAGTCGG
>Ga0105248_10004838_pt1 | contig 14910 bp, 12 predicted proteins | sample KBSS34metaG_FD_81524 | JGI IMG/M metagenome (GOLD analysis project Ga0105248, IMG submission 81524) | Switchgrass rhizosphere microbial communities from Kellogg Biological Station, Michigan, USA - KBS S3-4 metaG | ecosystem: Host-associated > Plants > Roots > Rhizosphere > Soil | place...
ACGCTGTTGCGCATGTAGTTCAGGCGCTGGTTCGCCAGGCGATAGTGGCGCGCGTAGGGGTACATGTCCGACGTCGTGAAGCCGTCGATCATCCACACCAGGCGCCCCTCGGCCGTAATGACGATGTACGGGTCTGGGTCGAAGGTGAGGAACGGCGCCAGCGTACGCACCCGCTCGGTGATGTTGCGCCGCATCAACAGCCGGCTGTCGCTCGTGACATCGTCGCTGAACGGCAGCTTGGTCAGGTCGCCGCGGTCGAGCGCGATGACGAGGCGCCGCAGGAAACCGCCGATTGGGATTCCGGCTGCGCCGTCGTAGGTGGTGACGATGTTGGTTTCGCCTTCAGGGTAGTTGAACTCCTGCGCCTTGGTCCGCACGTAGACGTCGTTGCTCGTCAACTCACCGAAGTAGACTTCCGGCCGCGTCACCACGGGTGCCATCGGTTGGCTCTGGATCGGCATGTTCCCGATCAACAGATCGGGCAGCCCCTCCGGGGTGAACCCGTTCACGGTGTTCATCGTGACGCCGTAGCCGTGCGTGTAAATGAGCTTCTCGTTGATCCAGTTGCGGCTGCTCTCCGGCAGCCGTTCGACGTTCAGTTCGCGCACGGCGAGCATCATCTGACGCACACGGCCGTCCACCTGGTAGCGATCGATGTCGATATCGGGGAAGTCGTAGTAGGTGCGGATCTCCTGAATCTGGCGGAGCGTGTCCTGCAGCGCCCGCCAGTCCCAGAGCCGGATGTTCTCCAGCGTGTCCTTGTTATCGTCCGCTTCGACGGCGGCGATGCCCGTGTCGGCGGGGAACGGCACCTGTTCGATCCGATTCAGCGCAAAGGCGGTGCGGGTCTGCTCGATGTTGTGCGCAATGAAGGGCGTCTCGCGCACCAGCTCGTTGGGCTTGACGATGAAGCCGTTGACGTACCAGCCGACCGCCGACACGCCGAAATACAGGACGATCGCCGGAATCAGGGAGGCGACGATCCAGCGAAGCTTCGGCGCCGCGACGGCGTTGACCAGCACGATGATCGCGCCGAGCACCAGCGCGAACGCCACCCACAGCATGCCCGGAATCATCACGTGCGCGTCGGTGTAGGTGACTCCCGCGAAAATCGTGTGGTCCTCGAGGATGCGATCGAATCGTCCGAGATACACGCGCAGCGCGCTCGCCAGCAGGACGGCCGCGAAGGCAATCGAGCTGCCGCGCAGCGCTGACGAGCCGCTCGCCGCATGACGGGTCAGCAGCCGCGTGCCGCCGCTGACGACCGCGAAGAAGATCGCCGTCGCGAAAATGATGATCGTGAGCGTGGTCACCCATCCGGCGAGGAGCTGGAGCGCCGGCAGCGAGAACAGGAAGAACGTGAGCGGCCGCCCGAAGATCGGGTCGACCGCCGACGCGTCCGGCGCGGCGTTGCCATACCAGGCGAGCGCCAGCGTCGTCCAGTCAGCCAGCATCCCCAGGCCCGAGATTCCCGCGATGACCAGCGAGGCAATGAGGCCGATCAGGCGCAGGACCGGTTCAACCGGGAGGCGGAACGGCTGGCCGTTGATCAGGAACGGGCTCGAGAGCTCCGCGAGCCGGGCCGGTTTGAGCGCGAGAAACGAGCCGTAGAGGATGAGGAACGTGACGACCGAGAATCCGCTGAAGACCACGCTCTGCACGTTCAGCGTCGTCCAGAAGACGTCGCTGAAACCGAGCGACCCGAACCAGAGAGACTCGACGAAATAGGAGAGCGCGGTACCGCCTGCCAGCAGGAGCACTGCGATCACGCCGAAGAGGAAGAGCCCGCCGCGTCGCCTCGGAGGCCGTGGCGGTGGCCAGTCGATCGTGTCCACCCGCCTTCAGTCTACACCCGCGGCCGAACCGGCCCGGGGCTGGCGTTCATGAGATCACGCAGGGTCGGCTTCGCCTTGCTGGCGACGCGGTTCTTGCCAAGGTGCTTGGCTTCGTAGAGCGCCGCGTCCGCGCGTTCCATCAGGCTCTCGGTGGTGTCGCCCGCCGAGTGCTCGGCGATGCCGACGCTGAGCGTCAACTTGAGCGGCGCGTCGGTGGGCGTCTCGAACTTGGCGGTCGAGAGGCTGGCGGCGAGCATCCGCAGCCGGCTTTCGGCCTGGCGGAGGTTGAGCTCCGAGATGAGCACCGCGAACTCGTCGCCGCCGATCCGCGCCACGACGTCAATCCCGGCGCGCACCGAGTTCTTCAGCGCCTGCGCGACGGCCACAAGCGCGCGATCGCCGACGCGGTGGCCATGCGAGTCGTTGATGTTCTTGAAGTCGTCCACGTCGACCAGCGCGAGCACGAAGTCGCCGTGTTCGCAGGTGAGCCACTGGCGGCACGCGCGATCGAACACGGCGCGGTTCGGAATGCGGGTCAGCGGATCGAGGCTCGCTTCTTCCCTGGTCATCGCGAGCTGGCGCTCGAGCGTGTGGACGCGATCGGCGAACTTCGCGCAGGTCGCCTCGAACATCTTCTGGCGCTCCGCCGCGATGGCGCGCAGCGTGCCGACCTCGTGAACCAGCCGCGTCTTCAGTTGAGCGACGTCATCGATGCGGACGAGCGCTTCGAAGCGTTCCATCGACGTGCCGAGATTCTTGTTGAACGACTGGGCGTCGCCCGAGACGATCGCCAGCGCTTCGCGGACCATGCCCACGAGGTTGGCGATTTCCTTCTTCTGTTCGAGGCGCTGGCGGTCGACCTTGGCCAGCACCAGGCGGCAGGCGTCGTTGCAGGCGTCGACCGACGCGGTGACCGGCTCCATGTCGGTCGCGCCGGCGACCGCCTTGCGGCACGCCTCGATGCGGTTGTAGAGCGCGTTTTCATCGCTCAAATCGATGACCGCGACGAAGTCCCTCAGCAGCGTCAGCAGGCGCTCGACCGGTGTGCGGATCGCGTTGATCGGGCTGGACGAGGCGGCGGACCCGGCCGCCGGCGGATCCGCGGTGGCGGCGAGTTGTGCCTGCTGGCGCAAACGAAGGCCCAACGTGATGAGGTCGTCTCTCAACATGGTCTCTGGGGCAAATCATGGGGAGAATCGGCATTCACAAAGTCCTCTTGAGTTCGCCCGATTCGCCGTGGTGATCGCCGCGGCGTGAACGAGGCGGTCGATTGACGGGGTGGGCATCCGTGACTACACTCCGCGGCGAACCGATGTGAGTGACGATCGCGACGACAAGGCTCATGGAAGCCGCCCTCCCGCCGCCGCGGGTATCCCCGACGAGGCCCTTCTCGAGATCAACCGGCTATGGACGATCGTGCGCGCGTTTTCCAACGTTGCGCACGATGTCAACAACGCCCTCCAGGTGATCGCCGGGAGCGCCGAGTTGATGGAGGCGTCAGAGCTGGAGCCGCCGCTGCGCCGGCGGGTCGAGGCGATCGGCGCCGAGTCGGCGCGCGCCGCCGCCCTCATCGACAGGCTCCTGTCGTACTCGCGCGCCGAGCACGGCCTGCCGCAGGCCGTGGAGGTCAGGCCGCTCGTCGAGGCCGCCGTCGCCCTGCGGCTGGCGTCCGCCAATCATCGTCGCGTGACATTGACCGTCGAGCGTCAGAGCGCGGAACCGTGCCGTGCGGCGATCGATCGCACGCGGGCGTTGCAGGCGCTCCTCGATCTGCTGTTCGAAGCCGAAGAAGCGGTCGCCGGCCGTGCGAACGCGCGGATCGCGGTGAGCGTGGAGACTGCGGGTAATGCCGCCGTCGTCAGGATCGCCACGTCGGCTGGCGCGGCGATTACGGGTGACGAACCAGCGCCGGACCGTAGCGGCGGCGAGTTGACCGGCGGCGCGCAACTGTGGGCCGCGAAGGCGATCGTCGAGGCCATGCACGGCAGCGTGACCGTCGAGGCGAGCGACACCGGCCGCACGTTCCTGCTGCGGCTGCCCGCAGCGTAACGGCGTCGAAAAGCCATTTGCGAACACGGGCGGCGTATGAGATACAGACTCCGTGACCGCGGACCCGACCGCGCTGCGCCGCGCGGACGTCGTCTGTGACGTCATCGCTGCGGTATTCATCGCCCTCGCGCTGCTGGCGGCTCGCCATGCGACCGCCGATCTTCCAGGCGCCCACGATCCCGATCACTTTCGCGACATCGCGCAGGCACAGACCGTCCGCGACGGACGTTTCCTGAGCGATCCCTATTACCGCGGCGAATGGGCGTGGTACAACCCGCTGCTTGCCTGGACGATCGCGCTTGGATCGTCGGCCACCAGAACGACGGTCGAGGAATTTCACGTGCACGGCGGTCCGTGGCTGAACCTGCTGGCGCCGCTCATGTTCTACCTGCTGGCCGTGCGCCTGGCGGGCCGGCGCGCTGCGCTGGGCGGCCTCACCCTGTATCTGTTTTTTATCACCGGGCAGGAACACAGCTGGGCGGTGGCGACCTATTCGCCCTGGCTGTTTTCGGACAACTTCAGCGAGGGCCTCTTCTTCAGCGCCGCCTTCGCGGTGCTATCGGCGGACCAGCGGCCCGGGACTGCACGCGCAGCGATTGCCGGCGCCCTGATGGGGGTGACGTTCCTCGCTCACACCGCACCCGCGCTGATTCTGGCAATCATGACGTGTGCGTTGTGGTACCGCCGTTGGCGCATGCTGCTCGTGAGCGGCGGCGCCGCGCTCCTCTGCGCGTCACCCTTTCTCGGCGTCATCGCGCTGCACTACCACTTTCATGTCGAGCACGCTGCGCCGCTCGTCTACCAGTACGCGCGGGTCTCGAAGGAAGGCTTCGTCGAGACGCTGCGGCACAACGGCTGGCTGATCGGTACAGCACTGGCCGGTCTATGGGTCGTTCGATCGCGGTTTCTTGCCACCTGGATGGTGGTGGCGTCCGCGCTGACGCTTTACGCGCTCGCGCCGCCGACGCCGCTCCTTCCGGCCTTTCACTTCTGGCTCTACGTCACCGCTGTCCTCGCTATTCTGGCCGGAGCGCTCCTGGCGTCTCTCGCGAGGAACACGTATCTGTTCGCGGCTCTCGCGGTGATTCTCGTCGCCTGGCACTGGAACGCCTACGTGACACGGCCTGATTTCCAGGCCGGGCGGTTCTTGTCGGCACGCCGCAATGCCGATCACATCGCCGCCGCCGCATTTCTGCGGACCGTCGCGCAACCCGACGATGTCGTGCTCGGCAATGATGGTGTGGTGCGGCTGATCATCGGCGTGGCGGGGCGGAAAACCGTCGCGCCGGATCCGCTGTTCGCCAATCCGTACATCGAGTACGAATCGCGCCGGGCGGATCGCGATCGGCTGCTGGCATCGGTGGAGCAGGGCGATCTGGCCGCGTTCCGCCCGCTGGCCAGCCAGCGCGACATCTCCGTCGCGGTCATGAACGATACAACCGGCTGCACGATGGCGGCACGGATGTTCCCGCTGACGTGGCAACTGCGCGGCGACATCTGCGTCTCGATCGTTCGCGATCGCCCGGACACGATCCGCTGAAACGGCGAGCCATCATGATCGCCTGGATCCGGAAACTGGACACCCCGCGCGGGCTCGCCGCGATCGCGGCCTTCGTGTGTCTTGCGGTGCTGGCGGCGACCGCTCCCGGCATGCCGATCGTGTGGGACGAGGGCGAGTATCTCGGGCGATCCGATCGCATCGCGGAATGGTTTCGTCTGGTCGCGCACGTTGGCGCAGCGGGCGGCGGCTGGCACGCGTTCTCGAGCGCCACGATTCACGACTACTGGCATTTCGTCACGGTGGACGAAGGACATCCCGCGTGGGGCGGCGTGCCGATCGCGATCGCGACGATCCTGTTCCGTGGGTGGCTGCACCCGTTGACCGCGGCACGCATGGGTGCGATGGCCGTCTTCAGCGGCGCCTGCGCCGGGGTGGCGTTCCGCATGCGCGCCGCCTACGGCTCGATCGCGGCGATTGTCGCGGTCGCGGCGCTCCTGACATTCCCGCGGCTGTTCGCCGAAGCGCATTTCGCGACGCTCGACGGTCAGCTGACCGCGTGGTGGCTGCTGCTCTGGGCGTGCGAGGCCTCGGGGCGCACCGGCGCTGGCGCGGCCGTCAGCTCCGGCGTCCTCGGCGGCTTGGCGAGTGCCACCAAATTCACCGGCTGGCTGGCCTGGATTCCGCTGGTCATCGCGCGCGCCGCCTCACGCGATCGCCGGCGCGTGCTCGAACTGATGATCGTGATCGCTGTGGGCGGCGTCACGTTCTATCTGGTCGATCCGCCGATGTGGCGTCACCCGATTGCATCGGGGCTGACTCACTTGCAACTCAACCTGCACCGCACCTTGAACATACCCATCACGTTTCTCGGGTCCACCTACGACCTGCATCGGCCGTTGCCCTGGTACAACACGATCGCCTGGCTGTTGATGGTGACGCCGGTTCCGTTGCTGCTGCTGGGTGGAATCGGCGCGGCGTCGGCGGCGCGCCGGCGCGATCCGGTGTCCGTCTCGCTCCTGCTGCACTGGGCCGTGTTGATGATCGTCCGCGCCGTGCCGGAACCACCGCCGCACGATGGGATACGCCTCTTTCTTCCCGCGTTCGGGTTCTGGTGCGTCCTTGCGGGTGCCGGCGCGCAGCGCGCATGGGACACCGCGGGCGCATCCGCGCCCGCCAGGCGCCTGTTGCTGGGAGGAGCCATGGCCGCGGGGCTGATTGGCGGCGCGATCAACGTCGCTCGCTACTATCCGCAGACGCTCTCGCATTACAACCTGCTCGTCGGCGGCGTTCGTGGCGCGGCAGCACTCGGCATGGAGCCGACCTACTGGTGGGACTCGCTCGACCGCCAGGCGTTGACCTGGCTCAACGAGCACACCGCACCCGGCGAGCGCGTCGCGTTTTCCTCGACCGCCAACATCAGCATGATCCGCGGGTGGGGCTGGTTGATTCCCGAGCAGGCCGATCGCCGCGCCGTCTTCAAGTGGTACGTCTTTCAGAATCGCACGTCGTTTCTCGCCGACTCCGATCGTCAGTTGATCAGAACCGCCATGCCGGCCTACGTCGGATACGCGGGCGATCATGTGCCCAGCCAAGTCCCCGCCGACCTGGCGGTGCCGTTGCTCTACGTCTACTCCTACGATCAGTACCGCACTGCCATTGCTGAGGTTTCTGAGTCGCGCTGATCCGCGTGGGCTAAGATCGCGGCGCTTCCAGTGCCGGCACACTCTCCACTGACCTGGCTGCGTATCGTCTGCGGCGCCGCGCTGTGCGTCGGCCTGATGATCTTTTTCGTGCACGCGGCGGAGGAGCACGCCCGCCGCGTCAACACGTTCAAGGCGCGCGGCGATCAGAGCGGCTATCTGTGGGACGCCGAGAACGTGTATCACAACATGCACGGCCGGCAGCCGAAGGTGCTGATCGGCGAACGCAACCGGATGCCGCTGTATGCCGGGTATTTGTCGCTCGCCTATCAACCGTCGATGTCCGATCCCGAGTTCTTCGAGGTTGGCAAGCGCAAGAACATCTATCTGGCGCTCTCGATGCTCGTGCTGATCGGCGTCGTGTTGTGGCGAAGCCTGCCCCCTCTCGCCGCGGCCAATGTCACCGGGATCGCGGCGTTCGGATGGTTCATCTACAAGGCGGGCTACACGCAGGCCGACCTGCTGTACTACACGCTGTTCTTTTTCACCTTCGTCTGCTGCTGGCATCTGTTTCGTATCAGGATGTCCGCGCGAGCGGTGGCGCTCGGAGCGCTCGCCGGCGGCCTCGCCGCGCTGACCTATCTCACGAAAGCGGCCAATTCACCGTTCATCGATCTGTTCCTCCTCGTGTTCGGCGTTCGGGCATTGCTGGTCGCGCTGCGGCCGGATCATCGCGCGGGGCCGGCGGATCGGCGTCCATTTGTCATGGCCGCCACCCTGCTCGCCTTCGGCCTGGTCTTCCTCGCCGTGTTGTCGCCATATCTGACGACCAACCACCGCGCCTTCGGCCGCTGGTTCTACAACGTGAACAGTACCTTCTATGTCTGGTACGACGATTGGGCGCACGCGAGCACCGGGACGATCCTCCACGGCGACGGTTCGCATTGGCCGGCAATGGCGGCGGAGGAACTCCCCGGTCCCGGCCGTTACTGGCGCGAACACACAGTGGGGCAGATGCTCGGGCGCGTCAGAAGCGGCGTGAACGACATGGCGGTGGTGTCCTATCGGACCTACGACTATCTGCCTTACGTGCTGTTGTATGGCGCCGTCGTGGCGGGGATTGCGCTCACGCGCTGGCAGGTCTTCTCGCAGCTCGCGGCGGATCATCGCTGGCTGACGATGTTCCTGGCGGCCTACTTCGCGATGTACATGCTGCTCATCGCGTTCTATTTCCCGATCTCCGGCACCGGCACCGCCCGCTTTCTGATCGCACACCTGCTGCCGTTCTTTTTCGTGGTATCGCACTTGCTGACGCGATCGCGCCTGCGGACCCTCGAATGGTCAGCGGGCAGCCTGCGGCTGACGACCGGACATTTTCAGCTCGTTGTGCTCGTCATCCTCGCGGCCGACGTCGCCTTTCGTACGTGGCCGCGCCTGATGACAACCTACGGCGGCTTCTAGGCGGCGACGAAGCTTCCCGCGACGTTTAGCCGCTGCAGCTTGTCGATGAGCGTCGTCCGGCTCAGTTGCAGGAGCCGGGCAGCCTGGCGCTTGTTCCCGCCGGTCTTCTCGAGACACTTGAGAATCAGCTCGCGTTCGAGCTGAGACACGACCGAGACGAAGTTGATCCCCTCGTCCGGTATCGACACCGCGGGCACCATCAATGATTCGGCCGGATCGCGCACTTCCTTGGGCAGGACGGCCGACGTGATCTCGCTTTCCTTGCCGCTGATCGCCACCGCGTGCTCCATCGCGTTCTCGAGCTGCCGGATGTTGCCCGGCCACGAGTAGCCCATGAGCGTGCGCATCGCTTCCTGGCTGATGGTCTTCGACCCGAGCCCGTTGGCTTCGCATGACTTGCGCACGAAGTACTGCGCGAGCAGCGGCAGATCCTCTCCGCGCGCACGAAGCGGCGGCAGCTGCACCGGCACCACGTTCAGCCGGTAGAACAGATCCTCGCGGAACGTGCCCTCTTTCACCATCTTGCGCAAGTCGGTATTGGTCGCGGCGATGATGCGAATGTCGAACTTGATCGATCGCGAATCGCCGACCCGTTCGACCTGGCGTTCCTGCAGCGCCCGTAGCAGTTTCGCCTGCAGCGCCAGCGACATCGACGAGACCTCGTCGATGAAGAGCGTCCCGCGGTGGGCGAGCTCGAACCGGCCGACCCTCGACTGGACGGCGCCGGTGAACGCGCCTTTGACGTGTCCGAACAACTCGGCCTCGGCGAGACCCTCGGGAATGGCCGCGGCGTTGAACGCCACGAAATGCTGATCGTGGCGCGGGCTGTTGTGATGAATCGTCCGCGCGATCAGTTCCTTGCCGGTCCCGGTCTCGCCTTCGACGAGGATCGTGCTGTTCATCGGCGACACGAGCTCGAGGGTCGAAAACACCGTCCGCATCGCCGGACTGCAACCGATGATGTTGTCGAAACGGAACCGGCTCTGGAGCTGGGCGCGCAGTTCGGCGTTCTCCTGGCGCAGTTGCCGCTGCTCGATGCCGGCGCGCAGCACACGCGAGAGCTGCGTCAGCTGAAAGGGCTTGATCAGGAAATCGATGGCACCGCGCTTGATAGCGGCAACCGCCTCGTGCACGCCGCCGAAACCGGTGATGACGACGGCCCGGATGGTCGGGAAGAGCGTGAGCGCTTCGTCGAGGACGTCCATGCCGTTGGCGTCGGGCAGCCGCAGGTCGACGACGAGGCCATCGTAGGCAAAACCGTGCAGCCGCGCGATCGCGTCGGCGCCGTCCAGGGCCTGGGCGACGGCAAAACCGTCGGCCTCGAGTCCTTCGACGATCACTTCGCGGAGGGCGGGTTCGTCTTCGACGACGAGCACGGAAGGACGCGGACGGTCGACGCGGTCAGTCATACCTCTCCTCTGAACCCGTGAGCCGGACGGCTGGCCGTCCAGTGGGGAGGCGGCCGGCCGACACTTCAATTCGAAGCATGTGTCGGCCGAACGACCACCGCCCTGTAGTAGGAGATTCAAGTTCGGCCCGGGACGGCCGATGACCGATCCTTGAACGCCCGTGGCCAGGAGACATGACGAAACTGATGCCCCCCCGCTCTCCGCAGGGATTCGAAGTACTCGTCGCTGACGACGACGCGGGAATCCGCCAGCTGTTGACAGATTTTCTCGGCGATCGCGGCCTGGCAGTGGCCAGCACCGGCGATGGCCGGGCGGCCGTCGCCGCGCTCGAGCGCTCGGCCGGGTGCTGCCGCCTCGTCTTCGCCGACGTGTCGATGCCCGGCGCCGACGGCTTCGCGGTCCTGACCGCGGCGCGGGCCGCCAACCCTTCTTCGTACGTCGTGATGATCACCGGCTACGGATCGCTCGAAACCGCGATCAGCGCGGTGCGGCTCGGCGCGCAGGACTACCTGACCAAGCCGTTCTCGCTTGGGCAGGTGGACATCATTCTTCAGCAGGCGGCGGCGCGCGCCAATCTCGAACAGGAGCGGCGCCGCAAAGCCGACCTCGCGGTGATGTCCGCGCTGACCTCCATAGAAGATCGTCTCGGCGCGATCGAGCAGCAGCTGCGCACGCTGACCGGGCGCCTCGAAAGCGTGCGCCGCTAAGACCGACGATCGCGAAAGCGGTTCGACCGCCGCGCCGTCCTTCCTGTCGGTCGGCCGACAGAAACCCGTGTCACACCGCTCAGAACTTCACGCTTTGCGCCGCATTTCCCACGCCGCGGCCGCCGGCCGCATCAGGCATTTCTCTTGCTCAACAGTGAGTGTCCGCCTCTGCCCGGATCGGCGCAGGCGTCCACTTCCGTTGTGTTTGGAGAGGAGAGCATGAACAAGATCAGCGACGACGCCATCATGTCCGCGCTCGGTCGCCAGATGAACACGGCGGTCGCCAAACAGGGAGTGGCGGCCGGCAATCTGGCGAATCTCGACACGCCCGGCTACCGCGCGAAGGAAGTGTCGTTCGGCGATCTGCTCGACGGCGAAGTCAAGCGGCTTGGCCTGACCACGACCAGCCAGAACCAGCTGCCGGGCGTCGGCGAGACCACGCCGGAAACACGCGACGCCGAAGAGCTGACGTCACGCCGCGACGGCAACAACGTCCAGCTCGATCACGAACTCCTGACGATGACCCGAGCCACCTCCGACTTCACCGCCGCGCAGACGGCGCTCTCCGCGAAGTTCCGGGTGATTCGCTTTGCCATCAACGAGGGCCGCTAATGTCGACACTCAATTCCGCTCTCAGCGCCAGCGCGAGTGCCCTCAACGCGGAGCGCACCCGCATCGAAGTCGCGGTCTCGAACCTGGCCAACGCCGAATCCACGCGCGGACCCGACGGGCAGCCGTATCGCCGGCGCGACGTGGTGCTCGCCGCGGATACGCCGAGCCCGTTCGAAGAAGCGCTCGGCCAGGCGTCCACCGGGGTGAGGGTCGCCGGCATCATCGAGGATCAGTCGCCGTTCAAGCGGCGCTTCGATCCGTCCCATCCCGACGCGGATGCCGACGGCTTCGTGGCGATGCCGAACGTCGACACGCCGGAGGAAATGGTCAACATGCTGTCCGCGACACGCGCGTATCAGGCGAATCTCAGCGCGATCGGCCTCATCCGCGAGCTCGTGCAGAAGGCCTTGGAGCTCGGGAAGTAAATCGTGGCGCTTCCCATCGCACCCGTCACCTCCGTTCCGGGCGTCACGTCAACTGGCGCGCCCGCGGCCCCGAAGGCCGAAGGCGCCGGCGCACCCGGATTTGGCGCATCACTCTCACGCCTGGTGAACGCGGTCGATTCCACGTCGGAATCGGCCAACACTGCCATCGATCAGATGCTCGACGGCAGCGGCGACGTCCACACCGCGATGATCGCGCTGCAGCGCTCGGAGCTGGCGTTGCAGCTCACGGTGCAGGTGCGCAACAAGCTGGTGCAGGCCTATCAAGACATCATGAAGATGCCGGTATAACGCCCGTGCCCACGACACTTCTCACAACTAGCGTGATCTCGCTGTGAGCGTCGAACAGTTCCTCGCTCGCCTGAAGACGGCCGCCGGCGCATTGTCGGGCCGCCAGCTCGTGACCCTGACGGCCGCGTTCCTCGCGGTCGTGTCGCTCACCATCGGCTCGGCCTACTGGCTGAACACGCCGACCTACGGCGTCCTGTTCTCCGATCTCGACAACGAGTCGGCATCAGCGGTGGTGAACAAGCTGAAAACCGACAAGGTGCAGTACGTACTGGATGATGGCGGCAAGACGGTGCGGGTGCCGACCAATCGCGTCGACGAACTGCGTCTGCAGCTGGCGTCCGACGGGATGCCCGGCTCGGGTCATATCGGCTTCGAACTGTTCGATCGGACGTCGTTCGGCGTCACGGATTTTCTCGAACACGTCAACTACCGGCGCGCGCTCGAAGGCGAGCTGGCGCGCACCATTTCGACGATCAGTGAAGTCTCCGGCGCCCGCGTGCACATTGCGATGCCGCAGCCGTCGCTCTTCATGGGCCGCGATCAGCCGACCAAGGCGTCGGTGATCCTGAAGCTGCGCAGCAATCGCCAGCTGTCGGCGTCCACGGTCGGTGCGATCACCGGCCTGGTGTCCGCCAGCGTCGAATCGCTCAAGCCCGAATCGGTCGTCATCATCGACAACTACGGGCGGCCGTTGTCCAAGCCGGAAACGCCCGACCAAGCCAACGACGGCGTTCCGCTGGAACGCCAGCAGCGCATCGAGAGCGAACTGTCCGCGCGCGTCATCCACCTGCTCGAGCCGATCGTCGGTCCGGGCCGGGTGCGCGTTAACGTCAGCGCGACCCTGAAGTCGAATACCGAAGAAGAAACCGAGGAGCGCTTCGATCCGACCCCGGTCATCCGCAGCCAGCAGAGCGTGACCCAGATCGCCTCCGGCGGACTGGCCGCCGTCCAGGGCGCATCGCTCGCGGCGGCGCCCGGTGTGGCCGGCGCACGCGCGAATCTGCCGCCTGAAAAGAAAAAGGCCGACGAAGCCGACGCCGAACCCGAAGCGGACGCGACGACCGAAACCAACCCGTCGAAAACCGGCGCCGCGCATACGTCGCAGACCACGAACTACGAGGTCAGCAAGGTCGTGCGCCACAACGTGCAGCCGCGCGGCGACATCGCGAAGCTGTCGGTGGCGGTGCTTCTCGACAACGAGCATCCCGCGGCGCAGCCGGCGGCGGAGGGCGCCGACGCGGCCGCCGCGCCGCCAGCCGCGACAGCGCGTCCGGCCGAGGACATTCAGAAGATCCACGGCCTGGTGGCCGCGGCGGTCGGCATCGACCCGGATCGCGGCGATCAGCTGACGGTCGAGAACATTGCGTTCGAGGAGCCGCCGGTCGAAGAGGTCCAGACGCCAGGCGCGTGGCAGCGGTTCTCGCCGCAGGTCTTCGAAGCGCTGCGCATTCTCGGCATCGTCGCGCTCGGCGCGTTCGCGCTGTTCGGCGTGATCCGCCCGATGGTGAAGACGTCGTTGAACGCCCTTCCTGCCGCGCCCAAGCGTGCCATCGCCGCCGGGGCGGGCGGCGCGCCGCGCACGGTCCAGGATCTCGAAGCCGAAATGGACGCGCAGCTGGCCAACGGCGACGCGCTCCGGATGCCGGCGATGACCCGGCGCATGGCCTCGCTGACGCAGAAGGAGCCCGAGAACGCGGCCCGCCTGCTGAGGACGTGGCTCTCGGAGGATCGCTGAGATGTCGTCGGTTCAGGTCGGACTGTCTGGAGCGCGCAAGGCGGCCATTCTTCTGCTGACGCTGGGAGAGGGGCCTTCGAGCGAAGTCTGCAAGCACCTGCATGAAGACGAAGTGGAATTGATCGCCAAGGAGCTGGCGGCGATGGGCATCGTCCCGTCGGACACCGGCGAGCGGGTGCTCGACGAGTTCAGCCAGATGGCGAGCCAAAGCAACTACGCCACCCAGGGCAGCGTGGAGTACGCGAAGCGGGTCATCGACAAAGCCAAGGGGCCCGATGCGTCGCGCCGGATTCTCGATCGCGTGACCACCAAGTTCCGATCGACCGCCGGCTTCATTTCGCTGGAGCGCGCCGATCCGCAGCAGCTATCGAAATTCATCCTGGCCGAGCACCCGCAGACGATTGCGCTGATTCTGGCGCACCTGCACGCGAACAACGCCGCGCAGCTGGTCACGCTGCTGCCGAATTCGCTGCGCGCCGACGTGCTGACGCGCATGGCGAACCTCGACGAGATTTCACCGGACGTCATCACCCAGATCTCCGCGCTGATCGAGCAGCGCCTCCAGACGCTGGGCGGTCCGAGCCGCGAGCAGCACGGCGGCATCCGCGCCGTCGCCGAGCTGTTCAACCGCCTCGACCCTAACTTGAGCAAGTCGGTCCTCGAAGCGATCGAAACCGATTCGCCCGATCTCGCGGTGTCGATCCGGAACCTGATGTTCGTGTTCGACGATCTGCGCAGCATCGAGGACAACGGCCTGCGCGAGATCATCCAGCGCGCCGACAAGAAGGTCCTGACGGTGGCGCTCAAGGGCGCCAGCGAGGACATCCGCACGCGCTTCTTCGCCAACATGTCGAAGCGCGCGGCCGATCTGCTGAAGGAAGAGATCGAAGTGCTCGGCGCGATCCGGCTGCGCGAAGTCGAAAAGGCGCAGCAGGAGATCGTCGCGATTACCCGCAAGCTCGAGGAAGAAGGTTTGATCGTGACCGGCGCGGCCGCAGGCGAGGCGTATGTCGTTTAAGGCCAGGCGGCTAGCCGAGACGCGCGTCGAACCCTTCCGCTGGGAGCCCATCGGACCGCCGTCGCAGAGCGGCTCCGCCGGCGCTGCCGAGAACGCCGACCTGCAAATGCGCTCGGCCGCTATCGAGCGCGACGCATTTGCCAAGGGCTACGCGCAGGGCGAACGGGCCGGCGCCGAAGCGGCGGGCACCCGCGCCGACGGCATGCTCC
>Ga0105248_10004840_pt1 | contig 14908 bp, 13 predicted proteins | sample KBSS34metaG_FD_81524 | JGI IMG/M metagenome (GOLD analysis project Ga0105248, IMG submission 81524) | Switchgrass rhizosphere microbial communities from Kellogg Biological Station, Michigan, USA - KBS S3-4 metaG | ecosystem: Host-associated > Plants > Roots > Rhizosphere > Soil | place...
CGCACTGCCGTGCTCGACGCGCTCGGGCACTACTCCGCCGCCGACGCCGACGAGACGGTGAAGCTCGCGCTCGCCGACAAGGACTGGGCGGTGCGGCTCAAGGCCGCGGCGCTGGCGCGCACGCTCGATCCCTCGTCGCACGCCGCCGATTCCATTCGTCCGGCGCCGGGACAGCCGATCGCGCCCTACGACTCACCCGACCTCGTCAATCCGCAAGTGTCGCCGCACGCGTTCATCGAGACCGCGAAGGGCACGATCGAGATCGAGCTGACCGTCCTCGACGCGCCGCAGACGGTGCAGAACTTCATCGCCCTGGCGCGCAAGGGCTTCTTCAACGGGCTGCAGATCCACCGCGTGGTGCCGAACTTCGTGGTGCAGGGCGGCGATCCGCGCGGCGACGGCGAGGGCGGCCCCGGCTATTCGATCCGCGACGAGCTGAATGATCGCCCCTACCTGCGCGGCACGGTGGGGATGGCGCTGTCGGGCCCCGACACCGGCGGCAGCCAGTTCTTCATCACGCACTCACCGCAGCCGCACCTCGACGCGAAGTACACGGTCTTCGGGCACGTGGTGAGCGGGATGGACGTGGTGGACCGGATGCAGCAGCTGGACGTGATTCAGCGGGTGAGAATCTGGGATGGAAAAGAACTGAAGTAGGGCGCGTCGCCGGACGCGTCGTCGTACAGCAAAAACGGGGGCGCCATCGCCCCCGTTTTTGGCGGGCGCGGCAACCTTACCGCTTCTTGCCGCCCTTTTTCTTCCCGCCCTTAGCAGCTTTCTTCGCCATTTGCGCTTATCCCCCCCTTCGTGTGGGATTCGTTCGCGAGAGCGTTCACCGTATCGCAGCGCCGCTGCCTCCTAGGCACGCTGGCGGTGCGTCCATACGCCGCCCGTCGCTTCGTGTGACCGCGCCAGTCGACGCGGTCAAAAAAATCGGGGGTGCAAGTCGCCCTGACACCCCCCAGACCGGTAGCGGCGCTTAGCGCTTCTTGCCGCCCTTTTTCTTGCCGCCCTTTGCGCTCTTCTTCGCCATGCGTTCCTCCTTGGAACAGTGGCTGCTCAGCTGTTACCGGTGACCAGGTGTTACAACAGGTGGGCTGAGCGGTCCACCCTCATACAAGATGTAGATTATGGATGAGAACTTCGCAGTGTCAAGCACAAAGTAGCGTGAAAGTCAAAAAATCGCATGCTCAACAAGCAGTTTCGGCGCGACTCGCGCGCGACTGTAGAGCGACGCGCGCGCGATCGTGCTGAGGTGCGCGTCATCGTCGCCGATCGATCGCGATGACGATGAGGTGAGGCGATTACTTGTCGGCGCGAAGGCGGGCGAGCGCGCGATGCGCCGCGGCGCGCGTCTCGGCGCTGCCGCCGAACCACGCGCTCGCCGCGCGGTAGTAGTCGATCGCCTGGTCGCGGTGTGCGAGGCGCTCGTGCAGGCGCGCCGCGTCGAGGTAGGCCGAGGCGGCGATCGGCGCGGGGCAGTCGCGCGCGCCGCGGATCGCCGCTTCGAACGAGGCGAGCGCGGCCGCCTCGTCCTTCTTCGCGAGCGCGGCGCGGCCGTAGCGGTAGCGCGCCACGCCGCTTCGTGGATCGAGCGTCAGGCTCTGCGCGAGCAGCGCCTGCGCCCCGGCCGCGTCACCCTTCTCGAGCCGGCGCAGCCCTTCGAGCGAGAGACGATACGCCTCGGCTCGCGCCGGATCGGGCGTGCGCTTCATTTGATCGGACGCCCTATGCCGGATGTCCTGCACGTCGGGCGCCGGTGCGGTGCTGACCGCGAGGCGGTAAGCAGCGACGGCGGCGTCGTGGTGGCCGAGGCGATCCTCGCCTTCGCCGAGCGCGAGGTAGGCCGCGGCGAGCGAGCCCGCGGGCCGGGCCGACCTGGCGTCGATGACGCGTCGGAGCTGCTCCAGCGCCAGGTCGCTCTCGTCGAGGACGTCGAGCTGCCTGGCGATGCCGAGGCGCGCGGACGTCTCGGCGAGCGTCGCCTCGTTGACGCGATCGGCGCGGGCATCGGCGAGCAGGTCGCGCCAGGTGGCCAGGCTGGCGGAGACGTCGTGGAGGTAGCGGTCCTGGACGTCGGCGAGCTGGGCGGGGAAGAGCGGGTTGCCGGGATAGCGATCGCGCAGCGACTCGAGCAGCTCGACCGCGAGATCCGGCCGCCGCTCGTACCACAGGTAGAGGATGTGCAGCTGGTAGTCCGCTTCCCCCTGCAGCAGCTTGCCGTCGGCGCGCGCCTTCTTCATCTGCGCGAGCCCTTCTTCCTTGTCGCCGCCGGGCAGCAGCAGCAGGAAGCGGAGGAACTTCGCCGCCGCCGGCGCCACGTCGGCGTAGTACTTGTAGAGCCCGATCCCGAAGTAGGCGTCGGCCAGATCCGGGTCGATGGCGATCGCCCGCTCCAGCGCCAGCTTGATCCGCTTGCCGTCGCGCGCCGCGGACAGCTTCTCGTCGCGCAGCACCCGCCACTGCACCCGCGCCGCATAGGCCGCGCCCATGTAGAAGTGCGCCTCGGCACTCTCCGGGTCGCGCGCCGCCCAGGCCTCCGTGCGCCTGATGGCGTTGTCCACCTCGCGCGAGAACTGCAGGTCGAAGGCGCGGCTCTCCGGATCCAGCAGGATGCGCCACCAGGTGGACGTCGCCGCCAGCACGTCGCAGGCCTCCGGCGGCGCGGTGGCGCACGCGCGCTTCATTTCCGACTCGGCGGAGGCGAACCGCGCGTTGAGGATGTGATCGTAGACGCGGACGAGCACGTCGCCGCCGGTCAGGTCGTGGCCGGCCGAATGGAGCACCGCGGTGAGGGTCAGCGCTGCGACCGTCGCCGCGCCGACGCCCCTCCGCCTCATGTCAGGCTGGTGCGTAACTGCTGCTTCTCGGCGTGCCGATCGAGCGCGAGCCCGATGAGCCGATCGAGCAGCGTCGGGTAGTCGACGCCCGACGCGGCCCACAGTTTCGCGAACATGCTGATCGTGGTGAACCCGGGGATCGTGTTCACTTCGTTCAGCCACAACGATCCGTCGCGGCGCGACAGCAGGAAGTCGATGCGCGACATCCCGGCGGCGTCGACCGCCTTGAACGCCTCAATCGACAGGCGCCGCACCTCGTCGGCGGTCCGGGCCGGCAGGTCCGCCGGGATCACCGACTTCGATCCCTCGTCCAGGTACTTCGACTCGTAGTCGTAGAACTCCCGCGACGGGATGATCTCGCCCGGAACCGATGCCTCCGGCGTGTCGTTGCCCAGCACCGCGCACTCGATCTCGCGTGCGTCGGGCACCGCCGCTTCGACGACGATCTTGCGGTCGAAGCTCCCGGCCAGGTCCATCGCCGCGACCAGCTCGGAGGCGTTCTTCGCCTTCGAGATGCCCACCGACGAGCCGAGGTTCGCCGGCTTCACGAACATCGGGTACTGGAGCGCCTTCTCGAGGTCCGCCGTGATCCGGTCGGCGCTGGCCTTCCACTCGTGCCGCAGCACGACGCGGTACGGACAGACCGGCAGGCCGCGCCCGGCGAAGGCGATCTTCATCATCCCCTTGTCCATGCCGACCGCGGACGCGAGCACGCCGGCGCCGACGTACGGGATGTTCGCCAGCTCGAGCAGCCCCTGCATCGTCCCGTCCTCGCCGTAGGGGCCGTGCAGCATCGGGAAGATCACGTCGAGCGACAGGCCGGTGACGACGGCGGCGGGGACGTCGGCGTCGCGGCCGCGCGTGCGGTCGATCGACAGGATGGTCTCGTCGCTCGGGCGCGCCACGAAGTGCACCTCGCGCCCCTCGCGCACCGGCCGCGCCGCTTCGAGGCGCGCCTGCTCGATCACCTCACCCGCGATCATCGTGGACGGCGGCCGGTCGGCCAGCGCCCAGCGGCCGTCCTTCTCGATCTTGATCGGCACCGGCTCGTAGCGGCTGCGGTCGAGGTTCGCGAAGACCGACGCGGCTGAGGCGAGCGACACTTCGTGCTCTCCTGACCGGCCGCCGTACAGCACACCTACGCGAAGACGCTTCATTGAAGTTTCAGAATACAGGAGACAGGAGACAGAATACAGAAGGAGCGCGTTCCGGCGGAGATGTTCGGTTTCGAGGTGACACAGACGGATGGTCTCGCGCGCCGGGGCGTGCTGACGACGCCGCACGGGGTCGTGCAGACGCCGTGCTTCATGCCGGTGGGCACGCGCGGCGCGGTCAAGGCGATCACGCACCGCGACCTCGAGGACGCCGGCGCCGAGATCATCCTCGGCAACACCTACCATCTGCACCTGCGCCCCGGCGACGATCTCATCGCGCGCGCCGGCGGCCTGCACCGCTTCATCGGCTGGCCGCATCCCATCCTCACCGACAGCGGCGGCTACCAGGTATTCAGTCTGGCGGCCATGCGCAAGGTCAGCGAAGCGGGTGTCGAGTTTCGTTCACACCTCGACGGCGCCTTGTGCGCCCTCTCCCCGGAGAAGGCGACCGACATCCAGGCGCAACTCGGATCGGATATCGCCATGGTGCTGGACGAAGTCGTCGCCGGCGTGGCAGAAAATGCCGACCCGAGGAGCGCGATGGAGCGCTCGGTGCGGTGGGCGCGGCGGGCGCGGCAGCGGCTGCTGCAGCTGCGCGAGGATCCCGCGTCGGCGCCCGAGGTCGTCGTCACCAACCCCGGGCAGGCGCAGTTCGGGATCATCCAGGGGGGCGTGGACCCGGCGCTGCGAACCGAGAGCGTGCAGGCGACGGTCGAGATCGGGTTCGAGGCGTACGCGATCGGCGGGCTCAGCGTCGGCGAGCCGGTCGCGATGATGTACGACATCGTCGCCCACACCGCCCCGCAGCTGCCCGCGGGACGTCCACGTTATTTGATGGGCACCGGGATGCCGGACGACCTGGTGGAATGCGTCGCCCGCGGCATCGACATGTTCGACTGCGTCCTGCCGACGCGCAACGCCCGCAACGGGCAGCTGCTGACGTCGAACGGCGTCCTGGTGATCAAGAACGCCAGGTACGCGGAGGACCCGCTGCCGCCCGATCCGGCGTGCGGCTGCTACACCTGCCGGACCTGCAGCCGGGCTTACCTGCGCCACCTTTATATAAGCGGCGAGATGACCGCGGCGACCCTCATGACCGTCCATAACCTCTACTATTATCTTGACTTAATGCGGGGCATCAGGGATGCTATTGGTTTCGGCTTGTTTGAAAAGCTCCGCCAGGAGTTTCATCAAACCTTCGCCCGAAGATCTCAACCTAATTAACGGCGAGTCGTTTAGGATCGAATGCTCGAAGTCATAGCAATGGCGGGCTCGGCCCAGGGACCCGGCGGAATCCTGCAGATCCTGCCGTTTGCCCTGATCCTGGGGATCTTCTACTTCCTGATCCTGCTGCCGATGAAGCGGCGGCAGAAGAAGGTGACGGAGTTCCAGGAAGCGCTGAAGGTCGGCGACAAGGTGGTCACGACCAGCGGGATCTACGGCCAGATCACCCGCCTGAACGAAAAGTCGGTGCAGGTCCAGATCGCCGACAAGGTGCGCGTCGAGATCGCGCGTGCCGCCATCGGCGGCTACCAGGGACAGGAACCCGTGGTGGCCGACAGCCAGAACGTTTGAGCCATGTACAAGAACCTTCGCTGGAAACTTCTCACCATCGTCGTCGTCATCGCCGTCTTCTTCACGGTCGGTGTGTATCCGCTGATGGCGGACCACTTCCACTGGCCGCTGCCGGCGGCGCTCAAGGCGCACTCGCTGAAGCTCGGGCTCGACCTCAAGGGGGGCGTCCAGCTGGAACTGCGAGTCAACACCGATGACGCGCTGCGGATCACGACGACCTCGACCAGCGAACAGCTGCGCGACTCGCTCAAGAACAGCAACACCGCGTACGGCAACATCACGGTCGTGGCGCCGACGACGTTCCGTGTCGAGGGCATTCCGCAGGATCGCGACTCCGCGTTCCGCACCGCCGCGGACGAGATCACGACCAACTACGATCGCAACCCGCAGGGGGCCGGCGCCTACGAGTTCCGCATGAAGCCGAACGTCGAGCGCGACCTGCGCGAGCAGGCGGTGGACCAGACGCTGCAGACGATCGACCGCCGCGTCAACGAGCTCGGCGTCACCGAGCCGCAGATCGCGCGGCAGCCGCAGAACGACCAGATCATCGTGCAGCTGCCCGGCGTCAGCGACGTCGCGCACGCCAAGGACATCATCGGCAAGACGGCGATCCTCGAGTTCAAGCTGGTCGAAGCGGGTCCCGGCACCAAGGACGATCTGCTGAAGCAGTACAACGGCACGCTGCCGGGCGACATGGAGATGGTGCCCGGCTCGGCCACGACGGCGGGCGAGCCGGCCAGCGTGTTCTACGTGGTGCGCAAGATCGCCACCGTCACCGGGCAGGACCTGCGGCTGGCCAAGCCCGGTCTCGACGAGAACAACCAGCCGGCGGTCCATTTCGAGCTGAAGTCCGCGGGCGCGCAGAAATTCGGCAAGCTCTCGGGCGAGAACATCGGCCGCTACCTGGCGATCGTCCTCGACAACCGCATCATCTCGGCGCCGCGCCTCGAGGGGCGCATCACCGACCAGGGGCGGATCAGCGGCGGCTTCACGGCGGAGAGCGCCAACGACCTGGCGCTGACGCTGCGATCGGGATCGCTGCCGGCGTCGCTGACCTACCTCAGTGAGACGGTGGTCGGCCCCTCGCTCGGCGCCGACTCGATCCGCGCCGGCGTGATCGCCTCGTTCGTCGGCCTGCTGCTGATCATGGCGTTCATGCTCATCTACTACAAGCTGTCGGGCATCAACGCGATCGTCGCGCTGGTCGCCAACCTGGTCATCCTGCTGGGCCTGATGGCCTACATCGGCGCGGTGATGACCCTGCCCGGCATCGCCGGCTTCGTGCTGACGATGGGCGTCGGCGTCGACTCGAACGTGCTCATCTTCGAGCGCATCAAGGAGGAGCTGGCGGCGCAGCGCGGCGTGCGCGCGGCGATCAACGCCGGGTTCAGCCGCGTCTTCCTGACGCTGCTCGACACGCACGTGGCGTCGCTCATCTCGGCGCTCTTCCTCTTCCAGTTCGGCACCGGCCCGATCCGCGGCTTCGCGACGACGCTGTCGATCGGCTTGTTCGTCAATCTGTTCACTTCCATCTTCGTGTCGAAGGCGCTGTACGAGTTCGAGCTCTCGAAGCGCCAGGTTCCGGCGCTGAGCATCTAGGTTCCTGTCATGCATATTTTCAAGAATCCGAACTTCGACTTCATCCGCTGGAAGTGGCACGCCATCGCCCTTTCGTGGGTGATCATCCTGATCGGCGCCATCGGCATCTGGACCAAGGGGATGCCGAAAGGGGTGGAGTTCTCGGGCGGCACGATCGTCATCGTGAAGTTCGACCAGCAGCCTGACCTGGACAAGATCCGCGCCTCGCTGCCGGGCGGCGGCGCCAACGCGATCGTGCAGCAGTACGGCGACCCGACGCAGAAGCAGGTCATGATCCGCGTGCACTCGGCCGGCGCCGAAACGGGCGCGGAGCTGAGCGCGACGGCCGACCAGGTGACGAAGTCGCTCGGCCAGGCGGGCCTGGCGCAGATCACCGGGCACTGCCTCAACGCCAGCGCCACCAACTGCATCGCCGGCACCGAGATCATCGGCCCCACGGTCGGGCAGGAGCTGCAGAGCCGCGGCATCATGGCCACCGTGTTCGCGCTGGCCGGCATCCTCGTCTACATCGCGTTCCGCTTCCGTTTCAGCTTCGCGGTCGGCGCCGTCGTCGCCACCATCCACGACCTGCTGATCACGCTGGCGTTCCTCGCGCTCTTCAAGTACGAGCTGAGCCTCAACGTCATCGCCGCGCTGCTGACGATCACCGGCTATTCGATGAACGACACCATCGTCATCTACGACCGCGTGCGCGAGAACATGCGGCAGATGCGGCGCGACGACATCGCCAGCGTGGTCAACGCCGCGGTCAACCAGATGCTCGACCGGACGATGATCACCGGCGGCCTGACGCTGCTGTCGGTCATCGCGCTGTACTTCTTCGGCGGCGAGGTGCTCAAGGGCTTCGCCTTCACGATGATCGTCGGCATCATCACCGGCACCTACTCGAGCGTGTTCATCGCGGCGGCCATCGTCGTCATCTGGCAGGGCCGCAAGCCGTTGAAGGTGGCGCCGGCGGCGCCGGCCGCCACCGCCAGGAAGTCGGGCAAGCGCGCCCGGGCGTCGTAGCGCCCGGTGAGTTGGATTGCGGCCGCGCTGCTGGGGGTCGTCCAGGGGCTGACCGAGTTCCTGCCGGTGTCCAGCTCGGCGCACCTCGTCCTGGCGCGCGCGTTCTTCGGCTGGAACGTGGACGAAGGGGCGTTCGGCCTCGCCTTCGACGTCGCCCTGCACGCCGGCACGCTCCTGGCGATCGTCGTCTACTTCGCTGAAGATCTGGCCGCGATGGCGGCCGCCGTCCCCGAGGTCATGAGCGCCGATCGCGGCGCCGGCAAGCTGGCCCGGCTGATCGTCATCGGGACGATTCCCGTGGTCATCGTCGGGCTGACGCTGGCCGGGTGGATGGAGGATCACCTCCGCACCCCGCCGGTCATCGTCATCACGCTGGTCGTCGGCGCGCTGTGGATGATCGCCGCGGAGCGCTACGGCACGCGGCACCGCAACGAGGACTCGCTCACCGCCGGCGGCGCGATGCTGGTCGGCGCGGCGCAGGCGTCCGCGCTGGTGCCCGGCATGTCGCGATCGGGATCGACGATCGCGATGGCGATGCTGCTCGGCCTGACGCGCGAGTCGGCGGCGCGCTTCTCGTTCCTGCTCGGCGTGCCGGCGATCGGCGCGGCGGCGGCGAAGGAAGGTCTCCACGTGATGAAGGCGGGCCTGAGCTCGCACGACATCGCCCTGTTCGCGCTCGGCATGATCACCTCCGCGGTGGTCGGCTATCTCACCATCCGTTTCTTCCTGCGCTATCTCGCGGGGCACTCCCTGAACGTCTTCGCCTACTATCGTCTCGCGCTCGCGGCCGTCACGCTCGTCTGGCTGATGGCGCGGTAAGACATTCGATGCAGTGGCTGCGCCGGAGCTTCATCGCGGGGTTCTTCGTCACGGTGCCGCTGATCATTTCGGTGGCGGCGATCCTGTGGCTGTTCCGCCTCGTCGACGGGCTGGTCGGGCCTCTCTACATCAAGCTGCTCGGCCCCAACGCGGTGCCTCCCGGCCTCGGCGTGGCGACGACGGCGCTGGCGATCCTGCTGGTCGGCGCCATCGCGACCAACGTCGTCGGCAAGCGGCTGCTGCAGCGCACCGAGTGGCTGCTGATGCACGTGCCGCTCTTCCGCAGCATCTACGCGCCGGTGAAGCAGCTCGTCGTGGCGTTCTCGCCCGACAACGAGTACGGGTTCAAGCGCGTGGTGCTGATCGAGGACGTCTCGCGCGGGTTCCTCCTCGGCTTCCTCACGCGTGAGTTCACCATCGACCGCGGCCAGGGGCCCGAGCCGCTGGTCGCCGTCTACGTGCCGACCAACCATCTCTACCTGGGGGACATCGTCATCTGCCCGCGCGATCGCGCGTCGTACCCCGACATCACGGTCGAGCAGGGGATCCGCATTTTCCTGACCGGGGGCATGGCACTTTCGGGGAGGATCGGCGCGCGCCGCGGCGACGATCGGGTAGGAGATTTCCGGGTATAATCCGGTGTTTTGACTCTTCACGACAATCCAAATATGAGAATCAGATCCGAACGAGCGGCAGCGAGTGAGGCACGGGAGCGGAGCGGGGTCGGGGCCGCCGCGAGCGAACGTGCAGGGGGGTCCGGCGGGGCAAAGCCCCCCGGTGTGAAAATGATCGCAAAGCTCCGCATCCTGTTCCTGGCCGCCGCGCTGATCCTGCCGCTGGCGTCAACCGCCATCGTGCACGCGCAGGCGCCAACGGAGGGTGCCGCCGCTCAGGCCGAGCCGCATCGCGGCGGCGAGGCCAATCTCGTACTGCCGGACCTCAGCAGCCAGTCGTTCCAGGGCATCAACGCCCGGTCGCTCCTGATGGGCGGGCTCCTCGTCTGCCTGCTCGGCCTCGGCTTCGGCCTGGTCATCTTCATGCGATTGAAGAACATGCCGGTGCACGGATCGATGCTCGAGGTCTCGGAGCTGATTTACGAGACGTGCAAGACCTACCTGGTCACGCAGGGGAAGTTCATCCTCCTGCTCGAGGTCTTCATCGGCGTGATCATGGTGTTCTACTTCGGCGTGCTGCAGCACTTCAGCGTGATGAAGGTGGCGATCATCCTGCTCTTCAGCCTGATCGGCATCGGCGGCAGCTACGGCGTCGCCTGGTTCGGCATCCGCGTCAACACCTTCGCCAACTCGCGCGCCGCGTTCGCCGGGCTGAAGGGGATGCCGTACCCGATCTACGCGATCCCGCTGCAGGCGGGCATGAGCATCGGCATGCTCCTGATCAGCGTCGAGCTGTTCATGATGCTCTGCATCCTCCTCTTCATCCCGGGGGACTATGCCGGCTCGTGCTTCATCGGGTTCGCCATCGGCGAGTCGCTGGGCGCGGCGGCACTGCGCATCGCCGGCGGCATCTTCACCAAGATCGCCGACATCGGCTCGGACCTGATGAAGATCGTCTTCAACATCAAGGAAGACGACGCGCGCAACCCGGGCGTCATCGCCGACTGCACCGGTGACAACGCCGGCGACTCGGTCGGCCCGAGCGCCGACGGCTTCGAGACCTACGGCGTCACCGGCGTCGCGCTGATCTCGTTCATCCTTGTGGCCGTCACCACCCAGGCGGTGCAGGTCCAGCTGCTGGTCTGGATCTTCGTCATGCGCGTGATGATGATCATCGCCAGCGGCGTCTCCTACCTGCTCAACGAGGCGATCTCCAAGGGACAGTACGCCGCCGCGCCGAAGATGAACTTCGAGGCGCCGCTGACGCGCCTGGTCTGGCTGACGTCGCTCATCTCGGTGGCGATGACCTACATCGTCTCCTACCTGCTGATCCCGAACATCGGCGGCGATCCGTCGCTGTGGTGGAAGCTCTCGACGATCATCACGTGCGGCACGCTGGCGGGGGCGATCATCCCGGAGGGCGTGAAGATCTTCACCTCGACCGAGTCGAGCCACGTGAAGGAAGTCGTCACCTCGTCGCAGGAGGGGGGCGCGTCGCTCAACATCCTGTCCGGCCTCGTCGCGGGCAACTTCAGCGCCTACTGGCTCGGCATCAGCATCGTCGCGCTGATGTCGATCTCCTACATCGTCAGCACCTACGGGCTGGCGCAGCTGATGATCGCCCCGGCGGTGTTCGCCTTCGGCCTGGTCGCGTTCGGGTTCCTGGGCATGGGCCCGGTGACGATCGCGGTCGACTCCTACGGGCCGGTGACCGACAACGCGCAGTCGGTCTTCGAGCTCTCGGTGATCGAGTCGCTGCCCAACATCAAGCAGGAGCTCAAGAGGGACTACGGCTTCGACGTCAACTTCGAGCGCGCCAAGCACCTGCTCGAGGAAAACGACGGCGCCGGCAACACGTTCAAGGCGACCGCCAAGCCGGTGCTGATCGGCACCGCCGTGGTCGGCGCGACGACGATGATCTTCTCGATCATCGTGGTGCTCACCAACCGGCTGACCGAGAACGTGCAGCTGCTGTCGATCCTGCACCCGCCCTTCCTGCTCGGCCTGATCACCGGCGGCGCGATGATCTACTGGTTCACCGGCGCCTCGACGCAGGCGGTGACGACCGGCGCCTACCGCGCGGTCGAGTTCATCAAGGCCAACATCCGCCTCGACGGCGTGCAGAAGGCGTCGGTCAGCGACTCGAAGAAGGTCGTGCAGATCTGCACGCAGTACGCCCAGAAGGGGATGTTCAACATCTTCCTGGCGGTGTTCTTCGGGACCCTCGGCTTCGCGTTCGTCGAGCCGTACTTCTTCATCGGCTACCTGATCTCGATTGCGCTCTTCGGGCTCTACCAGGCCATCTTCATGGCCAACGCCGGCGGCGCCTGGGACAACGCCAAGAAGATCGTCGAGGTCGAGTTGAAGCAGAAGGGCACGCCGCTGCACGCCGCGACCGTCGTCGGCGACACCGTCGGGGACCCCTTCAAGGACACCTCTTCCGTGGCCCTCAACCCGGTCATCAAGTTCACCACCCTGTTCGGCCTGCTGGCGGTGGAACTGGGTGTGCAGCTGGGACGGGACTATGGGCTGGGGATGAGCCACGTGCTGGCGGCGCTGTTCCTGCTCGGGTCGGCGGTGTTCGTCCACCGGTCGTTCTACGGGATGCGCATCCGCAGCGGGGCGTGAAATTTTCACGACTGGCCGAAACCGGTCAGCCATATACGAGCAAACGGTGTCCAAGGGTTCCAGAGGTCTCGTTGACACCTGTTTTTAGGCGCGACTATAATTCGCGGTCTTGCCGCACTTCGAAGGGTTGAGGAGGGTGAACCGTGCCGCGTGACATGTTCGGTGACGTGGTCGATCCGTCCATTAAGGTCGGGTCGCAGAAGTGGTACACGGTTCCGCTGTCGATCCTCGCCCACGTGGCGGTGTTCGCCGCGGTCATCATCATTCCCCTCATGGCGACCGACGTCCTGCCGTCACCGCCGTCCATGATGGCGTTCGTCGCGGCGCCCCCGCCTCCGCCCCCGCCTCCGCCGCCGCCGCCGGCCCCGGCCGCGCCGCAGCCCAAGGTGGAGCCCGTGGCGGTGAACCCCAACGCGGCGCCGATCGAGGCGCCGAAAGAAATCAAGCCTGAGGTCGCGCCGCCCACCGTCGGGGTGGGCGTGGCCGGCGGCGTCGAAGGCGGCATCCCCGGCGGCGTCGTCGGCGGCGTGGTGGGAGGCCTCCCCGAGGCGCCTCCGCCGCCGCCTCCGCCCCCGACCGCGCCGGTCCGCGTCGGCGGCAACATCAAGACCCCGACCAAGACGCGCGACGTCAAGCCCGTCTACCCGCCGATCGCGCAGAGCGCGCGCGTGCAGGGCGTGGTCATCATCGAAGCGACCATCGGGCCCGATGGCCGCGTCAAGGACGCGAAGGTTCTCCGCTCGATCCCGCTGCTCGACCAGGCGGCGCTCGACGCGGTGAAGCAGTGGCAATTCACGCCGACGCTGCTCAACGGCGTGCCGGTGCCGGTCATCATGACCGTCACGGTGAATTTCACGCTGCAATAGCAGGCACGGCAGACCCAGGGAACTGACATTCCATCGGAGGATGGGCGAATGAATTTCATTGAGATGTGGGGAACGATGGGGCCGATGGCCAAGGGCATCGGCGTGGTGCTGGTCATCATGTCGATGATCTCCTTCGGCGTCGCGATCGAGCGCATTTATACGTTTACCCAGGCGCGCAAGCAGTCGAAGCTGTACGCGCCGCAGGTGGCCAAGCACCTGAAGGAAGGGCGCCTCAAGGATGCGATCGCGATCTCCTCGTCGAAGAACTACCGCTACAGCCACCTGGCCAAAGTGGTCCTCGCGGGATTGCAGGAATACCAGTTCCAGCAGGAAGCCGGCGGCAACCTGAGCCGTGAAGATCTCGTCGACACCGTCCGCCGCGCCATCCAGCGCGCCTCGGCGCTCACCGCCAACGACCTGAAGAAGGGCGTCTCGGCGCTGGCAACCATCGGCGCGACGGCGCCGTTCGTCGGGCTGCTCGGCACGGTCATCGGCATCATCACCGCGTTCCAGGGCATCGCGGCCACCGGCTCGGGCGGTCTCGGCGCGGTCTCGGCCGGTATCTCGGAAGCGCTCGTCGAAACGGCGCTCGGCCTCGTCGTCGCCATCCCGGCGGTGTGGTTCTACAACTACCTGACCGGCCGCATCGAGTACTTCAACGTCGAAATGGACAACTCCTCGTCGGAGCTGGTCGACTACTTCATCAAGAAGACCGCGTAAGAGGTAATACCCATGGCCATGGACCTGGGATCCAAAGGATCCCTCAAGGCGGACATCAACGTTACGCCGCTGGTCGACGTCATGCTGGTGCTGCTCATCATCATGATGCTGATCGCGCCGATGCTGCAGCAGGGGGTCGCGGTGACCCTGCCCGAAGCCGGCAACACGGGTGACAAGCCCGACACGCAGGACCAGACCGTGGTCGCGATCGACTCGCGCGGCAAGTTCTACGTGAACGCGCTGCCGACGCCGGCCGAAGACCTCGTGCCGCGCGTGACGCGCGCGCTCGAGGACAAGAAGGAAAAGCTGGTCTACCTGAAGGGCGACAAGGACGCGAAGTACGCCGCGATCATGGACGCCATGGACGCCCTCCGCAAGGCGCAGATCGAGAACATCGCCCTGATCACCGAGCGCAAGCAGGAGAAGAAGTAATGGCGCACGCCCACAAGCACTTCGGCGCCGAGCGTGTCGTCACCGGCGAGATGCCGCACGCCAGTGCGGACATGAACGTCACGCCGCTCATCGACGTGCTGCTCGTCCTGCTGATCATCTTCATGGCGGCCCTGCCGCTCACGCAGAAGGGGGTGGACGTCAACCTGCCCCTGGAAACCGAGAACAAGGCCAGCACCCCCAACGACAACCAGATCGTCCTCGAGTACGGGGCGGACCGGTCGATCGCCGTCAACCACCAGCCCATCTCGCTCGACCAGCTCGAGTCGCGCCTGCGCGACGTCTTCGAAGCGCGCAAGGAAAAGACGATGTTCATCGTCGGCGACCCGTCGCTGCGCTACGGCGACATCGTGTCGGTCATCGATGCCGCCAAGGGGGCCGGCGTCGAGAAGGTCGGCATCGTCACGATGGGCATGCGCAACGAGGCGTCTGGCAAGGGCGGGAACTAAGAACCAAGGATACGAAGGACGTCGAAGGATACGAAGGAACGGGCCGCGCTCTGCGCGGCCCTTCTTTTTTGTACGCGCGGGAAGGATCCCTTCCCGTCTCCTTCGTGGCTCCTTCGTATCCTTCGCCCTCCTTCGTATCCTTCATCTCCGCGGAGTGATCACCCCCACGCGCTCCACGCCGGCGCC
>Ga0105248_10004843_pt1 | contig 14903 bp, 14 predicted proteins | sample KBSS34metaG_FD_81524 | JGI IMG/M metagenome (GOLD analysis project Ga0105248, IMG submission 81524) | Switchgrass rhizosphere microbial communities from Kellogg Biological Station, Michigan, USA - KBS S3-4 metaG | ecosystem: Host-associated > Plants > Roots > Rhizosphere > Soil | place...
TCGCCCGCGAGGAAGCGCTTGTAGAGATCCGTCAGCACGGGACGCCCGGTCGCCAGATCGACGTGCGACGCCCAGTTGACCGTCGTGTAGGGGTGCGCCGCGATCAACTGGCAGTTGGTGCGGTCGAGCACGTACAGAAATCCGTTCTTGTTCGCCTGGATCATCACCTTGCGAACCTGTCCGCCGATCTGGATGTCCGCGAGCACGTGTTCGTCCACGCCGTCCACGTCGTAGACATCGTTCGGCGTGTACTGAAAATGGCAGACCAGCTCGCCGGTCTTCGGCCGGATCGCGATGACGCTCGAGGTATACAGGCTGTCGAGCGCGCCGCGCGGCCGCGGATCGTACGGCTCGGCATTGCCGGTGCCCCAGTAGACCAGGTCGAGTTGCGGATCGTAGGAACCCGACCGCCACGTTGCGCCGCCGCCGACCTTCCATGCGTCGCCGTCCTTCGGCCAGGTCTCTGATCCGGGCTCGCCAGGTGCGGGGATCGTGTAGCGCCGCCACAGTTTCTTCCCCGTATCCGGGTCCCAGCCGTCGAGGAAACCGCGCGTCGTGAACTCGCCGCCGGCCATGCCGGAAATCACCACGCCGTTGGCAACGATTGGTGCACCGGTCGCGGAGTAGCCCTCGTGGAAGTCGGCGAAGGTCTGGTTCCAGACTTCCTTCCCGGTCTTCATGTCGAGCGCGATGAGATGGTTGTCCACGGTGACGCGATACAACTTGCCGTTGTAGATGGTGGCAGCGCCACGGTTGATGGCGCCGAAGAGCGCGACGCGCTGCGCTCCCGGATCAACGTCAACCGGCGTGCGCCAGATCTGCCGGCCCGTTTCCACGTCGATCGCAAAACTCCACTTGCCGTTCACGACGTACATGACGCCGTCGTAGATCGCCGGCGCGCTCAGCTCGCCCGCATCGTTCATCAGGCTGGCGCTCCAGACCGGCACGAGGCGCTTGACGTTGGACCGGTTGATCTGCGCGAGCGGGCTATAACTCTTTCGGTCGTAGCCCATGCTCTGCGTGGTGACGTTGTCGGCGTTGCGGCCGTCGTTGACGAGGTCGTCCGTGGTCTGGGGCCAGGCTGGGGCGACGGAGACGATGACCACTGCAGCAGCGAGCCACGCGCGTGTCATGTGCATGATGCCCTCGGTGTGGGGCCTAGGATAGCGTCAGGGATGGGCGGCCGGCGCGGAAATCGATCTAAGAATTGCACGTGACACTGGAGTGGTCGGCACGGATTCCAGAGGGCGCCCTGGAATCTCGTGTCCGAAGACGATGCGGACTCGCGGATAACGAACGGCAAACCGGCGGAGCTCGGTCAAGCTTTCGACGGCGCGCGCGCGATCGTCGCTCGTGAAGGCGCGAGGGGCGACGTCCTGCTCGAAGGCCCAGGCGAAATGGCTCGCGTCGCCGACGAGAAGCGTCGGCGGATTGCCGTTCACCAGGTACGACGTGTGATCGGGCGTGTGGCCGGGGGTCGAGATGGCCCAAAGCGATCCATCGCCCAGCAGATCGAGGGCCGGTCCCAGCGGCAGCATGGGCTCGACGCCCGCGTAATCGAGCGTTCTCAAACGAGGCTTGCCGGAAAAATGAGAGCCTACCGCCACGCGAGCGAGAAACCCCGCCTCCTGCCTGGCGAACACGTAGTCCACGTCGGCCGGAAGGTCCGCAACGCCTGATGTGTGATCGGGATGGAGGTGCGTGAAAAAGACCGCGTTCGGATGCAGATGGCGTTCTCGCAGGATTTCCGCTGCACTCTCATGGGCACGCTGTCCATTTCGCACGCCAAGCATCCGGTTGAAGAGCTGCATCGCCATCGAGTAGTTGCCGTACGGCGGGGAGTCCGCGAATCGTGACGCAAAGCCGGAGTCGATCAGATACGTGCCCAGTCGAGGGTGGCTGACCAGATGAACCAGATCCGCCAGCGGCGCAGGCGAGCGGCACGAGGCCACGGCGGGATTCGACTGATCGAGGTTGTCGCACCGGTTCATGTCGATGAACCCGGTCACGAGGGTCTCAACCGTGACGGACGCCGGATGGGCGAATACCTCGTCCCACGAGCGAGAAGAGGCGGCGGAAATCGGATACGGCGATGTCGGCCAGCGCGCGAACCCGTTGCGCACGAGAAAGACGAGGACAAGCATCACGGCAAGCGCCGCCGACGCCAGAAGACGCGGAACCTTCGAACGCCGAGAGTAATCGCCAGCCGTCAATGAACGACTCGCCACGTGCCGTCCGCGGCGATCTGCGCGCCATGCGGCAGCCGGTAGAGTTGCACGAGCATGTTGATTTCGCGCTGGCTGGCGGTGGAGCCCACCATCGGTGAGCTCATGAGTCCCCCGGACGGATGGCCGAAGATGCCGAGCGTATGGCCAAGCTCATGTCGAAAGAGGGTCGAGGGCGCCGTGCACGTCGCGTCGCTCGTCAGGATCTTCACGACACCGAGTTGCGCGCGATTGTTCGGATAGGTGCGGTACACCAGACCAAGGCCGGCGGCGATGTTCAGTTCGTCCGACCCTGCGGCGCGCACCGTGATCCGCGGCTCCGCGTTGGCGGCGACGAACGCGAATGGTAAACCGGTCACCGATTGCCAGTAGGTGAGCGCCTCCTCCACGCAGTTGCCTTTGATGGAGGGGTCGACGTAGACGGGAACCGGGAGTTCCCACCGCGTAATGCTGTCCTGCATGCGTTGGATCGGCCCTTCGACCGGGACGGATAACCCAACGTTCACCGACTGGTTGTAGGTCATCAGGTCGGCAGCCGTGTCGAGATTGCCGATTCGGCCCGAGGAGTCACCGGTCGGGACGGGAACCGAGGGCGGGCTGGTGGTGGGAGTCGGGGCCATCGGGCCCGCACCGCTACTGGAACTTCCCCCGCACGCACTCGCGAGCGCGACGGCGGCCAGGGACGCGAGCACAAACATCCGCACAACGCCTCCACGATCTTAGGGGCAGCGTACTGGAAGTCTTTCGATTCTCCCGCGGTTGGCAGGTTGTCTCATTGGGAACAGCCGGCGGACGACACAAGACGTAGAGTCGGGGAATGAAATCTCCGGAGATTGTCTCAATCGCGCCGAAAACGCCCGAATCCACTGACGTGCCCGCCGAATATCGGTCTCTGCATAAGTATTTGGATGGCCGATACGCAGACACCGTGGTGCTGAGATTCGCCGAAATCGAAGACCTGATCGGCGTCGCCCTGCCGGACCTTGCGCGACAGCGTCAGGACTGGTGGGAGGACGCCGGCGCCGACGGCGAGCCGTCGACTCAGTCGCGGTCGTGGATCCGCGCGACCAGGACCGCCAAGGTCAACCTGGTCGCGCAAACCGTCGTATTCGAGCGCGATGCGCGCCCTAAGACGACCCGTTAGCTGGTCGCCCCAACCGCTCGTTCCAATGACCGCCCTGGAATCGCCGAAACCGCGGTGCCCGAAGTGCTCATCGGCTGACACGAAGCCGCTGTCGTTCAATGCGAGGACGCTGCCACGCCTCGTGTATATGTGCCGCGCGTGCGCCCACCTCTGGCGCCTTTCCATCCCGAAGTCCCCGGAACAGCCTTAGCCATTTCCAAGCGTTGCCGGGCCGGCACAGACCGCTCTCGCCCTCTCGTCGTCTAAGGATGTTAACAAGAGCACCCAGCGCGGTGCCGGGGAGGTGACGTGACGAATCGCCGTGTCGTTGTTGCGTTCGCGTGTGCGATGTTAGCGGTCGCCGTCTCGGCCCATGCCCAGGATGGCGCAGCTCGGACCGGGTCCGATGCGCAACTCGAAATCACACCTTACGTGTTCCTCGGCTCGGACGCGTCAGGCGGCGTTGGCGGCGCGGTACGCTGGCCGTTGCCCGCCCATCTGAGCGTCGAGTTCGAAAGCAGCGTGCGCCGATCGGAAGTGGCGCCGTTCAGCGCCAACGTCAGCCTGCTCTTCGATTTTCCGGAACTGGGACGCGTCACGCCATACGTCGCCGGAGGCGTCGGTCTCGACCAGTACGCCTTCGCCGAGCAGTTCAACTCAGGAAATGTCGTCGCGCACGCCGGAACCGCCGTCTCCGTGAACGCGGGCGGCGGCGTCCGCATCCGCAGCAATGAGAACTGGGGCATTCGCACGGACGCGCGATGGATCAATGGAATCGGACAACGAGCGCCCGAGCGGTGGCGGCTGTACAACGGCGTCACGTTTCGTGCGAACGGCCGTTGACCTGGGGTACAGCAAAAAGCCCGATTTTCATCGGGCTTGTCGCAATGTATTTGGTCGGGGCGAGAGGATTTGAACCTCCGACCCCTCGGTCCCGAACCGAGGTGAACATCAGCGATTTCCGAATGATTCTGATGTTTTTGCAACTCGGGTAGCAATCGGGTAGGGATCGGGACGCGCGAACAACCGACCTTCGCCGACTATGAACGCGACCTTCGGCACCGCATCGATGACCGACGCGGCGCCAGCTTGTTGCTGATGCCGTGCGGTGCTACTGTGGTGACTATGACGCTGAAGGCCCGAGTGAAGGCGGGGCGACTGATTGTCGATGAGCCCACCGACCTACCCGAAGGAACAGAAATCGAGCTCCTGCCTCTCGATCCCGGAGACTGGCTCGACGACGAAGATCGTGCCGCCTTGCATCAGGCCCTGAGAGACTCCGACCAAGACGTGAAGGCCGGTCGACTTGTGGATGCGGATACGATCTTGCGTGAGCTCCGCTTGCGTTGAAACAGCGCCACGCCAGTTTCACCCGCACGGCCCAAGAGCACGTCGCGCGAGAGAAAGCCTGGTGGCTTGAGCACCGCGACCACACCGAAATCTTCGCCGAGGAACTCGAGCAAGCTCTCAAGGTCATCGCAATCCTGCCCGGAGCAGGCACTCTGTACCAACGTTCACCAGTCCGCGGAGTCCATCGCGTGTACCTCAGGCGGACGGCGCTCCACCTCTACTACACGTTCGACGACGACGACGTGATCGTTCGCGCGCTCTGGGGAGCACATCGAGGGCACGGCCCTCAGATCTAATCAGGCAGACGCGGCAAAAATCGGTACATGCATGGCCGGTATCCAATGCTTGGGATTTAGACGGGCACTAATCGGAGAATCAGCCGAAATGGAGGATCCCGCGCCTCAGCGCCACGTCGATGGCCGCCGTGCGGTCCTGCACTTCGAGCTTGGCGAGCACGTTCTTCACATGGGTCTGCACGTTCTCTTCGGAAATGCCCAGTGACGCCGCAATCTCCCGGTTCCGCAGCCCCTTTCGAAGCAGCTCGAGGACGGCCACTTCGCGGGCGGTAAACGCCGGCCTGCCGACCCGCTCGGCTAGGTGCGCCTTCACGTCGAGACTGATCTCGGGACGCCTGCCGGCGTGGACCTCACGGACGGTGTGCACCAGGTCCTCGAACGCCGTGTCCTTCAGGAGATAGGTCACGGCACCGGCTTCGAGGGCTCTGAAAATGTCCTCGTCGCCTCGCGACATCGTCAGGACGATCACGCGCGCCGCCGGTCGTGAGCCCGGATCTGGCGAATCGCCTCCACCCCGCTCATCGTCCGCATCCGCAGGTCCATCAACGTCACGTCAGGATCCAGTTCGTCGAACCTGGCCACCGCCTCTTCTCCGCTGGCGACGGATCCAACCACGGTCATATCCGGCTCGCGGCCGATGATGAGGGCGATCCCTTCCCGAACGATGCGATGGTCGTCAACGCACATCACCCGAATACGTGCGTCCAGCCGTGGCCCGCGGCCCGGGGACGTGCGGCTCAAGTGACCTTGGGAGACGGATCCAGAGGACCCGTCTCACTAGAACTTGATCTGCGCCGATAGCCTCAGCAGTCGTCCCTGGAGGACAGCCAGCGGTTGACCCAGCGTCGGGCCATAATTCTGGTTCTCCTGCAGGATAACGTTGCTGTTGAGCGCGTTATACATGTCGAGGGCGCCGTCGATCCGCGTCTGGCCCACCCTGAAAATCTTGTGGAAGCTCAGATCGAGTTGATTCCACCGCTCCAGATACTTGATCCCTGGCTCCACCAGATTCACGGTAACCGACTGCGTCCTGCCTCCGGGGAACAGGTTGGCCGGCACGGCCCAGTTCACGGCCAGCGGGTTGCCGGCGTAGCTCGCGAAGTTCACGCCGACCTGCAGGCCGAGGGGCAGCGGCTGGCTGCCCGAGAGCTTGAAGTCGGACTGGAACGGCATCTCGTACTGGCTCTGATCGCAAAAACGGAAGGTGTTCGGATCGGAACCGGCGCAGGCGACCGTGATGATCTTGTCGGCGGACCACCCGCCGAACATGGTCGCGCCCCTCGGCAGGCGCGCGGCGAATGCCACCTCGAGTCCGTTGTAGCCGACGCCTGACAGCGAACGATCGGTGATCGTGTTGTCGACAATATCCACCTGTCCCTGCTTGGCCCGGTTGAGGTTGTAGACGGTGACCATCTCGCCGGTGCCAAGCGGGTTCGCAACCTGGAACGGCGCGTAGTCCGCCGTCGTCACCAGCGTATTGGTCTGCTGCTCGATGTCGTAGGTGTCGCGGCGGTACCACGCGGCGATCACCGACACGCCGTCGAACACCTGGCGCGTCACGCCGAGGCTGTACTCGAGGTCGAAGGGCCTTTTGATGTCGGCGTCAGGATGGCGAGCCGGTGCGAGGCCGAACCGATTGTTGTTGCTCGGTCCGATTTCGTTGTCCTGCGCGACCTTGTCCCCATTGGTCGGCAAGACCCGGCCGGAGCAGGTCGAGGTGCCTGGAATGAAGTCGCAGTCGGACCAGTTGCGCGTATCGGTCTGCAGGACCAGCGGGTTGTACCTGTTCGCGAAATCGGTCGTGTAGCTCCGGTTGTACTTGTTGATGCTGCCCTTGAGCGCGGTCTTGGCATCGCCCGTCAGGTCGTACGCGACCCCGAGGCGTGGCGCCAGATTCTTCCAGTTCGGAAGATTCTCGACCTCATCGAACGAGCGTGCGGGCACGAAGCGTCCGGCTTCGACCGCCTTTGCCTGATCCGACGAGTTGAAGTATTCCCATCGCAGGCCCGGGCTCACCGTCAGGCGCTTGCGCGTCCAGGAGTCCTGGATGTAGAGCCCAAGGTCGGCTCCCATCAGGTTGTACAGGCGCGTCGGCGTGTTGTAGACGAGGACCGAGTCGGGCACACCGTCGCGGTAACGGTTGGTGATGTCGCCATTGGTATCGGCCATGTTCCAGGTCTGGCCGACATGCCACTGCATGCCCGCCTTCAAGGCATGCGAACCGGTAACGTACGACATGGTCGAGATCAGCATGTAGCGGAAATTGTAGGTGCCCGTCTCCGGCGTGCTCGCCCCGGTGAGGGTCCCGCGCGTAATGTCCTGCTGCGCCGTGTTGGTATACCAGGCAGGCGTGCCGCGCTCCTGCTTGATGCCTGGCTGGAACTTCTCGGTGTAGGAATTGACGCTCGTGCCGTAGCCGACGTCGAAGAGGAATCTCGGACTGATGGTCGACGTCCACTTGACGGAGTTCGTGTACTTCAGCACCGGCGGCCTGGTTCGCGATGCGGTGGCCACGTCGACGCCGGACGTGAAGAGGTGACCGACGTATTTCCACTGGTAGTCTTCGTAGGCGGTCAGCTTGTTGGTCTGGTTGACTTGCCAGGTCAGGCGCAACGTGTAGTTGCGCACGCGCTGATCGTAGACGCCGGGCGAGCCATCGGGATAGAAGCTGTTGGCGACGATGTTGTCGTTCCCGACGTTGCGGTACGAGCCGAAGAACCACAGCTTGTCTTTCAGGATCGGCCCCCCGATCGAGAGGTTCACGTCGTAGATCATCTTCACCGCGTCTGGGGTCTGCAGGCCCTTGCTCAGCAGGTCGCCGAGATTGTCCGACTGGAACGAATCGTCGGTGTAGCCGAAATACGTCGCCCCGCTGAAATGATTGCCTCCCTCTCGAGGAATCAGGTTCAAGTGCGGGCCGCCCGCTGACACCTCGGCGCCCAGCGCCGCCGTCTGGACGGTGGTCTCCTGCGTCATCGCGTCGTTGTGATCCGGATGGCTGTCGCCGCCGCCGACGAGCGTGTTCATCTTCATCCCGTCGACGTCGATGGTCGTGTCCTTGGTCACGCTCCGATGGGCCGTCAGCCGCGGATTGACCGCGCTTCGAGCGCCGCCCACGTTCTGGTCGCTCTGCCGGGTGCCCACCGCCAGCGCCCCTTCGGCCTGGTACATGCGTGGCACCGGCACGGCATCGAGGAGGTCGCGCGTGAGGACCGTCGTCCGCTGGGCATTCTGCACGTCAACCGTCGGCGACTGGCCCGAGACGGTGATTGACTCTTCCATCGAGCCGACGTTCATCTGGGCACTGATCGTGGCGGTGAAATTCGACGGCAGATCGATATTGTTCTGAATGACCGTCGAGAATCCCTGCAGCGAGAAGGTCACCTGGTAGACGCCGGGCCGCAGATCGACAATCGCATAGCGGCCCTGCGAATCGGTGACGACCGCCCGGCTGCGTTCGATGAGCGCGGGACTGGCGGCCTCGACCGACACGCCGGGCAGCACGCCGCCGCTCGAATCCGTCACGAGCCCGGTGATGCCGCTCTGCGCAACGGCGGAAGGTGCCAGCAGGAGGAGACCGAGGCAGGCGATAGCGAACGCACGTACAGAGACCGCACGAATCATGAGACACCCTCCTTCGAAAGCGTTGCCGAGAGGACGACGCGTTGTGCCGTGCACGACGACGGTGGCGTTCTTATCCGCGCGACGTGACTATTTCCCCTCCAGCAAGTCTCGAGGGCTGCTGGCTGATGCTGCGCGGGTTCACACGAAAATCAGCATGTCCTCCTCGACTTCGGCGATCTCGACCGCCACGTCCGTCACCTTGGTGACCCGGAAGCGGTAGAGCCCGCGCGGAGCCGGTCCGGCGATCCGCTCGCCATCCTCTGCCTTGAACGTGCTGTTGTGGCAGGGACAGACGTAGACCGAGTGCTCGACCGGATGGCCGATCTCGTTCTTGATGTCCTGCGCCAGCGACTGAGGATCGGCGACGAAATCGCAGTCGCAGCCTTCGTGGGGACAGCGTACGCAGACCGCGGCGAAGTTCTCCGGAAGATTGCCGCCCGCGGCGGTTCGCGCCACCATGCCGGCGATCCGCACCGGCTGGTTGGGCGACGCGGCGCTCGCGATCGTCACGCCGTTGGCGACGAACTGTCGGGCCCTCCAGGGCGTCGACAGATCCTCCAGCGGCACGACGACCGGTTGCGCCAGCGGTAGATAGCGAAGTTCGAAGGCCTGGGCCCAGGCCCGCCGTCCGGAGGTGGCGAGCATGAGGACCAGGCCCTGGCTGAGGAACTGGCGCCGACGAATGGGCATCTTAGTTACCCTTCACCCACGAGGCCAGCGTCTGCCACTCGGGATTGTCCTGCGACTGCCAGTGCTTGCCGCCGCCGTGCCATTGGCTGCCGCCGGCTTCCGTCGCCAGCGGATTGGTCAGCAGCAGACTCTTCAGCGGATCGCCCAGCACGACGAGACGCGAGACGCGCGTGAAATTACGTTGCGATTGCTCCTCGGTGTAGGTGGTGCTCCCCGGCGTCAGCGGTTCGAGATAGGAGTCGCCGCCGCCGCGCGAGTGGCAGGCCGTGCAGCGGGCGTTGCCCTTGCGCGCGCTGGTCAGAATCGGCTGCACCTTCGTCTTGAAGACTTCGTAGTTCAAGCCTGGCTTCGCCGGCGGCGCCGCCGGCTTCGGGGCCCGCACCCAGGCCGCCAATGTCTGCCATTCGGGATTGTCCTGCGACTGCCAGTGCTTGCCGCCGCCGTGCCACTGGCTGCCGCCCGCTTCCGTTGCCAGCGGATTGGTCAGCAGGATGCTCTTGAGCGGATCGCCGGGCACGACGAGACGCCGGACGCGATCGAAGTTACGCTGCGATTGTTCTTCGCTGTAGGTCGTGCTCCCCGGGGCCAACGGTTCGAGATACGAGTCGCCGCCGCCGCGCGAGTGGCAGGCCGTGCAGCGGGCGTTGCCCTTGCGCGGGCTGGTCAGAATCGGCTGCACCTTCGTCTTGAAGGTTTCGTAGTCCAGCGGCGAGGCCGCTGCCGCGGGGGTGGCCGCCTGTTGGACAACCGGGGCCTTCACGAGTAAGGGCCGGGCCTGAGGCACGGGAACGGCCATCGACATGATGGCGACGAGGGATGCTGCGTGAACCATGAAATTATCCTCGCGCTCTACTCGGTGGACGTCGGCAACGACGGGAGGATTACCGTCGCGTTGCGCTTCGGCACCTGGCCGACCTGGATTCTGGTGATCTCTTTTCGTGCCACCACGTCGATGACCGACACGGTGTTGTCGTGCGCGTTGGCGACGTACAGCTTCTTGCCGTCCGGCGTGAACGTGATCCAGTCGGGCACCTTCCCGACCTTGACCCCGCCGAGGTATTTCAGGTCCGGGAGCGAATACGCGTAGACGGCGCTGTTCACCTTGCTCGTCGACCAGAGGGTCTTGTTGTCCGGGCTGGCAAGGATGCCGTGCGCCGGGGCGCCCTGAATGCCCTCGCTGTTCCGCTCAGCCACCGGGATGTCCGGAAGAATGATTCGGCTCACTTCCTTGCGGGTCGCCCAGTCGACGACGGCAAAGCCGTGCAGGTTGGTGATCTGCGTATACATCCGCCGGGTCGAGCCATCGGGATTGGTGTCGAAGCAGAAGACGCGCACGCCGCCCTCGAAATGGATCGACCAAACCGGCAGTTCGGTCGCCGTGTCGATCACCGTCGCGACGTTACCGCCCGTCGATCCGGCGACGACATACTTGCTGTCCGGGGTGATGATCGGGTTGTGCACACCACGGAGCACGCGGATGAACTTGATCTTCTCCAGTTTCTCCGTATCGATGATGTCGACGCCGCCGTCGGCGGTCTGAATCCCGGCATAGACGCGCTTGCCGTCCTTCCGGATGGCCACGTTGTTGGGCGGTCCGGTCAGAGGGATCTTCTTGAAGACGCGAAGTGTCTTCGCGTCGACGACGTCGAGCGTCATGGTCGACTCGTTGGTCACATAGAACCGGCTGCCATCGGGCGCGGGGGCGACCCCGTGCGGCACCTCGATGTCCGGGATCCGGGCAACGATCTTGTCGGTGGTGGGATCAATCAGGTCGACGCTGTCGCCGGCAGAGTTGGTCTGGACGATGTACGGCTTTCCACCCTGGGCGGTCAGCGGCAAGGCAAAGAAGCCGACGGCGGCCAGCAGGAGCGCGGCTCCCGCCAGTAGGGAATGCCCGCAGACGCGAACAACAAATGAAGTCATGGCTGTCAAGCCTCCTTGAAACGAAAAAAAGACCTTGAATCCCGTCAGCATCGCCGCGCGAAGTCTGAGAGTTCGACCGATTAGCGAGGTGTCGTGCGAGGCGCCGCTCCGGGTCGCCGGTCGCCGCCCGCTCCCAAGTGTGCGGGGCACTCCGCCCGTGTCGTCCCGCCGTCCAGTCGAGTAAAGGGAGCAAAAGTATAGGGGCAATCGCACCCGGCCGCGTCCCCGAAAGCAGTGAGACCTTTGCCATCCCAGCAGGCTGGCTTCGCCGGCGGAAAACCCCGTGATTTCGCAGTTCTGCGCGCGGAGCGCGCCTGCCGGAGTTCGTCGTGCAGCGTCGGCCGGACCAACTCCCAGGTGGATCCCCGGAGAGATGGCCTCAGGCTCTGGCGTAGTAGTACCCGTTGGCCTGTCCGACCGTCACCGGCGCGCCGAACAGCACGGAGAGCCGCTCATCCGTCAGCATCGTTTTCTTGTCGCCCGAGTCCAGCACCCGGCCCCGCTGGAGCAGGAAGACCCGATCGATCTCCGGAATGACCTCCTCGACATGATGCGTGATGAAGACGATCGTCGTGCCGTCGCGTGCCAGCCGGCGAACGGTTTCGAGAAACCCGAAGCGCGCGACGACGTCGAGGCCGGCGGTGGGCTCGTCGAGGACGAGGGCGCGTGGCTGATTGACCAGGGCGCGGGCGATGAGCACGCGGCGGACTTCGCCGGTGGACATCTCATCGAGCCATTTCCCGGCGAGGTGGGACGCCTCGAGCCGGTCGAGCGCGGCGCCGGCGCGGGCGCGCATCTCCGGCGTCACCGCCCGGTTGACGAGAAAGCCCTGTGTCGGAAAAAGCCCGACGCCACGGCGTCGTCGCCGCGGATGCGGCCGGCGCTGTGACCGCCGACGAAGCGCTGATGAAGATCGTTCGAGATGATGCCGAGCTGCGTCCGCAGCTCGAAGACGTTCCATCGCGTTCCGCCGAACACGCGGACCGCCGGCGGCGCGCCGGCGCTGACGAGCGGATAGTCGTGGTGCGTGAGGAGGTTGAGGAGTGTCGTCTTTCCGGCGCCATTGGGCCCGAGAATGGCGGCGTGTTCACCCTCGCGAATCGTCAGCGTCAGGCCGTCGAGGATGCGAACGCCGTCCTTGAGGACCGTCGCGTCAGTCAACTGCAACAGAGGAGCGCTCCGGGTCTCGGAATTTGAGGATGTCAGGAGTTCAGGATTTCAGGATTGGGATTTCAGGATTGGGATTTGAGGATTTGAGGATTTCGTGGCCTTCGTGAACGGTTGTGGTTCTTTGTGAACAAGGAATCAGGAATTGAGAATGATGAACGCAACCGAAGAAAGTAGGAACTCGCGAACGAATTCCTACTTCCTAATTCCTACTTCCTAATTTCAAGCATCAGCTGACCGCCGGGCACTCGTTGCCGAGATAGCCGTCGCCGCCGCAGTAGCTGACGTCCTGCAACTGCTGCAGCAGGCCATCCGGATCGGTGAAGTAGAGCTCCGGCGTGCCGCCGTCCTTGAAGCCGCCGCGGTTGGCGAGGCGCAGGCTGATGTAATGCTGCATCGGTCCAGCCGGGCCAGTGCCTTCGCGCGGCTTGATCCCGAAGCTCTCGAGGGCCTTCTGGATTCGCTCGACGTTGAAGTCCGCCATGTTCATGCAGGCGTGGTTGATGCTCGCCGGCCGCGGCGGAGGCGCCGCGTCATCCCCGCGTCGATCTTGTCGCCGAGGCTCAGCAACAACGCCGCCTTAATGAAACTTTCGAGCGCGTCTTCCTTCTGATCACCGTCACGAGGCCTTCCGTAAGGCGCGCTCGCTTTTCGTATAGATCCCAAGCTGCGTGCAGACGCATCCACACACCGATCGCTCACCCGCTCGATGCGACCATCGGCGGCGAGCTCCCGACACGCAATATCTACCGTCTGTCAGGGTCGATATGGAGCGCTGCCGAAGCGCAGTCGTCACACGGGCCGCCAGACGCGATGTCCTCTCGGAGTCCAATATGCGGAAGGGGTGGCTCATGGCTCCGGATGATAGCGTCTTCAGAGGCTCCGCGTGAGCAGCGGCACTTCGAGCGGTCGCTCTCACGAGTGGAGATCTCCGGACAAACGTGACTAAAAACGTCGTCGTCGCACACGTCGCCCGTCGCGCGCACGAAAACCGATACAGACGTAATACATACGCGGCCGTGCGGCCGGTGCGTTTGGATCAATGTTTATCGAGAAAAAGGAATGGTCGCGGGGGCGGGATTTGCACCTATCAGCAACAAGCTGAGTGTCTGCTCAGTGACGCTGCCAACCTAGTACTCGCCGGCATCGATTCCGCTTCCCCGGCGCGAGCCGCCGAGCATAAGACCAGCATAAGACTTAGCTTCCAAAAACGCCCTTTCTTGGACTTTCACTACCGACCATCGCCGATGCGAAATATGGCCTAATTGTTAGAAATTGTCGAGATCTCAAGGCGAAAGTCGAAATAATGACCAATAAAAAAGGCCCTCGACCGACCATAAAGGTCAATCGAGGGCCATATTTATTGACGTTTTTTGGTCGGGGCGAGAGGATTTGAACCTCCGACCCCTCGGTCCCGAACCGAGTGCTCTACCAGGCTGAGCCACGCCCCGACACTTGGGTAGGATCCACGGCCCGGGAGGCCGCTTCGCGAACAGTCAGTCTACTCTATTCCGGCCGATTCCGGTTCAGCTAAAGCCGAGGGTCCGGCTAAAGCCGGACACTACTCCTGGATCGCACAACTCCTCCACCGCCGGCAGCGCGTGATGCGCGGTCAGATCGGGGTGCAGCGGCGTCACCGAGATGTAGCCGTCGCGCACGGCCTGATAGTCCGATCGATCGTGCGGCGCCCACTCGTCCTGCCCCTCTTCGATCCAGTAGTACGGCCGCCCCTTGGGATCGTGGCGCTCGGTGATCTGCGTCACGTGATTGCGCTTCGCCTGCACGGTCGCGCGCAATCCCTTCGGCTGTCCCTTCGGCACGTTCATGTTCAGAAACGTCCACGGCGGCAGCGGCCGCTTGAACATCGCCGCCACCATCGTCGCCGCGGCCTGCGCCGAGAAACTGAAATCGTAGGTCTTGCGCGTCGCCGCGAGCGACACCGCCAGGCCAGGCACGCCGAGCAGCGCGCCTTCGAGCGCGCCGGCCACCGTCCCGGAATACGTCACGTCGTCGCCCAGGTTCCAACCCTTGTTGATGCCGGAGACGACGATGTCGGGAAGCCGTTTGAAGACATGCGTCACGGCCATGTTGACGCAGTCGGTGGGCGTGCCGTCCACCGCGTACACGTTGTCGCGCATGTGCTCGAGCCTGAGCGGGCGTCGCAGCGTCAGCGCATGGCCAATCGCGCTGGCTTCGTCCATCGGCGCGACGATCGTCACATCGCCGAGCGGCGCAAGAGCTTCGGCGAGCACGGCAATGCCCTCGGATCGATAGCCGTCGTCGTTGGTTACGAGAATCAATGGCATGGGAAACGCTGATTATAGCAAGGGCTGGTGGGCCAGGTCGGGCACGTGGGGCGGGTAGGTCAGATGGGCCGGGTAGGCCGGTGGGGATTTCTCGAAGAAGGCACAGCTTCATCGCGTGACGAGCCTGAAAATCCAGGCGTCATAATGGTGAAGGTGGTCGTGCTTTTTAGACAGAGCGAACATGCCCTCACTGGCTGAA
>Ga0105248_10004845_pt1 | contig 14901 bp, 14 predicted proteins | sample KBSS34metaG_FD_81524 | JGI IMG/M metagenome (GOLD analysis project Ga0105248, IMG submission 81524) | Switchgrass rhizosphere microbial communities from Kellogg Biological Station, Michigan, USA - KBS S3-4 metaG | ecosystem: Host-associated > Plants > Roots > Rhizosphere > Soil | place...
AGCATCAGCACGATCACCGCGCCAAGTGAGCCATAAGTTACGCTGTATGAATCAAAGAAGCCAAGATACACACGAAATGCGAACGATACGATCAACCACAAAGCCACACCGACAAACGCTCCCGGCGTAATCCACTTGCGCGTGTGAGGAGATATATTCGGTGCAAAGTTGTAGATGAGGTTAAAAGTGGTCAGAACGGAGATGAGTGCAATGGGCCACTGAATGATGGTCCAAATCGTGGTGAAGAGGCTGCCAAACCCGTAACGTGCCGCGAGTGCCTCACCGATAGTGCCGCCGTACAAAACGATCGCGAGTGCCGCCAGAATCAGGATCGCGAGCGCGGTGGTCAAACAAACGGAGATGAGTCGGACCCTCCACCACCGCCTCGTCTCTCTGACGTTGTAAGCCGTGTTGAGCGTGTCGCTGATCGCGCCCATTCCGTTTGACGCAGCCCACAACGCTGCGAGCAGTCCAAACGAGAGCTTCCCTGTTCCGCTGGAAACGCCGATCTCATCGACTGTCGCGCGCACGAGCGCAAAAGCGCTCCGCGGCATCACCGCGCCCAGGTAAACAAGTAACTTGTCGCGGAAGAGAGTTCCTTCCTGGGCCAGGTAGCCGAGAATATTGATCAGGAAAAGGAGCAGCGGAAAGAGTGCGAGCAGAAAGTAGTAGGAGAGTTGGGCAGCACGGCCAAAGATCCTATCCTCTTTGATCCGCCGTACGAGACGTTTGAGGCTCATATTATTTTTTGCCGCAGATTAACGTGAATAACGGCGGATCAGATCCGCGTCATTCGCGTTAGTCTGCGGCAAAAATTCTACTTAACGAGCGTGCCCGTGCGGCTCCAGCGCGTATTTAGCAGGAAGTTGCCGATGGGAGTCAGCCCCGAGTCGGGCGCGCTCTCATCGTAGGACCAGTAAACAAACATCGCGCGACCAATGACGAGATCGCGAGGCACGAATCCCCAGTAGCGACTGTCTTCACTGTTATTGCGGTTGTCGCCCATCACGAAGTAACTATCAGCCGGCACGACGAGCTCGTCCTTGCCCTGGAACGCGTCGTAAAACGACGTATCGTCGTCTTCCGATCCCGGCTTGTAATAGACGTCGTAGAGTTCGCCCGGTTTACGCGGCGGATCGTTGATGATCTCGAGCGGCGCCTTCTGATTGATTTCTCTGGCTGCGATGTGATGCTCGGGAACGATTTCATTGTTGACGATCACGTTGTTGCCCTTGATGCTGATGTGATCGCCGGGTATACCAATCACGCGCTTCACGTAGTTCGTGAAGATGGGACGATTGTCGGGCCTGTCGTCGCGCTTTGAATCGTAAGGATTGCCAGGATACTTAAAGACGATGATGTCGCCGCGTTTGATCTCACGTTGCGGCAGAAAGGGCAGCGACTTACCGGGCGCAAAAATGAACTTGTTGACCAGCAGATGATCGCCGATCGTGATCGTGTTCTGCATCGAGCCCGTCGGCACTTTTACCGCCTGCACGATGAAGGTCATGCCAAACAACGCCATGATCACCGTTACCACTGCCGACTCAAAATACTCACGCCAGACACTCTTCGGCGGCCCCTGCGGCTTGGCGGGTGGAAGGGTCTTCTTGTCGTGACCGTTACGATTGAATAGCCGTGAGAAAGAAAAAGGCTTTGCTTCGGTTGAGGTCTCCGCGTCAGTGGTTCTCGGTTTGTCGGTGGTACGGTTCGTCGCCATCAAAAACATCCTAGAGACGTTGCTTATAGTTGGTCAAGTTGAACTGCATGGATCGTCAGAAGATTCGTCACCATTCTCCGATTCGTCCAACTTCATTCCCTCGAGTGCCGCCCGGGCGGCTGCCGCTTCGGCGGCCTTGATAGAGTGGCCTTCGCCCTGAATACTGCCGCCATCCCAGGAAACCTCAACATGGAAAATACGTTGATGCGGCGGACCCAGGGTTTCGATTACTGCGTATCGAGGAGCTGGACGTCGCGAAGCCTGGAGTCGCTCCTGAAGCATCGTCTTGTAATCGGCCTTGGCTGCGCTCAGCGGGTCAGCGCCCTCCAGCTCATCCCGTAGCGCGTGACAAACAAAACGAGTTGCGGCCTCGAGACCTCCGTCGAGAAAGATCGCGCCGGTTATCGCTTCAAACACGTCGGCCAATAAGGCATTCTTCTGCCGCCCGCCACTCTTTTCCTCACCGCGCCCGAAGCGCAGGAAGTTGCCGAGCTTTAATCCCTGCGAAGCCTTAGCCAGGGTTGGGGCACTAACCAAACGATGCTTCATGCGCGACAGTTCCCCTTCGGTGCCCCCGGGATAAGAGCCACAGAGATAGTTTGAGACGACCAATCCCAGCACCGAGTCGCCGAGAAACTCCAGTGATTCATTGTGGAGTTTGCGTGCCTGACGCTCATCGCCGGGCGCCACCTTCTCGTGTGCCCAGGAACGGTGCGTTATCGCGCGTTCGAGCAAAGCACGATCTTTGAAGTTGTAGGCGAGGACCGTTTCGAGGAGATCCAGATCAGGAATCGTTTCGGGATTTTTCAAAACGCACTGAATTATAAGCAAAACGCCGGAAGCTGTCTAAAAAGCTTCCGGCGCTGGATGGAGACGAATGCTTCTTTGGATTACTGATGGTTGCGTCGTGGACGATCGGGTTTGGTTCCGTTCGGCTTCGTTCCGGCCGGAGTAGTCGTAGTCTTGTTCGTATTTGCAGCCGGTGTTGTGGTGCCGGGGGTCGTCGCTGAAGCCGTGCCGTTGCCTTGAGTTGTCCCTGAGTTAGTGGCCGGTGTTGCAGCCGGACTGGAAGCAGGCAGCACAGTAATCGGTGTTGGCTCCGGCGGCAGCGGCTTCGATAGAATACCGGCTATCAGTTGGTCCATCCCGGTCGTGGCGTTGTTGTTACGATACTTGTACCAGGTTGCCAGGCTCTCGCTCCAAACGGCCTTTGGCTGAGTGAAGTTGGGGTCGGTAGCGGCAAGTGCAACCGCTCGGGCATACCCGTCGATCATGCGATCGACTATCTGGTTGATGTTGGCGAGCGCCAGTTTGCTTTCCGGAGTTTCGTCTTTACCCAGAAAGTCTCGCTTGTAATCCGCTGACATCTTCGCGTATGGACCCGTTTCGTAAGCACCGGCGATGTAGGCGTAGGTGTAAGGCGACTTCTTCAAAGGCGTCTCAAACTGTGCGGCTTTGATCAGGTTCTTGAGTGCATTTGATGGATCGCTTTGCAACGTCAGCGCGCCGACAGTGTAGTTCAGATAAGCGACTGCTTCGTCTTTGCTCTTCAGCGGGTCCCAACTCTCAACGGTCTTCCCTGCCTCAATCTGTTGCAACGCCTTCTTTGCATGCTCGAGCGCTTCGGCACTCAACGAAGCATTGTTCAACGGCACTACGAGGTATCCGTTGGCGCCGAGGTCTACCATAACTTTCAGGTTGTCAGGTTCAGCGGTCAGGATCTCTTTTCCGAGCGCGTAGGCTTCGGGATACTTCTTCTCGTTGTAAAGCTTGATGCGGTATTGGTTCTTTTTGTCCGCAGCCTCGTATTGACCAACGAACTTCTTCAAGTAGTCGATAATCGCTTGCTGCGCTGCGTCCACTTCTCCTGCAGGACAAGCGAGGTAATCCTTGGCTGCTTTATAAGCTTTGTCCTGTTCGGTCTTTCGATTATCAAGGAAAACTTTGTACAGGGCGTTTTTGCCTTCAGTTGAGCATTTATCCTGCGCGGCATTACTCGGTTGCGCGGTTTGCGCTGCGACGGGCAGAGCAAGTATCGCGACTATAGTGGAAATACTTAAAAACGTTATCAGCTTTTTCATTAGTTGTTCCGAACCTCCAAAATCGTTTCAGCAAGTCGCGCGCCAAGGGACTCTACCCTTTTTTCGTCGCCGCGGGGAAATTTTAGGATGCTATCGATACAAAGACCGGTTGCCGATCTTCTGATACAAGGGGACACACTCGGGTGCGCTAATAAAAATCTGGGTAATAAAGCTCCGCAATATTCGTGCAACTATATTAAATGTGTCAAGCCGCTGAGTGATAAGAGTAGAAAAAGATCAGAAAAATATTGGTACTGCTTTAATTACCCTGAAAGCGTTCGCTAATTTCAGCCCATGACGGGGGAAACTCAATTAGACAACGCCTTCGGCGTATTTGTTCCGGTCAAAAAAATTGCGCCGGAGCTAGAAACTCCGGCGCAGATGATCAAAGCGATGATAAGGGCTTAGTTGGGGGTTATGCGCCGCGGTCTTTGTTGTTCGGCGGGCGCAGTCGTCGCGGGAGTCTGAGATGATGTGGTTGAGCTCTTCGGAGCCTCAACCGGTTTCTTTTCAAGCGGCATGAGCACACGTTTCACCTTACTGGTAGGTTCCGATGTACTCGTTTTAACAGCCGCGGGAGCAACAGGCGTTGAATTTACGGGAGGCGCCGTCGCCGTGGCTGACTGAGTTGTTTCTGCACCATTGGTTTCTGTGGTTTCACCGTTGGCCTCTGCCTCTGCAGCAGCGGCTTCCTGATCGGCCACTTCTTTCTCTTCATCGTCGAGCGTCGATGCAACCTGGAGGTTGATCGCCGTTCCGAAGCGATGATTGAGTTGACGATAAATCTCACCAGCGACTGCCGCGGGAAGATGACGACGAGCGTCAGTTCCCTGCGTGATTACCACTACAGCAAGTCGCGGATTAGCTAAAGGAGCATACGAGGTAAACAAACCGACCCAGCCGCCGTCGCCGATGCAAGTACCAGTCTTACCGGCTACTGTCTGACTCGGGTCATAAGCTTTCCGGCCCGAGCCGTAATTGACGGCGCCGACCATTCCGGGAACCATGCGCTGCCAAACATCCGTCGTGATGGGCAACTGGCGTCGCACCTTCACGTTCATCTTATTCAATTCTTTCGCGCTGTGCGCAATCTGCGGCACGAGCAACTTGCCGCCATTCGCCATTGCCGATACGAGCGTGCCCAGTTGCAGCGGTGTCACCTGGAAACCGTCAGCGTGCGAAAACATTCGTCTTTCCGTTACGCCAACCTTAATCTCGGGTAATTTGCCGGCAAACTCAAACGGCACGTTGATTCCGGTCTTCTCGCCTAGGCCAAGCTCGCGAGCGTAGTTGACCATCTTCTCAGAGCCGATTTTGGTGCCAACAGTTTGGAAGAAAGGATTGTCAGAGTGGGCCAATGCTGAGGTTAAATCGATTCGATAGCCATCGCCGACTGTATCGACTTGCGGAATCGCGTTCTCTGAAAGTCCGGCCACACCGGTGACAAGCTTGATTGTCGAGCATGGTTTGAATCCGCGGCGCAGTGCCCATTCCTGATTGACCACGGAATAAACACGGCCCGTCATCGGATCCATGACGACCACAGTACCCGCATGATGGCCCAACGCATTAACTGCAACTCGACGCACTTCAGGATCTTCACCAGTCAGGTCGTCCTTCCCGATAAATGCCTGAACTTCATCGCGCATCGCTTTGTCGATTGCCATTTGTCGCGCGATTGCAGCCCGACGTGCAGCTTCGGCACGACGACGAGCTTCAAGCAACGCACGTCGATTCCGGCCGGCAACACGACGCAACTCCGCGGCACGTTCACGCCTGGAAAGCGGCCGGCGCAACCTTCGCTCGAGCGCTTTTACTGCCGACGTCTGTTCGCGGGCAATCTGCGCTCGCGAACGCCGAACGTCACGCGCTGAAACTCGACTATTACCGCGACGACCGCGAGAAACTCGAGCAACCTGTCGTCCTCCACGGCGGGACGAGCGGGTCGCCCGAGCCGAGGCTTTTCTGCTTTTTTGAGTGCGGGCGCTCCTGCCCGAGGATTGTTTCTTCTTCCCGAATGCTGTACCGGAAAAAACCAAGGAAATGAGTACGAATGAAATAAAGACGAGCCGGCGTGACTTAGGGGAATAGAAATTCAGAGTCATCAGGCCTGGTACCTCTCTTTTTAGGAATTGACTCACCTGACGGTGAGCAGGAACGAACCTCTCAGTTGCGTTCCTGAAAATTTAAACACCTGCTTGCAACACCCAGCTTTTCAAAAAACGCCTCTTTTCGTGTCTTCGATCAAACCTTCTGCTGCAACTTGAGGGGCGGGAAGAGTTTTCCCTAACGGGTGGTCTCTGGGGACATTGATTTGAGACCGCCGCAAATATAACATCAGCGGACAGTTGGAGGCAATCAAAAAGTAATCGATTATACATATTTCACTGGAACAGTACGTGCTTACTCGGGGAGCCAGTTCCAATTCGCGACCCGAAGCCGTGGCTTTTGCCTGACGTTAAATAGGGATAAACACGCAATGCGGCGGGTTTACCAGGACGCAACGTCAGATGCCGAAACACCCCTCTTAGTTTTCGCATGAAGTTCGCAACCCAGATACAAAGTTTCCGAGCTCGCCTGTTGTTACTGCTGGCGCTGATGCTCGGTCTTACACTCGGTATCCAGTATTACTTCAATCTCCGCACAGTCCGCGCCAACGCCCGCATGATCGTCGAGCAGGAACAGGCCATCATGACCGGCATCGCCCTGGGCCTCGAGAGCGTCCAAAGCGGTCAATACCTCGACGAGATAATCGGTGAGCTGCGCGAACCGCTACTGAACGACAAGAATGTTCGCGTCAAAAATATTTTGGTCGTCGACGATGACGGAAACGTCATAGACAGCATCATTCCTGAATTCAACCCGCGCGAGCGCGAAGATAAGACTACTCGCTACGTTCAATTCAAAGACATTCAACTGTTACCGCTGCGAAGCGTAGTCCAGTTTACAAACGAGCAGGAACAACTTCCCTCATGGATTCCGCCGTCGAATAACGTTGATTTTGGCGAGGCCGGCGCATTCTATGTTCGAGTGCAGACTGACAAGGGACGACGCTTCATCATCGTCGTGCTCGACTCGGCTCACACGCTGACAAATGTTTTGGAGCGACAATCGTCACGCTCGGCGCTCTATACACTCGCGGTTTTGTTTGTGACCACATTGATCACAGGTATCTTCGTGTGGCACTTCACTCGACCCATTAAAGAACTCTCAACCGCGGCGCGGAAGGTGGCCAGCGGCAACTTCGACGTACAGGTGCCGGCGGACCGAGCTGATGAAATGGGAACACTCGCCGCCGCGTTCAACGAGATGACAGCGAAACTCGGGCGCGCGCGTGAGCTCGAAATGCAGCTTCACCAGGCCGAGAAAGGCGCGGTCGTCGGGCGACTCGCTGCGGCCATCGCGCACGAGATTCGTAATCCACTGAATTACATCAACCTGACCCTCGATCACCTGCGTTCGTCGTTTGCTCCGAGTGATCCCAATAAACGGACGACGTTTATCCGGCTAACCGATCAATTGAAGACTGAAGTCGCGCGTATCAACCGTCACATCACCGACTTCCTCAAATACTCGCGCCCATCAAAACTCGAGCTACAGGACGTAGACCTTCGAATGGAAGCGGAAGATGCGCTGCGACTGGTCGAAGCAAGAGCTGAAGAATGCGGGATCGAGACGAAGATCGTTCAGAATGGACCACTGCCGCCAATCGTGGCAGATCGTGAAGCGTTGCGTTCTGTGTTCACTAATCTCGTCATCAATGCAGTCGAAGCGATCAACGGCGTGGGCGGCAGTATTTCGATCACCCTTTCGAACACTCCGGCCAACTCTGTTAAGGTTGAGATTAGCGACAGCGGAGACGGCATCGCGGCGGATGACATCTCAAAAATCTTCGAGCCTTATTTTTCGACCAAGGAAACCGGCACAGGCCTGGGCCTGGCGATTGTGAGGAAGGCGATCGACGATCACGGCGGCACCATTAGCGTCGCATCAAAAGAAGGTAGCGGTACAACGTTCACGATAATTCTACCGGCTAAAGAGAACACACATGCCACGAAAGAACATTCTGGTAGTTGACGACGAGAAAGCACAAAGAGAAATTCTCGAACTAATCCTGGCGGAAGAAGGTTACGACGTCACCACCGCAGCTTCGGGCGAAGCCGCACTCAAGTTTGCGAAGGATCGCAGATTCGATCTCGCTCTGACCGATCTGAAGATGACTGGCATGGACGGCATCGAGTTGCTGCAACACCTGCTCGCCTATGACTCGTCGATCATCGTCATTCTGCTCACTGCACATGGCTCGATCGAGTCGGCCAAGGAAGCACTCCGGCGCGGCGCGTTTGATTACCTCGAAAAGCCTTACGACAAAGCGGCGTTACTGGAAACGATCAACCGCGCGCTCGATCGTCTTGACGCGATCGATAGCGAGATCATCTCCGCGTCTCCGAAGATGGAAAGTGTCAAGAAGATGATTTTGAAAGTGGCGCGATCGAATTCGACGGTGCTCGTGCGTGGCGAGTCGGGCACCGGTAAGGAGTTAATTGCGAGAGCGGTTCACAATCAGTCGCCGCGATCAACGGAGATGTTTCAGGCGGTCAACTGCGCTGCGATTAACGAGAACCTGCTCGAGTCGGAGTTGTTTGGGCACGAAAAAGGTTCGTTCACCGGCGCGCACGCGGAAAAGAAAGGGCTGTTTGAGATTGCGGATCGCGGCACGTTGTTTCTTGACGAGATCGCGGAGCTTGACGTCGGCATTCAGGCGAAGCTGTTACGCGCGTTACAGGAACGAAAGATTCGTCGTGTTGGTGGCACGCACGAGATGAATGTCGACGTTCGTGTGATCGCTGCGACTAACCGCGACCTGCGCGCGATGGTTTCTGATGGCCGTTTCCGTGACGATCTTTATTACCGCATCAACGTGCTCTCAATCGACGTGCCGCCACTGCGCGAACGACGTGAAGACATTCCGGTCTTGATTGACTATTTCCTCAAGAAGCACACGAAGAACACGTCCCGTCTGGTGCGCGGTCTGACTCCGGAAACCAAGAAGTTGATGAACGATTACAGTTGGCCTGGGAATGTGAGGCAGTTGGAGTCCGCGATCGAGCGCGCGATCTTGTTGAGTGAAGGTGATCTGATCACGGCGGAAGATCTGCCGACAGAAGTACGTCAGGAAGTTGGACCAGCGGCGGAAGGGGCCTTCAAGCTCCCGGCTGAAGGGATCAATTTCGAAGAGGTCGAGCGCAATCTCATCACGCAGGCGATGGAGCAAACCGACTACAACATCACCAAGGCCGCCAAGCTCCTCGGCCTCACCTTCCGCACGCTTCAATATCGTCTGGAAAAGTTTGGGATCAAGAAGCCGGACGGCAAGGAAAACGAGGAAGAAGAATAGCCGCGGATTAGACAGATGAAAAACACGATATGGTTACTGGTTCTATGTTGCCTGATGTTCGCCTGCGCGAAGGCGCCTGCTGAAAATTCTATCGAGCCGCCGTCGATTAAATCGGTTGACGTTGTGAAGGCAAGCCCGCAGGAAGTCACGCTCGCCGCCGGTGAGGCGGGAGATGCTGTCGTTAAACTCGAGATCAAAAATGGCTATCACGTAAACGCCAATCCGCCGAGCTTCGGTTATCTCAAAGCCACGCAACTGGAAATCACACCTGCCGCGGGTATCTCAGTTCAATTCATGACTTATCCCGATCCGTTGACCAGGAAGTTTGCCTTCTCCGAGAAGCCGCTGGCGGTTTACGAGGGTGAAGCCACTCTCAAAGCGAGACTCAAAGCAGATAAGTCTACGAAATCAGGAACGCACAACCTTTCCGCGAAACTAAGCGTCCAGGCATGTGACGAAGCAGTCTGTTACGCCCCGGGAACGATGGACGTAACCGTCCCGGTGACCATCAAGTGAAGATGTTTTGGATGATCATGGCCGCTGTAGGCGCCGTAGTTGCCGTTTTCCTTGCGTTGCAGGACAACTATGACAAGGCATTTGTCGCGGCGGCCGCCGGAGCGGTGTGCTGGTTTCTGAGTTACCGGCAACAAGTGCGCGCGACGCTCGTAAGCGAAGAGGAACAGTTGCAAGATGATGAGGAGTCAGATGAAGAAGTACGTTCGTAATATCCTGGTTTTAGCCGTCGCATTTATTTCCGTCAGCACTGCTGTAAAAGCGTCGGACCAATCCGACGTTCGTTCCACCGTTCAAAATGTCTTCGAGCAACTGAAGTCGCGCAACTACGACGCTCTTTACGATTTTCTACCGGGCGCTTCGCGTAAACGCATGTCGCGCGATCGTTTCGTGAGCGCACTCCAACGCGCCCAGGACTTTTATCAACTCGATCGCATGGACATCGGCGCTGTCAAAGTAATGGGCGATCTCGCGGTGGTCGATACAGTGCTTTACGGAAGCGTCGTCACTCCGATTCAGGCGGAAGGAAAGATCGTCGTACAGCAGTACCTGTTGCGCGAGGATGGCAAGTGGCGCGTGGCTACGGGCGACCAGTCAAGTGTGAAAAAGTTTCTGACTGACAATCCAGGATTCAGCAAAGGTTTCAGGATTCGATCACCACGAATCTACGTCAAACAGAACGGAACGTGGGTTGAATTCAACGCACCGTCACGACGCGCTAAGTGACAGCAGATCGTCGAAGGTCAACTGAGCGTCATCGACTCGGTCAGTATATTCACCGTGACGAATGCGATGGCGAGGAACTTCGAGAGACTCACGCACAGCGTCAAGATGGAAACGGATAATTCTTGGCGTTAATCTGACGGAAGGAATGCGACGCTTCGCAGCCAGACGTCGCACAGTAGACTCACTGACCTGCAAGATCGCTGCCAGCTGTTTCGCGGTTAAAAACTCCTCACGCTCTCGCTCTTCCATAACTCAGAGATATTTCACGCAAAGTCGCAAAGAAATATTGCGCCTCTTCTTAATCTTTGCGCCTTTGCGTGAAACCCTTGTTTACGACTTAGGCGGCAACGAAAGCGCCACGCGATAAACAGCAGCGCCGTCGACCTCGACATCCTTCGTCACCGGCTCACCATTCGTCTTCACACTCACCCGATACTTCGCCGCTTCCGGCCCGAGTCGAAACTTGAACGAACCGGTTTCGGTGGTAACGCGCCCATCGATCTTTTTAGTCGATCCGTCTTCAAGTATTAGCGACAACTCAACCTTCGCGTTCGGCACGCTTCGTCCATCCGCATTGAACACACTGCCGCTCAGAAACGCGATCGAGCCCTCGTCGATCGTCAGTATCAGGCGATCTCCAAGCGAACGCGTCTTGCCCGCTTTGACTTCAACATCCTCAATCGAACCGATACTCAATCCGGGTTTGCGAAACGTCAACCCGTAGGTTCCAGGCGTTAAACGCGACACGAGAAACTCTCCACTCCTGTCGGTCGTGGAACGTGTGACTTCCGTTTCTCCGCGTCGCACCACCACTGTGACACCGCCGGGCGTGCCTGTTTCCACGCGCACTTTGCCTTTGATAGCTCCCAGCGCCTTATCCTGTTTCTGGGCGGCCGAGACGCCGGAAGCAAAGAGCATGATCACCAGCACCGACAGAATTTTAATGAATCTCATAGTCACTCCTTCGCGTATTAGTTCCGCAAATACCGGCTTTAGACGCTCAGGATCATACCACCGTTTGCTTCCGCAGGTCGCGCCCGTATAATCCTGAGCGGCGCCACAGGAAAGAGCAAATGCCTAAACAGCCAGCGGCTTTTATAGCGCAAGTTATCCTTCCTCTCCTGCTGCTGATTGCAGTTGCGATCCCATGTGTGCCGCAGGATCAGAACACTGAAAACAAACAACGGCCGCGCAAGGTTTTTCCCAAAGAACAGGAACCGGAAGATGTATTGCGCTTCGACACTGATCTGGTGTCGGTAGATGTAACGGCAATTGACGTCGAGGGCCGTCCGGTTCGTAACCTGCGTCAGGAAGATTTCAAGGTCTATTCCGACAACGTCGAACAACCCATTTCTTTCTTTCAAATCGAAAAGCGGCAGGGTGAAGGACGACCGCTCGCGATAGTCTTTGCCCTCGACGTATCCGGCAGTATGACTGCCGAAGAGATCGTGCGGCTGCGAGCCGCGTTACAGTCGTTTTCGAATCATCTGGCCGAGCATCCGGTTGTCTATTCGGTGATGACTTTCGGCATGCGCGTGAAGACGATCCAGAAGTTTACTTCCGATCCCGAGAAATTGGACGAATCACTGGAACGCATTTCGAGAGACTCGCCGAATGGTTTATCAACTCACACTTACGACGCAGTTGACGATGCCATCAGGATGCTCGTGCGAAGCGCGCCACGCACGCGTGAGAAGCGTTTGATGAAGCGCGCGGTGCTGGTGGTCACGGATGGTTTTCCGGTCGGCGATACAGTCGCGCCTAAAACAGTGATTGAGCGCGCGAACGCCGCCGATGTCAGTGTCTTTGTCGTCACACTGCCGTCGTACACGCGCGTGATCGCGTCGGCGGAACAAACTCCTTTGCCGACCCCACTCGACGTGAGTGGGCTCGCGGAATCGACTGGCGGTCGCAATGTCTACGCTAACGAAAAAGACTATGCTCCGCTCTTTCGAGCGTTAGCTGAAGAAGTCAGCTCCGCCTACGTCCTGGCCTTTTATCCGCCCGAGGAGAAGAGACGAGATGGACAATTACACACGATCAGGGTTGAGGGGCCACGTGGCTTAACTCTGAGGCAAAGCCGCTCTGAGTATCGAGCAGCGAGCAGGTAAGCAATTTCCGATTGTCAATTGCCGATTGCCAACTTTTATCAATTGGCAATTGGCAATCGAAAATCGGAAATTTCAGTATTCGTCCTCGTCCTCGTCTTCGTCCAAACTCTCCTCTTCCACGATGTCCAACTCGACGGGATCGAGTCCAACAACTTCCAGATCAGTCCCACATTCTTCGCAAGACACTATTTCGCCCTTGTCCGTGTCCAAATCAACGTGGACATCAGCATCGCATTCCGGGCAAGTTCCGGTCGGCACTTTTTATTCCTCCCCCGCAAAGGTGAAGGCAGGGATACACCCCGAGTCGGGAGAGCATCGCTACCTGATAAGCAACCGAATCAATCTACCCGCGAGCGCTGGAATTTGCAATACTCTTTTATCCAGATTGTTGGCCCACGCTTCATTACATTTTTATGCCGAAAGTATTTCTCGCAAAGACGCAAAGGCGCAAAGAGACCTGCTGCTTCTTTGCGGGCTTGCTTTGCGCCTTTGCGTCTTTGCGAGAAATACTTTCGGCGTTGACTGTGGTTGCCCACATCAGCGCGCACCGTACGAAACCGACCAGAACGCGGGGCTAACCTGACCGCCCGCTGTTAGCAATCGCCTACTCACCAAACTCGCCGCACTGAATAATGCGCGTATGTTTCGGCTCACCAAAAATCCGACGCGCGCGTCGGCCCTCTTAATCCCACCATTGGTTCTGGTGCTCGCTTACGTTTCGATATCGCGATCGAGTGGTCCATCACTTCCGCGAGCGAGGCCCGAACCTGTTTCAAAACGAGCTGAACTCGGTCCAAACGTCGACTTGGACCACGATGGACTCCCTGACAACGTAGAGTTACGAACCTTTAATGACCGGGAAAACTTTCGCCGCTGGTTCACATGGGTGGCGGAAATGCAGTTCTACAACCTCAGCGATCAATGGAATCCCGAGCAACGCGATTGCGCGGGCCTCGTTCGTTTCGCATGGCGCGAAGCACTCCGTCCACACGATCGCCTGTGGTTTCAGAAGATGGGTGAAAACTACGACCCCGTCGCGCCCGATTTGACACCAAACATCGCCACATCGCTCGGCGGAAAACTGTTTCTCATCGCTCCGGGCAAGTTCTCAGACTTCGCGGATGCACAAACGCTCAGGATGTATAACGCCGAATTCATCGGCCGCGATCGTAAACAGGCAAAGCCCGGCGATCTGCTCTTTTTTCATCAACCGTGGGTCCAGAAGTATCCCTTCCATGTGATGATCTTTCTCGGTGAACCACGCATTGCGAGCGAGGGCACGAGCGATTGGGTCGTCTATCACACCGGAGCTTCGCCCCACGATGCCGGCACTGTCAAAAAAGTGCGCCTCGCGGTGTTGGACCAGCATCCGGATAAACGCTGGCGCCCGATCATGACCAATCCGAACTTTCTCGGTTTTTATCGTTTGAAGATTCTTAACCAGCAAGCCACGCCGGAGGAATGAACGTGTCTCGCCTCAAGCTCACAGCCAGTCGTCTATCGTCAGTTCTGATCTACGTCTTAATCATCACTGTCGCGGCTTCGATCGCCAGATCGAGACTACATAAAGCCGCCAACGCGCGAGAAGAGTCACGATTCTACGTCACGACTGAAACAACACTCGCGACCAGGCCCTTCTTCTCGCTTTCAACTACGCGAACGTTCGGCACGAATGAAAACCCGCGTCTCTGGTTGGACCATCGACTGCTCGAGAGTATCGACTTTCGCGTCTATCGCATCAACGATCCGGAGCGATTCTTTACTCAACTCAGCGATCCGCATCAAGTTGGTGAAAACGAACAAGAGCAGATTGCGGCGAAGCTTTCGAGCCGCCCATCACTGCTCGAACGCGTTCGCGCCATCAAGCTCTGGGCCTATCTCGGCATCAGAAACTATTTTCGCGAGCAGTTGAAACAGGACACGCGCTACACGTTCAATCAAAAGTTTCGCGGGGCGGAGACAACGAGGCGCGTCCCGCTGAACGTCGCTGACTACGCACGCGTCCCGTTACTAAATCCTAACCAGTTGGTAACAAGCTGGCGCGAATCTTTGCCGCCACTGGCAAACGAATTCGATCGGCGCCCCGTGCCTCTCGGCAAACGCGAAGCCGGTGTGTATCTGGTGGAGGCAGTCAGCGGCGATTTGCGCGCCTACACCGTCGTTGTCGTAACTGATCTCGCCCTCGTCGAAAAGGCTTCGCCGAGTGGAGACTTCCTGGTCTATGCAGTCGATCGAAAGAGCGGCGAACCGCGTGCTGGTGCGCGAGTCGAGGTTGTGAGGGCACGTCACACAATCGCCAGCGGAAGGACTGACAGCGACGGCCTCTTTCACACGAAGCTCCCGATCAGCGAG
>Ga0105248_10004847_pt1 | contig 14900 bp, 16 predicted proteins | sample KBSS34metaG_FD_81524 | JGI IMG/M metagenome (GOLD analysis project Ga0105248, IMG submission 81524) | Switchgrass rhizosphere microbial communities from Kellogg Biological Station, Michigan, USA - KBS S3-4 metaG | ecosystem: Host-associated > Plants > Roots > Rhizosphere > Soil | place...
CGTGACCGGCTGCGAAATGTGTCACGGCCCGGGCAAGGCCCATGCGGACGCCCAGGAGGCCTCCCAAGGCGACGACGCCAAGACCGCCGCGGCCAACAAACTGATCTTCTCTTTCAAGGCGAATCCCCGAGAGAACGCCGAACGCTGCTTGGTATGCCATCAGAGTAACCGCGATCAGAAGGATTTCACGCACTCTCCTCACATCCAGCACGGCGTCGCCTGCAACAGTTGCCACTCGATACACCTGGTGGAAGCCGGGCAAAACCCCAAGGCTGAACGCCTGGGCACGGCGCAAGGGAATTTCTTCAATGTACCCAAACTGCCGGAAGAGAACCGCTGGCTGCACAATAGCCAACTCATTAAACCCCAACCGGAATTGTGCTTTGGATGCCACGGCAACATCCAAGCCCAGTTCGCTTTGCCCACGCATCATCGTGTTCCAGAAGGCGCCATGAATTGCACCGACTGCCACAATACGCACGGCACCTCCAACCGGGCTACACTCCGCCAAAGTGGCTGGGAGACCTGCACGCAGTGCCACGTCGAGAAACGCGGACCGTTTGTCTTCGAGCACTCCGCCGTGAAAGTCGAAGGCTGTACCGCGTGTCATACGCCACACGGCAGCGTCAACGCGATGCTGCTGGTTCGACGAGAAACCCGTTTTCTGTGCCTGCAATGCCACGTGGACCCGTTCGCCGCCAACGTACCGCACAGCCGGCTCAGTTTCCAGGCACGCGGTGATTGTACGCGGTGCCATGCTGCGATTCACGGGTCAAATTTCGACGTCAATTTCCTGCACTGAGGACACGATGAAAACCACCATCACACTTGTTTTCACGATGCTCACGGGCAGTCTCCTGGCGCAGGATAGCGCGAAGCCGCCAGATAGTGGAGCTCCGCTTTCCTGGGGAGGGTTTGAGAACTCTGGATCCGCGACCTTCGGCTACCGCTTCACCGACGTCAGCGGATATAAGCCCAAATTCCAGGAGTTGTTCAACTTGCGCCAAGGGCCTCGCCTGCTGGATTTCAGTCTGTTCGGCAAGGCCAAGGACGGCGAGAACCGCTTCGCCGACGATTACTCCCTTACGGCAAGCGGAATCGGAGGTGATCCCTTCGCCGCCGCGCAACTGACGGTACGCAAAAGCCGGCTGTATGACCTGCGGGTGAATTTTCGCCAGAGCTATTATTATTGGGACCGCAACGACGCGGCTACTCTGCCCAACGGACTGAGCGGGCTGACTTCAAACCACAACTGGGCAACCGTTCGCAAATTGGGTTCGGTGAACCTGCTGGTGCATGCCACCAACAACTTGAAATTCAACTTCGAGTATTATCGCAACACTCGCGACGGATCGACCTTTACCACGCGCTCGCTGGATTATTTTGGCTCGTCTTCTACCTGGGGTTCCTTCGCGCGCGCCGACCCGTACTACTTGTTTGCGCCGATTAACGAGGTGTCCAACCGAATCACCGGTGGCATCGATTATACCCTCAGGAATTGGACCCTCCACTATCGCCTCGGTTATCAGACTTTTGAAGATGCGGTGGATGGGAAGAATCTCACTTCGCCTCTGCTCAGCTTTAATGTAAATGATGCCAATACCAAGAAGGAGCCGCTGAACGGCGTTTCCTGGTCCGATTTCCGGCGTTTGAAGACTCCCGTAAGCGAGTTCTCTTACACCGGGAAGATCCTGCCCCGGCTAGAGGCGCGGGGCTCCTACCTTTACTATCGCTACAGTGGGCCTGCTTCGCTCGACATGAGTATGGACGGGATCGCCCGCACCAACAGCGCAGGCACCGCGGTCGCATCTTATTTGGTGTCGCTTTCCACACGCGCTCAAGTGACCGAGCCCAACCAGGTGCTGGATCAGGGCTTGACTTACAAAGTGAATGAATGGTGGAGCACTATGTTCGACTACCGCTATTCCCACTTCACCGTGGATAGCGACGCGCGGTTCCGCAGCGTAAATGGGACTACCGTGGCCACCGGAGATTCTCAAAACCAATGGCGCATCGTGGCCCAGACGCTGGATTTGAATATGGCGTTCACGCCAGCGGCTTCCCTGCTCTTCCGAGCCGGAATCCGCTATCTCAATACGGATATTCGCATGCTCGAAGATGGGGTGTTGGACCCGACACGGACCAAACACATCCACACGGTTTGGCCGATCGGAAGTGTCTACTATCAACCTACCAAAATGGTCACAGTGAGAGCGGACGTGGAGTCCACCACGAATGGAACATCCTATACGAGAGTGACGCCGCATACCGATGTGGGAGGGCGGTTCATCGTTCGAGTGCGTCCCACCGAGAAGTTCTACATCGAAGACAGCGCGATCGTACGCAACCGCAAATTGCTCGATACCGACTACCGCAGCACGGTTCGCAGTAATGCGTTCACCGCCACCTACGAGTTCAACCCGAAGTTGTCGATTCTCGCCGGCTTCAGCTATGACAGCTTATTCGCGTCCGACTTTGTGAGCTTCCTGCGCGGCCCGGCGCCATTCACCAACCTTGCGCTGCGGGATCAGACCGTGAACCGGGTCTGGCAAGCAGGATTAAAATTGGAACCCATGCGCCGCATGGGCATCAACATCACCGGCAACTACGTGCGCACCACCGGAATGGGTGAAATCGCTGGCGAACTCCCGCTCTACGGCCCCATGAAATTCCCGTACGCGACCGGGTCCATCTATTACGATGTTCCCCAACTGGGCCGCTTAACGCTGCAGTTGCAGCGGACGTACTATGTCGAACAGATCGTGCCCGGCAACAACTTCGGTGCGAATCTGGTGACCATCGCTTGGACGCACGCATTCTGAGTATGAGAACCCTCGATTGGATACCATTAACTATGAGACTCTCTATGAAACTGACTACGATTTGTGCGGTATTTCTTGTGGCCGGCGCTAGCAGTGCCTGGGCGCAGGGAGACGCTAAGGACCTGTACTTGAATAAGTGCGCCACTTGCCACGGACCGGACGGTGCAGGTAAGACCGCAATGGGCAAGAAATTGAAGGTTGTAAGCGCGCACGAAGCGGTGGAGAAGATGAGTGCCGAGGAGATGATCAAGGTGGTCACAGACGGCAAGGGCCAGAGCATGGCTGCCTACGGCAAGCAATTCAAGCCGGACCAGATCAAGGGACTGGTCGACTACTACCGCGGCCTAGGGAAGTAGCGAACAGCTGCCTGCAATGCCGGTGTCCGTCGTTCTCTTGTTCTGCGTTGCCGCGGCAGTGATCGCCCTGTTTGTCGGCTATCGGGTCGAACTCACGCGCTCTCGCGAAGGCAAGATCCTGGCCTTCGTCGCCCTCTTCGCCCTACCCGTGATGGCCGCGTGGACCGGGTTCTCCGAGCAGATGGACCGGGCTACGTCCACTCGCTTCTGCCTTTCCTGCCACGTGATGGACGGCTTCGGCCGGACCCTCTATATCGACGACCCGAGCTACGTTCCCGCGCGCCATTTCCAGAACAACCGGATTCCGCGCGATCACGCCTGCTACACCTGTCACACTGAATACTCCATGTTCGGCGGAGTGAAAGCCAAGGCGCGGGGTTTGCGGCATCTGTGGGTGCAATACGTCCTGGGCGCTCCGAAACCCGAAGCCATCAAGCTGTACGATCCATTTCCCAACAGCGAGTGTCTCCATTGTCACTTGGGAGCGCGCCGCTTTGAGGAAGGCTCGGCGCACAACAAAGTTCCCGACCTGCTGAGCCGCGTCAAGGCTAATAAGCTATCCTGCGTTTCGAGCGGCTGCCACGAATTCGTACACGACGTCGCATCGCTCAAAGACGATACTTTCTGGAAGGAAAAGCAATAGCCCATGGAAACGGTCGAACGCAGAATCAAGTGGGCCAGCTTCTTGATCGGAGCCGGATTACTGGTTCAGCTTGCCTCATTGCTGGTGGTGCACCCGCTCGCGTTCATGGGATTCCTGATGATAGGATGCCCGCTCATGCTAGCGGGCATTGTGATGTATTTGCTTTCCCTGATCCACGAGAAGTAAGCCCCCCGCGGGATCTCCCTCAGTTGCTGGAAGCCTGTCGGCGTTCGATCTGACGCAACTTCAGAAAAATGGCCGCTACGGCGATCGCAATGAACAGCAGCGACACGGCCAACCCTTTGCGCCGGAATTGGAAATCCGACAGCGCCACCAGCCCGGCTTGGTGCGCCTTCCGGGCGACTTCCAGCCCTGGCTTCACCGCCGCGTCCACCTGGGGAGGGGCGAAACTGTGGATCACAACCCGCGCGTTGATCAGCTGGTTTTCAGCTTCCCTGAGATCGAACTGAGACCGGCTCACCTCCATACCGTCGTTTGCGGCTTTTTGAAGTATTTGCCCCGCACTGCGGATTTGCTCCGCGAGACCACCGATCCCTCCGCTCATGGCCGCAGCCGCCTTGTAGCTGGACGTGCCTTCAAAGTGACACTCCACGCACGCCGATTGCTTCCCGACCCCCAGCATTTCGTCACTGGGATGATGGATTTCGTGGTTACTGTGGCACTGCACGCAGGCGCCATTGCCCAGCGCCTGGAACGGCTTGGCATGCGGGCTCTTCTGAAACAGATCCGCCTGGCGGACATGGCACGTTCCACAGACGTTGGCCACCGAGGCCACACTAGGCGGCGCCGCGCCATGATTGCCGTGGCAGTCATTGCAGGTAGGCGCGGAGAGGTCTTGCTTTTTGAGCATGGCCTCGCCGTGAACGCTGGCCTTCCATTTCGCCAATTGATCGGTGGGGATGCCATAGGATTGCATATAGCCGGCGTTCGCGTGGCAGCTGCCGCAGGTTTCGGCCACCTGCAGCGGGTACACCGGAGCAGTCGAATTCTTAACCGCCTTCACTCCGTGAAAACCGTGGCAACTGGTGCAGACGGCCACTTTTTGATCCCCTTGCTTGAGCCGTTTCCCGTGAACGCTGGTACTGTATTCGGATTCCTGGTCGGTGCGCTCGGCGGGATCAAACTGCTTCATAAAGGTCGCGTCGCTGTGGCACTTGCCGCACAACCGCGGGATATCCTGACGTTTCGGCACGGCCACGAATCCCTTGGCTGGATCCATCGCTGTCATGCTTTCCCGCGACGGGTCGCCGCCATGGCAATCGGCGCAGGAGACTCCATGTTGCCCGTGTACGTCATCCTTTTGCCGCAGTGCCTTCACCGGATCGCCCAGCCGCCCCTCCAGGTCGGTGTGGCACGCGACGCATTGATCCACTCGATCAACCTTAGCGGCAGACACCGGCGTCGGTTGCGCCCACGCAGTGGCCGCAGAGAGGGCCAACGCGGCGACGATGCCAGGATATGTTCTGAGCAGCTTCTCCTTCATTGGTGCTCCTCTAGGTGAAATATCCCACCAGCGTCATCGCCACGATGTAGACGATGAGGGCCCAACCAATCACGGTAAACGCAGGGCTCTTCTCTCCGCGCGCGGCCTGGCGATCCAGGAACGGGACGATAACCCACAAAACCGCCCCTGCGCCGATCACTAGAACACCGAGTACGTCGCCATCGATAAACGCCACTTTTGCCGGAATGTATTTGAGCGTTTGAAATAGAAACAGGAAGTACCATTCCGGTTTGATGCCGGCCGGAGCCGAAGCGAAGGGATCGGCCTTCTGTCCCAGCTCCCATGGAAAAAGCGCAGATAACGCCGCCAGCAGACCCAGAGCGAGCAACCACCCCATGGCATCCCGCAGCAGGAAGTTGGGCACAAATTTCATGGTCTTCACTTGGCGTTCATCTTCGCCTGGCGGAAGGCTCATACCCTGCTTCTGTACCAGCCAGAGATGCACACCTAGAAACAGTGCCGTAATCGCCGGAAGAATCGCCACATGGAACCCGTAAAAGCGCGTAAGCGTTGCCCCGGTTACGTCGTCTCCGCCACGCAGAAAGCGCAGCAGGAAGGTGCCGATTCCGGGAACTACTCCCGCGATCTGCGTTCCCACGCGCGTGGCGAAGAACGACACCTTGTTCCAGGGCAGCAGGTACCCGCTGAATCCAAAGGTGAGCGCGAGAAACAACAGGAAGGCCCCGCTGATCCAGGTGAGCTCGCGCGGCGGCCGGTAGGCTTTCGTCAGAAACACACTGAACATGTGGATGAAAAGAGTACCAATCATGAGATTGGCGGACCAGCTATGGATCGAACGCACCAGCCATCCGAAGCTCACCTGGCCCATAATAAACTGGACGCTCTCATAGGCGGCATCACTGCTGGGGCGGTAATACAAGAGCAAGAGAATACCGGTCACCACTTGGGTGACAAACAGAAACAACGTCATGCCGCCCAGGTAATACCAAATAGTGTGTCGATGGATGGGGACGGTCTTCTTCTCAACTAGCTTCAATACCGGCTCGAGTCCGAGGCGATCCTCCAGCCACTCCAGAGGATTTCCGCCGCCGGGTGCCTTCATAGTTCAACTTTTGGAGACAATGATTTCATCGCCGCGGGTATTTGCGGTCAATTTCGTCAGGGGTTGAGGCGGGGGGCCGCCGATGTTCTTCCCGTACAGATCATAATGTCCGTCGTGGCAGGCGCACCAGATTTGCTGCAGGTCGTCGCGGTACTGAACGGTGCATCCCAGATGTGTGCAAACGGCGGAAAACGCGCGAATCTCGCCGCCGGGCGTTTGGATCACAATGGCTGGCTCAGCGCCGAAAGGAAACACTTTCCCGGAATTCGGCTTTAGCTCGGCGGCTTTGGCTGCGACGACGTTCAGCTGCGAGGATTCGGCAATACGCGGTGGAACCAGGAACCTCGCGATGGGATAGAAGATAGCGGCAACCACCATCCCCAGGCTGGTTCCCAACAGATAATCGATGAAACCCCGCCGCGGCATCGTGCCTTCCCGAATGGGTTGCATAATCAGGTTGTTTATACCAAGAAACCTTTCCTGTGAAGTCTTGAGTTGTAAACACCATGTCCTGTCGGCTTTTCAGTACACTGGTGGATGGCTGTGCGTTTTTGGAAATCAGTACGCCCCGGCGGTACTTCAATATGCCCCGGTATCGACAGGAGGAGAATTTCACTTATGAAAGCCATCGTGCCGACACAGGCCGCGCTGGATGATGTCCCATTCAACAGCGGGACGTACAGCGTCCTGAAAATTCCAGGTTTATATTTACGCGCCCGCGCCCACTCGAAATCTTTCTTCGTGCAAAGGCGCGTTTCTGGAACCCTCGTGAAAAAAACGTTGGGCGACTTGCCGATGAAGGTAGCGAAAGACCGCGCGATGCGAGTGTACAGCGGCATCAAAGTGAAACCCGACCCGCGTGGGGTGGTGACACTCGGCAAAGCCTTCGACTCGTTTATGGCTGACAACAAACTCGCAGCGAGCACCAGGAGATTATACACCTACCTGTTCGAGCGCCACTTTTCTCACTGGCGAAACCGGAGTCTTGCCGCCATCGGCGAGGATCGAAGCGGCCTACGTGAGTTTCACCGCTACGTGAAGACGCACGCGGAAAAAACATCCAACAGTCCATCGACCGGGAACTCGGTGATGACCCTCTTCCGCGCTATCTACACAGACACACGCGCGTTGCATCCTGAACTTCCCGAAATCCCGCCAGGGGTCATTAAACTCGACGCCATCAAATCGCGTAACATCGCTCTCACTGCCGATGGCTTGCGTGAATGGTACGCGATTGTTCGAGAGTTGCCGACTATGAAGCGCGTGTGGTGGTTGACGGTGCTGTTCAGTGGCGGTCGCAGAGGTTCGGTCGAACCATTGAAGTGGTCGGATTTCGACTTCGAGAAAAAGACGCTGCACTTCAGAATTGCGAAAGGCGATAAGCCCTATACGATTCCGATGAGCGATCCGTTGGTGAAAGTGATCACCGACTATCGCGCCGTCGCCCCGCCGACCGAATACCTGTTTCCATCGAGTCGAAACGATAGAGGTTTCATCGTAGACCACATCATAGGCACCGGACTAAAAGGCCCGCACCGTTTGCGGCACACATACAAAACCTGGGGCCTTGCGCTTCATTTCGCAGACATCGACATCAAGATTTTGCAAGGGCATTCGCTCGGCGGTGGGGCCTCCAGTGGCTACGTCACCGTGTCGCACTTGCTCGAACCACTGCGCCCGGTGACGAACGCAATCAGTGCGCAGTATCTGAAGATCCTAGGCGTCGATCATGTCTAAGCAGCGCATCGGTGGCTCGGGCGGCGTGGTCGCGCCAGCGGCGAAGATCAGCGGCACCGATGCGCCCCGCATCACTGGAACCGGCGGCTTCAGCAACCCACCGAGTGTTGACCTAAAGGCGCTCGAAGACCTTGCGCGGAAATTGAAGCCACCGGGTATAGGTGGCCGACCACCAAAGAAAAAGATCACGGCCCTTAGAGCGAAAATCAGAAGACTGAAAGACGACGGCTATGATGATCGTCAAATCTGCAAGCTGCTAGACCTGGAACCCGGTATCCACTGCCCGTGGCCCAATTACACGTACACCAAAAAATTGCTCGATGACCCGTCAACGGTCCATAAGTATATCTATTCCGCTAGCAAGAAGTAGTCGCCAGAAGTCGCCGAAACTCCAACTTGTTTCCGCCCTAAATCATTGAAGCTGAGTCGGATCAACAATACAGTCGCCGGAAATATTGTGGCGACCTGACCACGCATATTACGCTTCGCGCATGGTCAACGTGGTCGAAAACATCAAACAATCAGAGAGCGATATACAGACCCCTTCCCTATGGATCACCGAAGCCGAATTCGCGGCCCGGTTCGGAATTCCACGCGAGACTTTGCGCGGATGGAGACACAAAGACCGTAAGGCGGGCCGAACTTCCGCACCGGAAGGTTACCCCCAGTATCGCAAGTGGGGCGTCGATCTCGTGCGGTACTTCGTAGGGGGTCTGTAATGCCCGCGCTGCCGACACCTTTGACGCTGGCCCGACGAACCCGTTGCCAGCGCGCCTTAAGCAGTAATGACCCGTGCGGCGGTCGTGCGGTGGGTATTCCAACTCAAAAAAAAGGAGGCCAACAGTGCCTATATTTGCAAGACCACCGAAACAATTTGAACTGCCACCAGCGGGAACGCTGCCAGCGATCTGCGTGGATATCACCGATCTCTACGAACCGGATCGATTCAACGAAGGCAAGATGCGCGATGCCGTGGAACTCACTTTTGAAACTGAAGAGACCAACGCCCGCGGCACTCAATTCTGGATCGGTAAGCCATTGCTCGCGACGGGATGATGCTAGGCGACAAACGGCACCCGCTGATCGGCGTCGAAGCAAAATCGATGGAATTATTTTTGCGCGGCTTGCGCGACCTGCAACTGGAAAGCGAAGCTGGCCATGCGGCGCTCTAAGGACGTTCGCCGACCGATCCCGCGACCCCGCGGCCTGGATGGTGACGCAGCCCGCGCCGAAGTGCGCCGACGCTGTGAGAATGTATTTTTCGCAGACGAAGCCTACGGCTGGCCCGAGCGATTCTGGAGCTTACTTGAATCGGTCGAACTGCGTCGTGCTTACGCGGAAGCGTTCCCGGAGGAATTCGCCCACACCTTTGGCCTAGAGGATAACGGCAAGCGCGAACCGAACTCATGGATGGTGCGGATGCAGTGCTACGTCTTTTCCCGACCTAACTTCGTGGAATTTCTCGAAGCGCATCCGGCAAAGGTCCCGTTCGACGTGCCGGACTTAAGCCTCGTGAAGTATATCGACCGCGAAGTGACGCTGGCACATTCACGTGCTGCGTGGTGGCAGGCGAACGGCTGGCCGATGACCGAAGAAGAACAGGTGTGGATTCGCTTCGGCGGCCCGCATAAGGCTGACGTGCTCGCGTTCCCGCCGGTGAGCGGAAGTGTTCAGTGAAGGAAGGAAACCAATGAACCACGACACTACAATTCAGCACCCGCAGCCGGATTCGATCTCGCTCGACGTTGGGGAATTCGTCCAGCGCATTGTTGACATCATGGCTGGCCTCAATAACAGAGTGATCGCGCCGGGCGGATGGCTGCCTAAATTTGCCGAATCGGAGCCAACGGGGATCATATGAATTTCGGTATGCCCGACCGTGTGATTCTGCGCAAAACCCCGACTATCGCTGCCCTGAAAAGGCTGGCGTCGGCGGTTCAAGTCCGTCCCTGGCCACCACTTAAAATCAATCATTTAGGGGATAGTGGACTTAATAGGGGCTTCCCACTAAACGTTCGCCAAGAAGCAGCAACTAATTTAAAACAAAGGGGAAAATGCCCCAACCCGGAACAGCCGAAAAAAGGCTGGCGTCGGCGGTTGAATTCCGCTCTTGGCACCACAACAGAAGGACTTAGCCGCAAGCAGAACATTGGTTTCAACCCCGAAGTACATTATGCGTACATCCGCCTCTTTGCTTTCGGGCTAATCCTTAAACCCAAGTTCCTGGAGGCTTGCTGTTTTAACGTCAACATGTGGTGCGAAGGGATTTCGCAACAGTAATTCGGGCGCTACCTAGGCGGGCTTGGGCAGAATTCGATGCTACGCGGGGCGCACTAATTATGCTGCATGAGCGGAGATCATTGTCTAATGCCCGGTGGGTTAACTGCCACCGGCTCATTCAACTCGCGATGAGCGTTCCCAAATGCATAGCCCGAAATTTCAGCGCGCGAAAAGGGATTCCACCAGTTTGTCGCCGGGCCGCTTCTTCTGCCAATACTCGACGATTTCACTCCGTTGGGCCTCGGCCTGCGCGGCTTCCGTACTCCGGCCTGCAGCCGTCAAGGCTTGGGCCAGCGACCGGTAACGGCGTGCGATCGTGAATGCGTCGTTCAGATTCTGCATCTGATTCACGTTGTCAGCCCCTTCCGCTCTTGCTTCCGCGAGGAACTCCCGCTGGCGCTCGGCGGCCTCCAGCGGGTGGCCGGAGACCATCGCCCAGTCGGCTTCGGCCGCGGAAATAGACTGGTCGCACTCTAGCGTATTGGCGCCCTGCCCGCGAAAGGCGGCGGAAATCTGCTTGGCTTCCTGCAGTCGCCGGCGCGCTTCGGTCTCACGATGTAGCTTGCGCAAAGGAAACGTAGACTCCGCCAGTTGCATAGCCAGAACCTGCCGACTCAGATTACTCCCTCCCGTCGGCCGGAGCGCATCGATCGCTTCATCGTAAGCCGCAAGCGCCCGGGCAGGATAATGATCCCGGACAGCGTTGCCCAAGAGATAATCGCCCACCGCTTGGTTGAAACGGCCTTGCACCTCTTTAGGGTCGGAAGCGATGACCTCGCGCCCGATTTTTAATCCGCGTTCCCAGTTTTCCAGCGCTTTATCCAATTGGCCCAGACTCGGGCCGCCCGCGTCACCATAAACACGACCCAGGCCGATCAGGGTGTTGGCTAGGCTACGCCGGGCCTGGAAGTTATTCGCTTGTTCGGCGAGAATCCCTTCCAAAATGGATACACATTCGCTGTAGGCGCGGGCCGCATCTTCCAGGTTTCCGGCCCGGCGGCTAGCGCTTCCGTAGGTTTCAAGCGCCCTTTCCAGATTTCCGCGGGCCGGAAGCGTCTTGAGTTCCTGCGCGGCCCGTCGTTGGTAATCCACAGCCCGTTTCGAAAACGCCGCCTGCTGGTCGGTATGGCTCATGAAGCCTGCCGATGTGGCGATCGAGTTATACATCGCCGCCAGAAAGGACCATTCCGATTCCCGGTCCGGCACGTGCGTCTGGTATGCCTCCACCAATGTTTGCAGCTCCGAAACCCGTTCCTCGAGGCGGACGAGATTCATTGCGCCGTGGTCAATGCGGCTTTCGAGGTCCACTGTCTCGATAAGGTCCCGCAGCGCCTGCAGGTCGGCTGGCCTCGCCTTGCGGATCTGGCGCAGCAGAGACTCGGCTTTTTCCAGGCTGGCGCGAGCCTCTTGAGGGCGCCCAAGATTGGCGCTGCGGAACCCCCCCTGCACCTCGGCTACGCGGCGGTAACCAGCGGCGATTTCGCGTTTCAGGGGCAAGTCGTTGCCGGCGCCTGCCGCCAGATCCTCCAGATAGCGCAGCGATGTTGACACGATCCGCTCCCGCGCGGGCGTGCCGCCCGGCAAAGTGCTGATATCCCGCTCGACGTTCAATAGCTCCCCTGCGATCCGGCGCACGTCGCGGAACCTGCGATCCGCAAGATCGCGTTCGCGCGCCGCAATGGCCAGACCGACGGCGAGGCTTGCAAACACGGCCGCGGCCGCAGTAATCGGCACCCAATACCTGCGAACGAACTTCCGTCCCCGATACCAAGCGCTTCCCGACCGCGCCCGCACCGGACGCGATTCGAGATAAGATTTGATGTCGTCGGCGAATGCGTCTACCGAGCCGTAACGCTCGTTGGGTTCCTTGCGCAACGCTTTGCCGACAATGAAATCGAGATCGCGCGGCAGATTCGAATTCAGGCTGCTCGGCCGCGGCGGGTCGTTCAGACGTACGACGTCGATTACATCCTGCCCATCTGTCCCGTGAGGCGCATGCGGAGACTTCCCGGTGAGCAGTTTGTAAAGTACTGCGCCGAGCGAGTACACGTCGGTCGCGGTGGTCTGTATGCCGCCGCAGACCTGCTCGGGACTTGCGTAGTCAGGAGTGAGCAACCGGTCGCGCGTTTGCGTCTGATCCCGCGCTTCATCCAGAATTTTTGCGATACCGAAATCGAGCAGTTTTGGTTCCCCGGTCCGATCTACCAGGATATTGGATGGCTTGAGATCGCGATGCACGATCAGATTCCTATGTGCGTAAAAAACGGCGTCGCAGATTTTGAGAAATGTTCTCAGCGTTTTCTCAAGTTCCGCATCTTTGAGGAATTCGTCGATGGGCATTCCGTCGACGTACTCCAACACCAGGTAGGGCCGGTCCTCATTCGCGTGGCCGGCGTCCATCAGCCGAGCAATGCCTGGGTGATTTAAATTTGCAAGGATTTGCCTCTCCCGGAGGAAGCGCTCGCGGAATGAGGGTCCCCTGCCGCTGTAGGGAAGAAGCTTGACAGCAACCTGTTGTTTGACTTCACCGTCGACGCGCTTGGCCAGATAAACCGAACCCATCCCGCCACGGCCGAGCAAACGCTCCAGACGATATGGACCAAGGCGCTCAAAGGGCTCCAAGGTGTCCAGAGATTCCAGCGAATGCTCAACGGAGCAGGCAATCGATTCCGTGAGCGAGTGGTCGGGGGCGATGTCGAACTTCAACAACGATTCGACAATGGCGCGGCTTTCCGGCGACACGCTATGTCCGTCATAATACAAATCCCGCTCCGATGCGGTAAGATTCGCGAGCTCATGGAAGAGTTCTGTGATTTCCGGATTCATTCGGAACACCTCTCTTTTGAGGAGAAACGTTTCTCGCTGCTGTCAGTTCGTTATTCGATTCTAGGAGCTTATTCTAAGAAAATCTATCACGTTTTAAATAGGTTGCCCGGGAGCGCCGATTCTTCTCAAGGCGATTGGGAGGCAAATTGGGCGATACGCTCCATTGGTCGCAGCCGGCGGAGCTTAGGAGAGTTGGTTCGATGAGGATTGGTGTTCTCGTCTCCCCGTCCTACTGGGCGTGTAAATCGGCATCCTCCGCCGCTATCTCCTTGCGGAGCCATGCCTGCGCCAACCGCAGTTCACGGCGTACGACGTGCACTGAAAGAGACATCGCTTCGGCGGATTCCTCGGCCGTCATACCGGCGAAATAACGCATATCAAGGAGATGAACCTTCACCTCGTCGATCTGCCGCAACCGTTCCATGGCGGCGTCGATCAATAGGAGCCGACGGTCCGGATTGGGTTCCAGATCGGATAGGTTTGCCTGCTCACCCGCGCGTTTTTTCCTGGCCCTGGCCCGAGCCATGTCGACCAGCACTTGCCGCATCAGCCGTGAGGCGATTCCGTAGAAATGCGACCTGTTTTCGTAGGATGGGTGCCGCGACCCGGATAAGCGCATGAATGCTTCGTGAACCAACTCCGTGGTTTGCAGCGGCGTGATGTCTCGTTCTCGCCTCAAATGCGCCGCGGCCAATTTTTTGAGTTCACCATAAACCAATGGGATCAACGACTCTAGCGCATCCCTATCGCCCGCGTGAAGCCTCTGCAGAAGTACGGTGATCTCTGCCACTTGTACCAGTTTAGTCGCGTTTACCAGGAATCCGGTCTTTGGCACGCAGTGCACGAAACCGAAATGGTACTTCCGGGACCAAAAAGTTTTGGAGAGGAGGCTAAATTCTGCCGCCCGCGGCGCAAGAGTGAATGAAGGGCAAATCCCGAAAGCAACACCAATCATCAATGGAACGCTTGCTACCCGGTTGCAAACATACCGCGCTCCCCGGCGACCTGCCCATGCTCTCGGAGCGAAATCGGCTACAGAGCGCGCTGAGGCGCGTCCGAGCCGTAACGGCGCACATGTCCGCCGGAACGAGGGCCCTCGCCCTCGCACGCCCCACAGAAGGAGTCGGTGCGCGAAGACGCAAGCCGCCCAAAACGGCACTACGAAAAAAAAGTTCTTTCGCCCGACAAAGCTTTTACCCAGGCGACGCAAGAATAGATAGGGCCGGAGCAGCTATCAGAGTGTTGGCCGCCGCGTTGCGCAACTTTCGACCCGCAACGTGTAGGTGCGACCCATGGGTTGGAATTAAGTGGATATTTCGAAAGGACGATGTTTATGAGGCTCGAGACGAAAATCAACGCGGTGTTTTCGAGAGGCGTGACCTTTCTGTTGTTGCTGGCACCCGGTGCAGCACTGCTGGTTCCGTTCTGCCAGACTGCGTCCGCACAGAATACGCCGATCCCCGCTCTCATGGCACTGGATCAACACCCCGCCTGCAGCGAAGTCGATCTCGGGGGTGTGGACATAAACTTGGGTCCCTTGGGGACACAGCATGTCCCGAGCCCCTCGCGAACGAACCCGGAGTGGAAGGCCATTATTACCGACTACACCAAACCAACCCAAATGCAGGAGCCCGTAATTGTGGAGGGA
>Ga0105248_10004849_pt1 | contig 14897 bp, 16 predicted proteins | sample KBSS34metaG_FD_81524 | JGI IMG/M metagenome (GOLD analysis project Ga0105248, IMG submission 81524) | Switchgrass rhizosphere microbial communities from Kellogg Biological Station, Michigan, USA - KBS S3-4 metaG | ecosystem: Host-associated > Plants > Roots > Rhizosphere > Soil | place...
ATCGCCATGCTGCGTGCCGGAACGGATGGCGTGTTCGCCCCGTTCATCGGTGCGGTGACGGGCGCCGATGGCCGGCCGAACGAGGTCGTCTATTTCTGGATGACCGGCGCGCTGTCGTCGTTCCTCGACAATGCGCCGACCTACCTCGTGTTCTTCAATCTCGCCGGCGGCGACGCCGGCGTGCTGATGGGCCCGCTCGCGACGACGCTCGTCGCGATTTCGGCCGGCGCCGTGTTCATGGGCGCGAATACCTACATCGGCAACGCGCCTAATTTCATGGTCAAATCGATTGCCGAGTCTCGCGGCGTCCGGATGCCGAGCTTCCTCGGTTACCTGGGCTGGTCAATGGTCGTCCTCGTGCCGATCTACGGCCTGCTGACGCTGCTGTTCTTCGCCTGAGCGCCGCTTCGGCGGGCTGGGCGTGGCCTGACCGCGCTTCGCCTGACCGCGCTTGGCCTGACCGCGCGTCGCCTGACTCCCTTCGCCGAACGACAGCGCGGGCCGCGAGCGCATCGGCCGGGCACGATCCCCGGAACGCCGGCGGTGCCGGGGGCATCCAATGGTCGCTCAGCAGAAAATGACCACGCCCATGGATGCGCTCAGGATTTCGCTCGATGCCGCGGACGACGCGGCGCTCGTCGACCCCGTTCGTCGCGGAGACACGACGGCATTCGCTGCATTGATGCGTCGCTACAACCGGCGGCTCTACCGTACCGCACGGGCGATCCTCAAGGACGACGGCGCCGCCGAGGATGCGTTGCAGGAAGCCTACGTCGCCGCGTTCAACCACATCGGCGAATACCGCGGCGATGCGGCGCTGGGCACCTGGCTGACGCGCATCGTCGTGAACCAGGCGCTCCAGGCGCTGCGAAGGACCCGTCGCGAGCGCGTTGTCATTCCGATCGACGAGTCGGGCTCCGAACGTGTCGAGGAGATTGCGGACGTGCCTTCATCCACGCCGGAGAACCAGGCGCTGCGCGGCGAGATGCGCCGGCTGATCGAGCGCAAGATCGACGAGCTGCCCGAAAGCTATCGGGCGGTCTTCATGTTGCGGGAAGTGGAGGACATGACGGTCGACGAAACGGCCGCCGCCCTCGACATTCCTGCGGCAACGGTCCGCAGCCGACTGTTCCGGGCCAAGGCGCGGCTGCGCGAATCGCTCGCGCAGGAAATGGACGTGGCCACGCAGGATGTGTTCGGATTCGACGGCGCACGGTGCGACAGGATCGTGGCAACGGTGCTCGCGCGCATCGATATCCGGTCACCGCATCCAACCAACTGAATCGTCCGTAACCAGCACCGGATGGCCCGAGAACGGGATCCGGTACGCAACTTACCGAGGAGCTTTCAATGAAACGCATTCGCACGGTGGTGGCGGTCGCGCTTTGCTCGGCCGCAATAGGCGCAGCAGCGCAATCGGGTGGTCCGAACGACGCGCAGATCGCGGCAATCGTCGTTACGGCGAATCAGGTGGACATCGACGCGGGCAAGCTCGCGGAGACGAAGGCCTCGAGCCAGGACGTGAAGGCGTTCGGCAAGCAGATGGTGACCGACCATACGGGCGTCAACAAGTCGGCGACCGCGCTCGTCACGAAGCTCAAGGTGAAACCCGAGGACAACCCCACCGCACAAAGCCTCAAGAAGGGCGGTCAGGAGAACATCGCGCATCTGCGGACGTTGAAGGGCGCCGCCTTCGACAAGGCGTATGTCGATCACGAAGTCGAGTACCACCAGGCGGTGATCGATGCGATGGACAAGACGCTCATCCCGAGCGCGCAGAACGCGGAGCTCAAGGCGCTGCTCGTCAAGGTGCGCCCGGCGTTCGTCGCGCATCTCGATCACGCGAAGCATTTGCAGGCATCGCTCGGAAAGTAGGCGTGAAGCTTTTTTTGCTTCGCATTGCGCTCGTAGCGGCGCTCTGCGGCGGGGCCGCCGATGCGGCGCCGACCATGCACAAGGTCGAGATCGACGGCTTCGAATTCCGACCGCCGGTCGCGACCGTGAAGAGCGGCGACATCGTGGAGTGGCGCAACGCCGATCCCGTCCCGCACACGGTGACTGCCCAGGAGGCAGGCCTTGATTCCGGCGTCCTGGCGGCAGGCGGCACGTTCCGCTTCATTGCGAAGCGCAAGGGCCGCTACGAATATGTCTGCACGCTGCACTCGACGATGAAGGGAACGCTGGTCGTCGAATAGAAGAACGCGACGGCGCCGACCTCTGCATCGGCAATCCATCGCGCGCCGGATCGGCGGGCATCGGGCATTCGCGGCATGGCCGGCAGCGCGCATGATTTGCTCACGGCACGTCGATAGCGTGCATCATTCGCGCGGCACATCGACAGTGCATCAGTGTCGCGCGGCGCTGAGACTCGGGGGCGCGCCCCCCTCGGTTCACACCCGGACGTCGCGTTCCTGCCAATACGCGGCGCGCATCTCGCGCTTCAGCGTCTTGCCCGCCGCGTTGCGCGGAAAATCGGCGTGGATGACGACGCTGGCAACGCGCTGGTACTGCGCCGCGACATTCTGGTTCAACCAGTCGCGGAGTTCCTCGGCGCTGGTCGTCGCACCGGGACGCAGGACCACTGCAGCAAGCGGCGTCTCGCCCCACTTTGCATCGGGAATGCCGAACACGGCGACCTCGTGCACCGCAGGGTGCCGCGCCGCGATCTCCTCGATGTCGCGCGGATAGACCTTGACGCCGCCGGAATCGATCATGTCCTTCTTGCGATCGACGAGATACAGGAAGCCGTCCTCATCGACGTAGCCCAAGTCGCCGCTGTGCAGCCAACCGCCGCGCAACGCCGCCTCCGTCTCGTCGTCGCGTCCGAGATAACCCGGCATGGTGATCGGCCCGCGGCCGATGATCTCGCCCACTTCGCGTGGCGGCAGGTCGAAGCCGCCCTCATCGACGATCCGCATCTCGTAGAACGGTGGCGGCACGCCCACGCTACCCGGCTTCCGTTTTGCGTCGTCGCGGTCGAGGATCGTCACCAATCCTTCGGTCAGACCGTAAAGCTCGTAGAAGCGGCCAGGAATCGCATGTTCGAGCCGGGCGCGCTGCTCGCGATGCAACGGTGCGCCGAGCGACACGAGCATCTCGAGCGACGCAAGGCGGCGGGAGTCGAAGCCCGGCGTGTCGAGGATCGCGACGATCTGCGACGGAACGAGCATCGTGTGCGTGACCTGCTCGCGCTCGACGGTGTCGACGAACGCCACGGCGTCGAACATGCGATGCAGGATGTACGTGGCGCCCAGCATGAATGCCGGCAGCATCGTGACCATCGCGCCGTTGAAGACGAGCGCACCGCAATGCAGCACGACCGATTCCGGCTTCATCCGCCATGCATTCGCCATCAACGTCGCATACATCGCGCGAATGAAGTGCGTGTGCTGGATGCCCTTCGGCATTCCCGTCGTGCCGCTCGTATACATGATCGTCATCAGATCGTCCGCATGCACTTCGGCGTCGACAGGCGCTGCCGAGGCGGATTCGCGGAGCGCCGAGAGATCACGCCCGGGCGGCACGCGATGACGATGGCTCGCGTCCGTGAACAGCAGCTCGAAGCGTGGGTCACTACGTGCGGCGATCTCTTCGATCATGCCGCGGCGCTCGGCGGGTACGACGACGAGTTGCGGCATTGCATCGGCGATGAGGGATCCGACGCCGGCGGCTTTCAGCAGGGGAGACATCGGCACGATCGCCGCGCCGACCTTGGCGCACGCCCAGAACAGCGCCAGCAGGTCGAGCGAATTGCCAAGCAGCGTCGCCACCCGATCGCCACGTGCAATCCCCGATTCGACGATCACCGCCGCCGTGCGATTCACGCACGCGTCGAAATCGCGCCATGCGAGCCTGACGTCGTCGCCACCGCTGCTGGCGCAGACGGCGACGTGGTCGGGCCGATAGCGCGCGTGCCGGTCCACCAGCCGGCCGAGGGCGAGGCAGTCGTAGGCAATGCGCCGGTTCACGGGAACGTTCATCGGAGTAGACTGATCAAAGCCATCGCCGTCCTTGACCGGAGCACGCGATGAATCGTAACCCGCATCATCGTTTTCGCACTCGCCGGCGGCTGATCGGCGCCCTCGGGGCCGGCGCCGTCTTCGGCAACCCGGGCGTCGCTCGCCTCGCCGCTGCAGCGGATAGTTATACGCTGCCCTTCGCCAACGGCCAACGGCCACTCCTCCCGTATCCGCAGAAGCGTCCGCTGATCGTGCTGACGGCGCGACCGCCGCAGCTTGAAACGCCGTGGGAAGTGTTCAGCGAGGGCGCCGTCACGCCGAACGATGCGTTCTTCGTGCGTTACCACCTGGCCGGCGTTCCGACCAGCATCGACCCGTCGACTTTTCGCGTGACGGTCAGGGGCAAGGTTGCGACGCCGCTCACCCTGACGCTCGCCGATCTGCGGCAGATGGACGCCGTCGAATACTACGCAGTCAATCAATGCTCGGGGAACAGTCGCGGCTTTTTCGAGCCGCGTGTAGCGGGCGGGCAGCTCGGCAACGGCGCAATGGGCAACGCGAAATGGCGCGGCGTCACGTTGAAGTCCGTCCTCGCCAAGGCGGGCGTCCAGACCGGTGCACGACAGGTGAAGTTCGACGGACTCGACGTTCCCGTCCTTGCCACCACGCCGGATTTCGTGAAGTCCCTCGATGTCGACCATGCGATGGACGGCGAGGTGATGCTCGCGTACGCGATGAACGACGCCGACCTGCCGATGCTGAACGGTTATCCGGTGCGCCTGATCGTTCCCGGCTGGTACGGCACGTACTGGGTGAAGCATCTGACGGAAATTACCGTGCTCGAGGGTGTGCTGAACGACTTCTGGATGTCGACGGCGTATCGCATTCCCGACAACGCGTGCGCATGCGTGCCTGCTGGAAGCGCACCGGCGCAGACCGTTCCCATCAACCGGTTCGACGTGCGCTCGTTCGTGACGAGCGTCCGCGACGGCGGAAGCGTGCCGGCCGGCACGCCCTTCACGCTGCGCGGCATTGCGTTCGACGGCGGCTATGGCATCCGCGACGTGTCGGTCTCGGCGGACGGCGGCAGGACCTGGACGTCGGCTGCGCTTGCGCGCGACCTCGGGAAGTACTCGTTCCGCGAATGGCAGATGACGGCGACGCTCCCGGCGGGAACGCACGAAATCAAGGTCCGCGCCGTCAATTCGATCGGCCAGTCGCAACCCTCCGAGGCGCTGTGGAATCCGTCGGGCTATATGCGCAACATCGTCGAGACGATACGCGTGCGCGCGGCATGAGGGAGACGAAGATGATCGCTCGTCGACGATGGCTATCATTCGCGGTTGCGGCACTCGGCCTGATCACGGCGCTGCCCCTACACGCGCTGAAGATCGAACTTCCGGCGGATACGTCCACGCTCAAGCCGGGCGCAGGAGCGGAACTCGCGAATCGCCAATGCCTGACGTGTCACTCCGCCGACTACGTCAACGTCCAGCCGCCCGGCAAGCCGCTCGCCTTCTGGAAGGGAGAAGTCGAGAAGATGAAGAAGGTCTACGGGGCGCCGATTCCGGATGAAGAGGTCGAGCCGATCGCGCAGTACCTGACGCGCGAATACGGCGCGGCACCCTGATGCGACCGGCTCGAACCCGACGCGGGGGTCAAAGCCTTTGCGACATGTCCGTAAGGGCAAGCAGCCGACAGTCGACCCCGCGCATCAGCAGCAGTGACTTGAATAGCTCGCCCATCTCCGACGGCGAAAGCAGTCGCTGAACCGCAGCGGCGGAGCGCAGATATTCGGCCGAGTCCGGCGCCCCGGTCGCGGCCAGCAGATCGAGAATCCCGCAGCCGATCAGGAACGATGCCTGCGTCGCGAACCCGGCGACGCGTCCGCCCACGCGCTTGCCTGCATTCGCAACCGCAGTGAAATCGACGTGCGCCGTCAGGTCGGACAATCCGGGCCATAACAGCGGATCCGCATGGACGCGATGGCGGTAGTGGCCGACCAGCGTGCCTTCGTGTCGATCGGGATGGTAGTACTCGTGCCGGGGGAAACCGTAGTCGACGACGAGGAGGCCGCCCGACACGATGCGCTGCATGATCGTCGCGACGAGCGCTTCGGCGGCCGGATTGATTTCGCTCGCATAATCGACGTCGGGCGGAAAGCGGGCTTCTGCGAGCGCCTGCACGCGCGCGTCGGCGAGGGGACGCTCGTCGACCGCGAGACCGCCGTCGCGCCATGTCACGCCGCGCTCGTACCACGCGCCCCCTCGCCGTGAAACGACGTGCGGTGGAACGGCATCGAGCACTTCGTTCAGCACGACCACCCCGCGAATCGTCGCAGGCAGGCGGTCGAGCCATTCGACTTCCGTCGTGCCGTGCACGGCCGCAAGCGTCGTGCGCTGCGTCTCCCGCAACTCCGGACTGACCTCGAGGATCCGATATCGCGATGGCGGGGCGGATTGCTTCGCCCATGCGCCCAATATCGATGTCGCAAGCGTTCCACGGCCCGCACCGAGCTCGATGATCTCGCTCTCTGCTTCGAACGAGAGAATCTGCGCCAGTTGTCGCGCCACCGCTGCGCCGTACAGGTTGGTGAGGTCGGGAGCGGTGACGAAATCGCCGGCGGGACCGAACTTGCGCGCACCCGCGACGTAGTAACCGAGCGACGGCGCATACAGCACGAGCTCGATGTAGCGCACAAGCGGAATGAAGCCGTTGCTGCGAACGATTTCCTCGCGCACGTGCGCTACGACACGCGCACTGTGTGCTTGCGCATCGGCATCGGGCAGCGGAAGCGACGGATCGGGTCGCGTCATGCCACGCGGGTTGCATAGTCGCGCGCCTTCGACGACTGTGCTAGATTGGTTGACGGAGTCATTGCGCTGACAGTCTAATCGGCCGGGCAATTCGAAGAAGGGCGCGCATTTGGAAGGCAGGATCGTCTTGATCACCGGTGGCGCCAAGCGAGTCGGTGCCGCCATCTGCCGGCGCCTGCACAAGGCAGGTGCATCGATCATGCTCCACTTCCGCGCCTCCGCCGGGGAAGCGCGGCTCCTGCAAGCCGAGCTCAATCACGTTCGCGCAAACTCGGTTGCGCTGATCCAGGCAGACCTTCTCGATGTGGGCAAGCTGCCGTCGCTCGTCGAGCAAACGGTGCAGACGTTCGGTCGCCTCGATGCGCTCGTCAACAATGCATCGGCGTTCTATGCGACGTCGATCGGCGAGATCGGCGTCGACGACTGGAACAGCCTCATCGGCACCAACCTGCAGGCGCCGCTGTTCCTGTCGCAGGCCGCCGCGCCTGCGCTGCGCAAGACGCAAGGCTCGATCGTCAACATCACGGACATCCACGCCGATCGCCCGCTCAAGAGCTATGTCGTCTATTCGGTCGCGAAGGCGGGGCTCGTCGGCCTCACGCGTTCACTGGCGCGGGAGCTCGCGCCCGACGTGCGCGTGAACGCCGTGGCGCCCGGCCCGATCCTCTGGCCCGACGAGGAAGTCTTCGACGAGCTTGCGCGCCAGCGGATCATCTCGCACACGCCGCTGAAGCGCGAGGGGACGCCCGACGACATCGCCAAGGCCGTGCATTACCTGTTGGCCGACGCGCCCTACGTAACGGGCGACACGATCAACGTCGACGGCGGTCGCCACATCGCGCTTTAGACCGTTTCCGAAGCGTAGCGGTGCCATACGCGAGTGCAGCCCACCTACCGGGGCCGCGTCGCGGATCACGGCGAGAAACCGGCTGCAGGTTTCGATTGACCTCCGCTTCAGCCGACGTGCACCTCCATCGGCGTGGTCACGCCGCATCCCCTCGCCGTGACGCGTTCCGCCAGCCGCTCCAGATAGGGATCGGTGATGCCGTGGGTCGCGAGGGCCACGCGCGTGCGCTCGAGATAGTCCGCGGACGATCCGAACGCGCCGCACGCGCGCGCGATCACCTCCGCCTGCTCGTCGATCGTGAGCTTGCGCGTGTATTGCGAATGATTTCGGCGAACGACGAAGCCGAGCGCGATGACCGGCCGGCCCTCGGATTCGACGTGCAGCCAGCGCGGCGCATACGCACCGGTCACCATCTCCCGTCGCCACAGCAGGTGCAGTTCGTCGATGACGCACGGCGCGGGAAGCCGGTACACGACGCCTCGACATGATCCGCCCCGGTCGAGTCCGAGGACGAGCCCCGGCGCGTCGGGCTTGCCACGCGATGCGAGCGACCAGAGGCAGAAGCGCCGGTGCAAGCCGTGCAGCGAGGCGCGTCGCGCCTCCACGAATGGAAAGAGCGGATTCCACAGCAGCGAGCCGTACGCGAACACCCACCACCCTGCGTTCTTCGGCTTCGCAGCGAGCGTCGCGGTGAGCGACGCGGAGAGCTGCTCGTCCGTAAGCGCATGGCCCTCGGCAAGCGCCTCGACATATACCTCGCGCATGCGCCCTTCTTCGAGATCGCGGCGCGACAGCGTCATGATTCGTCGATCGCGTTCGCGTCGCCGCGCATCTTCTGGAGCTCGACGTTCGCCCGACGGCGCAGCGCCCCGCGCGACTTCCCGTGTGCACCGCCTTTCGCAAGCAGCGGAGAGCGCGCGACCGGATTGCGCGGCTTCGGCAGGGCGTGGGATTTCGCGCGCTTCATGGGATCGCGCGGTCGGGAAGGAACAGCTGTTGCAAGTCGTTCAGAAACCGGCGTCCGAGCGCGGTCGGGCGCAGCACCAATGGATCGGGCTCGAGCAGCCCTTTGCGCGTCGCTTCGGCAATCGAGGCAGCAGCGATGGACAGCGGCATGCCGGTGCGTTCCGCGAACAACGCGGTCGGAACCCCTTCGGTGAGCCTCAGCGCATTCAGCATGAACTCGAACGACAGGTCGCGTGACGAAACCTCGAATTGCTCCTGCAACGGGCTGCCTGCATGCAGCTGGTCGAGATACTGCCTGGGCTGTTTCCAGCGCAGCTCGCGAACGATCCGATCGGGAAACGAAAGCTTCGAGTGCGCGCCCGCGCCGATGCCGACATAGTCCCCAAAGCGCCAGTAGTTGAGGTTGTGCCGGCATTCGCGGACCGACTTCGCGTGCGCCGATGTTTCGTAATGGACGTAGCCGGCTTGCGCGAGCATGTGCAAGACCGCGTCCTCGATGTCCGCCGCTGCGTCTTCATCGGGCAGGGGCGGCGGGTGCTGATGGAACAGCGTGTTCGGCTCGAGCGTGAGCTGATAGAACGACAGATGTGGCGCGGCGAATGCAACCGCTGCGGAGGCGTCGTTTCGCGCGTCCTCGACCGATTGCCCGGGCAGGGCGAACATCAGGTCCAGATTGACGTTGCCGAAGATCATCAGTGCGGCTTCGGCAGCCCGTTGCGCTTCCACGACGTCGTGCACCCGACCAAGCGCTTTCAGGAAGCGATCGTCGAAGCTCTGGATGCCGAGCGACAAGCGATTTACGCCGGCCGCGAAGAAGCCCGCGAACCGCTCGCGCTCGAAAGTTCCCGGATTCGCTTCCAGGGTGACCTCGGCATCCGGCGCCAACATCACGCGCGCGCGCACCGCGGACAGCAGTCGATCGATTGCATCGGCGGAAAGGAGACTCGGCGTACCGCCGCCAATGAATACCGTGTGAACCTTGCGGCCCCAGATAGAAGGAAGCGAACTTTCGAGATCGGCGATCAGCGCGTCGACATAGCGAGCCTCGGGCAACGCTTCGGGTGCCGTATGCGAGTTGAAATCGCAGTAAGGACACTTGCGCACGCACCATGGCACATGGATGTAGAGCGACAGCGGGGGCAACGCCGTGAAGCGCGGGCGCGTGAGCATGTCCGCGGCAACTTTCGCCACGCTCGCGTCGCGGCTCGACGTTCGTGGCATCCGCGCGATGCTGATCGATGTTCGTGAATTCACGGATGGCTGCGCTCGTCGGCAAGCCGCGCGATCAGGCTGCACATCGCCTGGCCCCGGTGCGAGATCTCGTTCTTGTGGGCAAGCGGCAGCTCTGCCCCCGTGAGTTTCGTCCCGATGTCCTCGAAATGCGGGTCGTAGCCGAAGCCGCCGCTGCCGCGCGGCTCGTCGATGACGATGCCGTGCCAGATGCCTTCCGCGACGATCGGTTGGGGGTCCTCGGCGTGATGCAGGAGCACGAGAACGCAGTAGTAATGCGCGCGCCGGTCGGAAACGCCGCGGAGCGCCTCGACCAGCGTTGCGTTGTTGCGCGCATCCGATCTCGGCTCTCCTGCATAGCGGGCGCTTCGAACGCCGGGCGCACCGCCAAGCGCCGCCACGCAGATTCCCGAGTCATCGGCGAGCGCCGGCAGGCCGCTTGCGACGCTCGCGTGCCGCGCCTTCGCAAGGGCGTTTTCGATGAATGTCGCGTGCGGCTCGTCCGTGTCGGCGATGCCGAGTTCCGCCTGCGCAATCACGTCGAGACCGAGCGGCGTCAGGAGCCTGCGGAACTCGCGCAATTTGCCGGCGTTGCTCGATGCCAGCACCAGACGGGGGATCACGACGCGAAGCCCGGTGTTACCGTTCCGCGAGCGCGGCGCGTTGCGCCTCGTGCAGGTCGGCGATGCCCTTCTCCGCAAGAACGAGCAGCGCGTCGAACTCGGCGCGCGTGAACGGCTTACGCTCCGCCGTCCCCTGGATTTCGACGAAACCGCCGGCCGCCATCATGACGACGTTCATGTCGGTATCGCAGCCTGAATCTTCTGCGTAATCGAGATCGAGCAGCGGCACGCCGGCCACCACGCCGACGGACACCGCCGCGACCCGATCACGCAGCGGGTCGCCGACGAGCGCGCGCTTCGTGCGGCACCACGCGATCGCATCGGCGAGCGCGACGTACGCGCCGGTGATCGATGCACAGCGGGTGCCGCCGTCCGCCTGCAGCACGTCGCAATCGATACGGATCGTTCGTTCGCCGAGTGCCGTCAGATCGACGACGGCGCGAAGCGATCTGCCGATCAGGCGCTGGATTTCCTGCGTACGTCCGGACTGTCTGCCTTCCGCCGCTTCGCGACGCGTGCGCGTGTTCGTCGCGCGCGGGAGCATGCCGTACTCGGCGGTGAGCCAGCCCTGACCCTTCCCCTTGAGGAACAGCGGCACCCCTTCTTCGACGCTCGCCGTGCACAGCACGCGCGTGCGGCCGGCCTCCATCAGCACCGAACCCTCGGCATGCGCCGTGTAGTGACGCGTGATCGTCAGCCGACGAAGCTCGTCCGCGCGACGGCCGCCTGCGCGTGACGGAGGAGTGGAAGTGCGGTCGATGGACGAGGCGATAGTCATGCCGTGCACGCGAATTATATGCCGCGCTCGCTCGCGTCCCCGGCCGTCGCACTGTCGATCGCGAAGGCGCGCGGTCGCCAGCCGGTCGCGGCCGCGAACGACGATGTGTCGACTTCGAGCGAGCTCGTCAGACGGTCGATCGCCTCATCGCGAGCGGTGAGGCGACCTGCGATGCGCAACAGCGGCACCGGAACCGCAACGAGACGGGCTTCGGTGCCGATCGAACGTGCGATCGCACGCACGAGATCCGGCGTCGAAACGCTCGCGCTGTCGGCGACGAAGTAAACGCCTTCGACGACGCCCTGGGGCACGTCGATTGCCGCGTCGAGCGCATCGAGCAGATTTTCGACGCCGAGCAGCGAGCGTCGATTGTCGATCGCACCGAACGGCAGCCAGCGCCGCTGTCGCACGGCGTCGACAAGCCGTCGAAAGTTGCCGCGAGCGTTCGGTCCGTAGACGAGCGGCAGGCGCAGCACGACGGCGCCCATCGCCGTGCCCGTGGCGGCTTCGCTCAAGGCGCGCTCGGCCGCGTATTTGCTGCGCGCATACGCGTCCTCGGGCGCGACACGATCCTCGGGCCGAAACGGATGGCCGCGCTCCGTGCGCTCCCCGTTGACCTTGACCGAGCTTGCAAGGACGAGCCGGGACACACCCGCGGCGACGGCAGCCTTCGCGACATGCAACGTCGCGACCTCGTTTGCCGCCCGGTATGCCGCTTCGCTGTCCGAGGCCGCCTCGCGCATGACGTGCGCGCGGCCCGCGAGGTGGATGACGACGCGCACGTCAGTGAGCCGCGCGGCCAGGTCGTCGACCGTCGCACGCGCGAGATCCAGCGCGTGCACGTCGACGGCCTCTGTTGCAGCGATTGGAGCGCGATCTTCGACGTGGCGAACAAAGCAACGCAGCCGCCGTCCGCGGGCAGCTGCGCGCGCACAGAACGCGCGCCCGATGAAGCCGTTCGCCCCGGTTACCGCGATCACCTCACGTCTCGCGCGGTGAGTTTCTTTGGCCGAGACGACGTGACGGTTCCTCGCGTACTTCGCCGATTTCGCGCATTTCGCGGATCTCGCAAAACTCGCGAACCGCGCAAGCCTGGCAGCGAAACTAGCGCCATTTCCACCCATGCTTGGCGTAGAAGCGCAGACCGCCGCGAATGAAATAGCCGACGTGGCGCAGCCCCTTGCGCGCAGCGGTTCCGCCGTGATGCACGATGTTGACGCTCGGGACGAACGCGTTCCGTCCAACGTCGGCAAGCCGCACGCTCCAGTCGAAATCCTCGAAATACAAAAAGAATCCGGGGTCGAAGCCGCCCGTTCGGTCGATCGCCTCGCGGCGCGCAAGCATGAACGCGCCGGACATGATCGGTATCCCGACTGCGTCGCGCGGTGGAACCGCGTCGACGACGTCGTGCATCTCGTAGTGAGCGAGCCGACGCACGAACAGATTGCGCAACCGCGTCGGTGCAAAGCCGCGCAACAGCAGATCGAAGACCGCGGGGTATCGCTTGCACAGGTATTGCGTGTTTCCACGCGGGTCCCTGACGGCGGGCGCGAGTGCCGCGATGTCGCCGTGCTCGTCCAGCCAGCGAATGGCATTGACGAGCGCGTCCGCCGCGAGCTCCACGTCCGGATTGAGAACGAGGTGGTAGTCGGCACCGGTGCCGTGCAACACCAGGTTGTGCGCAGCGCCGTACCCGATGTTCGCGTGGCCGTGCAGGAACATCACGTGGACGGCGGAGTCTGCGAAGCGCGCGCGCCCGACCTCGATCACGCGTTCGGCAATGCCGCGGTCGCCACTGTTATCGATGAGCGCGAGATGAACCGTCCGCAGCACGCGCTCGTCCTGTGCCGCACCGATGGCGATCGCGAGCGTATCGAGCGTGCGCTCGAGCAGCGGCAGATCGGGCTTGAACGTGACGATGCTGATTTGCAGCGACGACGGCAGCACGGGCAGCGCCTGGCGCACCGGATAAAATGAGGCGACAGCATACATGCACGTCGAGCGCGCCGCGGACGCCCTCAGGAGAAGCAACGGTGACCTTGCCCACACCACCCTCGACCTCGTTTAACGTCGGTCGAAACTCGCCGTCGAGCGCTGCGCCGGCAACGCGCTATGACGCTGCGTCGCTGCGCGAATTCGCGCACGGCTTGTTGCGCAATTCCGGCGTCGCGTCGGACATCGCGACAGACGTCGCCGAGATCCTCGTCGACGGCGATCTGATGGAGCACACGACGCACGGTCTTGCGCTGCTGCCGGCCTACCTCGATCAAGTCGAGCGGGGCGCAATGGCCAAGGAAGGTGCGCCGCGCGAGATTCATGCAACGAGCGCCGCGCAGACGTGGGATGGCCAGCGTCTGCCGGGGCCCTGGCTCACGCTTCGTGCGCTCGATACGGCGCTTGGGATGGCGCGCGAACACGGTACGGGCACGGTCGTCGTCCGGCGCTCGCATCACATCGGATGCCTTGCCGCCTACCTGAAGCGCGCAACGGACCGCGGGGCGATGGCGCTCGTCTATTGCAGCGATCCGTCGAACCACAGCGTCGCCCCGTTTGGCGCGGTGACCTCGGTATTCACGCCGAATCCACTGGCCGCCGGCATCCCGACGTCCGCGGATCCGATCCTGCTCGACGTTTCCGCGAGCTACACGACGAACGGATTGACGACGAGGCTGTATCAGTCGGGCGAATCGCTCGCGCATCCGTGGCTGCAGGACGCTGAAGGCAATCCCACGCGCGATCCCGCAGTGCTGTTCAACGAGCCGAAGGGCACGTTGTTGCCCCTCGGGGGGCTGGAAGCGGGACACAAGGGCTTCGCCCTGGCCTTGCTGGTCGAGGCGATGACGGCGGGGCTTGCGGGCCACGGCCGCGCCGACCCATCGGAGGGATGGGGCGCGACAGTGTTCGTGCAGGTGCTCGACCCGGGTCATTTCGGCGGACTCGCTGCATTCGAGCGCCAGATGGACTGGATCGTCGGCGCGTGTCATCGCGCCACGCCGCGCCCGGGCGGATCGGCCGTGCGGTTGCCGGGCGAGCGGGCGCTTGCCCGATATCGTGACCAGACCGCGCACGGCGTCGCGCTTTATCCGACGATCATGCCCGCGCTCGAAACGTGGGCGCAAAAGCTCGGCGTCGCGCTGCCGCGGACACTTTAGTTTTCAAAAGACGCGTCGGGCGCGCCGCAACCGGACCGACGCTTGCTCGCCGCCCGAACTACGCGGCCTTTTCGCTCACTGTCTGCAACGCTTTCTTCGGGTTGACGAGCGTCCGGCGCCCGTCGGCCGTCGTGTCCGCGGTGTTCCGAATCAGCTCGATAACCTCGGGCGGCGTGAGCCTGGGATTCACGGCAAGAATCTTTGCGGCCAGATTCGCGACTTGTGGCGATGCCATCGACGTTCCCGATTCGGCGATCCTGTCACCGCCGGGGATGGTGCTTTCGACCTGATACCCATTCGCATGCACGACGACCGTCGGACCATAGCTCGTGAACGACGCTTCGTCGCCAGCCTTGTCGACCGCTCCCACGGTCATCAGGTTCGGCAGCGAAATGCCGGCGGGAACGTCTTCGGTGAACGACGCATCTTCGTTGCTGTTGCCTGCCGCCGTGACGAACAGGATGCCGGGCGCGCTTGCAAACGCCTTGGTCAGCGACGTCTTCTGGATCTCGAAATATTCGCGCGC
>Ga0105248_10004850_pt1 | contig 14895 bp, 15 predicted proteins | sample KBSS34metaG_FD_81524 | JGI IMG/M metagenome (GOLD analysis project Ga0105248, IMG submission 81524) | Switchgrass rhizosphere microbial communities from Kellogg Biological Station, Michigan, USA - KBS S3-4 metaG | ecosystem: Host-associated > Plants > Roots > Rhizosphere > Soil | place...
AAGGACTATGTGGACCATCACCTCTTGTTCCACATATTTCAAATGCCCTTTGTAGCGTTTTCAGATCCACGGCTCGGGGCGAAGATCGCATCGGCAATCTTCGGCGGCCTCGCGGTGCTCTCATGCTTCTGGCTTTTGCTCAAGTATCGAATTCGTTACCCCCTGGTGTGGCTGATCGCGGTGTTGGCCTGCGCACAGCCCTTTCTGTTTCGGATGAACATGGCCAAAGCCCCACCCTTCGCCATCATTTACCTCGTCGTCGCCATCCACCTGTTTTTCAAACGAAAATACTGGCCACTTCTGCCCCTCGCGCTCATATTCACCTGGACCTACGACCTTTTTGTCCTCCTCGTGATGGCAACGGTTTTCTGGGTCATCACGATTGCTATAACTGAAGTCAGGTTTGAATGGCGGCCGCTGGTTTATGTGCTGGCGGGCTGTGCGGCGGGTCTCGTCATCAATCCGTACTTCCCACACAACCTGCAACTGCTCGTCGAGCATATGCAGATCAAGCTCACGGCAAACGACTTCGACACGAAAGTTGGTTCGGAATGGTATCCATACGATACGTGGGAGTTTCTGGGCAATTCTGCGGTGGCTTGTATCGCGATGTTCGCGGGCTACCTCGCGTTTGAACCTTCAGAACGGCGCCGGGCTCATTTCCCGCTCTTCTTTCTGCTGTTTGTAACTGCGCTGATGATCATGACTGGTCGTTGGCGAAGGATCGCAGAGTACTGGCCGCCGTTTGCCGTGCTTTTCGCCGCCTTCTCGGTTCAACCATGGTTACAAGGGCTTCGCTCGTATCCGAGACGTCTGCCGCCGGAGTATTTGGAGGAGCTTAAGCCGTTTCTCGATCACAACACGGAAAACGAGAATAGTCTGCGTGAGTTGGTATCAACAATCGCAGCGCTCAGCGTAGGCCTGGTTTTATGTATCTTTCTCTTCTTCAACCTGCGCGCGACCACCCGCGAGATTGGCGAGAGCGAGCCGCACGAACACTATCGCGCTGGAGCCGAGTGGCTGCGGACTCACGTGCCACCGGGACAAATCGTCTTCAACACGGATTGGGACGACTTTCCGCGTCTTTTTTACTACGACTCTTCCCACTACTATGTATCCGGACTCGATCCGAACTATCTCTACGATAAGGATAAGGATCTCTCGTTTCTGTACGACCGCATCACACTCGGCAGAGAGGAAGATCCGGGACCCTTGATCCGCGATCGCTTCGGCGCGCGCTATGTGTTTTCAGATAATTCTCATCACGACTTTTTTGACCTGGCGCGGGCGAGTGGCTGGTTTGATATTGTTTATGAGGACACGCAATGCACTATCATGTACATTAGAGACGAGAAGGCGAGTGACGTCATAGGGCCATGAGATCGCTAAAAATTTTTATCGCAGTCGTTTTGCTCTTTGCCCGTTGTGGGGGCTCCGCGCCAAACAACACCAACAGCAGCGTGCCTTCCGCAACGTCCCCGCCCCCGGCTCCGTCACCATCACCACAGACTGAGTTTGAAAAAGATCTGCAATTCATCCGCAACGGTGGCTACACCTATATCTATATCATTTCGAGAAAAGACGGTAAGCCACTTGAGCCAACGGACAGCGATTTTCTCAGAAAAAATGCACCACAGATTGTCGACTGGGCAAAGACTGACGGCGGTAAGAAAGTGATTGCCGGAACGAACTTCAATCTCGAAGAAGGAAATCTCGGCGCGCTGAAGAAACGTTACAACGTCGAAGACTATTCCGGTAAATGAGCGCCGATCACTCCTAACAAGTCAGGAAGAGGGGCTTGCCCCCGCTTCATCGCACAGCGGGGGCAAGCCCCTCTTCCTGACTTGTTCTAGCTGTTGGTTCTAAAACAATCTTCCCGAACTGGCCGCGATTTTCCATCAACTCATGCGCCTGGCGCGCTTCGCTGAGTGGTAAAACTCGATCGACCACTGCACGAATCTTTCCCTGCACCACAAACTTCATCGCCTCCAGCAACTCCGCTTTCGAGCCCATGAACGATCCGAGGAGTGTAAGGTGTCGATAGAAAACTTGTCGCAGATCCATGCGTGCATCAAAGCCGCTGGTCGCGCCGCACGTCACTAAACGCCCGTTATTCTTGAGAGATGCGATCGATCCGGGCCACGTTGCGGCGCCGGTATGTTCGACGACCACGTCAACGCCACGACGCTCCGTTAGTCGTTTTACTTCCTTCGGCCAGTCGTCGCGCGAGTAGTTGATGGTTTCATCGGCGCCGAGCTCACGCGCCTTCGCGAGTTTGTCGTCCGTGCTCGCGGTCGTAATCACGCGTGCGCCACGTAATTTTGCAATCTGAATCGCGATTGAACCGACGCCACTCCCCGCGGCATGGACCAGCACGTCTTCACCGGGTTGCACTACGGCACGCGTAACGAGCATGTGCCAGGCAGTCACAGTGACGAGAGGCAAGGCGGCCGCTTCCGCCCAACTTAATTCTGCCGGCTTTGCAATGAGATTCGCGCCCGGAACGGCCACCAGTTCCGCATAACCACCGTTACGACGATAGCCGAGCATGTCGTACTCGCGACAAAGATTGTCCTGCCCGCTCAAGCACGCGGCGCAGTGCCCGCACGAAACTCCGGGCTGGACCATCACCTCGTCGCCCGCCTTGACCCAGGTTACCAAATCGCCAACTTCCCTCACGACTCCGGCAATATCGCTTCCGAGAATGTGCGGCAGCGGGATCTCGATGTTCGGCATGCCGTTGCGCACAAAGATGTCGAGATGATTTAACGCGCAGGCTTTGACTTCAACCAGTACTTCATTGGCGCGTATCGACGGATCGGGCACGTCGGTGTACTCGAGCACCTCCGGTCCGCCATGCTGTCTGAAGATAGTTGCTCTCATTTCGCGGCTTGTTCGCGCGCATGATACGAGGAGCGCGTGAGTGGGCTCGACTCGACGTGATGAAACCCCATCGCCATGCCAATCTCGCGCCACTTCGCAAACTCTTCCGGAGTAACGTAGCGCTCAACCGGAAGGCGACGCGCATGCGGCTGGAGATACTGGCCAATCGTCATGATGTCGCAGGAAACCGCGCGCAAGTCTTTCATCAGTTCGACGACTTCTTCGAACGTTTCGCCGAGTCCGACCATGATCCCGCTCTTGGTCAACATGCCGCGATTCTCGCGATCGCGTCTCGCAGCGGCGCGTTTGAGAAGAGTTAACGACTGCTGGTAAACAGCATCGGGCCTGACGCGCCGGTAGAGTCGCGCAATTGTTTCGGTGTTGTGGTTGAGAACGTCGGGTTGCGCGTCGAGCACGGTATTTAGCGCGGCTTCGTCGCCATTGAAGTCCGGAATCAGCACTTCGACCTTGCACTCGGGATTCGACGCACGCACCTGTCGAATCGTCTCTGCCCAGTGAGCGGCGCCGCCGTCCGGGAGATCGTCGCGATTGACGGACGTGATGACAGCGTGCGCGAGATTCAGGTGACCAACAGCTTCGGCGACGTGTCGCGGCTCTTCCGGATCGAGACTGCCGGGCTGTCCTTTGCCGACCGCGCAGAAGCCGCAATGACGCGTGCAGATATCGCCGCCAAGCATGAAAGTCGCAGTCCGATCGGTCCAACACTCAAAAATGTTTGGACAACGGGCTTCCTGGCAGACGGTGTGCAGGTTGAGTCCTTCGATCAACTGCAACACCTGGTTTTGGTTCGTCGGATCACCCAGACGGATGCGAAGCCATTCGGGTTTGGGTTGACGTACCTTCTGATTGTTACTGATTACACGGAGTTCGCGGGCCAATTGATTACCTCGTGTAAGGATTTTACGTGGTTTGGCTGCCAGACGGAAATGGGCCGCAAATCTACGCGGATTAGCGCGGATGGTATAAGCTAAGCGCCCGAAAAGGAGATCCGTGATGAAAACCCTTCTGTTTGCATGTTGTCTTGTTTTCTCAGCGTCAGTTGCGAAGGCGGACTTAGCTAAGCCCAAGCCGCCGGAAAAGGCTGCGAAGTATGTGCTGCACACCAGCCTCGAGATTTCCACTGATCCGAAGGCCTATGAGGCGAAGCTGCAGATTTCAGAGTCTTCCTTGAAAGAACTTCGTGCTGCGCTCGACAACGCGCAAGGCAATGGCGCGATCGTTGGCGGAATTGCCGTGAGCCCGTCGCGAACTATCATTGCCGGACTCCTGATGTTTATGGCGATATCGATTACGGGAATCCTCCTGGCGCGTAGCACTTCTTTCGGCCGTACTCAGAAAACGGTGGGAGCAGTGGTTCTCGTCGCCGTGTTGATTGGAGTTGCAGCCATCATTACGCGCGGCAACGCGGGGCCACCGGGATCGTATCGTTGGAGAAACCTGCCGCAGGCTCTGGCTGAAGGAAAACCAACGGTCGGAGGAGTCGATATAGAGATCGTTCCGGATGACACGTCGTCCGGTATACACATGCGACTGGTGATGCCGTTGAAGAAGCAGTGAGTGCAGCAACTGTAAATAGAATAAATCAGGCCGCGGATAACACGGAAAAAAATCCGGATTTCATTCCGTGTCATCCGCGGCCTGACTTTTACTTTCTGGTGCCGATCCTTGCGGCGGCGGCGTTTGCGAGTTGGTTGCCGCTGCAGGTTTCAATCGTGACGGTGTTTCTTTTTGCCGGGCCGCATAACTGGTTTGAGTTGCGTTACTTCATGACGCGACTACCGGTTCGTTTTGGCCGGTCGCGCAATTTCTTTGTCGCGGCGTTTGCGGGCCTCGGTGTACTAACGGTCGCTTACGTTTCGTTACCGTTTATTTACAACGCGCGACTGTGGAGTGATGAAGCGTGGTCCACGATCATTGCCGGCTGGAATACTGCTTTGCTGTTCTGGCTCGGTTTGCTGGTTTGGCTGCGCAGCAAGCAAAAGCCTCGGGCGAATTGGACGTGGACCATCCCCGTAGGACTCGCCCTCTGTTCGTTGAACTGGCTCGGACCTGATTTCTTCAGTCTCGCGCTCGTCTACATACATCCGCTGATCGCGCTCTGGTTTTTGGACAGGCACCTGCGTCGCACGCGTCCCGCGTGGCTGCGTACTTACCGTCGTTGCTTGTGCCTGTTGCCGTTTGTGATTGCGGCAATGATCTGGCAGTTGTCGCAAACTTCGTCACTGCCGGACAGCAACGGTCTCTTCTGGCGCATCACGCAGCATTCGGGCGCGGAAATGTTGCCTCAGGTCTCGAGTCACATGCTCGTGTCAGTGCACCTGTTTCTGGAGATGCTTCACTACGCTGTCTGGATTGTGGCGCTTCCGTTGATTGGCGGGTTTGTGAAGACGGTTCCAATAGCGTGTCATCCACGAGGCTTTCCGCGCGTGATCGGTGGGTTGTTGATCGCCGCACTCGCTGCTGTTGTTGTCCTGTGGTTCGGGTTCTCGATCGACTACTCAACCACGCGCGACATCTACTTTACGGTCGCGATCGCGCACGTGCTGGCCGAAGCGCCGTTCCTGCTGAGGATGCTCTAGTGTCGCCCTGGGAACTGTGGCACTTCTTTCCTATCGGCTACCTCTTAACGATCGCGATCGAGACGCCTGTCCTCTTCTTTGGACTCTCCGCACATCACTCAAAACTACGCCGCATCGCTGCTGGCTTTTGGCTAACCGCGTGTACGTATCCAATCGTTGTGCTCGTATTGCCGCTGCTGTTAACTGAGCGGTGGTTGTTTCTACTAATCGCGGAGACGTTTGCACCGTTGGCTGAATGCGCGTTGTTCTGGCTCGCGTTTGGAAAGCAGGCGACGTGGCGGGATTTTGTAGCGATCGTGGTCGCGAACCTCGCTTCGTTTGTGATAGGTGAGGTTGTTTTCTAGCCACGGATAAGACTGATTAGAAGATCCGGATCGATGTTGCCGCCGGATAGGATCACGCCCACGCGCTTTGAGTCTGCGGGTAATTTTTTGAACATCACGGCGGCGGCGGCGGCGGCGCCTGAGGTCTCGACAAGGATTTTCATCCGGAAGAGCATGAAGCGGAGGGTCTCAATTATTTCTTCATCTGAAACGGTGAGAACGTCGTCCGCCAGTTGCTGCACGATTGGGAACGTCAGTTTCCCCGGTATCTGCACGCGCAAACCATCGGCGATCGTCGGTGGCGGAGGAATCGAGACGCGCTCGCCTTTGCGAAACGATTGAAGAGTGTCGTCGGCCGTTGTGGGCTCGACTGGATAACAGCGAATCTTCGGATTCAATGCCTTAGCAGCTATGGCTACTCCGGCAAACAGCCCACCACCACTACACGGCGCGAGCACACAGTCGAGCTCCGGAACTTCTTCCAGCAACTCCAAACCACAGGTGCCCTGGCCCGCGAGAATGAATTCGTCGTCGTAAGGCGGGACCATGACCAGTCGCTCGCGTTCAGCCAGGTCCATCGCAAACGCTTCGCGGTCCTGTTTGTGACGATCGTAGAAAACCACTTCGGCGCCGTAACCGCGCGTGGCCGCGACCTTCGAAGCGGGCGCATCTTCAGGCATGGCTATCAGCGCGCGCACCCCTGCCTCACGACCTGCAAGCGCCACTGCCTGTGCATGGTTACCCGATGAAAAAGCGACGATGCCTTGTCGTTTCTCTTCAGACGTCAGCGACTGGATCCGATTTGTAGCGCCGCGGATCTTGAACGCGCCCGCGCGTTGAAAGTTTTCGCACTTGAAAAAAACTTCCTTGCCCGCGACGTCATTGAACTGTCGCGACGTGATTACGGGGGTGCGATGAATGCGCGTGGCGATGCGTTCCCGGGCTTCCCGGATCGATTGAATATTCAGCATAAGAAAAGACGTTGGCAAAATTAACTGCGATGCGATCCTCGACGACGTTCAGTTCCGTTTCAGTTCCCAGCAACTCTTCCATCGAAGTAACCGGTTCGCCGTCGCACGCAATGATTAGATCAAAGTAACTAAGATCGGTGTTTACGTTGAGTGCAAAACCGTGCGTAGTAACCCAGCGCGCGATGTGGACTCCAATAGCTGCAACTTTTCCGCACTGCGTGTGTACACCTGTCAAACCATCGATTCGACAGGCGTCGATACCGAAGTCCGTCATGGTCCGAATCAGGACTTCTTCCAGATCGCGCACGTAGCGATGAACGTCTTCGCGATCGGGACTGAGATTAATGATTGGATAACCAACCACCTGACCCAGGCCGTGATAGGTCACCTTTCCGCCGCGATTGGTCTCAAACAACGTTACATTTCGCGAGCCGAGTTGTTCGCGGTCGAGCAGGATTGAAGAACTGTCGCCACGCCGCCCGATAGTGAAGGTGTGTGGATGTTCGAGCAGCAACAGGGTATCGGGCTGGACGCCGTTTTTAACCGCTAATTCCGTTTCTTTTTGAAGGGCGAGGGCGGCTTCGTAATCGACGCATCCCAGCCGTTGGACCAAAAGCTTTCTCATGATACAACCATAGCGTAACCTTCGAGCGTCATTCTATCTGAGAACAGCAGCAGAGGAGAAACACACCTTGAAACGTATCACCATCACCCTACTGACTTTGATTCTTTTGGCTCCCTCTACGGCGTTCTCCCAAACGCGCAGCCGTTCGAGCAGGCAAAAGTCGACGGCGCCGGCAGCAAGCCAGCGAGCCGCGCAGGTGCGAACTCAGGGCGCGACCCGTGTAGCCGACCAGATCAAGAATCTGACGAAATTCATGTATATCCTTGGCGGAGTGACCAGCAGCATTGCCGCGGTCGAGGAGGCCGCCCGCAGAAGTGGAGCCTCGCCGGCCGACCAGACTGCGCAAAGCAAAGCGCTGGTGAAAGGCACGATTCAAAACATCCGCGAGGGTCTCGATAAACTCGAGATCGACTTTCGCGCCACACCGGAACTCCAGCCCTACTACATCAAACTAGCAGGCGTCGCTGCGGGAGCCGCAACAGCGGAAGAGCGAGCGGCTGCGAATCAATTCGACGCCGCCGGCCGGCAACTGCTCAATGTAGTGAATCGATTGACGGATGTGTTGCTGCTAATGAGGACAACCGAATAGGGCCACAAAAAGGCACAAGCGAGATTAGCCACAAAAGGCACATAAGGCGCAAAAAAGGGTTTATTAACTAATTTTTGTGCCTTATGTGCCTTTTGTGGCTAGTCTTGTTTCTTGGGGTAGTAACCTTGCCTCGCACGAACGCGAACGTCAGCTCGCGCAGGCACCGCAACCGAGATTTTTCGAAACTGCCCTGCCGGTGCCCCGGAATCCCCGTAGTACTGAAGCAAATATTGCCCGCGCAACTCCGCCGCAACCTGTCGAAACACGCGTTCCAGATCCTGATCTGAATCCGGAACGAACGCGGTCCCACCAGTCGCTTCCGCAATCGCTTCCATTCCACGCTCAGCCCGCATCGCGATCTGATTCAGCTTTATCGAAGGACCACCCGGATTTACGGCGTAAAAGATAACGTCGGCCTGCTGGACAAGCTTTTGTACGTTAGTAACCGCTCGCTGATGGGCCCGTTGCAGACCCGCCCGAACTCCCGCAGCGGCCTCCTTGCCGCTCAACTTCGCGTCTGCATCTGAACTTGATAAATCACGGATCTGTTCGCTGAAGTTATCGTCACCATCTGACAACACGACGATCACGCGCCGGTAATTACTGGGCGCATTATCCGTAAGATACTTCGCCGCCGCGGCCACAGTGTCATAGAACGCGGTCGGAACACTCGATACGGCAGGCGGAATCGACAACATCTTTGCCGCCGATGTTTCTGCTGACGCGAGCGGTTGGACCACGTCCGGTTTGCCGGTGATGGTAAAGATCGCAGCCTTGTCCGCCGGCTTCATTACCAGTCTCAGAAACGTGGCCGCTGCTTTTTGCTGTGAAGCAAAGAAACCCTTTTGACTGGTGCTGCTCGAGATATCAAACAAGAGCGCGATCGCAAGCGGCACTTGCTGCGGATCGCCGATGCCCGAGATCTCCTGTTGCTTGCCTTCCTCGAGCAAACGAAAGTCTGCGACCTGAAGTCCCTGGACCGCGTTTCCCGTTTGATCGGTTACAGACACGGGCACCATCACGAGGTTGGAAGTGGTCTTGATAACGTCAATCACTTCCGGCTCAGGCTTTGGTGTAGGTGTTGGCTTCGGTTTCCAGGGTGGCGGTGGTGGCGGCAAATTTTTTGTGCCTTGCCCCTGCGCAGTAGGTACGATCAAAAAAAGGGCCAGCACTCCAATCAGGAACGCCGGCCACAAAAGTTTTTCCTCAACCCCGAATTTCATCTTTGACACCCTCGAGTCTTGTATCACGCCGCCATATGCTGGCCTGCATGTTTTCTTATCCTACCGCTTTTCTGACGGCATGATCCATGACTCTTTGGTGCCACGTTTTGTGTGGGGAGTTGCACATCCGATGCAACTTCCGCACAAGTCGACTTAATTACCCGAACCGGAAGTGCCCGGATTCATCGTCGGCGCTGGAGAAGTCAGTCCCTTGTTCACAAGCAACTTGATCTCAACGCGACGATTCTGCTCACGTCCCTCGCGCGAGTCGTTCTCCGCTACCGGATTCATTTCACCGTAGCCGTACGGCGTCACGATGCGTCGCAGCGGAATGTTGTGGTTCTCAACCAGGTAACGAATGACAGCATCAGCACGACGCTGGCTCAGTTGGCGATTGAGATTGACGCTTCCTCGTGAATCGGCATAACCCGAAACTTCGAGCACATAGCCCTTCGCATTCATCGCCTTGCTGGCAATGTCGTCCAACTTTGTCTTCGCGTCCGTTGAGAGCATTGCACTACCCGACCTGAAGTTCACAGCCGCAGTTTCCTGCGGTGCGTAGTCGTCGAGAGCGGAGATGCGCTCGTTGGTGGCGTTGACACCAGCGACGGCTGCGTCAGCCGTTGCCTGTGCTGCCTTGGCGCCACCGCGGGCTGCGTTTGAAACAGCCGCGAGCTCTTCCAACTGTCCCGACAGGCGTTGCGCATTCGCTTCAACCTGGGTCAGCTTATTTTCAGTGTCACTGGCTCTTTCTTCGAGCGGCGCAGCACGTGATTCAACGGCGCGTGCGACGCGCATGTCTGATTCGTTAAAACGAATCTTCGTGGCGTCCAACTCACCCGAGCCATTGCCACGTCCTTCAACTTCAACGTTCAAACCACGCAGGATGCTGGTCTGTGCGTAGTTGGTGCCGCCCCGCAGGAACCCACCGTTGGTCTTAACGCTGGTCTTGTCGCTCAAGCGCACAACCGTATCCACGCCATTCATGTCTCGAACCGTGAAGGTATCAGAATCACGTCGGGTCACAACGCCTTTGATTTTCATCTTCTGGCCGCTGGAGACAGTGCGCGAACCGGCCGGATTGGTCGTATCCTGGGCCAAGATAGGGGAGGCTGAGAAGACTAATAGGCAGGTGATAAGCACTGCCGGGGCAAACATTTTATGTTTAGTGAATACCATCGATTTATCTCCTTAAACTGGTAACTAGTTAACGCGCTCCTTGAACGCGCGTCTTTCTCAAGCTGTTCATTGGCGAGTCCTCGCTCCTCGCCTCCCGCTCGTTAAATTTTGCGGATGACATCTCTTAGACCTTCGCCGAAGCGAAGTCAATAGCCTCGCTTTTTCTTCATCTAATCACCACTTTATCGCAATGAACGACGGCACAGATCGGCCCAGATTAACACGAATCTGAAACGATCTTCGTTAATCTGTGAGATCTGTGGCCTTAAACGGAAAAGTCGCCTGACTCGAGTTGTTCTTTGATGAAAGCGAGGAATCGCTCCGCATCGGCCCCATCGATAACGCGGTGATCGAAGCTGAGAGCGAAGTAGGCCATCCAGCGAATACCGATGAAATCGTCGCCGTCCGCGGTAGTCATTACCTTCGCTCGCTTCTCGATTTTACCGACGCCGAGAATGGCCAGTTGAGGCTGGTTGATGATCGGCGTGCCGAATAGACCACCGAATACGCCCGGGTTGGTGATCGTGAAAGTGCCGCCCGTAACTTCGTCGGGCTTGAGTTGCTTGGTCCTGGCGCGATCAGCAAGATCATTTGCAGCGCGGGCAAGACCGGAGATGCTCAAGTCGTCAGCGCGTTTGATGACGGGCACAATCAAACCCCAATCGAGGGCCACAGCCATGCCCAGGTTGATGCCCTGTTTGTAAATGATTTGCTCGCCGTTGACCTGCGCGTTAAAAATCGGAAACTTTCGCAAACCTTTGTTGACGGCCTCGAAAATAAAAGGCATGAACGTGAGCTTGGTCCCGGTTCGTTGATAGAACTCATCGCGATGCTCGTCACGGAGTCGCGCGATGCGCGTCATGTCGATCTCGTAGACGGTGGTGACGTGTGCGGAGGTTCGCCGCGACAGGACCATGTGCTCGGCGATTTTCTTGCGCATCACGCTCATCGGCTCGACGCGATCGCCAACCTGCGGTTTGGGTGGCGGCGGCGCGGCGGGCTCGTACGTTGGCGCAGGAGCAGGTGCGGCCGGGGCAGGGGCAGGGGCCGAACCGGATTCGATGAAGCTGAGTATGTCGTTCTTGGTTACGCGACCACTTAGACCAGTGCCTTCGAGTCTTGAAATGTCGACGCCGTGCTCTTGAGCGATCTTGCGAACGAGTGGACTCGATTTAGTGCGTCGCAGTTCCTCAGCGGTTGCAGCAGTGCCGTCTGTTTTTTCCGCAGGCTTTTCTGCCGGCGGCGGTGGAGGCGTTGGTTTCGCTTGCACGGGCGGAGGCGGTGGCGGAGCTGAAATTGGCGGTGGTGCTGTCGCTTGCGGAGGTGGCGGAGGAGTTACGGGCTGCGGTGCCGGTGCCGGTTTCTCTTCGACCGGCTTTGGCGCGGGCGCGGGCGCAGTTGCTGTTCCATCACCATCAAGCACTGCGACAACGGTATTGACTTCAACCGTATCGCCTTCCTTGTATCTGACTTCAGTTAACGTTCCTGCAGCCGGCGATGGTATCTCCGCGTCAACTTTGTCGGTCGAGATCTCAAACAGCGGCTCGTCTCGCTCAACTCGCTCTCCGACTTTCTTCAGCCACTTTGTAATCGTTCCTTCCGCAATGGACTCACCCATCTGCGGCATCACTACTTCAGTGCTCATCTCTTCTCCAGCTTGTTTTGACTCTTAATCTCAATATGCGGCCAGCTTGCGCGCTGCATCGACAACGTCTTTCGTTTGCGGCAAATAATAATCTTCGAGGGGCGGCGAATAGGGCACGGGCGTGTCGATCGATGCGATGCGGATCACCGGTGCGTCCAGCCATTCAAATGCCTCTTCAGCAAGCAGCGCCGCGATCTCACCGCCAATACCACCGGTTCGCGAAGCTTCGTGCAGCACGATGGCTTTGCTCGTCTTCTTCACACTCGCGAGGATCGCAGGCTTGTCGAGCGGCGCGAGCGTCCGCAAGTCGATGACTTCAACGTCAAGACCCTCCTTCTCCAACTCTTCGGCAGCGTCGAGAGCGGTCAGGACCATCGCGCCAAACGTGATGATCGTCAGATCGCGACCAGTGTGTGCAACACGTGCTTTGCCAATCTCGACAATGTAATCGTCTGCCGGCAATTCTTCGCGCAGTCGCGGCAACCGATAGAGCTTTTTGTGTTCGAAGTAGAGTACCGGATCGGGATCGCGGATCGCAGCCTTGATTAAACCCTTCGCGTCGTAAGCAGTCGAAGGCTCGACGATCTTCAGTCCGGCAGTGTTCAGGAAAAACGATTCGGCGTTGAGCGAATGGAATGGACCAGATCGCACGCCCGAGCCGCATGGCCCACGAAACACTGTTGGCAGTCCAGCGCCCCAGCGATAACGACACTTCGCAACGTAATTCGTAAGCAGATCGAAACCGGCAGAAATGAAATCTATAAACTGAAACTCAGCCACGGGTCGCATGCCCATCAACGCCGCGCCACACGCCGCGCCGACGATCGCGCCTTCGGAAATCGGCGTGTCGATCACGCGTTCTTTGCCAAACTCATCAAGCAGTCCGTCAGTAACTTTGAACGCGCCGCCATATGCGCCGACGTCCTCACCGATGACAAACACGGTCGAGTCGCGCTCCATCTCCTCCCAGATCCCCTGGCGAATCGCCTCGACCATGGTGGCCTGCCCGCCACGCTCCGGGCGCGCCGATTTGTGTTCTTTTTTGACGGCTGTGGACATCGTTTAGTTACTCAGGCTACTCGCTTAATCGGTCTATCGGGAATAACGACAAGCTGTTTGCTTTCAGGATCAATGAAGACACCAAGTCCTCCAAGCGGAATTCGGCCCAACAGAATCTCTTCAGCATCAGATACGACTATTGCTGTCACAATTGTGCTCCGGTTTTCGAAACGAACCTCCACCGGACCAACTATCTCGACTCGTTGCAAGCTTTCATCCGCCAATCTTACAGTTCGTTCTTCGCGCACAGGTAAGTCGAGTAGCTCCTTGATTTCCTGATTTATCACCAGTTCCATTTCACCACTGTTGGAAAGAGCTTGCCTTCTAATAGCGCGTATACCAGTGGGTGGCAGAAAACCGCTTTGATTGAGCACCAGATCATCGAAATTCAACAATTCAATATCCGCGTACACCGGTCCGATCGCGCTTAGTGAAATGTCTTCGTAACGTTGATATTTGTAGTTCGCTGGTCGTAGCGTCATCACCCCTCCAGTACTTTCGGCCTGAACGCCGGCGGGACGAGGTTGTTGTCAAACACTCCGTATGCCGCCTTTTCGCCTTCGGGCAGCGGCGAGGATTCGGCCCAGGCACAGTCTTCATCAATCTCGCGCAGCACGTCTGCCGCGATCTCTTCGAGCTTCTCTTTCGTCACTAAATTACATTCGAGCAGATAGCGTTCATAACGATCGACGGGATCGTTGTTCTGCTCCCACCACTCTATCTCGCCAGCCGTTATATAACGCTGATCGTCGTGCTCCGCATGACCTTTGCGACGATACGTCTTCGCTTCAATCAACACTGCGCCGCCACCACGACGGGCATAATCCGCCGCCTGTTTCGTAACTTCATAACAAGCGACAACGTCATTGCCGTCGACGATGTGCGCGGGAATACCGTAACCCGCCGCCTTCTCCGCGAGATCTCGCACTGCGGTTTGCAAGCTGGTCGGCGTGGAATAAGCGTAATGATTGTGCTCGGCTACAACGATCAGCGGCAGTCGCTGCACGGCGGCGAAGTTCAGCCCTTCGTGGAATGCACCGGTGCTCATGCCACCGTCGCCGATGTACGCGATGGCCACGAAGTTTTTCTTCTGCATCCGCGCGCCCAGGAGTATTCCCGTCATCACCGGAATCATATCGCCCAGGTGAGAGATTGGACCAATGAAGCCCTTTTGCATGTCGCCGAAGTGAATGTTGAGGTCCTTGCCGCCGGACGGTCCCCACGCCTTCGCCATGTATTGTGCGAAGATCTCGCGCGGTCGAATGCCTTTAACTAAAACCGCGCCGAGATCTCTGATCAGCGGAGTAATAAAATCCTGTGACTGAAGCGCGTAGGCCGTGCCCACCGCCGTGGCCTCCTGGCCCAAGGAACGAAACACGCCGCCCACCACTTTCGTCTGGCGATAGAGATTCACCAGACGCTCTTCCACGAGACGCGTGAGCTTCAGATAGCGATAAAGATCGAGATGCTGCTCAGGCTTGAGCGTGGTTTCGATAGCGCAACTCAGTGGCTGGTCGTTCTGCGCCTTGCGCGGCGCATATTTCGTGCTTACTCGCATTTGAAAACGTGGGCGTCCTGGACGGCGGCGGCGCCGTTTATCGTGACCTGATTTTTCCGGCTGATCCATTAACTTAGACCTAATACCATCCACAGATTACACAGATTCTTTTAAATTAAAATCTGCGTAATCTGTGGATGGCTTTATATGTGTACCGCCATGTCGTGAACGCCTTCCGCCGCTTCCATCACGGCTTCTGAGACCGTCGGATGCGCGTGCATCGTCCGGCCCAGCTCGTCC
>Ga0105248_10004851_pt1 | contig 14894 bp, 9 predicted proteins | sample KBSS34metaG_FD_81524 | JGI IMG/M metagenome (GOLD analysis project Ga0105248, IMG submission 81524) | Switchgrass rhizosphere microbial communities from Kellogg Biological Station, Michigan, USA - KBS S3-4 metaG | ecosystem: Host-associated > Plants > Roots > Rhizosphere > Soil | place...
ATCATGCCGGCGATGCGTTCGCCCGTTTTGCTATCGATAATCGTCGTCTGAAGGATTTCGATTAGAGGGAAGACATTGTCACTGCCGTCTGAATCGATGCGCATTTCGGCGGTAATGATCTCAAGCTCGACCGCATATCGGTCGCCTTTGGGGTTGTCCCAATGCGCCAGGGAGTTGAATCGATTGTCGATCATCCGCAACGTATTGCGCAAATTCTCCCGGCGGCTCTCCCCCCTCGCCAAGTTGGCAAAGTTGGTCGTGATGCGCGTATTCTCGGCAGGACGATAATTCTCGTCGAAAGCGATACGGCTGATGCTGAACTCAAAGTCTTCGTGCGCTATGGCGTCATGTCCTAATTTCACGCTAGTCACAGGCATGCGAGGTCTCCTTCGGGCCAGCGCGTCGACCGGTCCGTCATGGTTCTGGAATTGTGTGGGATTGGGGCGCGCGCCGCGTCAGCCGAAGATCAGCACGGCACGCAGGCGCATTCGTCGAAAGACGACGGAGCGGAACAGGATTGAAGACATCGACCGATCACCTGCTTTGCCGGGCGGTAGGGTCGTAGGAAGAGCGCGCTGGACGTAGAAGGCCCGGATGGCGATATGCCACGAGCCTGCTTCAAGCGCGATCCACCGGAGGAACCCCCGTCCGAGGAACGTTATGCCGTCGAAGGCAGGTCTCCTGGCTTGCGGGTCATCGCAATGGCTCCGGCCTTCCCGAGCCTCGTGCAAAAGCTCAGTGACACAAAATGGAGCCACCACTCGCCGCTTACAGTTGCGGGGGCAGCGCCGGACTCTGCCCGAAGGGCACCACCGGCTTCCCGTCTTCGCCCCGCCGTCATGCCTGAGGCGGGGAACCTCGACAGGCTCCTTCAACACCATCGGGAGACTGCTGTCAAGCGACATATAAAGATTTCTTTATATGCTACTCAGCGGGTCAGCTGAGCGCTGGAGGCAGCGGCGATTCCCCGGTCAGGCCTCGGCCATTCGGTCGGCCTCACGCCAGCGATCCAGCATTGCGTGATCGGCGAGGATGCGCTCGGCCGCCGACACCGAATAGGTGGGGACCGTGACAAGCTTTCCCCGCTTTATAGTCATGCCGCCGCTTCTCTTGAGGCGATTATCCTTGGTCCACCGCAGCCTTTCCCGATTGGTGATTGGCAGGGCCGCCAGCAACTCCTTTGGCGTGAGAGGGCGATCGGCGATCACCGACAAGCCTTCTGTCAGGCGGTCGAACATCGACGTCATCTTCGGGTGCCAGATCGAAAGAGCCAGGCCGACGAGGGTGTCGGATTCCCAGTGAAAACCTGCGGTTCTGCGTGCGATGCTGGCAACGCATCGCCGGACCTGGGTCTGCCGCAGATCGAGCCCGAGGTTATGTTCGATGCAGCCTGCGAATGAAATTGCGACCTCTCCCTGACGGTCGAACAGGCGCAACTGCTGACTGATACGCTCCCGACGGGACGAGTGCCGCGAAAAGCCATGTGCCACAGAACTGGACTTCACATTCATTGCCTGCATCGACCAACCACCAAAATTACGAAGGTCGACCGCAGGCGCACGAACGCGTCGAAGCGCAGGCGCCGGAGCACCCGAACTTCACTCTCGTCCGTCCGCCAGAGGAACCCCCGTCTGAGGAACGTTATCGCGCCGAGGCAGGTCTCCTGGCTCATGGGTCATCGCGATGGTTCCGGCCTTCCCAGCATCGCGCAGATGCCAGTGACATTGTTTGGAACCACCACTCGCCACATACAGTTGCGGGGGCAGCGTCGGCCTTCGTTCCGAAGGAACGTTACCGACTTCCCGTCTTAGCCCCATCGCCATGCCTGGGATGGGGAACCTCGACAGCCTTTATCAAAGGGGAATGCGCCGCGCTGTCAAGGATTGGTCGGCGTGAGGCGGACGATCAGCGTCAGGGAGCGTCGGTATCGTCAGCACCGTAATAGAGCTTACCGATCTTGATTTCGGGGCGTCCTTGGGAAGCACGATGTGCATTGGAATCGCGCAGCGAATAGACGCAGCCGCAATATTCCTGCTGGTAGAAACGCTCCCGCTTGGAAATCTCTATCATCCGCGCCGCGCCGCCGCCCTTGCGCCAGTTGAAGGTCCAATAGGCAATGTCCGGGTAATGGCCAGCCGCCCGCTCGCCGCAATCGTTGATCTGATTCATATTCTTCCAGCGTGAAATGCCGAGCGAGCTGGTGATGACCGGAAAGCCGTTTTCGTGGGCGTGAAGCGCCGTGCGCTCGAAACGCATGTCGAAGCACATCGTGCAGCGCTCGCCACGCTCGGGCGCCCCTTCAAGACCTTTGGCGCGTTTGAACCAGTTGGCGGTATCATAGTCGGCATCGACGAAAGGAACTCCATGCTCCTCGGCAAAGCGGATATTCTCGTCCTTCCGCAGGATATACTCCTCCTTGGGGTGAATATTCGGGTTGTAGAAGAAGATGGTGTAGTCGATGCCGCTGGCGGTCATCGCTTCCATCACCTCGCCCGAGCATGGTGCGCAGCAGCTATGAAGCAGCACTTTGGTGTGCCCGTCGGGCGGCGTCAGCTTTGGCCGATCTGTTGGCGTCATCGCAAGCTCTCTCCCAGGAAATGGGCCGGCCCAGTGGTGGGCAAGCGCCGGGTCACAGGTTTATATTTCCAAAGCTGATAGTCGGGCTGCAAGCCCAGACTGCCGAAGGTCCGAGGCTGCGTCCTATGGTCATCCAGCATAGCGTTCGATCCATTCCACGGTCTTGGCGAGCCCCCCAAAGGGATGGAAGTGCAGCCGCACGGGACCATGCTCCCTCCCCAGCCCGTCCGCTAGGCGATCGATAAGCCTGTCCGGCCCCGCTGTCCCAAGCAGCCTGCGGATCGAGATGCCATATTTCGAGAGCATGGATGACGACGCGCCGACCCCGCATTGGGCGGCAAAGCGCACGAGGGTGCTGATCCCTGCCGGTCCCGGCACACCGACCCGTACCGGATAGTCCAACCCTCGCTCGCGCAGCATCTTTAGCCAGGAAAGTATCATGTCCGCGTCAAAGGCGAATTGCGTGACGATCAGGGGCGCCATGCCGCGATCCTCGATGTTGCGGCACTTCGCGTCCAGCACGGACCAGCATTGGGCTTCGCTCATGATCGGATGGCCTTCGGGATGGCCGCCTACGCCGATCACCTTGATGCCGGCGCGCTCGAAGACGCCGGCTCCAATCAAGGCGGCGCTGTCGGAGAACGGACCTGTCGGGCTGGACGCATCTCCGGCGACAACGAAACAGCGCTCGGTTCCGGCATCGGCAACGGCGCGGGCGAGGAAATCCTCGAACTCGATCGATGAGGCGATTCTGCGGGCAGAAAAATGCGGCATGGGCTCAAAGCCGAGATGACGCACCGCGCGCGCCGCCCTTATCCGCGCATCGTTGCTCTCGCCAGGCAAATAGGGAATTGCGATGGGCGCGTTCGGCCAAATCCCTGGCGCAGCCTGCATCAGGGCGGGAATGTCGCTCACCGTCACTTCGAGTGAATAGCCGTCGGTGATGGCGTTCGGAGCGTTCAGCCATTTGAGATCGATCAGGGGCGTTGTCATTACCGTCTCAACAATCATGTGCCTAGCGAATCAGGCTACGGGGTAAGGCGCCAAGGTGCTTCGATTCTCGTCTACCGCCACGGCTCGCCCGATTGCAGGGAAGGCACGTTGCGGACAGGCTGGGCGCTCACAGACCTTGCAGCCAGCCCCGATCGGGGTCGCCGCTGTTGGATCATCCAGGTTTAGTCCCCGCGAATAGATGAGACGCGAGGCATGACGGATGTCGCAGCCCAGTCCGACGGCAAATGTCTTGCCCGGCACATCGAAACCCGCGTTCCCACTGCTGACCGTTCGCGCAATCCAAAGGTAGGTGCGGCCATCGGGCATCTGCGCGATCTGGCGAAGCACCCGGCCGGGCTGCGTGAAGGCCTCGTAGACCTTCCACAGCGGGCAGCTTCCGCCGACACGGGAGAAATGGAAATCGGTTGCCGATTGTCGTTTGGAGATATTGCCGGCACGATCGACCCGCACAAAGAAGAAGGGGATGCCACGGGCCTCGGCGCGTTGGAGCGTCGAGAGCCGATGGCAGATCGTCTCGAAGCCGACGCCGAACCGGTGACCGAGCTTCTCGATATCATAGGCCTCGGCCTCGGCGGCAGCGAGGAAATCTCCATAGGGGAGGATGAGTGCTCCCGCGAAATAGTTGGCCAGACCTACCCTAGCCAGCCTCCGCGCTTCTTCGCCCGACAGTAGGCTGTTATCGGCCAGCCGGTCGATGACGCTGCCCAGCTCCAGAAATGCCAGTTGGGTCGCCATCTGGAAGGCCTGTTGGCCCTGATGTAGATGGGCCGAGACGTGCAACGTCCGTGTCGCGGGATCATAGCGGCGCTGAGCCGTATCGCTCTCACCCCAGACAATCTGAACATCGTGGCGGTCCTTCAGCCAAGCAACGAGTCCAGGGTGGACCGAGTGTGGCGCGAGACCCGCCTCTCGATAAATTCGCTCCGCTGCTTCATCGAGTGGCTCGACATGATTGTGCCGCGCATAGAAAAAGTCGCGGACTTGCTCGAAGGCCATGCGTGCCGGACCGCCGCTGATCCAGTCGTCTCCCAATTGGGCAGCCATGGCTTCGCTGCGCTCGGCGGCCTCCCTGAAACGGCGGTGCAGCGATATGAGCGTCCTGCCCACCGCGGGCATATTCGCCGCCAGCTCACGGATTTCTGCGACCGAGATCGCCTCCGCGCCATCGGACAGCGCGTCACGTAGTTCGGTGATGAGGCGCGCTTCCTCATCCTCTGAGAATAGCTGAACGTCGACGCCAAAGACCGAGTTGATCTTGAGCAGCACTGGGACGGTCAACGGCCGCTGGTTTTGTTCGAGCTGATTGAGATAGCTCGACGAGATGCCGAGCGCGTTGGCCAGGTCGACCTGCTTGAGATTCCTTTCCTCGCGCAGCCTCCGCAGCCGCACCCCCATAAAGGCTTTCCGCATGTTCCTGCCCAATCTTCGCAAACTTCGCTGATTTGCAGCTTTTTGTCCGCAAATCTTCGCACATTCAGTCATTCCTAGCGTAGCAGATAATGCGGATGTTGCGAAGCAGTGAAGAATCTTACGGCAAGGCAGCAATGATGAAGCGTATTCGGCGACTGATGGTCGCTAATCGTTCCGAGATCGCGATCCGCGTGTTTCGGGCGGCAGCAGAAATGGATATTTCGACCGTCGCGATCTACGCGGAAGAGGACCGGCTTTCGCTGCACAGGTTCAAGTCCGACGAAGCCTATCGCGTTGGCGCGGGCAAAGGGCCGCTGCAAGCCTATCTCGACATTGACGACATCATCGCCACGGCCGTACGCGTGGGGGTCGATGCCATCCATCCGGGCTACGGCTTCCTCTCTGAAAGTCCCGAATTTGCCGAGGCGTGCGCCGCGGCCGGCATCACCTTCATCGGTCCTTCGCCGAACACGATGCGCCAGCTTGGCAACAAAGTCGCGGCCCGTAACCTCGCGATCTCGGCAGGCGTGCCCGTCATGCCTGCTACCGACCCTCTTCCGAACGACGAAGCGCAGATCAAACGGCTCGCGCTTGAGGTTGGCTATCCGGTCATGCTCAAGGCGAGTTGGGGCGGCGGCGGGCGCGGCATGCGGCCGATCGAGAGCGAGGACAAATTGCTCGATGCGGTCGCCACGGCGCGGCGGGAGGCAGCGGCAGCGTTCGGCAAGGATGAGGTCTATCTCGAAAAGCTGGTCCGCAAGGCGCGGCATGTCGAGGTACAGTTGCTCGGCGACAGCCACGGTAACCTCGTCCACCTGTTCGAGCGTGACTGCACCATTCAACGCCGTCACCAGAAGGTCGTAGAGCGCGCACCGGCGCCTTATCTCGACGATGCGCAGCGGGGCGAGTTGGCCGAAGCTGCGCTCCGTATCGGTCGCGCGACCGACTATGTCGGCGCGGGCACCGTCGAGTTTCTGATGGATGCGGACACCGGCGAATTCTATTTCATCGAGGTCAATCCACGCATCCAGGTCGAGCATACGGTGACGGAGGTCGTTACCGGTCTCGATATCGTGAAGGCCCAGATACGGATCGCGGAAGGCGGCCATATTGGAATCGTCGCCGAAACAGGCATCCCGGAGCAGGCCGCGATCAGCCTCGATGGCCATGCCATGCAGTGCCGCGTGACGACCGAAGACCCCGAGCGCGGTTTCGCTCCCGACTATGGCCGCATCACCGCCTATCGCGGTGCATCGGGCTTTGGCCTTCGCGTCGATGGCGGCACGGCCTATTCGGGCGCCGTCGTGACGCCCTTCTATGACGCCATGCTTGAGAAAGTGACGGCCTGGGCGCCGACGCCGCAGGAGACGATCGCGCGTATGGATCGGGCACTGCGTGAATATCGGATTCGGGGCGTCGCCACCAATTTGCCCTTCCTGGAGGCGGTGCTCGCGCATCCCGATTTCCAGACGATGAATTACACGACACGGTTCATCGACGACACCCCCGAACTCTTCAATCTGCCGAAACGGCGGGATCGCGCGACCAAGCTGCTTACGAGCATCGCCAACGTGACGATTAACGGTCATCCTGAGATGAAGGACCGCACGCCTGTTGCGACCGATCGAAGGGCTGGCGCTGCGCCCACATTTGGGGCCACGGTTTCTGCTGGTTCAAAGCAGCGGTTTGACGCCTTGGGTGCGACGGGCTTCGCACAATGGATGCGAGCGCAGGACAAGGTGCTCATCACCGACACGACCATGCGTGACGCGCATCAGTCGTTGCTCGCGACGCGGATGCGCAGCTTCGACCTCGTACCGGCGGCGTGCTCCTATGCGACTGGCCTGCCCGAATTGCTGAGCCTCGAATGTTGGGGCGGCGCGACCTTCGACGTCGCCATGCGCTTCCTCACCGAAGACCCGTGGGAGCGGCTCGCCGCTATTCGTGAAGGCGCTCCCAACCTCCTCCTTCAGATGCTCCTGCGCGGCGCCAATGGTGTCGGCTACACCAATTATCCGGACAATGTGGTGCGCTTCTTCATCCGGCAGGCCGCCGACGCAGGCGTTGATCTGTTCCGCGTCTTCGACTGCCTGAACTGGGTCGAGAATATGCGGGTCGCGATCGACGCGGTGTGCGAAGCAGGCAAGATCGCCGAGGGCGCAATCTGCTACACCGGCGACATCTTCGACCCGGCGCGCGCGAAATATTCGCTGACCTATTATGCAGGCATGGCGCGCGATCTTGAGAAGGCCGGGTGCCAGGTTCTGGCGATCAAGGATATGGCCGGTCTGTTGCGGCCCCCGGCGGCGCGGGCGCTGATCGCTGCATTGCGCGATGTCACCGACCTGCCGATCCACCTCCATACACACGACACCTCCGGCATCGCAGGCGCGACCCTCATTGCGGCCGCCGAGGCGGGTGTCGATGCGATCGATGTCGCGACGGACGCGATGTCGGGAACAACCTCGCAGCCCTGCCTGGGATCGGTGGTCGAAGCCCTACGCCACACCGACCGTGACACCGGTCTCGACGCCGAGGCGATCCGGCGGATCAGCTTCTATTGGGAGGGTGTTCGCGGGCTCTATGCTCCGTTCGAGAGCGATCTGCGCTCAGGCGCGTCGGAGGTTTATCTCCATGAAATGCCGGGCGGTCAGTTCACCAACCTGAAGGAACAGGCCCGGTCTCTGGGCCTGGCCAGCCGCTGGCACGAGGTGGCCCTCGCCTATCGCGAAGCCAACGATCTGTTCGGCGATATCGTCAAGGTCACGCCCTCCTCGAAGGTCGTCGGCGACATGGCGCTGATGATGGTCGCACAGGGCCTCACGCCCGCCGATGTCGTTGATCCTGAGCGCGACATCGCCTTCCCGTCTTCGGTCGTCGAGATGCTGCATGGCGATCTCGGTCAGCCCGTCGGGGGATGGCCGGAGGCTGTTCAGAAGAAAGCGCTGAAAGGCGAACAGCCGATCACGGATCGACCGGCTGCGCTTCTTCCTGAGGCCGACCTCGATGTCGTTCGAAAGGAAGCTGAATTGCTAGTCGGCCGAACGCTGAACGATCATGATTTCGCATCCTGGCTCATGTATCCCAAGGTCTTCACCGATTTTGCTCGGGCATCCGCCGAAGGCGGGCCTGTCTCGGCCTTGCCGACCCCGGTATTTTTCGGGGGCATGAAGCCCGGCGAGGAGATCGTGGTAGAGATCGAAGCGGGCAAGACGCTCATCATCCGGCTCCAGGCCATCGGCGAGCCCGAGGCCGACGGCCACGTGAAGCTGTTCTTTGAATTGAACGGCCAGCCGCGTGTCATCCGTATAGCGGATCGCAGCCGGGTGGTCGCGACTGCTCGCCGGAAGGCGGAAGAGGGTAACGACCGGCATATTGCGGCACCGATGGCGGGCGCCGTCTCTTCGGTAACCATTCGCAAGGGACAGAAAGTCGCCGCTGGCGATCCGCTGCTTACCCTCGAAGCGATGAAGATGGAAACCACCCTCAATGCGCCGCGCGCGGGAGTCGTGACCGAGATTGTCGTCGCTGCGCGCGACAGCATCGAGGCCAAGGATCTGCTACTCGTTTTGGAATGAGGACCGCCAGCATCGTCCGGCAGAGGCTTTCATTCTGTCGGACGATGCGGGTAAGCTCGTATCTACTTCGCCGCTGGCACGATCGCACTATGCCGCGAGGTTTCTCAGCACATAGGGCAGGATACCGCCGTTCTGGAAATAGGCGAGTTCTTCGACGGTATCGATCCGGCATAATGTTTCGAACCGGAAGGATAATCCGTCCGACCATCGGCCTTCGACCATGACGGTCTGGCGCGGTTGCAGGTCCGAGAGGCCGGTGATGGTGAACTGTTCGTCGCCTTTCAGCCAATAGGTGTGGCGATTGATGCCCTTGGCGAACTGGAGTGGCAGCACGCCCATGCCGACGAGATTGGAACGGTGGATGCGCTCGAAGCTCTCCGCGATAACCGCGCGTATGCCTAGCAGCGCTGTGCCCTTGGCCGCCCAGTCCCGCGAGGAGCCGGTGCCATACTCCTTGCCTGCAAGGACGATGAGCGGCGTGCCGACCGCCTTGTGACGCTTGGCTGCCTCGTAGATGGGCAAGATTTCACCGTCGAAGAGCGTGTTGCCCCCTTCTGCTCCGTCCATCATCTCGTTGCGGATGCGGATATTGGCGAAGGTGCCGCGCATCATGATTTCATGATGGCCCCGGCGGCAGCCATAGCTGTTGAAATCGGCAGGTTGCACCTGTCTTTCCATGAGCCATTGGCCGGCCGGAGATGCCGGTTTGATCGAGCCCGCCGGCGAGATGTGATCGGTCGTGATGGAATCGCCGAAGATGGCGAGCGTGCGGGCGTCGACGATATCCGCGACCGGCGCGGCCTCGCGTTCCAGTCCATCGAAGAAGGGCGGATTGGCGACATAGGTCGAAGCGGTCGGCCAGTCATAGGTGTCGCCCCGCTTCACCTCGAGCGCCTTCCAGCGATCGTCGCCCTCATAGACATTGGCATAGCGGCTGGTGAACATCTCGGCGTCAATGGCCGAGGTGATTGTAGCCTGCACTTCCGCATTGGTTGGCCAGACGTCTTTCAGATAGACGGGCTGCCCGTCCGCGCCTGTGCCCAGCGACCCGGTCGCGATATCGCGCGAGACGGTGCCGAGCAGCGAATAGGCGACGACGAGCGGCGGCGAGGCCAGATAATTGGCGCGCACATCGGGTGAAATCCGTCCCTCGAAATTCCGGTTGCCGGACAGGACGGCCGCCGTGACGAGGCCATTGTCGTTGATTGTCTGGGAAACTGCCGGATCGAGCGAACCCGAATTGCCGATGCAGATCATACAGCCATAGCCGGTCAGATTGAAGCCGAGCGCATCGAAATCCTCCTGCAAACCGGATCGCACCAGATAGTCGGTAACGACCTGGCTGCCAGGTGACAGAGTCGTGCGAACCCACGGCTTGGGTGTGAGGCCAAGCGCGCGCGCCTTGCGCGCCACCAGTCCAGCGGCGACGAGGACGGAGGGGTTGGACGTATTGGTGCAACTCGTGATCGCCGCGATGGCGATATCGCCATGGCCGATGCTGAAATCGGTTTGATCCACAGCGACCCGCCGGTCCGGCTCGTCGCCCTTGCCATATCCAGCGGCCAACTCGGTCCGAAAGCCTTCCGCGGCATGGGTCAGCAATACCCGGTCCTGCGGACGACGGGGTCCGGCCACCGATGGCAATACGGTCGAGAGATCGAGTTGAAGCGTCTCCGTAAATACCGGGTCGGGCGTCGCGGCATCCCGCCACATGCCCTGGGCCTTGGCGTAGGCCTCGACGAGCGCGATGCGATCTTCGCTGCGACCGGTGAGACGGAGATAGGTGATCGTGGCATCATCGACCGGAAAGAAGCCGCATGTGGCGCCATATTCGGGTGCCATGTTGGCGATCGTGGCGCGATCGGCGAGCGGCAGGGCGTCGAGCCCTGGGCCATAAAATTCGACGAAGCAGCCGACCACGCCGTGCGCGCGGAGCATCTGAGTCACTGTTAGAACGAGATCGGTGGCTGTTACGCCTTCGGTCAACGTGCCGGACAACCGGAAGCCGACGACATCGGGGATCAGCATCGATACCGGCTGACCGAGCATAGCCGCTTCGGCTTCGATCCCGCCGACACCCCATCCCAGGACGCCGAGGCCGCCGACCATCGTGGTATGGCTGTCCGTGCCGACGCAGGTGTCGGGATAGGCGACCGTGGTGCCGTTCGCATCCGTGCTGGTCCAAATAGTCTGGGCGATGTGTTCCAGATTGACTTGATGGCAGATGCCGGTGCCCGGCGGCACGACCTTCAGATTGTCAAGTGTCCTCGCACCCCATTTGAGGAAGGCATAGCGTTCGGAGTTGCGCTCATATTCGATTTCGACATTGCGCTCGAACGCGCCGACGCGGCTCGCCTCATCCGCCATGACGCTGTGGTCGATGACGAGATGGATCGGCACCTGCGGATTGATGCGCGATGCATCCGCGCCCCAACGGTTCATCGTGTCGCGCATCGCCGCCAGATCGACGATGCAGGGCACGCCGGTGAAGTCCTGCATCAGGACGCGGGCCGGCCGGTACTGGATTTCGCGATCCGACCGTCGATCCTTCTGCCAGTCGACCAGCGCGCGAATGTCGTCGACGGTCACGCTCGCGCCGTCCTCGAAACGCAGGAGATTTTCGAGCAGGACCTTCAGGCTGAAAGGCAGACGGCTCACGTCGCCGAATTTCGCGGCCACCTTGGGCAGACTATTATAGGCAAATGTCTCCCCGTTTACGGTGAGCCGGTCGCGCGTGCCCAGGCTGTCACTGCCTATCGCTGTCATCGAATATCTTTCTCTTACTTGTGCGGCGCGCGTCGGCCTCCCCGACGCTCGCAAGCGCGGGAAGGCCAACGGTCACCGGTCATCGACAGAATGTCGGCTCAGGTCTGAGGAATGCCTTCCGGCACTATCGTCTTCACGATAGACGCATCGAGTTCCTCGAAAGCGTGGAGCCCGATGGTGTCGTACAGCTCCTGGCGGGTCTGCATGCGCTCGACCTGGTTGTGCGTTCCGCCGTCGCGCTTGATGGCGGCGTAGAGTTCGGCCTGCGCCTTGTTGGCGACACGCAGGGACGAGACGGGCCAGATCACCATCTTGTAACCCATCTGCTCGAACTCGGTCGCCGTGTAGAAAAGCGTCTTGCCGAACTCTGTCATGTTGGCGAGAAGCGGCACGCCGGGCAGGTCTTGCGCGAACTTCTCGAACATATCGCGGGTGATCAGCGCTTCCGGGAAGATCGCATCCGCCCCCGCCTCGACATAAAGCTTCGCGCGCGCAACCGCGGCATCATAGCCCTCGACGCCAGCCGCATCGGTGCGCGCGACGATAACGATGTCGCGGCTAGCCTTCTTGGCTGCCGCCACCTTGGCCGCCATGTCACGCGGCGAAACCAGATTCTTGCCATTCAGATGGCCGCACTTCTTGGGTAGGATCTGATCCTCAAGATGCACGGCACCCGCGCCCGCGTCCTCGAAGGTGCGGACCATGTGCATGACATTGAGCGCCTCGCCATAGCCGGTATCGCCATCGACCAGGAGCGGTAGGCCGGAGGCGCGCACGATCTGGCGGATAAAGAAGGCGACCTCGTCCACAGTGATGATGCCGAGGTCGGGCAGGCCCATCGATGCGGTCATCGCCGCGCCCGAAAGGTACAGGCCCTCAAACCCCGCCTGCTTTCCCTGGATCGCGGCCTGGCCGTTATGCGCGCCGGGAAGCTGGTAGATGGCCGGACGGGCGAGCGCCTCGCGGAAACGCTGACCGGCGCTGATCTTGGGAAGTTCGTCTGCAATCAAATAGGGCATGATGCCTCCTTAGCCGTGCGCTTCGCTACGTTCGGCGAGCGGCACGAATTTGAGATTTTCTGGGCCGGTATAATTGGCCGAGGGCCGGATGATCTTGTTGTCGACGCGCTGCTCGAGTACATGCGCTGCCCACCCGCTGGTGCGCGAGATGACAAAGAGGGGCGTGAACATCGCCGTCGGCACGCCCATGAGGTTGTAGGACACCGCCGAGAACCAGTCGAGATTGGGAAACATCTTCTTGGCGTCCCACATCACGCTCTCGATCCGTTCCGCCACCGCGAATTGGCGCTGCGCCCCGGCTTCGTCGGCCAGGCTCTTGGCAACACGCTTGATGACGACGTTGCGCGGATCGGCGATGGTGTAGACCGGGTGACCAAAGCCGATCACGACCTCCTTGGCCTCGACACGGCGACGGATGTCCGCTTCCGCCTCGTCAGGCGTCGCGTAGCGCTTTTGGATCTCATAGGCGACCTCGTTCGCGCCGCCATGCTTGGGACCGCGCAGCGCGCCGATGGCGCCGGCGATCGCCGAATACATGTCCGAACCAGTGCCGGCGATCACGCGCGCGGCAAAGGTCGAGGCGTTGAATTCATGCTCGGCATAGAGGATCAGCGAGGTGTGCATGGCACGCACCCAGCTCGCCGACGGCACCTTGCCATGGAGGAGATGGAGGAAATGGCCGCCAATGCTGTCGTCGTCGGTCTCCACCTCGATGCGGCGGCCGTGATGGGCGAAGTGATACCAGTAGAGCAGGACCGAGCCGAGCGATGCCATCAGCCGATCGGCGATGTCGCGCGCGTCGGGCAAGTTGTGGTCGTGCGTCTCGGGCAGGACGCAACCGAGGGCGGAAACGCCCGAGCGCATCACATCCATCGGATGGGCGGCCGCCGGGATCGCTTCCAGCGCGCTCTTCACCGAATGCGGCAGGCCGCGCAGGCCCTTGAGCTTCGCCTTATAGGAGATGATCTGCGACGGCGTCGGCAGTTCGCCATGCACCAGTAGATGCGCGATCTCCTCGAACTCCGCAGATTCTGCAATGTCGAGAATGTCATAGCCACGATAATGCAGGTCGTTGCCCGACTTGCCCACGGTACAAAGCGCGGTGTTGCCGGCTGCAACACCCGACAAGGCCACCGATTTCTTCGGCTTGAATGCTACTTCGGCCATAAACTCCTCTTGCGTCAAATAGTACCAGCCGAAGCGGCGAGGCTCGGACAGTTGGTCGATGGAATGAAAAGGCAGCGGGCGAGCGCCGTTGGGCGGACTGCGCCATTGTTCCGACGTCGAGACGTGCAGATCGCCAGGGTGGTCATGCCCGATATTCCCGCTTGCCTGTCAACGTCGTGAAGGTGAAGCGCCCGCTCGCCGCCGTCGTGCGACCGCCATCTGCCCGTGCACCGGTCGCAAAGACTGAGATGATGATCGCCTGATGATCTGCGGATAGAGACCACGCCTCTATCTCGATATCGGAAGCGGAAAAGCCTTCGTTGACCTGTAGGCCGTCGCATTTCGCGAAGCGAATGGCGCCCGGCAGATGCGTCGACGCTCGGTCGGCAGCAGCAGTGACCATGGCGTCCAGTAGGTCGAGGCCTTTTTCGGGTCGATTTGAAAGCATCTGCGCATTATCCGCATGCGCGAAGAGCGGAAAACGGCTGAAAAGGCGAAGATTTGCGGACGTAAGTCTGCAAATCTGCAAACTTTGCGAAACAGTGCCTGTCTGGGATTGGCGTTCCGGTTTCTGTTAAATCAGCTGGCTGCGCAGTCCTCTTTCCCACAGCTTGGAAACGATGGCCATAACTCGGGCCGCCGCGTTCTAAGATAGGTGGACGTCGATGTGATGTCTTCTCGCGCAATGTCACCTTTAGGGGAATGCTGTCGTTCCCAATGGATGACCTGGATGACGGCTATGTCCCACGAAGCGGCGATCGGGCTTTCGGCCGCAGTCGACCAGATATCGCCGTTCCCCTGTAATGACGCGAACGTACCCTACCCGATGTCTGGCCGGCCGCGATAGATTCCCGAAACTCGATCCAAAATGGGAATTCCGCGCCTGTCTCGTGGACCGTTCCCGTTGGGAAAGCCTCTGCGGCGCCTCGCTGGCCGTTCGCTTGCGGGAATGTGTATAGCCGCTACCGTTCTTACGGCATGATATGGGCTTCCTGGAATAAGATATGGCGCTGGTGATAGTAGCGGGAGCGAGCGGTCAACATGCTGCCGTCGTTTACGAAGCTGCCGTCCTGTCAGGCATCCCGGTAGCTGGCTTCGCAACGATCGGAGACGCAGCACCACCACCTATGTTTGATTGCCATTGGCTCGGCTTCATCCGCGATGTCGGTCCGCGTGAAATCGACCGAGGCAGCACATTCATTGTCGCGTGTGGCTCGAACACCCTGCGACGTGGGGCGAGCGAAGTCCTCGATAAGCAAGGGGCATCATTTGCAAGCGTCACTCATCCGGCGGCAGTCGTCTCCCCGAGCGCCGACGTAGGACCGGGATCGTGCATCCTCGCCGGCGCCATCATCGGCCCCCG
>Ga0105248_10004852_pt1 | contig 14893 bp, 23 predicted proteins | sample KBSS34metaG_FD_81524 | JGI IMG/M metagenome (GOLD analysis project Ga0105248, IMG submission 81524) | Switchgrass rhizosphere microbial communities from Kellogg Biological Station, Michigan, USA - KBS S3-4 metaG | ecosystem: Host-associated > Plants > Roots > Rhizosphere > Soil | place...
CCTGTGATCTTCAGGTTGCGCGATCCCGCCGATCCGGCCGACGTGGTTTCCTGCATGCCATCCATCGCGCAGTTCTGGAACACGTTGCGCGTGCCGCTCACCAGCATGCAAATCTGGTTGGTCGTGCCCGTGGCGAACTGCTGATACCACTGGATGTTCTGGAAGATGCAGCCGTTCCCGCTGACCGTAAAGAACGGCGTAAAGGCCGTCGTCGTGCTGGTCGGCGTGGCAATGCGCGCCCGCTGCGAGAAGAACGCGGGGGACGCCACGCCGATGAGATGGAGCGCATCCTTCGCCCACGTAAACGCGGTGCTGAGACGGGCGCTCCCGGAGGCCGCGCCATTGCCGACCAGCACAATCACGTCATTCTTGGCGTTCCGTCCCGCCGCATAGGCATCCGCGAGACTCGTAAACGGCGCGCCCGCGCTGCCATCCTGCGTGATCACGCCCGTCGCGGAGGGATTGCAGTAAATGAGATTGCCCGCCGTAATGCCCGCGAGCGCCGAGAAATTCGCGTTGATGTCGGTGATGTTCTGCCGGGTGAATGCGCCGCCGCCGGTGATGATGTTCATGTGACCTACTCCATTCCACTCGTTGCCGAGGGCCGCGCCGACACAGGCGCGGAATGGTCGTGCTGCTAGACAGACACCTTCTTCGGACGCCCGCGCCGCTTAATAGGCGTCTCGGGAATCTCACCAATGTGATCGGGCGCGTCATCAATGACCGCGTTCGCTTCGGCCTGCGCCTTCTCGCCCATCGAGCGCACCTGATGGTTCAGGTTCGCTTCCAGTTTGGCGAGTTCGCGTTCGTGCGCCTCGTAGACGGCAATGGCTTTCTCCGGGCCGAACTGATAGCCGTCCGCCTCGAGCCGCCGCCGCTGGCTCTCATCGTCCGCCACGCGGGAATCGACGAGATCGACCTGATTCTGCGCGTTCCGACCGCCCTTATAGAGCCGCATCGGATACTCCTGATAGGTGCGCGGACCACGCTGGCCCTGCTCGTCACCCAGTCGGAAATCCGAGTATTCCCACTTGCAGACTTCCGTGGCGTGCGGCGTGCCGGGAACGATCACAACAGGCATGGTTCGTGCTCCTCCAGGAGAATCGGGAGAGGCAGGGACCATCCCCACCCCTCCCCTGCGTCGTGCGTTATGCCAGCGCCGGCACCGCGTTGGTCAGCGTCCCGGTCATCACCGAGAGCAGCACCCACACGCCGTTGCACGCAATCGCCATCAGGCCCGTCTGCCCGCTGGTATTGCCCGTCGCCACGTCATAGTTCGACCCCGCACCGCCGAAGCCCGTGGTCGTATAGGTCACGGTGTAGGCCACTTTGGCGTTGGAGACGATGATCAGGATCGACCCGTCCATGTCCTTGGTCGGGTCGGCCAGCGTCATCGCCAGCGTGCCCGTGCCATTCAGCACCGCGACCGCATCGGTCCCCGGCGTCGGCAGCGCAATCGCCCCGGACGCCGTATAGCTCGTCATGGTGCGGACACGCCCCGCGATGGGATAGGTGTCCACGGCCTGCGCCCCTGGCTGGGCGAAGTCGGACGCCGCGCCCACGGTGACATTCGCCGTCACCACATGCGCGGTCGCCGCCGTGCCATCCTGGGCGCGCCGCACCGGAATCGTGGTGCCCGAGGTATAGGACACCGCGACCTGGAACACTTCCTGGTCAATGAGCACAAAGCTGCGGGCGGCAAAGCCCGTCGCCGAGGCCACTATAATCGACGTGTCCGCCGCCGAGCACGCCGCCGCGAGAGTCGTTGTCGTCAATGCCATGATCGTTAGCTCCAGGCCCGCACGGCGAAGTAGGGCAGAATCGGCGCGATGCCGCCAATCGTGTCAATGCGCGAGGGCAACTGATCCGACTGGATGTTGTATTGCTGCGCCCACCGCAGCGACATTTTCGCTTTCTTGTTGTTCCACCGCTTCGAGTCCGCCCCCGGCAGATTCTCCGGGAGATCGACGAAGACGCACGCGAACGCGGCCGGGTTGAAGATGAGATTCTGCACGCTGGTCTGCGCCGCCATCGTCGCGGATACCGTGCCCGTCGCTCCCTTGAACGTCAGCGCCGCGCCGTTCGCGGGCGAGGCATTCACGGTCTGCAACTGGCCGCTCGTGATGATCGACGGGCTAATCGGCAACGTCGCGGTCGAGCTGCCCGCGATGTCCGCCGTCAGCGTGAACTGCTGCAAATAGCGCGTCGTGGAATAGGCCACCGGGTTCACGGCATAGACATCGACCGTGAACACATCGCCCTTCTTGAACGCATACGTGCCGAGTCCAGACACTGCGAGCGTCGAACCCGTCTGGTTCGCGCCCGAGACAACCGGCGTTGAGGCCGTCATCGTTCCGGTCGTGTGCGCCGGCATGAGCGGGTCGCTCAGCCACTTCTTGATGCCGAGCGCGGGGCCGGAGAATTCCGCATCGCGGAAGAAGTCCGAAATCTGCGCCGGGGGATTGAAGCCCGCCGTATTGGCCCCCGAAATGTCGGCCTGCGACTGCGGATCGAGGACCGCCCGGAAGTTCGCCGGGACCGCCATCGATCGCAGCAGCGCCTGCGCCTGTGTGTAGGTGCCGTTGGTCGTAATGGGCACGCCCGGATTGCCGACCGAGAAGTAGACCGACTTGTAGACTTCCAAGCCCGCCTGCAAGTCCCACTTCGACGCCAGCGCCTGACCGGCCGGCATCGTGTAGCGGTCCTGCACCTCTTCCACGTCGAGCCGGTCCTGCGAGGACGACCAACCCATATCGACGTGATACTGGTGATTGATGGTGATGGTGACGGTCTGGTTCAGAATCGCCTGCTGTTGCAGCGCCTGACCTTCCGACATCGTAAACCGCTGCTGGATGCGCGGCTGCACGGTGTCGCCAATCTTCGCGCCCCCGGGCTTGTTGACAAACGCGTCGTTCCACTCGCGATCGAATTCCGCGAGCAGCGCGATTTCGTTATCGAAGTTCAGCGCAACGTCTTTCGTGACCCACGTCGGGGAGATAAAGGTATCCATGCGGATACCATCCTTGTCGTGCTCGTCTTAACGGCGTCGGCGCTGGTCGGATCGGCCGTAACGGGCATCGTGCGCGTCCAGCGAATCGTCGTCCTGCGCCGCGTCATCGACGGGCGTCATCGCCGCAGTCCCTACCGGAGTGAAGGGGCGTGGGGCTAACTTGATTTCGCGTGGGGGCGCTGCTCCAGTCGTCTCAGTCGCCATACGCGCCGTCAAACGACGTTGCAGGAGCGCAACGGAAGGGTCAGTGCGAGGAAGATTAAAACTCAAAAGGTTCAATTCGTCAAGCACATCCGGATGCTGCCCGAGCCAATAGGTCGCCTCCGCGCCATTCGGCATGAACTTGAGCGTGTCATTGAGGACGGTCGTCGCCTGCTTGTCGCCCGTCACGCGATCCCAGTCGGGATACTTCTTTTTCGCGGCGTCAATGCGCGTGGCATAGGCGGCTTCGATGCCCTGGAACCATTCGGCGCGTTTCGCTTCCGCCGCCTGATACGCCTTGTCCGCATCACTGAGCTGCGAATCGTGCGCCTCTTTCTTGCGGTCATAGGCCGAGAGCGCCCGCATGTAGGCGGCATACGGGTCGTCGGATTTCCCGGTGAAATCTTCGAGCTTCGGTTCCGCATCCGTGAACTCGGCGGGCCGCGTCGGCAGCTTGGGTGCCACAGGCTCCGTCGCGGGTGCTGGGCTGTCCAGTTCCAGCGCGCTCTTGAGCTTCGCCTTGAGGTCTTTGATGCGCGGGGCATCTGCGTCATTTGAGGGCGTCAGCGTTTTGATGAGCCGTGTCAGTTCTTGAATCTGCGGCACATCGGCCGGCGTGGCGCGGTCGTTTCGGCTCGGCTTGCGCGCCTGTTTGAAGGCCTCTTTGCGCTGCCGCACCACGTCCGGATCATCGAACGGATGGGGCGGCGCAGGCCGCTCCGCTGGGACGGTGGATGGAACAGTCGGCGCGGTGTCTGTCGTCGTGGTCGGCGCAGTCGTCGGCGTCTCAACGGGCAGCGTCTCAGGCATTCGGCGTCTCCTGTATCGGCGGGGGCATGTTCTCCGCGTTCGTCACGGCTTGATGGGTCACAAGGGCCGCTTCGTGGGCATGGTCGATGATCTGGCCCACCCGATCGTGCGTGTTCTGCATCGCAGCTAGACCCGCTTCGTGCGCCTGCCCAGACAGCACTTTGGCCGTGACGCCGCTTTCCTTGAGCACAGCGGCTTCCACGCGGCTCGAGGCGTTCAACGTCGCTTCGGCGGCTTGCTGATTGATCTTCGCTTCGCCGATCGCCCCAGTCGTCTGCCATTGGAGCGATGCGACCCAGCGTTTGTCGTCGCTTTCCATCTTCGCGATCTGGAGTTTGGTCTGCGCGTCAATCTGCGCCTTGGCCGTGTCCGACTGGAGCTTCTGCTGGAGCTCCTGCACTTGCTGCGTGAGTGCCTGGACCTGGGGATTGCCCTTCTGGCCCGTCTTCTGCTCTTCGAGATAGGCCAAGATGCGCGGGTCCAACACGAGCTTGTGCCGCTCGGCCATTTCCTTATGGCCGGGACTGTCGAGGGACTCAAAGAACTTGTCGCCAATGATCGACATCTCCGAGGGATTCGCCGCAATCAACTGCCCGAGCACATGCGATTCCTTCTGGCGGCGCGTATCGGCGTTCTTCGTGACTTTGATGGCGATGTTGAAACTCGCGTTCTCCGTCAGCGCATAGTGTTTCGCCTGATCCACCTGTTTCGCCTGCTCCGGTGACATCGGCTGGCCCGTCATCGCGTCGGTCAGCGGCTGCGGACGGCCTTTCGGATCGGGCTGGAAGGGCTGGCCGATGATGAGCGTTTTGGTTTCGCCTTCGCCGGTGATGATGCGCGCCAAGCGGCCGGGACGCATCCCATAGAGCGGATACAGCAGATTGTTCAGAATCTGCGCTTCGCGCTTCGTGGACCGCACCAGATTGTCGATGAAATGGCTAATGCCGCGCTTCGCTTCGTCGAGGATCTGTTCGATGGCGTTGCCGCTCTTAATGGCCGGGTCAATGTCGCCGAGACTCGCGGCCGGGACCAGCGTCGTGTCCTTCACGAACTCGCCAAACATCTGAATCGACGAGAACATGGCCTGGAGTTCCACGCCCGCTGATGTGCGTGTCGGCATGTTCGGATACTGGCGTCCTTGTTCGTCGTAGACGTTGTAATGGAGCGTGGAGAGTGTGCGCGTGGTCGAAAGCAGGTATTCCTGCTCAAACCCTTCATCCTGCCCCGCGCCCATCTGCCAGGGCGGAATCGGCGCGAGCGACTGCGTTTCCACCGCCTTACTCACGGTCGCATTGAGGGCTTGGCCGCTATCCCGCATGGGGCGGACCATACCCTCCGACCGACGATCCGCATCATAGGGCTGGAGTTCGCGGCCTAGCACTTTGATGATCGGAATGTCGGGACCGGGCCAGTCGCCATAATCCAGACGCTGCGCGCCGTCGAGCTTCGCCCACTTGACGGACTTCTCGATGCAGGTCCGAGTCGCTTTGGGCACGGTGCCTTTCGGCGCATCGGCCTTCCAACAGCACGACCCATCCGGCAGGAGCCAGAGTTCTTTCGATGTGCGCTCGATGTAGTAGTAGTCCACGACCCGACACATCCGCGTGTCGCCGTCCATCGTGAACCAGCCGGGATACTCTTCCCCGAGCGCCTTGAAATCGTCATCGGTATCGCAGCTCGACACGACAACGTTTTTCGCGTCGTTTGAGGCTTTCGGGAACTCGGCCTTGTAGCGTTCCCACGGCAGGAAACTTCCGACAAACCCCCAATCCGCATCCTCAGCGGTCGGGGACTCGTGGGCGGGATCGACGCTCACGGAGTTCTGATTGAACACCCGATTGACATAGGCATCCTGGTCGAACGACTGGCCTTCGACATACTTGGTCGCAATCGTCCAGTAGCCACGCCCCGCAATCGCCGCACGTTCTGCGGCCCAGAGCCGTGCCGATTGGGCTTCGGAGTCGCGCTGAATCCGGCGGAGTAATCCTTCGCGCAGTTCGATTTCCGTGTCGTCGATCGGCCCGACTAATCCCTCGAAGTCATCCGCCGGGATGAGTTCCGCCGAGAGATCGAGCGCGCTCTGCTGGTTCGTGACTGCCGCCACGGGCTGCAAGGTCTTGTTGATGACAAGGCAGGGCCGCGCCGGCACGGGCGGGACATTCCCAATCGCCTCTTGGCCTTGGCGCTGCGTGATGAGTTCGGCGGGCCATTGATCGCCGGCATAGAATCTCAGGTCGTCGAGTTCGCGTTGGCGCTGCTTGGACTCGGCATCTTGCGCGAGTTTGAACCGCGCACGCGCCGTCTCCATGAACTGTTCGTCGTCCGTCTTCGGCCGGGAATCTTTAGCATCGTCGCCATGATACAGGCGTCGTCGCGCACTAGACACTCGGGCCGCTTTCGTGCGCGCCATTACGCCATCGCCTGTTCCGCCCCGCACGTGGGGCAATATTCTCGATGCTGCGTGATGTCATAACGCGGGCGTGGATGGGACTTCTGACAGTGGACACACCTAAACGTGCGGTCACGCATTAGGCCGGTATAGAGCGCGTTCAAGAATCGCAACACTTCGCGGCGATCCTCGTGGGGACTCATCGCTCAATCCACTGGCAGACGAGTTGCGACTGCACCGACAGCGGCGCACGTTCAATTTTGAGCGCAAAGGCCCGCGCCGCGGCGTCGTGATGGTCGTTCTCGAGCTTTGAGGCGAGGGTCCTGAGCGCCTTCGCAATCGCCGTCACGCGCATATGGCGCGGCACGTCTAACCGGCAATTGTGCTGAATCGCCACGGCCATGCTAGCGGGCCTTCTTCGGATGAAGGAACGTGCCCAGATTGCGATGGGGATGGCCGGTTGGGCGCTTGCTCATCCGCTCAAAGTCGTGGATCTGGTCGAGCGTCATTGAGCGGCGAATCCGGCGCGCTTTCGGAAAGGTGGCCCCATGCGCGGCGGCGTGCATGAGTCGCTGTTGGGCACGCGATTTACTGGGCATGGACTGTCAGTGTAACAGAGCGTGTCAACCGGACTATCCCGCCCATGACATTGGCCCGGTCGTGGGAAATGGCGCACGCGTCGAGATCGTGCGCTTCGCCGGCACCGCCCGCACGGGCATCGCAAACGTCAACCCAAGCGCGTCGGCATCATCGGGACTGTCAAGCCCTCGCCGCTTCATGTCTTCCTTCGACTCGAGCCACACGCGCTGCTGCCCGTCCGGACGCAAACCCGGGCCGAGCAGGTCGCTTTCGAGGTCCGGACTCGCATCAATCGCGCCCGTAATGAGCCAATCCTTCATCCGCTGCCAGATGTGATCGCGCATGAACCGGCACTGGGGGTCCGGACTATGCGCGCCGAAGTTCACATCGATGACGTTGCGGAACCCCATCGACCGGAGCCGCTGCCCAATCGGCCCCGCGATGCCGGCTGAGTCAAGAAAGAGCGTGTGGACTTTCAGCGGCGCGTGCTCCGTGCCGAAGTTTTTCGAGAGGACATCCGCGAGGCGGTTTGTGAGGACGGAGGGGTCGCGGGTGAACTCGCCTTTGATGCGGATGGGCGGGATGGATCGAGCATCTGCGCCACGTCGGAAGCGGACAACGTTATCGTCACTGCCGCCCCACGCAAGATCAGCCCCGGCGACGAGTGGTTCATCAGGCAAGACTGCGATCTGGCGCTTTTGGGCCTCGATGACCCGTTGTTGATCGATAAATTGGGCATCAGAGGCGCGAGGTGGAAGTCCCCGCACTCGCACTCTAACAAAGTCAGAATCTTCGCCATAGTCCTGCACCCACTCCGCAATCTGGACTTTGTTCGTGAACCGGCTTTCCCGCGAATCAATCACCCGCGTCTTCCAGCGGGCGCGCTCCGACCCAAACGTGACGCGATGAAACTTGCCGCTACTCTGCGTGCAGTTGCCTTGCAGAAAGATCATCGGCTCGCCGTCGGTCAAGCCGCCTTCTGCCACCTCGAAAATCTTGTCCGCGATGCCGCTCGCTTCATCAAACACATAGAAGCTCGTCGAGTCGGCCGCGTGCTGACCGGCGAACGCTTCGCTGTTCTCTTCCCGGCACGATTGCGGCGCGCAGAACCATTGCTCGCGGAAGCTGTTGTGATACATCCGCTGCGTGGTGCAGGTGAACCAATGGCCGGTGAGCGAGAGCTTCGTCCAGCGTTGAATCTCCGCCCACGTTTTCGTTTCGAGCTGCGTGAAGGTGTTCGCGGTAATCGTGCAGCGACACATGGGCCGCGTGGACATGATCCAGTTGACAATCCAGGCGATGCGGGCGGTTTTCCCGGTGCCATGACCGCTCGAGATTGACTCGCGAATCGGCGCGTTTTCAGAGGTCCCGTTGTGATAGTTCGCCGTGACCATCGCGCCGAGTTCGCGGAGCGATTCTTCCTGCCATTTGTCCGGTCCAGGATGATCGCGGAGTGTGCCTTCACCCCACGGATACATCATCAAGACAAACCGGAGCGGATCGAGATAGCACGCCGCGACTTCGGCGGCAAGTTCAAGTTCAGCGGCGCTGGAGGGCATCTACGCAATCACAATGCGCGACTTCGGATGCCGCGTCACACTCGTTGCGAGTCCTTGTAGATACGCCTTCGGTTGACGCGCCATCGGCCCTTTGTAGACGCTACTGAGCGGGACGAAACACTGAATCATGCCCGCGCAGCGCCATGCGCCTTTCCACTTCACGCACCAGACTTTGCCGTCAGCCTTGTGGTTGTCGAAACACAAGATGAACGGGTGCATCCCGCTCATCGCTTCGTCTCGCTGCGCCAGATGACCACGACCACAAACAGCAGCAGCGCAATCGACGCGCAGCCGAGCCATTCGATCACTTCCCGACGCGCTTCCGCGCCGCGTGCAACCGCGCCAGGAGTTCCGCATCGCCACTGACGTGCATGTCCACGCTTTCAATCGGCTTGTCGATGGCGCGATTCATCAAGTCCGTGAACGCCGGCGTGCTCGGATCTTTCGTGTCAATCCAGAACGCATTCTCATTGCCGCTGTTGAGCGCCGCTTCGATCTGCGCTTCGTCGGTGATGCGTTTAAATTGGCCCTTTTCGTCGCGGAGGAAGAAGTGCGAGAGGCCCTTTGCGGCGCGCACCTGGGCCTCAATCATCGGCGCGTGATGCTTGCGAACGAGTTCACGCAGCGCGGCACGAATCTCTTCCTTCGCGGTTTGACTCGCACCGGTTTTCGGGCCTGAGTTCGGTCGAGCGCCGCCCCGTCCTGCCATCGAATGGGTTCAATTCTGCAAAGGGGCCGACAGTTCCTTCGGGTTCATGATTCGCTTGAGTCTACCGCAGGCGTCAAGAGGCGTGGAAGTTGAGTGAGATGCACGCATATTCCAATTGTAAACAGTTATCCACAGGTTTTGCACAGGTTTTCAACAGCCTCTAAAACCGCATTATCTGACCTGAGACGAACGATCGTCGGCTGTCCGCGTCTGAGTGGCTTCCACCTCACGTATGACCCACTGGTGCGGCGGGTGAGGCTCTCCAGCCCGTCCACAGTGTGATACCGGGTCACGATGTGGGTTGGTATAGCGCCGTTCGCCGCCGTCACCTGGGCACCAGCGGTAGGACCACTCGCTGTTCACATCGACCTCCGCGCCATGAATTCATCGATGCGTTGCCGCACATCGGCCTTGAGTTTCTCCACTGATGCGGGGAAGGCATTGACTTGGCCTGATTCCGGGAGCGATCGGCGCTGCGCTAGTTCCGCTTCGCGCTGGTGGTGTCCCAGCCGATTCACTTCGGCGCGAATCTCGCCCGCGCTCGGCATGGCGGTTTCGCCATCTGCGCGGGGCCGTATCGCGAAGGCGCGGCAGGCGGCTTCGACGAGTGCGGGCTTCGCGGTGCCGAGCAGCTCGAGATAGACCTCCATCGCGGCTTCATCGAAACTGGCGGCTTGTCGGGCAATGGCGAGTTTCGCGAGGGCTTTCGTAATGCGGATTTCGCTCATGGTTCCCGTCTCCTGGCAATGACGCGCTCCGCTGCGGCCATGATGCTGCCGGCGCGATGCGCGACGTTCGGCACGTAGCGCGTCGGCGTCGGCGGTTCATCTTCCCAGCGGTGCTGATTGAGATACGTCGCGGGGTTGGGCTGATATTGGCCGTGGTCTTTGTTCCACTGGTCGGACGGCTTTTGCCAGCTGAGCGCGATGTGAATCGCCGCGATCGTTTCCTCGGTCGGCGCGAGTTTCTGCCAGGATTTCCACGCGGCGGCTTTGCCGATGCGTTTCGGATAGTCGGACCAGAACGCGAGGAACTCGGCATTGTAGCCCGCCGATTTTTGGCGGGGGGTTTTGATCTTTGTGACTAGCAGCGCTGTATTGGTTCTCGCTGACGCTGAAAGATCTTTTTCTGCTTCTGCTTCTGCTTCTGCTTCTGCTTCTGCTTCTGCTTCTGCTTGCGTGATATCACGGCGTGATGCCGTCGCGTCACGGCGTGATGCTGCAAGTCGCTCTCGATAGCGTTTCGAGCGTTCTGCGCCCGTGTAATCACGCTCCCGGTAGCGCATGTAATTGAGGACGATGTAGCCGCCATTCACGCGCACTAATCGACGGCCTTCATACTCAGAACTGCGGCTTTCCGCCTCGGGCGATCCGAGGGCATCGAGCGCGTCAAACCCGGCATGTTCGTCCACCTTGGCGCGGCTGATAATGCCGATTCCAGCGGCCTCCACAAAGCCATACCACCCCGCTGGGACCATCCATCCTGTCGGCTCAAGACTGCGCGTATGGAGCTGGGGAACGTCGTCGGCAAACTCTCGCGGTTCGGCCATGAGTAAGGCCGTGATAAAGACCTCCCGCGCATCGCGAGCGAACCAGAGCGTGGAGTTGAGAATGCAGCAGTCCAACTTCACAAATGGCATAAAGTAGCGTCACGGTATCACGGCGTGTTTGCGCTCACAATAGGAAAATACGAGTCAACAATAGTCAACAACGACGGAGTTACTCGCCCTTGGCGCGCAGGCGGCTCTCGAGTGTTTCAATCTCTAGCTTGAGTGCGTTTTCCTGGTCGGACGCTTCGCGGAGTTCCGCGATGGCGATATCTAACGCGAGCGGCAACTCGGTCGGCGCGATTTCCAAGAACAGTGCATCGCGGTCGGCTTGTAACGGGCTATCTACGGCTTTCAGGATTGCCGTTCGCAATTGGTGCTGCGTCACGGTTCACGCACTAGTCGATACCGCCACAACCCATCTTTGACGTGCTCCGCGTTGATGGTGAATCCCGCCTTCCGTAAGTCGCTGACGCGGCCAGTGGCCCGAATGCCGCCCACTGCGACCAGCTCGAGCGTGGTGGCTGGGCCTTGGCGCAAGCGATCAAGCACGCGCTGTTCGTTCTTCCCGCGTCGGCGCAGTTCGCGTTGGATGGGTGATGGATTCGGCGCGGGCGGCTCGAAGAACAGGCCAGGAAGACAGGGCACCGTCATGCCGTCGCCTTGTCCGCTTTCTGGTGCCCCTTCCAACGGGCGGTGGCCCCTTGTTGGGCGATTTCCAATCGTCGCGCCGCCTTGAGTTTCTTGGCTCGAGCCTTCCCGCCGCGCCGAGCGAATTCGGCCCGAATTGCCTTAGTGAGCTTCATGGTCCGTCAGTTTCGCACGAAACGATTTTACGGGCAAGCAAAATTCTTCTTGACAGTCAGCGGGCAAGCATTTACTATCCGTCGCATGGACATTCCGCGCATCGAAGCTGCCCCGCGCATTACCGACCGTAAACTCGGTTCCGGCTCTATCCCGTGCGTCTACTACACCGTCACCGACGGCGAGCGGACGCACGAAATTCTCGTGACAGTGGGGAAGTTGGACACGCCCGCCACGATGGAGGCCGAAGCGATTGAGAAGTTTTCGCTCTGGGCTGTGGCGCTTGAGGCGGTGCGCTAATGGCCCTTGACCCGCACGCCCCCGACGTGACCTACGGCCCCGAGCCGGAAGTGCCGTGCGCGGTGCCGCACTGCTCGAACGACGTGCATCCGCTCGAAGATCCCATCTGCGATGCCTGTAAGGACGACCAGTGGGCACTCTGCGACCATTGCGACGAATGGGCGCAAACCTGCGAGGACTTCTACGGCCCGGACGAGTCGTGGTGCTTGCCGTGCCGAAAACAGCACTGCGATGACGTTGCGAACCGGGAGCATTAAGATGGCGAACGCCTATCAGTCCGACGCCTCGGTGCTGGTCAATGGCGTGCGCCACGAACTCGACTGGGACGCCCACGGCCTCGATTGGATCGGCGTCGTGCCGACCTGTCCCGCGTGCGGTGAACCCGTCTCCGAGACACGCCGTGCCGCCATCCAGCCGCGGTATGCCGATTCGACGTTGGTGCTGTGCTACTGCTGCGAACACGTGTTGGGGGCTGTCTAAAATGTGCAACTTTTTCTCTGCGCTTGTGCTGAAAAACGGCGACGTGCTGTCGCATTGGGCGCTCGATTCGCACACCGATCTGGTGACGTATTTCCAGCTACCCGACACGACCGCGCACCATCAACACTTCGCTAAAGTCGAACTCACGCCGGTCGATTGGCTGGATGCCGCGACGTGGAAGTTCAGACTCGACGAACAGACGGCCCCTGGCTGGTGGGACGACGTGAAGGGACAGGCCGAATCCACGCTCCGCGCTCGGGCGCAAGCGATGGTGATCAAAACCGGCCACAAGCAACTCATCGTCGATGGGTGCTGGATCATCGGCGGCGATGCGACCGTGCGCGATGTGCGGTCGGGGTGGATTCGTCGCATTCAAGACTCGGCGCGGGTCAGCGACGTGGGGGGCTCGGCGCAGGTCAGCGGCGTGTGGGACTCGGCGCAGGTCAGCAACGTGGGGGACTCGGCGCAGGTCAGCGGCGTGCGGGGCTCGGCGCGGGTCAGCGGCGTGTGGGACTCGGCGCAGGTCAGCGACGTGGGGCCGAACGTCGTCCTTGACGCCAGCGCGAAGGCGCATCTGGTGCAGCCGTGACGCGCTACGCGATTCTCCACGCCGGCCGCTACGTCGCGGGCATCTGGCCGCACGTCGTGGTGTGGGGCGACACGGACTACACGGCGCTGACGTGGCCGACGATGACCGAGGCGATTCTGGAAGCGGAGACGCGGCAGATTCCGGGGGCGATTGTGGCGGTGGAGCGATGACATGCCCAAGGGTGTGTATCAACGGAAGCATCCGCGCTTGGACTGCACTCGGAATTGCGAAGAGTGCGATATGTCATTTACGCGAAAACACCGCGAGGGTTATCCGCCGCAACGTTTTTGCGGCATGCATTGTGCGGCTATTTACCGAGCGAGAATCATGGTGCGCGCTCGATTTGGCGACGACGCTCAGATTGAATCGACGCTGTGGCAACTCTACTGGAAAGAACGCAAGTCCACCGTTCAAGTCGGGCTGTTATTTGGCGTTCCTTGGGGCACTGTTCGCGGCTGGCTTAAGCGATTTGGCATTCCAGTTCGCAGGAAAGGCAACACCATATTACTTACTTGTCGCAAGGATGGATGCCGCGAACCGATTCACCGCCTTACGCATGCGGGAAATCGCGCCAGCTACGGCCGCTTGTGCAAGCGACACTTTCGTCAGCATCGCGCCGCGCTGAAACGGTTTTACAAATCATCTGCCTATCCAGGCATTTCTGAGGAGGAACGATGGCTAAGGAAAGCGAAGGAAACGCTCATCAGGACGAGGAAGTTGTGCCGAAGTCAGTAGCTCTTGGACAGGGCGGCATCAAGACCTCGCAGGACTTCGCTAACGTGATGTCTGCCTTGATGGCTGACGTGCTATCTGGCGCGGTGTCAACTGGGCGTGCGAATGCGGCCTGCAACGTTGGACGCCAGATGCTGCGCGCTGTGGAATTGCAGTTGAAGTATGGCGAAAAGGTGAACGAAACGACCAATGAGCGTTCACTGCGCCTCGTGTCATAACACGCAACACTAAGGAGGCCGAATGACGACGAAATCGACCCTGACGCCCGCGCAACAGCAAGAGGCTGACGCTTTTCGCTTCGCCAAGAAGCACGCCGCGCCGAATCTGTCGATGTTGGCGATTGCGCGGATCGCGGAGAAGATTCTGGCGGTGCTGCGCGAGGAGGCGAAGTGACGATGTTGGCCTATCACAACCGGCCCGAGCTGAAATCGGCGGTGTTGGCGCAACTCGCGCAGCATCGCGAAGCGGATCGGATCAAAAAGGGCCACTACTGGGAGCGCGGCAAAGGCTGCGCGGTGGGCTGCACGCTGGAGTCGCTGCGGCAGATTGAGGGCTTGGCTGAACTCGCCCACGCCGACCATGCGCTCTACGAACGCTATCTCGGCGTGCCGATGATGTTGGCGCGGCTCGAAGATGGTCTGTTTGAGGCGCTGCCGAACGGCACATCGCAAGCATGGCCGGAACGGTTCGCGGCGGCAATTCGCCCCGGCGCGGACTTGTCGATGGTGGGGCCGAAGTTTCTCCATTGGTTACTGAGCGATGCGGACGGCCCGGTTCAGCGTCAGTGCGCGAAACGGCTCGCTCTCGCTGCATCTGTTCAGCGCGTGATTGACCTGTATGCGCGGTGGATTGCGGGAGCAAAGCCGAGCGACACAGAGTGGCGCGAGGCGAGCGATGTCGCTTGGAGACTGCGCGCCGCCGCCGCCGACGCCGCCGACGCCGCCGCCGCCGAAGTCGACGAGCAGCTCGCCGCACGCATCCCCGGGCGCCAGCGCCGGCGCGCGATGCGGACCCGTCTCCGGCTGCACGAGGCGCGGCCCGCTCACGCCGCCTCTCCCTTCGCGAGCAGCAGCTCGCGATATAGCGCCTCGTGGGCGGCCACCTCGCGCTCGATCGAGTACCGCTCGAGAACCGCCTGGCGGGCCGCGGCGCCCAGTGCCGCGCGCCGAGCCGGATCGACTGCGA
>Ga0105248_10004854_pt1 | contig 14888 bp, 12 predicted proteins | sample KBSS34metaG_FD_81524 | JGI IMG/M metagenome (GOLD analysis project Ga0105248, IMG submission 81524) | Switchgrass rhizosphere microbial communities from Kellogg Biological Station, Michigan, USA - KBS S3-4 metaG | ecosystem: Host-associated > Plants > Roots > Rhizosphere > Soil | place...
CTCCCGGCGTGACCCTTGGGCTGCTCGGAGTGGTTATGCTCGATGACGGTGTTTTTGAGATCGCGAGTACCGATCCTGAACATCCACTTACTGAGCATACGGCGAAAGGTGTGGCCGAAGCGCTGCGACGCCAGGACATGTTCGACGAGATCACAACCGAGCCACGTGGTGAATGACTCGCGCACATTTCTCCAGTGCCGGGATTTCTAGTAGACTCTCCCACTTTGCAGCCGCCAAACTACCAACCGATGATTGATACGACTGATGTCGAACGTGTGGGGCGGGGAAATGAACTGCCCGCACCATTGCTGCCGCTCGAGCGCCTGGCCTGGAATTACTGGTGGAGCTGGGCGGCTGACGGCGAGAGTGTTTTCCGCGACCTCGACCCTGAGATCTGGGAAGAGTGTGAGCGTAACCCGCGCCAACTACTCGCCCGCACCTCTTCCTATCGGTTGGCTGAAGCCGCCACGGATCCTGTCTACCTCGAACGTGTGCGACGTCTCGATGAGAGTTTTCAGTCGTACATGACTTCCCAGCCGCACTTGCAGCCGGCATCGATTACGACAGAACACCCGGTCGCGTATTTTTGCGCCGAGTTTGGTGTACACACTTCGCTGCCGCTTTACTCCGGTGGTCTCGGTATTCTCGCCGGCGATCATCTCAAGTCGGCGAGTGATCTCGGCTTGCCGCTCATCGCAGTCGGTCTTCTTTATCGTTACGGTTACTTTCGCCAGCGACTGCGCAACGATGGTTGGCAGGAAGAACACTATGGTGAGACACGGCCCGGCGAGCTGCCGATTCGTCTGGTGAAAGACGCTGACGGTACGCCGCTGCGGATCGAAGTTCTGATTCGGGAACGCAGGGTGTTGGCCCAGGTGTGGCGCGCGGATGTTGGTCGCGTTGCGCTTTATCTGCTGGACACAAACATTCCTGAGAACGTCGAGACTGATCGTTGGGTCACGGGGCATCTTTACGGCGGCGATCGCGAAACCCGCATCGTGCAGGAGATGTTGCTTGGCATCGGTGGTGTTCGCCTGTTGCGAAAACTCGGCGTGACGCCGCACGTCTTTCACCTGAATGAAGGCCACTCTGCTTTTCTCACGCTCGAGCTCGCGCGCGGAGTGGTCCAGGGCGGAAAGCAATCATTCGCGGCGGCGATGCAGACGGTGAACCAGCAGTGCGTGTTCACGACCCACACGCCAGTTGCGGCAGGTAATGATGAGTTTGATGCGTCGCTCGTGACGCGTGCTTTTGGCCCAGATTATTTCAGTGAGCTTGGTCTGGCGGAGGAAGAGTTTCTGGCGCTCGGTAGTGTCGAGCCGGCCAACAAGACTGAGCGTTATGGACTCACGCCACTCGCGATTCGCATGTGTCGTTCGACGAACGGTGTGAGTCGTAAGCATGGTGAAGTTTCGCGGGCGCTGTGGCAGAAGCTTTGGCCCGATAAGAAACTCGAAGAGATTCCGATCACTTACATAACCAATGGGGTTCACGCGCCGACGTGGGTGTCACTGCTGTTGCGTGATCTGCTCGATCATCACGTGGGTCACGATTGGGAGGCGAAACTTCGCGATCCAAACGCGTGGGCTGAAGCGATTGCACGAATTCCTGACGAGGAGTTATGGCAAGCACACTCGCAGTTGAAAGAGCGGCTCGTTGCTTTCATCAGGCATCGCTCGTTGCAGTCGCGCACCGCGGCTGGAGAACGTGCGGACTACATCGAAGCCGCAAATACCATGTTTGATCCGGCGGCGTTAACGATTGGGTTTGCACGGCGCGTCGCCGGCTATAAACGCTGGAATTTGTTGTTGACGGACCAGGCCCGTCTAGCGCGGCTGATCAATAACGAAGAGCGTCCGGTGCAGTTTGTTTTTGCGGGCAAGGCGCATCCGCAGGATGAAGGTTCGAAGCTCGTGCTGCAACAACTCGCGCAGTGGAAATACGATCCGAGCGTGCGACAGCGTGCGGTGTTTCTCGAAGACTACGATCAGGAGATCGCGCGACAGTTGGTCCAATCGGTGGACGTGTGGTTGAACGTCCCACGTCGTCCGCAGGAAGCTTCCGGTACGAGCGGTGAGAAAGTCGCGATCAATGGCGGGTTGAATCTTTCGATACTCGATGGCTGGTGGATGGAAGGATACGACGGCACGAATGGGTTCGCGATTGGAAACGGAAATGATGGCGCCGACGTAGCAAAGATCGACGCGCTCGATGCGGAGTCGCTTTATCGCACGCTCGAATTGGAAGTGGCGCCGATCTTTTACCATCGTGACGAGGCGGGACTGCCGCGGAAGTGGATCGCGATGATGAAGCGCGCCATTCAAACCCTCGCGCCGCAGTACAACAGCGACCGCATGGTCGAGGAGTACGCCCGCAAGATCTATCCTTAGCCGCAAAAAGGCACAAAAAGCACAAAATGTTATCTGAAACTGATTCCGTGCTTTTTGTGCCTTTTTGTGGCTACTGTTAAACTACAACGCGCGTACGCTCAGAGTCCCCGAATGAAATACTGCACTGCCTGCAAAGCCAAATACGAGGACAGCGTCAGTTTCTGTTCGATTGATGGCGAGGTGTTGGAAGCCGATCCAGCCTCGATCGTCGACACCGTGCTCGACGGGCAGTATCAGATGGAGGCGTTGCTCGGCAAAGGCGGGATGGGTGCTGTCTATCGCGCGCGGCACATCCTGCTCGGCGACCGCGTAGCCATCAAAGTCCTTCCTCCTGAAGTCAGAACCAACGCCGAATGGTTGCGACGATTCCGTCGCGAAGGTCAGGCCGCCCGCCGCTTTCGTCACCCAAACGCAGTCACAGTTTACGACCTTCGCACAGCCGCCGACGGCACTATCTATATGGTGATGAAGTATGTGGAAGGTCACACACTCGATCACGAACTCAAGACTCGCGGACAATTTACCGCTCGCGAAGCGTTTGAGATTCTCACGCCGATCATGAGCGTGCTCGAGACGGCTCACGGAATGGGTGTCGTGCATCGCGATTTGAAACCCGAGAACATCATGGTCGGACAACCCGCGGAAGGCGGCGAGACCGTCGTCAAACTACTCGATCTCGGCATCGCGAAGATGCGCGAAATTGCAGGTGACAATGGCGGCAACACGGCGTTGACGATGGCGGGACAAGTGCTCGGCACTCCTTATTACATGTCGCCGGAACAGTGGGGAGAGATTCCTCGTGACGGGAGTACCGAGATCGATGGACGCGCTGATATCTACAGTCTCGGTCTCGTCTTTTACGAGATGATTCTCGGCCGGCGCTGTTTCGCGGGTAATACGTTGCACGAGTTACGACGCGAGCACGTCACGACCACGCCACGGCCGTTGCACGAGGTTGTCGCCGATGTGCCGAGAGGTTTTAGCGACGCGATCGTACGCGCCACCTCAAAGGATCGTGCCGATCGACAAGCGACTGCGCGTATGCTCGCAGACGAACTGCGCGCGGGCCTCGACACGCCGAGTCGATCCACTGGTTCAATAGAAGAACAGTCTACGGTCCTGGGCGAAACTGTTACGATTCCGCGCGGCGTAGAAACAAATTCGGACGTCAATGCGCCGACGATTCTCACGATCGAACCCGCTCCCACATCACCCGTTGGGCGACAACCGGCCCCTGCGAATGACGCGACTGTATTCGAGCCTGCGCCAGCGCCAGTGAAGCCGCAGGCGCCTGCCGCGACCGTGGCTGAATCAGCGGCGCCGTCGATCGTTACTATTCCGCAAGCGCCAAAACCGGTGGCGCCCGGGATTCCGAAAGCTCCTGTTGTCGCGGCGCCACCGTCTTCGAAAAGCAAAGCGCGATTGTTGATCGGCGTCGCTGTAGTATTGATACTTATCCTCGCAGGCGGTGTCGGAGGATTCCTGTTGTGGAATAAGTCTCGATCGAGCCCGAGTGGAGCAGTCACTGTAAACACCAACAGCGCCGCCACAGAGATAACTCCACGCGAGGTCAGTCGCTACTGGCTTGAGCTCGAGCCCGCTGCCGCGAGTGGGCGACCAACGAAAGTGGCGGGACTACGGCCAATCGCTTCCGGGCAGTCGTTCAAGTTTAAATTCACTTTTGACGAAGACGGGTATTTATATATCCTTGGTCCTGGTGGTAATACGAATAAACCGACTGCTTTTCTAACCACTAAACCGCTGGCGCAAACGGGCGTGACGAGTAACAAGGTTGCTAAGGGAGTTGAATTTAGTTTTCCGAAAGACGTCGAAAAAGATGTCCGGAACAGTTTGACCTTGGACAAACGTCCCGGTACTGATAACTTCATCGTGATCTTTTCGAAAACACCGCTGTCTTCCCCTTCGTTTTTGAATGAGCAGGTTACGGGTGAGCCTTTGCCGGCAGCGCAGCAGGCAGATCTGAAAACGTTTGTTGCGCAGTATCAGGACAAACGACCTGTTACCGAGCCGGACGAATCTAATGCGCAGGCGCCGTTCGTAAAAGTAAAGAGGACGCCTGATCAAACAAACAATCCGATTGTCTTCGAGATCCGTATTCAGCACAATTAGCCTTCTGACAAGGAGATTCGGTAATGCGATTAACTGTGATGGTTTTAGGACTCGTTTGTCTTTGCGCAGTCGTAATCGGGATTGCGGCGCCGGTAGTTCAGGATGATGACGACGTTCGTGGCGCGTTCCTGACCTCACGACCAAAAGAAAAATCGGGTAACACAGGCGGGACGACTGCGGGACCAAGTCGAAGGCGACCGAAAGCAAACCCAGGATCAAACAATCCCAACAAGCCGCCCGATAAAACTCCTGGAAAACCGGGTCCGTCAAAACCAGCGCCGAGTCCGTCAGAACCTTCAACGCCAGTCAATGCTCGTCGTCTCGGGCTCGGAGTGACGTTGTTCATGCGCGACTCCAATGGCCTCGCGGTGCGCGTCGATCCCGAACACGTTTTCCGTAAAGGCGATCGCGTGCGAGTGTTGCTCGAAACTAATACCGACGGCCACCTGTACATCTTCAACACGACTGACAACGGGCCGGCCACGATGATTTATCCGGACGCGAATCTGGATGAAGCAGGCAATTATTTGCAGGCGCACGTGCCTTTCGAAATTCCGACGAGTTTGGCTGCTGAGGAGAGATTGCGTTGGTTTGCTTTTGATGAAGCCGCCGGCACTGAACGCTTGTTCTTCGTTTTTACGCGTGAACCATTGAAGGGCATTCCTCTTGAAGACGACTTGATAGCTTTCTGCCGCGACTCCAAATGTCCGATTCAACCCAGTGGTGAGGTTTGGGCAGCGGTGCAGACGCAATTGCAGGAGCCATTCAAGACAGACAAGACACAGCAATATGGAAAAGCAGAGACCGCGAACGAGAAGGCGGCCACCACACGTGGGCTGGGATTGGCGAAAGACGATCCACAGCCGTCACTGGTGATGATGGCCTCGTCGCCGCGTCCGACTCTGGTGGCGACGCTTGACCTTATTCATAAGTGAGCGCACTTGGACATCAAACTTGGATACGGTCAGTACCACCTCGCGGTAGCGGGTGGGTCTGCTATCGGATCCAAGATCCACCCGCTACAGCGAGGTGGTACTGACTGTATCCAAGTGCGGCTTAGCACAACGGATCGGTTCGAAAGGAAATGAAATGAGTTTTACAATTAAGAGGGTAATTAACATCGGTCTGGCAATCATTCTCATGGCGCCGATTGCGCTACCTCAACAGACGGATTCTTCGGCGAGTACGGCGCTACACGAAAGCAGACGTCTGCTCAAGCGCGGGCAGGCGGATAAGGCGCTCGTACAACTGCGCAACGCGCTCAATCTTTATACAGCGGCTAAGAACAACAGTGGTATGGCAGCCACTCATAACGAGCTCGGCAATCTCTACCTGAGGCAAGGGCAGTATCAGATTGCGCTCGATCATTATCAGAAAGCTTTGGATGGTTTTCTGGTGGCGGATCCGCAGAAGCAAATCAACACTGCGGCGGCATCGGCGGTCGCCCCAGTCGCCGGCGTGGCAGCCTCGGCAGCAGTTGGTGACGACAAGTACAACGCCAACCTGATGCTCGCGAAGATCGGTGAAGTAAATTTCCGGCTCGGAAAAAGCGCCGACGCGAAAGCGGCGTATGGTCGAATGGTCGTCAAAAAACCTGAAGGCGCTGCGTCCAAGGTCGGCCGGCGTTTTGGTGGGTTGAGCGCGATTGCCGGCGGGCTTTCTACGGGCAAAGTGAGTGTGGCGGCGCCAACGAGCGCATTGACCGTTGCACTCGAAGCCAGGAAAGAGCTCGACGAGTATCGCACCTCGATTGTGTATTCCAGTTATGAACTGGGACTGGGTCGTTTGGCTTACGCTGATAATGACCTCGAAGAGGCGCAGAAGCATTTCAGCAATGCACTCGAAGCGACCGGGAGCAGTCTCGCGGGCGTTGCGAAGCTCGGACAGGTGCGACGCTTTCGCGCCGCGGCGCGCACGAGTCTCGGTGACGTTGCGTTGCGCATGGGTAAATTTAAGGATGCGTCGAAGTTCTACAACGATGCAAAAAAAGGGGCCCAGGACGACAAGCGTCTCGATTTGATGTGGCCGGCGCAGCGTGGATTGGGCCGCAGTCTCTGGCTGCAGGCGGCGCAGGAGAAGGATGCGAAGAAAGCGTTAACACTGCGCGAATCGGCCCTCGCGAATTATCGTGAGTCGCTCACGACCATCGAAACGTTGCGTGAAGGAAGTTTACGTGCTGATGAATCGCGCACGACGTTCCTTTCGTCAATCAAAGACGTTTTCGATGAAGCGGCAACAGCTAACGCGGCCATGGCATTAGGGGCGAATACAGCCGCGGGAAGTCCACTGAGCGGCAAGGCGCTCGAATATGCGAGTGAAGCGTTTCGTATCAACGAGCAGTCAAGGGCTCGTTCGCTACTCGATCTGCTGAGTGAAACTGATGCGGCGATCACCGAAGGCGTCCCCGCCGAGTTGTTAAAACGTAAACAGGATAACCTCGATCGCCAGCAGGACATTGCCGACGTTCTGACGGGGGTTAACGTTTCGACAGAAGAGCTCAAGAAGAAACCATCTGAACTCGATGAAGAGCTGGAGAAGTTGCAGGCGGAGTTTGAAGAGATTGAAAACCAGATCCGCACGGCGAGTCCGCGTTACGCGACGTTAACAGCGAACAAGCCTCTGACCCTCGCGGAAGTGCAGCAGAACGTTCTCGATGATCAAACGGTGTTGGTCGAATACGCATTGCAGACTGACGATTCGTATCTGTTCGTCGCCAGTAAGAGTGCGGTGAATTTATTCAAGCTGCCGCCGCGATCGAATGTGGATAAGCTCGCGATGGATCTGCGCGCGCAGTTAATTCCTTCAAAACTGCAACGCCGCCTCGTTGGTATTGACGTTGCCGAAGCAAACCGTGGTCTCGGTATTGCGGCGGCTGCACCTGAGGATGTGGCGCCGTTTGTAGCGGCATCAAACGCGCTTTACAAAGTGGTGCTCGAGCCCGCGGCCGGAATGATTGGCGAGAAGCGCGTGATGGTTGTTGCCGATGGCGCACTCAACTACATCCCGTTCGAAGTGTTGCTCAAGACTGCCGACGGCGGTGACTTTTCCTCGCTCGGATATCTAGTCAAGACAAATGAAGTTATCTACGCACCGTCAGCGTCCGTTGTAGGTGCGGTTAAACAACAGCGTACGAAGAATGCGAGTCGCGCGATGTTGATCATCGCGGATCCGGTATTCAATTCCAACGATGCGCGCGCGCAGAAGAGAACTGCCGCGACGGGGACTGATGCTGAAGTCCGTGGTCTCGGAATTCAGAGTGCTGTCACTGACGTCAGCGGCTCCGCACCGGCGCCAAATCCGCAGATGGAAGGATTGCCGCTCGCGCGCTTGACCGGCACGCGCACTGAAGCCGATCAAATCTCAAAGCTGGCCAAGGCATCCGGTGGACAGGCCGACGTTTGGCTCGATCTCGACGCGAACGAAGACAACCTCGCCGCACGTGACGTCAGCAAGTATCGAGTCATCCACGTTGCCACGCACGGTTTGCTCAACGCAGAGCGTCCGCAGTTCACCGGTGTCGTGCTCTCGTTGGTTGGTAACAAGACACACGACGGCTTCGTGCGCACCGATGAAGTGTTCAATCTACGCCTTGGCTCACCGCTCGTGATGCTTTCGGCGTGCGAAACAGGCCTCGGCAAGGAGAAGCGTGGTGAAGGCGTGATGGGTCTTACGCGCGCTTTCATGTACGCCGGTGCGCCGACCGTTGGCGTTAGTCTCTGGTCAGTCGCGGACAAGTCCACGGCGGATTTGATGACAGACTTCTACCGCAGGCTTTTCAGTACGAGCGAAGGCACCACCTCCTCGAGCGCGCTGCGAGGCGCGCAGTTAGCGATGATCACTGGCAAGAAATACAGTGCGCCGTTCTATTGGGCGCCGTTTGTTCTCGTCGGCGACTGGAATTAGTTTCACGCAAAGGCGCAAAGCCAGGCCGCAAAGCCGCAAAGATGGCGCCTTTGCGTCTTCTTTAGCGCCTTTGCGTGAAAGTCTTTTACGACCGTCGGCGCTTGAGCTTGTACAAACCTCCTAAACCAGTCAGCAACAACAACGCCGTCGTTGGTTCCGGAATCGAGGCCACCGACGCACTCGTACCCTCCACGACAATGTTGTCGATACGATTGTTTCCCGTTGATGTCGTTGCCCCATTGAACACAATGCGAAACGCGGCATTCGGGTTGTTATTCAATCCGGCAATACTCACAAGTGAAAAGACGATCGGCAATGTTCCGAACGCAGTTGCGGGAGCATAAGGTGGCCCGAAGTCGGTGAAGTTTATACCGTCGAGGCTGTACTGAAACTGATTACTGTTAAAGCCCGTGCTGGTTCCCTGCGTGGCAAAGCTCACGACGATATTCGCGAAACCGGCGGTGCTGACATTAAACGTGAGATTCCGGCCATTGTTGGCGTTGCTGGTTCCACCTTGTAGTGAAAGCGCCTGACCGGCGGGATCACCGAGCCGCGCGTTATTGGTTGTTCCTGCGGCAAACAGAATATTCACGACGTTGAGATTGCTGGTGAGGGTACCGCTGCCGTGGTCCACGTTCAGATCTGAATCATTGAAATTCCAGACCGCGAGTTCATCGGCAACTGCCGCTTGCGAAGCTGTAAAGAAGAGCAAGACGGCACAAATGAGGTTGAGACGAAAATCCGGCTTTAAAAACATACACTTTCTCCTTTGATGAGGTTTTGGACACACTTCGTCCGTATTGAGAAAGCAGCAGAATCTTTCGGAAGACTCGTGAGGCTCTCGGTAAGTAGGCCAGGCTCAGAGGATAGCCAAAGCTTTCTCGGTAGCTCAGGCACAATAAGCTGATTCGATTCGACCGTCAATAGAAAAATCGAACAACCTGTGACATCCTGTATAATGCTGATAGTGAATATTTACTAAAGAGTGTATCGAGCTATGGGAAAGAATTTTTTTAGAATTGACGACAGTACAACGCTGGCGAATCTAATCACGGATTCAAAGGCTAAACCTGTAATCGTTTTCAAACACAGTAATGCGTGTTCCATCAGCTCGAGAGCCTACCGCGAAATGGAAAAGCTCGGCGATCAAGTGAACATTCTCGAAGTGCAGTCCGCGCGCGAGGTGTCACGCGAACTCGCAAACCTGACGGGTGTGCGCCACGAAACGCCGCAAGTCATCGTCTTGCGTGACGGCAAAGCTGTCTGGAACGCTTCGCATTTTGACGTGAAGGCCGACGACGTGCTCAAAGCAGTCGAGTCTAATAGTTAGTAATTATCTGCCATTCCTCTGCGATCTCTGCGTTAAGACCATTTTCAACGCAGAGGGCCGCAGAGATACGCAGAGAACCGCAGAGTAATCTTGCCGGCAGCAGTCCCCGGGTTCTCGCATTAAGTAGTTCCATCCTGATAGGCGATTACGCGAAAGCGTGAGGACGCAACATGCAAAAACTCAAAGTGGTCCAACTGGCCGCATTCATATTCATCACTGTCAACACTGCATTCGCGCAGGGTACAACCCAACAACCCACGCCGTCTCCCAGCCCGACTAATGCGGCCCAGCCTGCCGCGACTCCTCTTCAGCCAGCGGAGCCGAAGGTTGTGGCCGTAATCGGTAATCTGGAGCTCGACGACCTCATCGAAGTCCGCATCGAGAACCTGGAAAAGTGGGCCGAAACGAACGACCCCACCAAGCTCGTACCTTACATAAACGGTCGCGCTATCACAGGAAACTATCCCGAGGAACTCCACCTGGAGAGGGGTCGTTTGATCTATCACCTGGAGATCACTCCCGAGAATAAAAAAGTTTGGATCGACCTGCTCGGCGCACCGCACTCGTTGAGAGAACCGGCTACGGTAAGTGTCGGCCTCGAGAAGAACTCCGCTTTCGACAGCGTGCATGTACAGACTAATCCATTGACTCTGATAGTGATTTCGCCGATCTACGGTTTAATTGCTTTGGCCGTAATCCTTGGCACTTTGGGTTTTATGATCTGGCTCGTTCGCAACACCAACATAATTCGCGAGCCTGGCCCGCCACCGGCTCCAGGAAAGCGCCGTCCTTACAATCTGGGTCGCGCCCAAATGGCGTTTTGGTTCTTTCTAATCTACGCGTCGTATATGGCAATCTGGCTGATTACAGCCGCTCTCGACACAATCACCAGTTCACTGCTCGCACTCATGGGCATCAGCGCCGGCACGGCCCTCGGCGAGGCCTTAATCGATACAGGCAAAGACACGACCAAAGCAAACCAGTTACAGGATTTGACTGCGGAAAAACAGGCGCTCGATCAGGGTATTGCTCAAACCCAGGCGGACCTTGATGCCATCGATCCCTCATCGCCATCGGCCACCGATGTCGCAAACCGCGAGTCCCTGGTCAGGCAGCTCACTGAAACGCGCACACGCATGAACCAGATCGATCAGCAACTGCGCACTTTCAACTTGCAACAGTCAGCGCCTACATCATCCGGTTTTCTGCGTGACATTCTTTCCGACTCCAGTGGCTACAGTTTCCATCGTTTCCAGATTTTTGCCTGGACAATCGTGCTCGGTATCATTTTTGTCTCGTCGGTTTACAATAACCTGACGATGCCGGAGTTCAGTACGACTTTGCTGGGACTGATGGGACTCAGTGCCGGCACCTATATCGGTTTCAAGTTTCCCGAGCAGAAGTAATGGAACGACGCGGACCGGCCATTGAGCCAAAAGAGATCAAGCACGAAGACGATTTCAACGTGACCATCACGTGGGGCGACGACCATCGCTGCCGTTATCGGGCCGCCGCACTCAGACGCGCGTGTCCGTGCGCGCAATGTGTCAATGAATGGACAGGTGAGCGCGTGTTGAAGGCCGAGAGCATTTCTGAGACTATTGAAATCCGAGACATCGGCATTGTCGGTCGCTACGCGCTCAACTTTCGCTGGAGTGACGGCCACGAAACAGGAATTTATAGTTTTCGTTACCTGCGCGAATTGTGCGAGACTCAGGATCAGTAACTATGAACGAACGCGATTTTTTCAACGAAAAAGAAGAGGTAAAGAAGGCGACGTACAGTTGTCCTCATTGCCGTGAGCGCGCCGAATACGACGTGCGCTGGCTGAAGCGTACGCGCAAACCACAACTCCCGCGCGGCGCAAACGAACAGGACAGGGCGCGTTTTCAAAAATCGCGAGACTATCTGGTGCGCATCGACGACATGCTGGCGTGCCGGAATATTCGTTGTCGCCGGCGTTTTGAGATTCCCAGTTCGCAATCGGTAGTTTTCATCTAGCTCCAACAGATCAAGCAAAAAGCTGACACCCGTCAGATAGAAACTCCGGACCACCTTAGCAAAATGCCGGAAAAGGCAGGCCTAAATGATGGCTTGGGTCTTGCACTTCGCGCAGTCAGCTATGCTCGAAACACAACAATTCGCCGGTGGTTCCAAAGTTAATACCTCGTTTCTGACGCCGTTTGAGCGTCGCCTGGCCAAACGAGTTCTGCCTCTCTTTCCGTCGTGGCTGGAGACGTATCACTTGACCATGCTGACGCTGGTTTGGTCGTCACTCATCCTGCTTTTCTCTTATTTCGCCGCGCGTGACCTGCGCTGGCTCTGGGGTGTGTCGGCGATGATCGCGCTGCAATACGTGACCGACCACTACGACGGCAAGGTCGGAAAATATCGCGGCACGGGACTCGTGCGCTGGGGTTACTACATGGATCACCTGCTCGATTACTACTTCCTGTGCTCGGTGATTATCGGTTATGCGTTTATCTTGCCGGAACGCTCGCGTTACCAGGTTCTGATTACGCTCGCGATCTGTTCCGGGTATGAAATCAGCACCTTCCTGGCATTCGCCACGACGGATCGATTCAAGATCAGTTATTTCAAGTTGGGACCGACCGAATTTCGTTTAGCGCTGATCGTCATTAACGCCTTGTTGGTGATGTACGGTACGCGCAAGATGGTTACTGGACTGAAGTACGTGAATATCGGCGCCGCTATCGGATTGGCCGTCATCATCTATCGCACACACAAAGACATCTGGGCTCTCGATATGGAACACAAGAAGGGGCAAATTGTCCCGTGAGCGCAATTCTGTCTCGCAAAGATGCCTCACTGTTCTGTTAGTTGTGTACGGTTTGCGACCGTAAAGTCCGGGTAATGGACTACTCCCAGAAGAAATTTTCAGCAGAAGTGGCCCTTTTTTCTTGGAGCATGCGCGTTAACGGATGTGGCCTATTCTTTGCAAGCCCAATCGCAGTCGCAGGTTCTAAGGTCTAGTAATTTACGGAACTGTAAGGCGGGAAATTCGTTGAATACTTTCAGATTCATACGAAACTCGAAAAATTAAGCAATGTCTGAGAAGAAAACAATCAAGGTTATCAAAAAGGGCGAAAAAGCTCGTCCAATCGTTAAAGCAAAGGCTGCAACCGCTCGCGATACGGCGCGTGATATGGTGGAGACGGTCACCAATTGGGTTGCCGAGTTCCAGCAGAAGCGTCGTACTGAAACCACAAACGCGCTGAGGCTGCTTTCCAAGACACCTCGGGGCAGTGAAGCCTAAGCACCACTTATAAGAACGGCCGCACTTTAAGAACTACGGCGCGAGACGGCGAAAGTCATCTCGCGCCGTTCGTTTTTCGTAATAAAGTTTGACACTCTGTTTCCACTGGCGCTAGCATCACGCCTGATCCGAACAATCAGAGTGGAGGCTGAGTTATGGTAAGAAGGAGTTCTCCACCAAAGTCGAAGCGACAACCGGCGCGGCCGGTGTTCGACAGTATCCGCAAGTCTGGCGCGCCCCCCGGTCATCCACTATCCCGAGCCAAGCCGGATGAGGTTGCGCGGCCAGCCGGGCGTAAAGCGAAACATAAACAACGTCCTGAAGCGACAGAAGATGACGACACCTGAACTTGCCACCTCGCGAGCGTTCATCGCCCATGCCGCGAATTTTTTAGTGGGCGACTATCTGCCGAAGATTGAACGCTGTCTTGAAAAGCTGACTGACGAGCAGATCTGGTGGCGTGCGAACGAAGAATCGAACAGTATCGGAAATTTGATTCTGCACCTCTGCGGCAACGCGCGTCAGTGGATCATCTGTGGCGTAGGCGCGCAACCCGACAATCGCGACCGCGACTCCGAGTTCGCGCAACGCGAAATTATCTCTCGCGCGGAGTTGGTGGCGTTGCTCCGCACAACCCTCAGCGAAGTCCAAACGACCCTTCGCGATCTTGATCCTTCGCTCTTGCTGGAGCATCGCAAAATCCAGGGCAACGACGTCGAACTACTCGAAGCCATCTTCCACGTCACCGAACACTTCTCGATGCACACAGGTCAGATAATTTTACTAACTAAGCTACTGACCGCGAGCGATCTGCATTTTTATGATTTGTAAGGGGATGTGCCGACGCGGCGCTTTGTGCCCCGGCTTCTTGACGGTTTTAGGGCCGGGGAAGGGGCGCTTAAGACGACTGTGACGCCTTCAACTGCCGTTCTGCCGAGCCTCTCAACGAGATTGTCGAAGCACAAGATGAAATTGTTCAAGGTGAGAGCACGAGTAAAAAACCAAGCATTGCAAATTGTCAGAGATGTACAGTGAGAAATCCTATAGTGCCAGGCACCTCTGCCTGGCACACTGGTACGCTAAGAATCAATCCCGCGACTTCACCCCATTTGCTACTACTTTACTCATCATTCGACCTCCATACACCTCTAGCAAAGATCGTTAGCGGTCCGATCTGCTGACGACATCTGTAGCGACTTGGGATCTTCAGAGTAATTGCCAGATGACAAACATAGACGAGCGCCAACTGTTCGTCTGTGCCTTAACACACATATAAAATCGACACTTGCCTCTCCTTAATCATGTTCCTTCATCCAGTCCAACCGCGTTTCATCTAATAAGTCGGTGATGAGAGAGAACAACCCGTGGACGCCACTTCCGACGATTTCAAGTTAGCGATTGTCAATCAAAACATATATGTGTGTTGTCGCACTGACGGCCGGCATTGCCGCTTGTAATATCAATTTGGTAGACGACATCTTCCAGCCATGAAGTATGAATGTGACACTGAGCTGATTCCGGCAGCTCCGGTCCACCAGCAAACAGTATTTTGGGGGTCTATGTACGACGTAACGCTTAAGAATCGAGTTAAAGGTATTAACTGGAGCACCACCGTGTTCATTGCATTGTTTCACGTTGGTGCGGTCGCCGCTCTCTTCGTGTTCAATTGGAAGGCGGTGTTCGTAGCAATCTTGCTCTGGTGGATAGCAGGAAGTTTAGGGGTCGGAATTGGCTTTCACAGACTGTTGACTCATCGTAGTTATAAGACGCCAAAGCTGGTTGAATACTTTCTGACGATCTGCGGCACGCTCGCGCTTGAAGGCGGCCCTATCTATTGGGTTGTGACGCACCGCATCCA
>Ga0105248_10004855_pt1 | contig 14887 bp, 14 predicted proteins | sample KBSS34metaG_FD_81524 | JGI IMG/M metagenome (GOLD analysis project Ga0105248, IMG submission 81524) | Switchgrass rhizosphere microbial communities from Kellogg Biological Station, Michigan, USA - KBS S3-4 metaG | ecosystem: Host-associated > Plants > Roots > Rhizosphere > Soil | place...
GGCGTCAGCACCGCGCCCGCCTGCCCCGCGGCCGCCAGTTGGCCGCTCTGGTCGAGGCCGACGTCGAGCGCGTCGGTGGCCACCCCATTGCGCTTGGCGCAGTCGGCCAGGGTCATGTCGCCCACCGGCTGGCCGCCCACGAAGCAGCGCAGCGGCTTGGCCGGGTCGGCGTGCGGCTCGCCGGCGCCGGCGGTGTCGATCACCAGTCCGCCCTGCGAGGCTGGCGGCGGCGGAGCGGTCTCGCCGCGATGGCGCTCGACCATCGCCCAGGCCAGGCCCAGCCCCGCCAGCAGCGCCACGGCGGCGCCGCCCAGCGCCAGCACGGTCCGACGGTCCTTCAGGAAATCCATGGTCTTCGCTAGCCTTCGCCGACGCCCGATTCAAGGACATCGACGGGCTCGAGGACGCTATACGCGGGCTACTGCGCCCCGCCGGTCAGGCGGCTGAGCGCCGCCTGGTAGTTCGCCACCTGGTCGGTCAGGTATTGCGGCACCGGGCCGTTGGCCCGGGCGGCCAGCGCCTGAGCGTCCTTGACGCTCTGCGGCGTGTTGGCGTCGACCAGCGCCTTGTAGGCGGTGCGCACCACGCCCAGCGCCGAGGTCACCTGGGCCAGGGCGTGGCTGATCTGCGAGTTGTTGCTGAGGTTCAGCGTGCTCGACAGGCCCAGGCCATAGATCGGCGTGCCACCGTCGCCCGGCACGCTGACATTGTTGACGAAATTGGTGGTGCGCAGCACGCCTTCCGGGATGCCGAGCAGCGGCAGGGCGTTCTTGTCGCCCGGGCCGGCCCCGATGGTCACCGTCGCCCGCGGATTGACCGGCACGATACTGATCTGGCGCGTGTTATCCAGGCTGGTGGTGACCGTTACGGTCGCGTTGAAGCCCGAGGCGCGGGTGATCTTGGTGGCCAGCGTCTGCAGGGTCTCGCCGGCCGCGATGGTCACGGTGTTCTTCGCTCCGGTTCCGCCCTGGACGGTGAACTGGTCGCCAGGCCGAAGCGCACTTTGCGCGCTCAACTGCTGCGAGTCCGAGAGCGTCAGGGTTCCTGACGGCAGGCCCAGGCGGTCGAGAACGCTGGCGCCGGTCGGGGCCACCGCGATCGCCGAGGGGACCGCCATGTTGTCCTTGCCGGTAAAACGCGACGTGAAGCCCACCGCCCCGGTGGTCGGATCGATGCTGGCGAGGAAGCCATCCGTGGTCCCCAGCGGCGCGTCCGGCGGGTTCGCGCCTGCGCCCGGCGTGGCGGTCGCGCCCGCCTGGCCGCCGATCCAGACCTGCCCGTTGGCCACGGCCATGGAGGTCACCCGATCGTTGCCCGTCCCGCCGTAGTAGCTCAGGGAATCGCTGGCCTGGCTCGAGAGGTCGCCCGAGACGCTGGCCACGAAGGCGTCGGAGCCGCCGGAGAAGCCCTGCGTCGGCGTCCCGGCGTTCAGCGCTCCGTTCGAGGTGCTGCCGGCGATCACCAGCTGGGTCCCGTTCATGGCGATGCCGGCGATGCTTCCGCCCTGCAGATCGCCGAGGTCACGGGTCGCGCCGGCCACCGCCACGCCTGACGAGATGTCGAAGCTGCGCACGATGCCGTGGCCGTTCTCCACGCCGGCCGTGTAGAGCGTATTGCCGCTGACGACGAGGCCCTGGGGCTTGTCCTCTGCGGTCGTGCCGAAGGTCTGGGTGAAGGCCACCGAGGGCTTGCCGGTGGTGTCGGTCTTGAAGGCCTCGATATAGCCGTCCATGCCGCCCACTGGCGCGCCGGTGCCGGGCATCTGACCCTGGGCCCGGCCGGCCACATAGAGCGTCCCGTCGGCGCCGAAGGTCGCCTGGCTGGCCTCGTCGTTCAGGCGCGAGCCGCGGCGCTCGGTCCACATCTCCTGGCCGCTGGCGTCATAGAGCGACACGAAGCTGTCGGAGTTGGTCGCGAACGATCCGGTCCCGCCGGAGTTCAGAGCCCCGTCGACGGTTCCATCCAGCGTGCCGGTCACCGACCCTGTCACCGCCACGTGACCATCTGCCGACACCGCGAGCCCGAGGCCCGTGGCCGACCCGGACGCCCCAAGCGTGCGGCTGTAGAGCAGCTTGCCGGTGGAATCGTACTTCAGCAGCGCCGTGTCCTGCGTGCCCCGGATGGTCTGGCCGGCCGTCGTCCCGGTGATGTCGGCCAGCATGTAGACCGAGCCGTCCGACGCCACCTGGGTGGCGTGAACCGCCTTCACTTCCGGCCCGAGCGTATTGGCGAACACCCGGTTGTTCACGAAGTTGGCCTGCCCCGGCTGCTGCGGCGGCGCGTCGACGCTGGTGGTGTCGGTCTGGAACTTCAGCAGCTGCTGCTGGGTGTCGGAATCCGAGGTCGTGGGATCCTTGTCCGGGTTCGGATTGCCGATCGTCTGGGCGACATAGACCGCTCCCGCCGTCGCGGGCGCGCCGAAGGTCACGGTCTCGGAGGTGCCGACGTTGACCTGCAGCGACCATTGGCTGACACCCGGCCCCAATGTCACCGTCTTGCCACCGACATTTATGGTGTTCGGCGCGCTGGTCGAACGGCTGGTGGCGAACCGCGTCGCCACGCCCGTGGCCGCCAGCTGGGTGTTGATGTAGCTGACCACATTACCGATGGTCCGCGGCGTCGCCCCCATGTTGTTCAGGTCGATGGCGACGTTAGAAGTTACCCCTAGCCGCTTGACAGCTATGCTAAATTGGACGTTCCCCTGATAGGCGGGAACCGGGTCCGTAATGGATTTCGTCACCGGCTGCGTGGTGTAGCTGGTGATCGGCTTCGGCACGGCAAGCGTCGTCTTGTCGATGCTCGAGGCGGTGCCCTCCGCCAGGCGCAGGTTGTCGAACTTGGCGGCTGAAACATAGGTGTTCACCTCGGCCAGGCCGGCGGCGAACGCCTTGGCGACCTGCCCCTGGTCAGTGGGCGAAAGGCCCTTCTGGGTCGCCCGGTTGGCCAGGTCGGTGAGGGTCGTCAGGCCCTGATACAGCGCGAACAGCTTCTTGTAGTCGGTGCTGGCGCCCGGCAGGTCGAGTTGCGCGGCGTTCTCGTTGATCAGCGGATGGCCGGCGAGCGCCGAGGTGACCGCGGCGCTGCTTTGCGCTGGGGTTTCGGCGGGCTGCTGCCATGGCGGGGTCGGCGCGACCGGCTTGTGCGGCGTGGCGTTGGCGCTCACCGAACGGACCGGCAGGGCCAGCGCCGACAGATCCATCTCCTGGATGACCGGCGTGTTGTCCGTGTTCGACGAGCCGAACAGGCTCCCGGAGCCATAGAGGCCCAGGACGTACGCGTTGCCAGTGACGTTGACGACCATGACACGATCCACGCGGACGAAAGCTCCGCGCTTCGACTATCGCCCCAACAGCGCTTATCGTTCGTTAAGACGAGCGCCGGAAAGCACGAAAAAACCAAGAAAATTCAGCAACAAACCTGCAACACGCCCGACATGCTCGCGGCCAAGAAAAAACCCGGGCGATGGCCCGGGTTTTTCCTTACGCCCCAACGGAAACGGGGTGGACGGCGGCTAGCCGCCCTTGAACAGTGACAGGATGACCTGCGGCGCCTGGTTGGCGATCGACAGCGCCTGGGTGCCCAGTTGCTGCTGCACCTGCAGGGCCTGCAGCCGCGCGCTTTCCTTGGCCAGATCGGCATCCACGAGATTGCCAACGCCGGCGGTCAGCTGGTCGGTGAGCTTGGAGACGAAGTCGGCGTGGTTCGAGAGTTGCTTGGCTTGCGAACCGAGATTGCCCAGCGCCTGGTTGGTGTTGCTGATCGAGGTGGTCAGCGAGGCCAGCACCGCGGTGGCGAAGGTGATGGTGCTCAGCGAGGCGGTCGACGGCACCGTGATGATCGCGCCGCCCAGCGACATATTCTGGCTGGAAAGCGTAATAAAACTAGAGGCTTGTGCGTTCGCGATAAACTTGATCTGCGCGACGCTGCCGTTCAGCATATTGGCGCCGTCGAACTGCGCGTTCGCGGTGATCTGAGTGATCTGGCGAAGGATCGACTTGAAGTCGCTGTCGATCGCGGTGCGCGAGGCGGTGTCGATGGACGGGTCCATCGCGGCCACCACCTTCTCCTTCATCTGCACGAGCAGATCGGAGATCGAGGCGCCGGCCGTGGCCGAGACGTCGGCAATCGACTTGGCCCGGTCGAGGCTCATCTTCACCGCGCCGAGCGAGCCGATGTCGGCCCTCTGCCCCTGGGCGATAGCCCAGACCGCGGCGTTATCCTTCGCGCTGCTGATCTGCAGGCCGGTGTTGATCCGGTCCTGCACCTGCTGCAGATCCGTCTGGGTCTTGTTCAGATTCTGCAGCGCGGTCAGAGCGCCAACGTTCGTATGGACGCTGAAGGCCATCGGAAACTCTCCTCGGCGCCGGCGTCCTCAACCTAGAGTCGCTCGGCGCGTTCGAGGCCAAGCTATGGAATCGTGGTGAGCAGATGGTTAACGCCGAACGCGTTTTGCCGCCGCCGGCGCGCCGGGGCGGTATTAACATGTCCGTTGCCCGCCCTTTTTAGAGGGGGCGATTGAGGCTCAGGCCTTGGTGCGAACCACGTCCCCGGCTTCGTATGCGACTTGATCACGCAGCTTCAGGACCTGGTCCCGGGGCAGCTGCTGGATCACTTCGCCTGTGAGCCGGTTGACGGTCTTGTAGATGTACGAACCGCTGGTCTTGTCCTCTTCGATGACCAAACGCATGTCCACCGGATCCGAGCCTTGGGCCGCGCTGGCCGCCTTTGACCCGGGTTCGGGACGAGGCGGCGTTGCTGGCTTTTGGCCGAATGTGGGATCTGGGGTGGCTGCGAAGGCCGCAACCTTGTTTTCCATCGCTCCTGTCGCAGGGCCTTCTGGCGCCTACGCTCCGTAAAAGGAAAAGCGGACGGCGGGAGGGGACGAACCCCTCCCGCCGCCTTCGGACCTACTTGAAGAGGCCGAGGAGGATCGACGACGACTGGTTGGCGATCGAGAGCGCCTGAATGCCCAGCTGCTGCTTCGTCTGCAGCGCCTGGAGATTGGCGCTTTCCTTCGCCAGGTCGGCGTCCACCAGGTTGCCGATGCCGGCGTCCACGGTGTTCTGCAGGTTGGTGATGAACGTCTGGTGAGACGCCAGCGCCTTGCTGCCCGTGCCCAGCTTGCCGAGAGCCGCCGAAACGTTGGCGATCGCGGTGTTCAGCGAGGCGATCATGTTGGTGGCCGTGGTCACCGTGCTGATCGAAGACGTCGTGCCGACCGCCGCGGTCAGCGCGGTGCCGCCCAGGGACAGGTCTTGCGATTGAACGGTAATCACCGAGGTGGCGTCCGCGTTGGCCAGGGCCTTCACGGTCGTCGCCGTACCACCGGTCGAGGTGCCGAGCAGCATGTTGCCGCCGTTGAACACCGCGTTGGTCACCGTCTTGTTGATCTGATCGCGGAGCGACGTGAATTCGGAGTTCAGCGCGTTGCGGCTGGCCGTATCCAGAGTCGAGTCCGACGCCGCCAGGGCCTTTTCCTTCATCTGAAGGAGCAGATCCGACACCGAGTTACCGGCCGACAGCGCCACATCGACGGTCGACTGACCACGTTGCAGCGAGGAGATGACCGAGTTCAGCGACGAAGACGTGGCGCGCTGGTTCTGAGCGATGGCCCAGATAGCGGCGTTGTCCTTAGCGGAGGCCACCTTCAGACCGGTGTTGACCCGGTTTTGGGTGGTCATCAGTTGCGATTGGGTCGAAGCGAGGTTTTGCAGCGCGACCATCGCGCCGACGTTGGTGTTGACGCTAAACGCCATGATTGTAGTCCTTTTCTAAGGTCGTCGGCCGTCGTTTTGGCAGCCGTGGGCGTTTTGCCCGTCCCTGTTGGAGCAAGCCTTGGGCCAAAATAACCGGCCTGCCGATACCCCATAAGGCTTTGAGTTATTGACGTTATAAGTCCATTTACCATGCCCCGGACCGGCAGTTTTTGCCGAGCTGGACGCCCACCCGGCAATTCCTGCCCACCCACCCGGCAGAAAGCGCTACCGGAGCGGATTCTCCCCCAGGGCGCGGCCCGATTGAGGGGGAGAGGCGCGAAGCGGCAAGCGGAGGGGGCGCAGCCGCGCCACGCGCAGCCGTTCGCGGCCAGGCGGCCCCGGCGTTTCCCGCCCGAAAGCTGAGTAGGAGGGCCCTGAGGGCCTAGGCCGCCGCGGCGGCGTTGGGCGATAGGCCCTGCATGATCAGGCGGTTCACGCCGATCAGCGGTTCGATCTCTTCCTGGCGGCGGATCACGGCGCTGGTGTGCCGGCTGACCCACATGGCCAACGAGATGATCGAGGCGCGCAGCGGGGCCGGCAGGCCGTTGGCGGGGTTGGCGCAGTCGTCGCCCAGCACCGTCCAGACACGACGGTTCCAATCGAGCGCATCAACCCGCGCGCCCAGATCGTTCGGATCGGCCTTGGCCGCCTCCATCAGCGCCAGGGTGACCTGGGCAAAGAGGCGGTACTCGGTCTCGCGCGGGCTCTCAGCCTGCGTCGAGGCCTGTCGATACGCCTGAAGGGACATTGCCCAGCCTTTCGTCTTCGTAGTCGATAATCTTTCGGCACAGCATCAGCGCCTTGTAGAACTCGCGCGACATGCAGTGCTTGGAGACCGATACGCACTCAACGAGCACGTCCGGGTTACTGATCACGTTCATGAATTCCGTCAGTCGACGGACGAATTCGTCGTGGTATCGATCGGCATTCGCCTCATCGAGGTACATCATCATCACCGGGAAATAGACGCGTCGGGCCGGCGTGTTGGCGTCCTCTTCCTGCATGATGTCCTTCTCGCGAAGGACCGAAGCCTTGTTCTGGAGGACGAGCACACCCCGGCGGTCGCCATTCTGGACGACGGCGCCGTTGAGAACGAACTTCTCCCCCGGCTTAAGCGACAATTTGAGCGGCAATCCCGCCTCCCGATACCTGCGCTGCGAACCGCACTCCGCGATTCGAATGGTCCATTGTCGCCTTCGGACGGCCCATGCACACCGAAGAGTTACGGGGTGCGGGTTAACGGGCGCTTGCTGGTGAACAGGACAGCAGCGCTCGTTTGTCGCACCCGCCCAAGGTGTCGCTTCACCGGGGCCGTCGCGAACCCATGCGGCGCCACAGTCTTAACGCCACGTTAGCCATGATCGCCCAGGAGTCGAACATCCTCTCGGAGTCGATTCTCATGCAGCGCCCCGTCCAATCGTCCGCGACATCGGCTGTCGCGCTGCAGACGGCCGCGCCGGCTCGACCCCAGTCGGCGGACGCCCTCGGCCGCGCCGGCTCCAACGAGGCCCTTGCCCGCCTCGATCGGGCCGTGGCCGAGCTCAAGGCGATGGCCGCCGCGCCCCTGCTGCAGCACGCCATTGACGCTATCCGCGCCGAGGACACTCAGAGCGCCTGCCAGTGGGCGCTCAAGGCGCTGGAGCAGGACGAGCGCTCGGGCTTCGGCTGGTACGTCCTGGCCATCGCCCTGGAGCGCGCCGGCGACTTCCCCGATTCCATCAGCGCCTACGAAGCCGCGCTGAAGCTGCTGCCCGATCACGCCGAGGTCGCCAACGACCTGGGCCGCCTGGCCTTCCGCCTGGGCATGATCCCCCAGGCCGAGCAGCTGTTCCGCCACTTCCTCGACCGTTACCCCGAGCACCCCGAAGGCTCCAACAACCTGGCCTGCGCGATCCGCGACCAGGGCCGCCACGACGAGGCGATCGACATCCTGCGCCCGGCGATCATCAAGACGCCGGACATGGCCATGCTCTGGAACACCATGGGCACCGTGGTCTCCGATCAGGGCGACTTCACCAACGCTACGGTGTTCTTCGAGGAGGCGCTCCGGCTGGAGCCCGGCTTCAACAAGGCCCGCTACAACCGCGGCAACGCCAAGCTCATGCTGGGCGACGCGGCTGGCGCCCTGGAAGACTGCGAGACCGCGCTCAGCGTCCCGGTCATGGGCGAAGACGACCGCCAGATGATGCGCCTGGCGCGCTCCACCATCCTGATCGCGCTCGGCCGCATCGGCGAAGGCTGGGACGAGTACGAGGCCCGCCTGCACCCACAGTTCGCCAACCACACCGCCTTCGCTATCGATGGGACCCGCTGGGAGCCCGGCGCGGATCTGGCCGGCAAATCCCTGCTGGTGGTCGGCGAACAGGGCCTGGGCGACGAGATCCTGTTCGCCAACACCCTGCCCGACATCCTCGAGCGCCTGGGCCCAAGCGGCAAGCTGACCATCGCCGTGGAAAAGCGCCTCGTGCCGATGTTCGCCCGCGCCTTCCCCACGGCAAAGGTCGGCGCCCACGCCACCTACGACGTCGGCGGCCGGTTCACCCGCGTCGCGCCGTTCATCGCGGACGCCGACCCGATCGACCTGTGGACGCCGCTGGGTTCGCTGCTGCGCGAGTTCCGCCGCGAGGTCGCCGACTTCCCGTCGCGGCCGTCTTTCCTCTCCGCCGACCCCGTCCGCGTGGCCCACTGGCGCAAGGTGCTGGAGTCGGCCCCGGGCGGCCTCAAGGTCGGCCTGCTCTGGAAGAGCGCGGTGAACAAGGATTCCCGGCATCGCTACTATGCCAGCTTCGCCGACTGGGCCCCGGTCTTCGCCCAAAAGGGCGTCACCTTCGTCAACCTGCAGTACGGCGACTGCGCCGAGGAAATGGCCACCGCCAAGGCCGAGTTCGGTGTCGACATCTGGCAGCCGCCGGGCATCGACCTGAAGCAGGACCTCGATGACGTGGCCGCCCTTTGCTGCGCGCTGGACCTGGTGATCGGCTTCGCCAACGCCACGCTCAACATCGCCGCCGCCTGCGGCGTGCCGAACATGCTGGTCTCGGTGCCCGGCGCCTGGACCCGGCTCGGCACCATGACGCTCCCCTGGTACCCGCAGACCCAGGTCTTCCTGCCGCCGAGCTTCGGCGAATGGGAGCCGGCGATGAAGGAATTGGCCGCGGCGGTCGGCGAGGCCGCCGCCAAGGCCGGCTAGACCGCGAAACCCCGGGCGGTCAGCCGCTCGCGGCTGGCCTCGCGCCGCGCCGCCCAATCGGATTTGAGCAGGCCCAGGCCCACCACATCGGTCGCCACGCCATGCTTTTTCACGTGGCCCCGGAACAGCGCCTCGCGCTGGAAGCCGAAGCCCTCGTGCAGCCGCCAGACCGGCTCATTGCCGATCAGCACCTCGCACCAGAGCTTCTCCAGCCCCAGCTCGCCGAAGACGTGCTCGATCACCCAGTATTCCACGAAGGCCCCGATCCCCTGCCCGCGGGTCGAGGGATCGGCCAGGTAATAGGCCCAGGCCGTCCGCCCATGCTCCGGCGCCAGGTCATAGAGGTTGGCCAGGCCCACCGGCGTCCCGTCGCTCTCGATCACCCAGTAGCGCCGCCGCGGATCGGCCATGGCCGCGGCGAACCAGCGCGCATGCTCCTCGGCCGAGATCGCGTGGTCGGAATACATCCACTCCGCCACCTCCGGCTGGTTGCGCCAGGCCAGCAGGCGGTCGCGGTCTCCCGCCGCCAGCGGCCGCATCGCCACCTGCGGGGCGCGGCTCACGCGGCCTCGACTGGGATCGGCGCGGAATTCGGCTGCAGGGCCGTCACGGCGTCTGACGTGAACTTCGGGTTGAACGGATAGAGCTTGGCGTAGACCTCGCGCACGAAGGCCAGGTCCTCCGGCAGGTCCACCGTCCAGCGCAGCTTGGCCAGCGACTCGTGCCGCGACACCCCGGCCAGCTTGTAGTCGTCGGGACGCCGGTAGACGTAGGGCGTCACATGCTCGCGCTCATAGGGATCGTGCGCCCACTCGTTGGCGTCCTGCAGCACCCGCGGACGCACCACCTCCACATCCAGGCCGTGCGGATAGGTCCGCGTTCCGAGCGTGTTGGACGTGTAGTCCGCGCCTGCCGCCAGGTGGTGATCGATCACCCGGTCGACCAGCTGCGGATCGGTCAGCGGGCAGTCCGCCGTCAGCCGCACCAGCGACGCCGCCAGCGGGTAGCGCTTGGCCGCGCCCGCGAACCGCTCGAGCACGTCGTTCAGCGAGCCTCGGAACACTTCGATCCCCAGCTTGCCGCAATACGCCGCCACCAGGTCGTCGCTGGGGTCCGTGCTGGTGGCCACCACCAGCTTGTCGATGCGCTTGGCGCGCCGCAGCCGCTCGATCTGGCGGCCGATCATCGGCTCGCCCAGCACCGGGGCCAGCACTTTGCCCGGCAGCCGGGACGAACTCATGCGGGCCTGGAGGATGGCGAGGTTCACGGGCGCGGGGCCTTTCGTTGCCTATCACCTACCGCCGAATCGAGGCGCGCAACAACGCAGCGATTGGGTCGCACCAAAGCAGCTTGCATGGCGCGCGCGGGCCTTTAGGCTGCGCTTGGCAAACAACTGTTCGAAAACGCGGGCCGGGCCCGCCTCCGAGGACCACGCATGCGCGAGCGCTTTGAAGGCACTGACGACTACGTCGCGACAGAGGATCTGAAGGTCGCGGTCAACGCCGCCATCGCCCTGGAGCGCCCGCTCCTGATCAAGGGGGAACCCGGCACCGGCAAGACGGTGCTGGCCTACGAGATCGCCAAGGCGCTGAAGGCCCCGCTGATCACCTGGCACATCAAGTCGACCACCAAGGCCCACCAGGGGCTCTACGAATATGACGCCGTGACCCGCCTGCGCGACAGCCAGCTCGGCGAAGTCGGCGTCAAGGACGTCAAGAACTACATCAAGAAGGGCAAACTCTGGGAGGCGTTCGAGAGCAAGGAGCGCCCCGTCCTGCTGATCGACGAGATCGACAAGGCCGACATCGAATTCCCCAACGACCTGCTGCAAGAGCTCGATCGGATGGAATTCTACGTCTACGAGACCAACGAGACGATCAAGGCCAAGGTCCGCCCGATCGTGCTGATCACCTCGAACAACGAGAAGGAGCTGCCGGACGCCTTCCTGCGCCGCTGCTTCTTCCACTACATCCGCTTCCCCGAAGCCGAGACGATGAACCAGATCGTCGACGTGCACTTCCCCGGCATCAAGCAGAAGCTGGTCGCCGAGGCGCTGCGCATCTTCTACGACATGCGCAAGGTGCCGGGCCTGAAGAAGAAGCCCTCAACGTCGGAGCTCCTCGACTGGCTGAAGCTGCTGATGGTCGAAGACATCGACGCCGACGCGCTGAAGGAAAAGGATCCCACCAAGCTGATCCCGCCCCTGCACGGCGCCCTGCTGAAGAACGAGCAGGACGTGCACCTGTTCGAGCGCCTGGCCTTCCTCGCACGGCGCGAGGGCGCGGGCTCCAGACCGGGGCAGTAACGGGCGTTACTTCGAATTCACTCGCCTTTTGAAGGGGCTCCGGTCAGGTTCCAGAGGGAACGACCGGAGCCTTTTTCATGAAGACCTTGCTCTTCCTCGCCGCCGGAAGCCTCGCCCTGACGGGGTTGAGCGCCTGCGCCCCCAGCGGCCCGCGCACCGCACGCACTGCGCTGGACTGCCCGGCCAGCCAGGGCGACCTGCAACGCACCAGCATAGCCCCCGACCAGAAGACCTGCGTCTACACCACCCGCGACGGCGACCAGGTGTCGCTGCGCCTGATCCCGGTGTCCTCCAGCTACCAGCAAGCGTTGCAGGGTGTGGAGCAGGAACTGCAGGGCGAGGTGCAGACCGAGACCCAGTCAGCCAAGGCCAAGGTCGATCAGGCCGCGGCGGAGGCCAAGTCGGCGGACGCCAAGTCAGTGGAGGTGGCCAGCAAGAACGCCGCCGCCGAGGTGAAGGTCGCCGCCGGCGAAGCCAAGAGCGCCGCCCAGGTCGCCCGGCAGGCCGCCGAGGACGCGCTGGGTGAAGCCAAGGATGCCGAAAAGGAGGCCAGAAGCGATTCCGATGGCAACGAGCAGGCCCACATCGACCTGCCCGGCATCCACATTGACGCCGACGAGGGCGGCAAGGCCGACGTCAATGTCGGACCGATCCACGTCAACGCCGGTGAGAACGGCGCGGTGATCCGCATGGACCGCGACGTGCGCCTGCGCGGCGAGGCCTTCTCGCGCGAGAAGCACGGCTTCCGCGCCACCTACATCCTGGCCAATCAGAACCTGAAGGATGGCTGGTCGGCGGTCGGCTATGAGGCCGGCGGCCCCAAGGCCGGGCCAGTGACCATCGCCGTGGTCAAGTCGCACAACGGCAACCACCACGACGTCTTCGACGACGTCAAACGCCTGGTCCGCCGCAACGCCGACGTGGTGATCTACTAGGCGGGCTGAACTTCCACGACCTTGTAGGTCAGAGGCCGGCCGTCCTCGTCGGTGACGGTGACATACTCTCCCACCGCGAACCGGTGCTGGCCCAGGCGGAACGGCTGCTCGTCGTCGGCGACGTCTTCCTCGTCATAGTCGAAGAACCACCGCTGGCCGCGCTTCAGAAGCTTGCCGTCGACCGGGTCCTCGTCCGGCGCGAAGCGGCGCACGGCGCAGGCGTCCTTGGTCTTGGCGTAGGCCGCCTCGTCCAGGTGGCCGTCGTCCGTCAGCGGCGCGGTCAGAGCATACCCGCGATGGTCGTCGCCGCCGGCGAATTCGGTGCCGGGATTGCGGGCAAGCCGCATCACGATGCGCGACAGGGTCATAGGACGTCCTCTGGAAGCTAGTGAGACAAGAACAACGACAGTTCGTCGGAGTTCAATAGGGTGCGGGTGGTCCCGCCGAAGATAAATTCCTGCAGCCGCGGATGACCAAACGCACCGGCCACCAGCACCTCGGCCCCCGCCTTCTTCGCCGCATAGAGCAGCAGCGGGGCCGCATCCCCGGAATCCGGCAGAATGTCGACCTCGGCGTTGACCCCGCGCGCGGCGTAGTAGGATTTCAGCCGGCCCGGATCGAAGCTCCGGGAGCTGGCCTTGGGCGCCGCCAGGATCACGGCTTTCGAGGCTTTTTCGAGGAGCGGCAGGGCCAGGCGCGCCGCCCGGCTCGCCTCCTTGCCGCCATCCCAGGCCACCGCCACCGTGCCGCCCACCTTCAGGCCGGGCCGCGCGATCAGCACCGGGCGCTGCTCGTCGGCCACCATCTGCTGGAAGGCCTCGGCCAGCGGCCCACGGCCGCGCGCGGGGTCGGGCGTGAACACCACCACGTCGCTGAGGCGGCTCTCCGCCGACAGGCCTGCCCAGACCGGCGTCTGCAAGGCGATGAAGCGGCTCTTGGCGTAGGTCGTGGTCTCCATCGCGGCCCGGGCGCTCTTCTCGCCGGCCTGGGCGGCCTCCTTCAGGCTCTCCAACGCGGTGGTCTGCACCCCGCCCAGAAACCCCTCGCCCATCCAGGGCATCACGTCAGCCACATCGGCGGGCGTGTAGACGCCGACCATCTCGGCCTGGAACGGCTCGGCCAGCATGACCGCCGCGGCCACCGCCGCCGCGTCGCCTGCGCCGCCCGACAAAGGCGCCATGATACGAGCCCAACTCATCCGATCGGCTCCTCTCCAGAGCGCGTCAGGGTGAAGTGACCACCGGTTCACCCGTCCGACGCGCTCGAAAACAAAAACTAGACCCTTTTATCCCGTTCAGTTCCCGAACGGGTCAGGGTCTGGCGTGAACTTTGCGACCTTGAGCCTATGCTCACATTGATATTTCTCAGGCCTTGGGCCAGTTCACCAACTGGACTGTGGAGGGAATGCGCGGGTGAGGAAAGGGCTGCGTCAAACGGCACAAGCGCCTCGCGCCTGGCAACGCATGCTCTCGGGCCGGCGGCTGGACCTGCTCGACCCCTCGCCGATGGACATCGAGATCGAGGATATCGCACATGGCCTGGCCCGGGTCGCCCGTTGGAACGGCCAGACCGTCGGCGAACACGCCTTCTCCGTGGCCCAGCACTCGGTGGTCGTCGAGGAGATCGTCGCCCACATCCAACCCGACGTGGCTCCCAAATGGCGCCTCGCCGCCCTGCTGCATGACGCGTCGGAGTACGTCATCGGCGACATGATCAGCCCGTTCAAGGCCGCCCTCGGCGTCGACTACCGCACTTTCGAGGAGCGGCTGGAGAGCGCGATCCACACCCGCTTCGGCCTGCCGGCCAAGACCCCGACCGAGATCAAGAAGCTGATCAAGCAGGCCGACCGCGCCTGCGCCTTCTTCGAGGCGACCCAGCTGGCCGGCTTCAGCCACGACGAATCCATCGCCTTCTTCGACCCGCCGCCCCGTGGCTATCGGCTCATCATCGAGCCCTTGCCTCCCGCCCAGGCCCAGGAGCGCTATCTGCAGCGCTATCACCTGCTCTCCGAGGCGGCCGGCTATGCGCCCCACGCGCTGGCCTTCGACACCGAATGAGCGTCCCAGCCGACAGCGCGGTGGTTATTGGCCTGTCGGCGGTGGTGGTGGCCATTCAGGACGGCGAGGCCGTGGTGCTCAGCGTTCGCCCGCCCGGCGCTAGCGCCGAAGGCCTGCCATTCGGGCCCTTTGATCCCAAGGGCCATCGCACCTTCGAGCTCGCCATGCGGGCCTTCGTGACCGAACAGACCCGCTTCAGCCTGGGCTATGTCGAGCAGCTCTACACCTTCGGCGACAAGGGCCGCGACGCGCCGCTGGCCGACATGGGGGAGCGCTCCGACCACGGCCGCGTGATCTCGGTGGGCTATCTCGCGCTCACGCCCTCCGCCGTCGACACTCACGCCCCGGGGTCCGAATGGCGGCCCTGGACCCGGTTCTTCCCCTGGGAGGACTGGCGCGAAGGCCGTCCCGCCGCCCTGCCGGTGATCGAGCAGGCCCTGCGCCGCTGGGCCGAGGGCGATCCTGCCCGGATGGGTCGCGCGCGCCTGCTGTTCGCCCTCGACGCCGCGCCGTGGAACGAGGAGCGGGTCCTGGAGCGCTATGAGCTGCTCTACGAGGCGGGCCTGGCCCGCGAAGCCGCCCGCGACCGCGGCGAGGCCGCCGCCACCCTGCCCGGCCCGCTGGCAGCCGCGCTCGGCGAGCCC
>Ga0105248_10004856_pt1 | contig 14885 bp, 17 predicted proteins | sample KBSS34metaG_FD_81524 | JGI IMG/M metagenome (GOLD analysis project Ga0105248, IMG submission 81524) | Switchgrass rhizosphere microbial communities from Kellogg Biological Station, Michigan, USA - KBS S3-4 metaG | ecosystem: Host-associated > Plants > Roots > Rhizosphere > Soil | place...
CAAGGAATATCAGATCATGCGCAACGCCTCGATCAAGGTGCTGCGCGAGATCGGGGTGGAGACCGGCGGGTCCAATGTACAGTTCGCCGTGAACCCCGCCGACGGGCGGCTGGTCATCATCGAGATGAACCCGCGTGTGTCGCGTTCCTCGGCGCTCGCGTCGAAGGCGACCGGTTTTCCCATCGCCAAGATCGCGGCGAAGCTCGCTGTCGGCTACACACTCGATGAGCTCGCCAACGACATCACCGGGGGCGCCACGCCAGCAAGCTTCGAGCCGACCATCGACTACGTGGTGACCAAGATCCCGCGCTTCGCCTTCGAGAAGTTCCCCGGCTCGCAGCCGGTGCTGACCACTTCGATGAAGTCGGTCGGCGAGGCGATGGCCATTGGCCGCACCTTCCCGGAGTCGCTGCAAAAGGCGCTGCGCTCGATGGAGACCGGCCTCACCGGACTCGATGACATCACCTTCGAGGGCCTCGGCCAGGGCGATGACAAGAACGTGGTGCGCGCCGCACTCGGCACCCCCTCCCCCGACCGGCTGCTGAAGGTTGCGCAGGCGCTCCGGCTCGGCTTCGACATCGAGCAGATCTACGACTCCTGCGAGATCGACCCGTGGTACATCCGCCAGCTTCAGGACATCATCGATTGCGAGGAGCGCGTGCGGCAACATGGCCTGCCGCAAAGCGCGGGCCAGCTCCGTGCGCTGAAAGCGATGGGCTTCTCGGACGAGAGGCTCGCCAAGCTCACAGGCGTTGTGGCGAGCGAGGTCGCAGCGCTGCGGCGGAAACTTGACGTTCATCCCATCTATAAGCGCATCGATACTTGCGCTGCGGAGTTCGCCTCGCCCACCGCCTATATGTATTCGACCTACGAGGCGGGTTTCGCCGGCCCCCCGGTTTGCGAGGCGCGGCCAAGTGACAAAGAGAAGATCATCATTCTCGGCGGCGGCCCCAACCGCATTGGCCAGGGTATCGAGTTCGACTATTGCTGCTGTCACGCAGCCTTTGCGCTCTCGGCCGCCGGCTACGAGACCATCATGGTCAACTGCAATCCCGAGACGGTCTCGACCGATTACGACACCTCAGACCGGCTCTATTTCGAGCCCCTCACGGAAGAGGACGTGCTCGAGATCGTGCGGAAGGAGTCCGAGAACGGCAAGGTCAAAGGCATCATCGTACAGTTCGGGGGGCAGACGCCGCTCAAGCTTGCGCAGGCGCTGGAAAATGCCCATGTTCGGATCCTCGGCACCTCCCCTGACGCGATCGACCTCGCCGAGGACCGCGACAGATTCAAGGCGTTGATCGAGCGGCTTGGGCTCAGGCAGCCGCGGAGCGGCATTGCGCGCTCCGGCGCCGAAGCGAAGGCCGTCGCAGCCGAGATCGGCTTCCCGCTGATGATCCGTCCTTCTTACGTGCTCGGGGGGCGCGCCATGGAGATCGTGCACGACGAGCCGCAGCTTGCCCGCTATATCGCCGAGGCCGTGGTGGTGTCCGGCAAGTCACCGGTGCTGCTCGATTCTTATCTCCGCGACGCGATCGAAGTCGACGTCGACGCCATCGCCGACGGCAAGGACGTCTTCATCTGCGGCGTGATGGAGCATATCGAGGAGGCGGGCGTGCATTCGGGCGACTCGGCCTGCTCGCTGCCGCCGCACTCGCTGAAACCCGAGATCGTCGCCGAAATGGAGCGGCAGACCATCGAGCTGGCCAAGGCTCTCCGCGTGGTCGGGCTGATGAACGTCCAATTCGCTATTCAGAATGACGAAATCTACATTCTCGAGGTCAACCCGCGCGCCTCGCGCACCGTGCCCTTCGTCGCCAAAGTGATCGGCTTGCCGATTGCCGGCATCGCCGCGGAAGTGATGGCGAGCAAGCCGCTCTCCTCGTTCGGCCTTAAGCGGCCCACGCTCGATCATATCGCGGTGAAGGAAGCGGTGTTCCCCTTCGCGCGCTTCCCAGGCGTCGATCCGGTGCTCGGCCCGGAGATGCGCTCGACCGGAGAGGTAATGGGCATCGACCGCGACTACGCCATCGCGTTCGCCAAGAGCCAGCTCGGCGGAGGCTCGAGGCTCCCACTCTCCGGCACGGTGTTCGTCTCGGTGAAGGACAGCGACAAGGACAAGGTGCTGGCGCCGGTCCGGGAACTCGCCGAGATGGGCTTCCGCGTCATCGCCACGCGCGGCACCAAGCGGCATCTCGACGCCCACGGCATTCAGTGCGAGAGGGTTAACAAAGTCCTCGAAGGACGCCCGCATATTGTCGACGCCATCACCAATGGCGAAGTCGATATCGTGTTCAACACCACCGAAGGCGCCAAAGCTCTCGCCGACTCGGCGTCGATCCGCCGGTCGGCGTTGCTCAATCATATTCCTTATTATACAACCCTCGCCGGCGCGCTGGCCGTCACCGAGGCGATCAGAGCGCTTAGGGAAGGCAGTCTGAGCGTTGCACCCCTGCAAAGCTACGTCGGTAAGCGCGCCAAGAAGTCGCTTGAGACAGCTTAGAAATCGGTCAAAATCAACAGATTCTTGACTTGGACCGGGCAATTCCTCGACAGTATTCGGTCGAGGGTGCCCCAGGGAGCTTTGATGAATGATGGATAAGGTGCCGATGACTGCGGAAGGCTATGCCGCTCTCGAGGCTGAGATCAAATATCTCAAGACCGTCGAGCGCCCGCGGATCATCAAGCAGATTTCCGATGCCCGTACTCATGGCGATCTGTCCGAGAACGCCGAATACCATGCCGCCAAGGAGCAGCAGGGCATCACTGAGGCGCGCGTCGCCGACCTCGAGGACAAGCTTTCCCGGGCCGACGTCATCGACGTGTCGAAATTGAAGGGCGACCAGGTGATGTTCGGGGCGACGGTAACGCTGGTGGACGAGGACACCGAGGAAAAGGTCAAATACCGGATTGTGGGCGAGCTCGAGGCCGACGTGAAGCAGGGCAAGATTTCCATCACCTCGCCGATCGCCCGGGCGCTGCTCGGCAAGCGCAAACGCGACATCATCGAAGTATCGACGCCCGGCGGCGGCAAGTCTTACGAATTGCTCAAGGTCGAATACAAATAGGCCAAATTGCCCAGGCTTCCCAGGCTGCGGCGCATTCTCGGGCGTTCGCCCATGCCCCGATCATGCTGTGATCGGCAAAGCACGGTCGCAAAAAATCGTCGGAAATAGCACGGTCGTTGCTTGCCGCGACACACTCTCGCGCTAGCCTCAAGGGGTGCAGGGAATCATGCACCCAGGATTGGCGGATATAGTGGCGGACGCGCTTCCGGAGCCGGCCGCAAGCCTCGCAACGGAAGCCCGCTTCCTGATGTGCCCGCCGCGTCATTATGCGGTGAGCTACAGCATCAATCCCTGGATGAATCCGGTAAGCTGGAACAGCGGCGGCAGCGCGCTGCATGAGGAAGCCGAACAGCAGTGGTTCGCGTTGCACGACACTCTGCTCGCCCTCGGCGCGGCCATCGACTTTATCGATCCCGAGCCGAACCTCCCCGACCTCGTGTTCACCGCCAATGCGGCCATCGTGCTCGATGGCAAAGCTTTGCTTGCGCGCTTCCGCCTTCCAGAACGTCAAGGCGAGGAGCCAATCTTCGGCGCCGCGCTCCTCGCTTTAAGGGAACGCATAGAGATCGATTCGATCATGGAGATGCCGGAAGGCATCTGGCTGGAAGGGGCCGGCGATTGCATCTGGGATGCCGTGCGCCGGCAGTTCTGGATGGGCTTCGGTCCACGCTCGCACCGCGAGGCGGCACATGTCGTTTCGGAAAGTTTCGGCGTCGAATGCGTGGCATTGGAGCTGTCCGATCCGAGCTTCTATCACCTCGATACCGCTTTCTGTCCCCTGCCCTCGGGCGACTTGATCTATTACCCTGGCGCATTCTCCAAAACCGGGCTGCGCGCCATTGAAGAGCGCGTGACTCCAGGGCACCGCGTTGCCATAGACCACGAAGACGCGACGAGATTTGCCGCCAACGCCGTACCGCTCAATGGCTCGATCATCCTGTCGAGCTGCTCGGAGCGGCTGAGGCGGAGGCTCGAGGAGCGCGGATTTGCTGTGGTTGCCACCCCGCTGCAGGCCTTCTTGCGCAGCGGGGGTTCGGCCTGCTGCCAGACGCTCAGGCTCGACCATCGCTCTCGCCGGGGCAGCGGGTCGCTTAAAAGCGGACTTCGGTCCCTCTTCTGCCAAGATTTGACATCATGGGGAACCTTGGGGGTCCGCGGTATGCTAGAAAGCCAGACGGTAGAAGGCGTCTGACGGGGCGTGATGCGTAGGGTCTTGCCATTCATCTTGTGCGGCGGAGCGGGCACGCGGCTTTGGCCGCTCTCCCGCGAGGCATATCCCAAGCAGTTTCATCGGCTAGCAGGCCCCGAGACGCTGTTCCAGCAGACCGTGCGCAGGCTATCGGGCCCCTTGTTCGGAGAGCTTTACGTCCTCTCCAATCACCGCCACCGCTTCCTCATTGCCGAGCAGCTCGAGGAGATCGGCGCGCCAGCCAGGAACCTCGTGCTCGAGCCCGTCAGCCGCAATACAGGACCTGCCGCTTGTGTCGCCGCGCTAATCGCCTCGCGCGCCGACGCCGAAGCATTGGTCCTGCTTGCGCCGTCGGATCACATGATCCCCGATGCCGCAACTTTTGCAGGCGCGGTGGAGAGCGGCATCGAGGCGGCCGAGGGAGGCGCGCTCGTCACGTTCGGGGTCGAGCCTGACTCGCCTCACACCGGTTACGGCTATATCGAAACCGAGGCGGGCAATGCCGCCGACCGCAAGGTGAAGCGCTTCGTCGAGAAGCCTTCGCTCGATGCGGCGGAGCAATATCTCGACGCGGGCGGCTTTTATTGGAACGCGGGAATCTTCCTGTTCAAGGCCGCGACCATGCTCGAGCTGATCGAGAGGCATGCGCCGCAAATCCTCGAAGCCTGCCGCAAGTCTCTCGATGCTGCCACCGAGGATCTCAGCTTCCGCCTGCTGAACGGCTCCTACCAGCAGGCTCCGGCGATTTCGCTGGATTATGCCGTCGCGGAGAAGGCGCCAAATATGCGCTGCGTGCCGCTCAGAACGGCGTGGAGCGACGTCGGCTCTTGGTCTGCGCTGTGGGATTTCATGGATAAGGATCCCGCCGGCAATGTGGTGCGCGGTGACGGTCAGGTCATTCTCGAGGATACGCGTAACAGCTTCGCCTTCAGCGACCATGCCTTCGTCGCGCTGGTCGGCGTCGAGAACGTGGTCGTGGTGGCGATGGAGGACGCCGTGCTGGTTGCCTCCAAGGACCATGCCGAACAGATTAAGCGGGTCGTCGACTATCTCAAGGGCAATGGCGGCGATCTCGCGCTCCAGCACAATCGTGTCTATCGCCCGTGGGGCTGGTACCAGGGTCTGAATCGGGGCGAACGTTATCAGGTCAAATGCATCATGGTGAAACCCGGCGGGAAGCTCTCGCTGCAAAGCCACCATCACCGCTCGGAGCATTGGGTGGTGGTGACCGGCACGCTCGAGGTGACGCGGGGCGAAAAAATCGAGATTCTGAGCGAGAACCAGTCGACCTATATCCCGATCGGGGAAAAGCATCGCCTCGCCAACCCCGGCAAGATCCCGGCCTTCCTCATCGAGGTCCAGTCGGGAGCCTATCTCGATGAGGACGACATCGTCAGATATGACGACATCTACCGGCGGAGCTCCCACGAATAGGGAAGCGAGCCGCCGCCTGCATCGCCCTGCCCCGCGGCCTTGGGTAGCTTGAGGCGACAGCTTGGTAGGGCTACTCTTGGTCCATGAGCTTGCGGGCGCTGCACAAAAATCGCGGCGTGGGCGCAGTAATCGCGCTCATCGGTATGGCGTTCTACGCCATGCTGTTTCCTTGGCACACGGTGTCGCAGACTTCCTTGCAGCTTGCCCAGGCGGGCGCTGGCACAACCACAATTCCGAGTTGCCACCGTGAGGCTACCGGCGAGCCGGCAAAACCCGCCCAGCCAGTAAAACAGACCCATTGCCCGATCTGCAGCGGCCTTGCCGCGCTGCAGCTCGCTCTAACAAGCCCCCCGGTCTCTCTTCCTTTACCGCCTCAGTTCGTCGGCAAGTTTTTGCACGGCACGGAGACCAATCTCGCCGAAGCCTCGGTGCTCCCACCGCACAACCGCGGTCCGCCTTCACTATCTGTCTGACCTTTCAAGCGCACTGATCCCGCTTAGCGTGAAAGCTATCGCGGCGTCGGTGCTCCCGGCGTTGGACGCGGCTCGCAGATTGGCAGCTGCCCCGCGCCGGCTTTCCACATCGTTTTTCAGGGAGCCAGTAATGACTCCAATCATGAAACCAAGCCTGAAACTTCTTCTCATTGCCGTTGCCTTGCTTGCGCATCCATTATCGGTCGAGGCTCACGCCGAGCTCGATAGGGCCGAGCCGGCTGCGGGGAGCACAGTTTCATCATCTCAAGCCAAGTTGCGCTCTATTTCACCGAGCAGATCGAGCCCAAGTTCAGCGGAGCCGAGATCCGAAACGCTGCCGGAGCGCGCGTCGACACCGACACCGATATCAACGGTAAGGTCATGCGTCTCGGTGTCGGCACCCTGGCAGCGGGGACCTACAGCGTGAGCTGGCATGTAACCTCCGTCGATACCCACAAGACGCAAGGAAGCTTCAGCTTCACGGTAGATAAGTGATGCGTAGAACAGAAATCGGCATGTTCAGGGTATTTGCCGCCTTCGCGATGATGGCGGTTCTTCTCCTTCCCGGTTTGGCCAACGCCGAAGAGGCAAAGGCGGGTTCCATCTCGGTCAAGGATGCCTGGTCGCGGGCAACGCCCGAGGGCGCCAATGTTGGCGTGGGCTATTTGACGATAACCAATGATGGGGACGCGCCGGATCGCCTTGTCGCCGCCGAGGCCGATTTCGCAGAGCAAGCCGAGATCCATCAAATGACGATGGCCAATGGCGTGATGCAGATGCGGCCGGTCGAAGACGGCGTGACCATACCCGCGAACGGGAGCGTGGCATTTTCGCCCGACTCCTATCACCTGATGTTCATGGGTCTCAAATCACCCCTCAAGCAGGGCGATACTGTCGCCGGCAGCCTGACATTCGAGCACGCCGGAAAGGTGGCGGTGAACTTCCACGTAGAGGCCATGGGAGCGTCCGCGCCGGAAGAGACTCACCACTATTGAGGTTCTTCCATGCTGCTCGTGGTCGCGCGCAGTCTGTTCGTGGCCTGCGCATTGTCGGGCTTCGGAGCGGCGCTGTTCGCGCTGACCATGCCGATTGCGCGGGACGTCGATTCCCGGCTCCTGATAGAGCGGCAGGTCCGCAAGATCATGTCCATGAGCCTCGCTGGCGCACTGGTCGTCGGCTATGCATGGCTGCTCCTGGAAACACACGCCGTAGCCGGCACGACGGATCTTGCACAGACGGTAACGGCCATCCCGACAGTTCTGTTTGACACGCGGTTCGGGCAAATCCTGGTCCTGCAGGCTCTTGTGATTGTGTGCGCGCTAGCTGTGGTATGGCGCGGGCTGGACATTTTGGCCGCTTCGCTTGCCGGCACTGCTGTAATGCTCGAAGCTGGGCACAGCCATGCCTTCGCCATGGCGCACATTCCCTTGCTGCGTCGCAGATGCTGCACCTGACAGCTGCCGGCGCCCGGCCCGGAGGGCTGCTTCCTGGTGCGGGAGGCACCGCTCGATGCTGCGCATCTTGCCGCCCAGCGCTTCTCTACCCTCGGTACGATCTCAGTCGGCGTGCTTGCCGCCACCGCGCTTCTTCAGAGGACGCTGCTTTCGGGCGGACTTGCGGGACTCACCGGCACGGCTTACGGCGCGGTGTTGCTATTGAAAGCCGTCTTGTTCGCAGTGTTGATCGCGATCGCCGCCGTCAATCATTTTCGCTTGACGCCGGCGTTCGCCGGACCGGACGCCGAGAAGGCTAGGAGGGCTCTCGCGCTCAGCATTGGCATCGAAACTGTAGTAGGTCTTTGCGTGGTGTTTGCCGCGAGCCTGCTCAGCAGCCTCGAGCCTGGAATGCATATGGCGTAGGCATACGGTCAGATGGGGATACAGAGATGACCAAGCGCAAGATGACTGCACTCGCCGCCCTTTGCGTGCTTCTCGGTAGTGCTACCGCCGCTATGGTGGAGGAAAGCCTTTCCACTCAGGCATACGAGGCGGCGATGGGAAAAATGCATCAAGGCATGATGATCGAGTATAGCGGCGACGCCGATATCGATTTCGTGCGCGGCATGATCCCGCATCACCAGGGTGCGATCCACATGGCCAAGGTCGAGCTCAAATACGCGAAGGATCCTGAGCTGCGCAAACTGGCAGAGGGGGTCATCGAAGCCCAGTAAAGCGAGATCGAGATGATGCAGGCCTGGCTCAGGGCCCACGGTCAGTGACGCCAAGCCTCTGGCCCTAGGCCCGCGTTCTTGCGAAAATGGCATGAGGCAGACGAAGCACTCTCATGCTCGACAAGCTCGAATTCATCATTGCGCTGGCGCGCGAGCGCCACTTCGGCCACGCGGCCGAGGCTTGCGGCGTGAGCCAACCCACCTTCTCGGCCGGCATCAAGCAGCTCGAGGATCTGCTCGGCGTGCTCTTGGTGCAGCGGGGCTCGCGCTTCCAGGGCTTCACGCCCGAGGGCGAGCGGGTGCTCGACTGGGCCCGCCGCATCGTCGGTGACACGCGCGCCATGCGCCAGGAGGTCGATGCGCTGAAGCACGGCCTCGCCGGCCATATCCGCATCGCCGCCATCCCGACGGCGCTTGCCATGGTGGCGATGATCACCACGCCCTACCGGGCGAAGCATCCCGACGTGAGCTTCACCATCCTGTCGCGCAACTCTATCGAGGTGCTTGGCCTGCTGGAGAATCTCGAGGTGGATGCCGGCCTCACTTATCTCGACAACGAGCCCCTGGGCCGCGTCCAGACCGTTCCGCTCTATAGCGAGCAATACCGCCTTCTCACCTCCTCGGACAGCCCGCTCGGGAACCGCGACAAGGTGACCTGGGCCGAGGTGGGGAAAGTGCCGCTCTGCCTCCTCACACCCGACATGCAAAATCGCCGGATTATCGAGCAGCTTTTGAGGCAGGCCGGAGCCGACGTCGCGCCCACCCTCGAATCAAATTCGATCGTCGTTCTGTTCGCCCACGTGCGGACGGGACGCTGGGCGAGCGTAATGCCGGCCAAGCTCGCCGAGGTGCTCGGCCTCACCGAGAAGGTGCGCGCCATTCCCATCGTCGAGCCCGATGTCGGCCATTCGATCGGCCTGGTCGTGCCATACCGTAACCCTTTGACACCATTGATCAATGCGCTGGTCGCCGAGGCGAAGCAGCTCGCGCCGACTTTGGGCAGCAACACCTTGCCAGACCGCCCAGGCGGGACGCGCGAGGCGAAACCGCCGGCGGCTAGAAATCGGCGGCCGGTTCGGGCGCGATCATGACAGAGCGCCGGCGCAGCTCGGGATAACGGGCTTGAACTGCGGGCATCTTCTGGCGGGCACGGATGAGATGCTAAGAAGCCGTCCGTGCTGAGCCTGTCTCCCGAAGAGCTGACCGCGATCAAGCTCTCGTTGCGCGTCGCCACCCTAGCGACCCTGGCGAGCCTGCCCTTGGGCATCCTCATTGCCCTGCTGCTCGCCCGCGGGAGGTTCTATGGCCGCGCGCTTCTCAATGCCCTAGTTCTTCTGCCCCTGGTGCTGCCGCCAGTGGTCACGGGCTATGTGCTGCTGCTTCTGTTCGGACGCCATGGGCCAATCGGACGGTGGCTCGCCGACACTTTCGGCATCGTGTTGGCATTTCGCTGGACGGGGGCTGCGCTTGCCTGCGCCATCATGGGCTTCCCCTTGATGGTGCGCGCGATGCAGCTCTCCGCGGCAGCGGTCGATCGCAAGCTCGAGCAGGCGGCGAGCACGCTCGGCGCCAATCCGCTCTTCGTGTTCACCACCGTGACCTTGCCGTTGATGGCACCGGGCATCATCGCCGGCGCCATCCTCTCCTTCGCCCGCTCCATGGGAGAGTTCGGCGCCACTATCACCTTCGTGTCGAATATTCCGGGCGAGACGCAGACCCTGCCGACGCTGATCTACACCTTCACGCAAAGTCCGGGCGGCGAAGTCGGCGCGCTCAGGCTCACCCTCATCTCGCTCGCGATCTCTCTTGGAGCGATCCTGGTCTCAGAGGCGATCGCGCAGGCCCTCAGCCGGAAAGTCAAAGAATAGTGGTCGGTGCCCCCGAATTAGACCTGTGACTTCCGATTTCCATGATCAGGGCATGATCGCCACGCCCCACGGCAGCCTGCCGACCGGCACCGACTTCTCCGCCTTTTGCGACGCGACGTCGATCACCGTGAGGTCGTTGGTGAGCCCGTTGGCGACGTAATATTTCTTGCCGTCGGGACCCATCTCGCCGTGCCAGGGACGCTGGCCGACCAGGATGTAGTTCTTGACCTCCTTGGTGGCCGTATCGATGACCGCCACACGATTGGCGGGACCAAGCCCGACGAAGGCGTATTTGCCGTCCTTGGTGAAGTCTATGCCGACCGGCTGCAACTGTTCCGGTCGCACGCCCGGGACTTCGAAACCGATCTTCTTGGTGACCTTCCAGGTTTGCGGATCGATGATCGAAATCGTGCCGCCCACCTCGGATGACACCCACAGCTCCTTGCCGTCAGTGGTGAATTTCGCTTCGCGCGGACGCGAGTCAACCAGAACGTTGGCGATCAGTTTCTTGCTGGCATTGTCGATGATATGAGCCATGCTCGTCGATTCGGAAGTGGCAGCGGTGTATTTGCCATCCGGGCTCACGCCCATGCCTTCGGGCTCGACGCCGACCGGCACCTCGCCGATCACGTCGCCGCTCTTGATGTCCATGATGGTGACGAGGCTGTCGTCCTCGTTGGCGATGTAGATGATCTTACCGGTCGGGTCGATGGCCATCAGCTCCGGGTCGGGGCCGGATTCGAGCTCGCGGCTCTTCTCCAATGTCTTGGTATCGATCACGTCCATGATATCGCCGTCGCCGGCGGCAACGAACAGCTCCTTGAAATCGGGGCTGAGCATTATGCCGCGTGGACGCCGCGACACCTTGATCGTCTTGGTGACTTGCAGCGTGTCGGCGTCAACGACGGTGATGGTGTTGTCCTTCTCGTTGGACACGAAGATCGTGGTCGCGAAGGCCGGGGCGGCAAAGAGAAGAACCGCGAGCGCGCCGGCCGCGGCGGTAACAATGCGAGTCATGGGCGTTCCTTGATGATCATTGAAGCTTGCACTTGGTCTCCGGCTGATCGAAGCCAAGAGTGTCGGTGACGTTATTGGGGTGCAGGAAGCCTTCCTGAGGGGAGACCGAGACGGGCACACGCGGGCCGCCGCCAAGAATGATCGGCTGGCGCAATTGGTGGTCCCAGGGCCGGAAACTCATGGCCTGTCCCTTGAAACCCTCGAGCCTGAATTGGTCGGAGAGAAGATAGGCCTTCACTTCAGGCGGCGTGAGCTTCCCCGAACGCATCACGCCATCGGTCAACGCCCTGCCGCCGAGCCACGCGGTGTAGTCGCGCTCGGTCGGCGCGCGCTTGGCAATTTTCGGTATGGCATCCTGCAAATGCATGGCGCCATATTCCGTATAGGAGGAGTCCCAGGCGATCGCCTGAAGCCCTTGGGTTCCCACGATTGGCCGCGGCAGGTAGGTTCGGTACGCGAGGTAGTCGCCGAAGCCGTCATCGCTGTTCACGACCCAAACCACGTCATGGTCGGGAGCTTGCTGCGTTACCATCGGAATCTGGCCCTGCACTTGCTGGTAGCCTGAATCCGTATTCCTTGCTCCGGGCGGTAGATCGTAGAGCTTCTCGGCGACCACCTTCCCGCCGAAACGCGCGGCGGAGCGCTTTATCATCGCGACATAATCCTGGTCTTCCGGCGTATTGCCGTGCACTACGAACCAGCGCGGCCATTTCTTCCAGATCAAATATTGCGCAAGCGCGTCGGCGCGCATCGCGTAGCTCGGAATGATGTGAAACACGTTGGTACGGCACTGCTCCTCCCTAAGGCTATCGTCGCTCGCGCGGATGTTGACGAGGATCGAGTTCTTGGCCTCGGGCAGGTCGGCCACGGCAAGAAGGTCCTTGGGCTCGAGATCGGCGATGATGAAGGCATCGCCCTTGGCCAGGATCTCTTTGGCCTTGGCGACGATGTCACCATCGGGCGGAATGATGGCCTCGACGAGCTGGAAGGAATTGCCCACGAAGCGCCCTGCCTGGTTGGCTTCCTTGATGATGAGGCGCGCGCCTTGAATACCTTTGTCGAAAATCGGTTTCTCGGCATAGGACAACGGCAGCGGCTCGTCATAGTGCTTGCCGAGATAGACGATCGTCACTGGCGGCTTGGTCTCGACGCCTGGCATAGGAGCTGCAGCAGGCGTCTCCGGCGTCTTGGGCGTTTCGACAGCTGCCGGCGCTGGCGCGTGCGGTTTCTCGGCGGCTCCTGGCGCTGACGCTTGCGGCGTCTCGGCGGAAGCTGGCGGAGGCGCGGGCGACGTGGCGGCGGGTGGCGCTGAAGCGGGAGGCGTTTCGGGGGCGCCGGCAAGAGCCGGCTCGAGCAACGCAAAGGCGAAAACACCGAGAGCCGCGAAAGAAGTAAGGCACCTGGACGCGCGACGCAATCTACCGACTGACAAACTCATAGACGAATGCTTGCTCCTAAAGCGGGCGAGGTGGAAGAGCGCGACAACTCGAGAGGAGTGTGGTGCGAGGGTATTTTGGGTTCGCGTCTATTTCTCAGACATGGCTTCGAATGGCAATGCGCACTGCACAATATGACAAGCGACCTGCCCGCGCTAATAAGCTCAAATCTCCGGATATATGGGAATTAGCAATCTGCCTTCCAGGTCGTGGCAAGCTTTATTGCCAGCGTTTGCAGTCGGATCGCGCAAGCAAAAAGCCGCCAAGACTGCAAAGACTTGGCGGCTTCGATGCGTTTCCTGAACGAAATTTAATGCGAGGCGCGGCCCGTCATTGCACGGGCTTGTCCACCTTGGCCTGAGAGTTCGGGTTGACCGTCCGGACCCAGGCAATGATCTTCCATAGATCGTCAGAGCTTTTCATGAGAGCTCCGAATGGCGGCATCGGCCCGACAACGTTCTCCGAACCTTTACGAACATATCCCGCCTGTTTCAAGCCGTCGGAACCCACCGTTACGAGTCGGAACAGCGTGTCGTCATCGGGACCGTAAACCCAAGTGTCATTGGTCAATGGCGGGCACATGCCGCCGCCGCCGCCACCACCATGGCAACCGTTGCAGCTCAGGCCCATGTACTTCTTGTGGCCCTCCTCAGCGACGTCGGCCCACTTACCGTTATAGGGATTATGCAAGCCACCTTTGGGCGTATTCTTGACGAGATCGGCCGGAGGCGTCGTGTCGCCTGCCTTGCAGCATGCACCGCCGGCAGCCGCGCTGCCTCCAGCCGCTTCACCGGTTGGCGCCGCCTCGCCAGTTGCCGCGCCGCCCGCAGCCGGCTGATCCCCGGCCGGAGCTGGGGCAGGTTGATCCTCGGCGCAGGCCTTCCACGCAAACGCGCCAAGCCCCGCGATCACAACAATTGTCAAAAGTCCCGAGATGATTTTGCGCACAGTTCCGTTTCCTTACCCTAGTTGCGATTTTTAGTTTGAACTTGTCGGATTATGAGGTCGGTGAGATTCACCGAAGGCACTCACGAAATCTAATCACAGGTTGCTTTTCAGGACCGGTATTTGCCACGGAAAACGGCGTTGGGAAACCACAAAAGCCGGTCAAGGTAGCTCCTTGGCCATGGCAGCCAAAGTTTCCCGACCGGCATTTGCGATCATCAAGGCGCAAGCGGCTCACGCAAAGAGGCCTAGCCGTCGATCGCTGGGGTTACTGCTTCATCCTTGCAGGAACCACTTTTTCGGGAGGATTGGCTCCAGGAGGATTGATCGAACAGATGAAGGCGATGATCTTCCAAAGGTCGTCCGAGGTCTTGACGGCAAATCCCATCGGCGGCATGGGGGCATGCACGCTCCCATAGGTGATGCGATCGAAGCCCCGTTTTTCCAGCTCCGCTGAGCCCAATGTCGCGAGCCTGAACAGCACATCATCGGTGTTGCCCCAGAACCAGATGCCTTGCGACAAGGCTGGGCACATGCCGCCGCCGCCACCGTGACACTCGTTGCATCCCGGCAGCCGGAAATCTTTCACCAGGTCCTGCTCTTTCGCGAGCTTGGCGTAATCTGGATAGGGACTATGCCAATTGGCCCGCGGCGATTTTGTCCACCAGTTCAGTTGGCGGCGTGGTGTCGCCGGCCTTGCAGCACTCACCGCCCGCTTCGGCGCTAGCCGGGCCTTTCTCTTCGGTTTGTTTGGCTGGTTCCTCGGCTGCAGGGGACGTCCACAGCCCTGCCCCGACCCCAACAAATCCTAATACGAACAGTCCGACGATGATTTTGCGCACAGCTTGGTTTCCCCTCACCCGAGTACTTCTTGTCATACCGTTGTCTTGACCGCGACGATAGCGGCCCCGACAGAGGTGCGGCATTTTGGCTCGTAGGATTCGTGGTTGAAGATCAGTTGGTTACGTCGAAATCCATGCCTTCGAAAGTGTATCGCGGGACTTGCGTCCAGATGCCGTCCTCCTGCACCGGGACCTTGTGGATCTTCACGTTATCAACTTGAAGCTTGCCGCCCTTCTGGTTCACCCAGAAATCGATGTCGTAATACTCGTCCTTGCTTCCGGGCTTCCTGAAGTCGGTGCAGACGAAATACTCGCCTTCCTTCTTCAAATGACGCACAGGCTGGTGAATCTCGACGAAGTCGAGCGGTAGCGTCTCCCCCGTCTTGTCGTCCTTGATCTCGAGCGCGCCGTTGGCGTCCTTATGGGTCGCGATGTAACTATGG
>Ga0105248_10004857_pt1 | contig 14884 bp, 11 predicted proteins | sample KBSS34metaG_FD_81524 | JGI IMG/M metagenome (GOLD analysis project Ga0105248, IMG submission 81524) | Switchgrass rhizosphere microbial communities from Kellogg Biological Station, Michigan, USA - KBS S3-4 metaG | ecosystem: Host-associated > Plants > Roots > Rhizosphere > Soil | place...
GTCGGCTATTACATGGACGTGTTGCAGGGCCGGCTGAAGCAGGTAGTCGGCAAGGGCATCGGCGTCGCCCGCCAGGGCGATCGCATCGTGATCGACTTGACCAGTCGCATGGCTTTCAGTCCGGGCAGTGCACAACTCGGCGCCGGAGATCGCGCGATCCTCGCGCCATTGTCCAAGGTCCTGATGGAGTACCGAATGACCCTGGTGTCGGTGCGTGTGCGCGCCGCTGATCCAGCGACCCACGCGATCGATCCGCATCTTTCCGCGCAGCGCGCACAGGCGATAGCGAACGACCTCACCCAGGCTGGCGTCGGGCTCAAGCGCATCGTGATCGCCGGCGTCGGCGCGGAAAATCGCGCGCATGTATTCCTGTCGCTCGAGCCCATCGTGAGCCCCGCCGGCAATGGACGCTAGGGCTACCGGGATCAGGGTTCGGACATAGGCCTGGAGTTAACCAGCGCTGGCTCTCGTTGTCGCGACCCCCTTATCGCGTTTCCAGATTTGCTACGGCCTTGGCGCCCTCAGCCCTCTCGCTGCGGCTCTTGTACAGCCCCAGGATCGTGCTCACGAAATCCCTGCCGAGGAAATCCGCCGCGGGCACGGCGTAGAAGTTGATCGCGGACGAAACGCGATAGTGGGCGACGATCTCCAGTCGCGTCATTCCACCAGGCATCGGCTCGAGATTGAACGTCGTGTCGTCCAGGTCGAAGTAGCGCCCGCCGATCGCCACGTGCTCGTCCATCGATCCTTTCGGGAACGAGTGCGCGTCGAACCGGTAATGCCAGGTGATCGACGCGTCCTCCTTGCGGTTCGTCACGACGCCCTGGAAATTGACGCCGCGTTCCCAGCGCGAGAACCGGACCTCGCCTTCGGGCGTCATCCGATTGACGCCCTCGACCGGACGCGGCACGCCGATCAGATGGGTGATGCTGAGGGGCAATTCCGCCGGCCGGATGTCGCGCGCCGTCAGGATCTGCTGCCATACCACGTGCGGCGAGGCATGGACGAGGACCGACTGCCGGATCTCCAGATGGCGATCGGGAAGCGGCATTCCACGATCACCGAGTGCGATGAGCAGCGGCAGCAACGCCACCGCCTTGAGCGAGGACGACCGATCCTCCCTCACCTTGAGGGCCAGGCCCATCATCAGCCCTCCGAAACTGGCGAACAACAGGAAGAGCGGCGCCAGCAGGAAAAGGCAGATCGCGCCTTCCATCATCGTCACCGCGCAACCGATCAGCATCAGCAGGATCGAGACCCAGGGAAGGAAGGCCATCACCCACACCGAAGGATTCTTGCTGCGCGCCGCATGGATCGTCAGTGCCCCGACCGCGATCGGCGTACCGATCAGGAACGCCAATGACATCGGGCCCTTCAGGGACGTCGACAGCACGCCGAACAACGCCCGCATCGCAACGCCGTACAGCGCGCCTCCAAGGACCCAAAGCAGCCACGACGGAATCTTCCAGCGGTTCATGCCCTGCATAGTGCCCATGTTCGGCGCATTTATCCCGCCTTGAGCAGCTTCGCTGTCGCGAAGCCCTTCGGATAACCATTCATGCGTCTTCCTCTATGATCGGGATTCGCATTCATCCCCAGGACATCGCGCATGTCCACCCAGCGGTTCATCCATTGCGTCGGAACGAGCGAAGAGTATACGACCCACATACGACTGCTGCTGCGTCTTGTGCAGACACAGGTGAGCGACGGCTGGGCGTGGGGGGCTGAGGCGAAGGCTGACCTGGTGATCGTGGACACCCGCAGGGTGGTCGGGGAAACGGCGCTGCGTCGCGCCGGGCAACGCGGCATCGCTTGCGCGAAGCTCATCGACGAGAACGACCCGACGCCCGGCGGCCTGATCCTGCGCAAGCCCATGCATCGCGATGCCTTTGCGGCGTTGCTGGCAAGAGTCGAAAGCGGTATCGACCCGGAGGAGCCGGAGGCCGGCGAATGGGACAGCGGCATCGCCGATCTGGATTGGGGCATGATCGATCTGAGCGCGCTCGAAGCCGACCATCCGGGCGCGCAACTCGGGTACGGTCCTCCCAGCCACGCCGGTGAAAAGCATGCGGACCTCGAATTGGCGGAGATCTCCGATCTGTCGGCCCATCTCATCGGCATGGTGGCCACTGCGACACCCGTCGCCGGTGCCGAAGGCGAAGTCGCCGCGGTCGATGCCGCGCATGTCGAAGCGACGAGTGCGGTCGATGCAATTCCCGCGCACGTCGAAGAAGCATTCGTACCCCGGGCGGTGATCGACCCGGACGCCAAATTCCCGCTGCTCTATTACCTCGAAAAAGGCGTGCTGGAAGGACCATCGCGCATCGTGCTGTCGCGCAGGCCGTCGTTGGTGATCGATTCGGATACGCAGACGTTCTGGGCGCAAGATTCGCTGCCCGTACTCGAGCCCTACGTCCGCGAGCTCCTGCGTTACGGCGACTGGGAACGGCTGGAGCCGATGGAGCTTGAGAGGGCACGCGGCGGCATGGCCGTCCGGCCATTCACGCGCCTGGTCTGGCTGGACGCGTTCGTCCACTCCAGCGGCTTCCTCGCCAAGCGCTACGCCATGGGCGGTGACTTTCGCCTCACCAACCGCATCGACCTCTCCACCGATTATCCGCAAGCGGCGCGTGTCACCGCCTGCATGAGCGGCGCGCCGAGGAAACTCCACGAAGTTTCGCGCGACAGCGGGGTCGGCCTGGAACAGATATTCGACGTCATCAATGCATACGACGCGCTCGGCTATGTGGAAGGTACGCGGCGATAGGCGCGGGGAAACGGGCAACAAGCTTTTCCGCCACGGACTTCGAGCGGCGCAGGATGCAGTCTCGCTGTACGCTTCCCTCGCCCCGACGTAGCCGAACCGAACATGCCGACCAATTTCCACAAGTGGATCGCGTCGCTGGCAGTCCCGGCCTTGCTCGCCTGCACAACCCGCGCGCCAGCGAACCCGCTGCCTCCGAAGCAATCCATCGCGATCACCAACGTCACCATCATCGACGTCGAACACGATCGTTCCATTGGCGCACGCACGGTGCTGGTCGACAACGGCCGCATCGCCTCCATCGAAGTCCCGCGCAGCGCGCATGTTCCGTCCAACGCGCAGCGCGTGGACGGGCGCGGGCGCTTCCTGATCCCCGGGCTCGTGGACATGCATGTCCACCTGTTCAACCTGTCCTCCCATCGCCCGCCGAACGACTGGATGTTTCCGCTGTTCGTCGCCAATGGCGTCACGGCGGTGCGCGAGATGCGCGGGGATACGGTGACGATGGCGTTGGTGAAGCAATGGCGCGCGCAACTCGACAAGGGCGAGATCATCGCGCCGCGCATCCTCGCAGCCGGCATCCCGGCGGACGGACCCACGCCGGGCGATGCGCGCCACCAGGTCGATGCCGCAGCCGATGCGGGCGCCGATTTCATCAAGGTATTTTCGGAAGTCCCGGCTGCGAATTGGCGCGCGATCATGGACGAGGCGCGCAAGCGTTCGCTGCCGGTCGTCGGCCACGTGCCCGCAGGCGTGTCGCTGCTGGAAGCGGCGAGGGCGGGGCAGCGCAGCAGCGAGCACCTGATGCAGGCGTACGAAGCGTGCACGTCGATCGAATCGCAACTTCTCGGCGAACGCCGCGACCTCGCAGGCGACGCACTGGTCGCAATGCGCGACGCGCAGGAAGCGCGCGTGCTCACCGCATTCGATCCGCGCATCTGCCATCGCGTTGCAAAGGCGCTCGTCGCCACCGGGCAGGCGCAGGTTCCGACGCTCGTGCTCGCCGACGAGGATGCATTGGCGGCGGACGGGTCGCCGCGCACCGATCCACGCTGGCGATTGCTGCGCGCGGACGAACACCCGCGCTGGGAGACATTCCTGGCGGGCTACACCGCGACCGACGCGGCCCTCGCGAAACAGCGCTGGCCGATCGCCCGCCGCATCGTGTCGGCGATGCACCAGGCCGGCGTGACGATCATGGCCGGGACCGACGCACCCCAGCCCGGCGTCTATCCGGGTTCCTCATTGCACGAAGAGATGCAGATGCTGGTCGCGTCCGGGCTCACGCCGCGCGAAGCCCTGCGTTCGGCAACGCTCGTGCCCGCCCGGTTCCTCGGCATCGCCGCCACGACAGGATCGGTCGCAGTCGGCAAGCGCGCCGACCTGGTGTTGCTCGACGCCGATCCCACCACGGACATTCGCAACACGCAACGCATCCATGCGGTGCTGCTTGATGGGCGCCTGCTGCGGCGGACCGATCTCGATGCGATGCTTGGGGAACAGGCGAACGCTCAAGCTCGGTGACGCGAAGGCGCCACCTCCGAACAGCTGCCTACGGCACCGACTCGACGAACACGTTGTCGATCGCCCACACCGTCGGCTGGCTGGCATCGTTGCTGCCCTGGATCCGGATCGTGATCGTTTGGCCCTTGTAAGGCGTGAGGTCGAAGGCGTGCAGCACGTAGCCGCTGCTGGCGTCGAGATTGGAAAACGTAGCGAGCTTCGCGAGTTGTGTTCCGGCCGGATTGTTCACCGTCACCGTGAGGTAATCGTGCGCGAAGGTGCCAACGTCGGCTGTCGTCGCGTGCATCCGGAATTCCAATGCCGCGGACTTGATGACGGTCGGGATCGCCACCGACTGCTCGATGCGATCGACGGTCTGGGCTGGATAGCGCACGCCAATCCTGGCGTACCAGTTGCCGGAGTACGCCGAAGTGGGATCGTCCAGCAAAACCCCTGCGCTCATCGTCCACGGCGTTGCGACGCCCGATTCGAAGCCGGGATTCTTCAGGAGTTGGGCGGAGCCGGTTGGCCATACCGTCTTCACCGCGAGCGTCTTGCTGCCCACGACTCCGTAGTTGTCGGTCACCGTCTCGGTCGCGTTGAAGCTTCCCTGCACGAGATACGTGTGGGTCGGGTTGGTCAGGGTGGACGTGGCGCCGTCGCCGAAGTTCCACGCATGCGCGACGATCGTTCCGTCGCTGTCGGTGGAACTGTCCGTGAACTTGGAAGAGAGCCCGGCGGTCGCGACGCTGAAATTCGACGCCGGCGGCAGATCGACCACCTTGCCGATATCGGCGAGCACCTTGGAGATGATCATGCTGCCGCGGCCTGTCGCAAGATCGTATCCGGCTTTCGCCGACTCGCCGCCGTTGTTGCCGGAGGTGACATCGTGGAAGTCCGCTGCAGGCAGGTTGTAGATGGCAGGCCCTGCGAATCCCGCCTTTGGATGCGACTGGAGTACGCGCGCCCACACGCCCGAGAACAGCGGCGCTGCCAGGCTGGTGCCTCCCCACTGCTGGAGCTTGCCGCTGAGGACGATGTAGGCGCCGGTGTTCGGATCCGCGTCGAACGAGAAGTCCGCCACGCCGCGACGGGTTCCCGTCCACAGCTTCTGCCAGCTCGGCCGGGGTTCGAACGTGCTTTCGCTTCCACCCGTTGCGCCGAATCCGCCACTGGTCGTATTCCAGACCACTTCACCGCTCCACGAAGTGCTGCTGGCGCTGAGGGTTGTTCCCGCGGCGGCGACGACGTACTGCGATTCGGCCGGCCAGCTCGGAATCAGCGCGGTCGATCCGTCGTCGGGGCATTCGTCCGCGCCGTCGTCTCCCGTTGACACAGAGAACGTCTGGCCCTGGGCGACAGCCAGTTCGAAGATCTGGTCGGCCGCTAGGGCGGAGCCGTCCTGATGGGCACCGCTGGCGCATTCCCCGATGGAGACGTTGATGATCTTCGCCGCGTTCGCAGTGACCATCGTGTTGAAGTCGGCCACCATGTCGGAATTGAGGAGGCTCGGGACGTTGTAGAAGATCAGCTTGGCGACGCTGCCGCCGGCCATGCCGACGATATCCTGCGAATCGAGGTCCCATTCGCCGGTCCCCGCAGTATCCGTACTGGTTCCGTGGGTGTTGACGGTCTGGTTCACGACGGCTGCAAGGCCGCGTTGGGTGGCGAATGTCTTCAGGTCGGCTTTGGCCTGCGTGAGGCTGCCTTCGGTCATGATTCCGACGGTCACGCCCGAGGCGACCACCGAACCGGCGCCGCCGTAGATCGATGGAAATTCGGTCGGAAAGTGGCCACCGGCGAGGGCCGGCTGTACACCGTCGAGGCGTACGCCATGGGAGCGGGCGCGTCGCGCGAACGTCCGCCCCTGATGCACCGTCTGCAGTCCCACCACGGCCAACACCTTGCCGGCGAGCGCGGCCGGAAGCCGCGCGGGATCCACGTTCGCGAACGCAACACGGCCCTCGGCCGTCTTCACCTGCGCAAAGCGCGTCTGGAACGCCGTGCCGGCAACGAGCGCCGAGCCATCGGCGGAAACCAGCAGCCGGTTCGGGGCAATCTCGATGTTCCGGAATCCCATTTCACGAAGGTAGTCGGCGACCGCACGGGCCTGTTCAAGCGTCGGCGCGTGGTTCGCCAGCACCTCATCGCTGCTCATCAAGCGATGGTCCATCGTCGCCGATCTGGCGGAGTTTGCGACGAACGCATCGAGCGCATCGCGATTGCGCAACGGCAACGCGAGCACGATGTGCACCGGCGCGTTCGCCGGCAGCGCACCCATCACGGCATCGCCCCGCCGCAAGACTGTTGCCTGCGCGACGGTCGCGGATCCATCGGCGACCACAGGCGAGGCATGCACACCGGACATTCCCGCCCAGCCCAGTGTTGCTGCCATGGCGATCGCCAGGGGGCGGCGCGGATGTACGGGGGTCGATGTCATTGCGTATCCAGGACGAAGCGGAGCGGCATGATACGTCAGTTCTATAGAACATCTTTAAGGCTCGTCATTCCGGGGCCCTCCAGAGGAGGGAACCCGGAATCTAAGCTTCAAAGGCAATGACGAGAATTTCCTTGCAGCCGCTACGCGCCGTCCGAAGAGCTTCACAACAACGAAGCTGATCAATCCCGCCTCACCCCACAAGACCGGGCCACAAGTCCGACCACGCCTTGTTGTCCTTCTCGATCAGGGCGACCTTCCAGGCACGCCGCCACTTCTTCAGCTCCTTCTCGCGTTCTATCGCCGCGATCATCGACTCGCACAGCTCGAAATACACGAGGCGATGCACCTTGTAGCGTCGGGTAAATCCTTCCACTAGATCATTACGATGCTCCCAGCCACGCTTGATCAAATCGGATGTAACACCGATGTAGAGCGTGCCTTCGGGTCTGCTTGCAAGGATGTAGACAGCGGGCTGCTTCATGGCCTGCATAGTGCCGACATTCTGTTTGGTGCGTAACGGCGAGATTCCGGGTTGACCAGCTTCGCTGTTGAGAGGCGCTTCGCCGATGGCGGCCCCGGAATGACGAGCCTAGAAAGCGATCATTCCGGACGACGCGCAGCGGCGATCCGAAGAGCCCCACAACAGCGAAGCTGGTCAATCTCGCTCTTGAAGCTTTTAGATTCCGGGTTGACCAGCTTCGCTGTTGAGAGGCGCTTCGCCTGCGGCGGCCCCGGAATGACGAGCTAGAAACGAGCTGAAACTCTTGCCCACCGCGCAGTCAGTGCCTCCACGTCAGCGCGTTGTTCACGCGCGTCCACGCCGCGCGTGCCGGCCCGCGCGCGCGGTCCCATGGCAGCAGGTATTCGCTGCAGCGATGGTGCTCCCAGATCCATTGCAGCTCGTCCTCGCACTCGTCCCAGTCGCTGTAGTCGCGCGCGAGCCGGTGGGCGATGCCGAGACGGTAGGCCGGAGCATATTCATCGAAGCTGAAAAGCGGGTCGTAGTCGGGCTCGCTGCGGAAATAGCGGGCCCAGTAAAGTTCTTCGTCGAGTGGGTCGACGATGCCGTCGAACGATGCATCGAGCGGCGGCAATTTCCGTGCAGGCTCCAGCTTGCCGGGCAGGGGAGGCAGCGGTACCGCATTCCACGTCACGTGCAGAACGTTCATCGCGCTTCTCCTTTCTGGAGGCTCGCTTCAAGCATCCCCGAATGCGCATGAATCGTCCGGCAATCCGGCCTTTCCGAACCGACCGCTGGCTGACTGGCGAGTGCTACTCAGGCTGGGTTTGGCTCGCGTTGCCTGCCGTACAGCGTCGTGGAGACGGGGTGGGACGCATGCATGAATCGCCTTCGGGGAATCGCGTCGCCGCCAAAGGGAACGTGTCGGGAATGGCGCCATATCCCTTCGGGTTCCAGACATTTGCGGCACGCTCGCACTGGATCACAAAAGCTCGTCCGATTCTTGGCAGTGCATCTCAATAACCAGCTGTCATGTCTTTGAATCGGAAAAAAATCGGGTGCAGACCACGGTTTTCGTCGTCGTCGTAGCGGACTGTTGACTCATCCCAACCGAAAGCACACCCTGCCCCGAGCAACGCGTCCGGGGAACGCCATGCACCGCAGTTCTTGTCGTCCCGGCATTTCTTGTCATCCCGAGCATCGCGAGGGATCTGTTCTCGCGCGGGCTTCGTCCATGCGAAGCGTCGTCGCCAGGAAGACGAGGCTTCAGCGCCTTTGCCTGTCCCTCGCATTCGCCGTGCTGCTGGTTCCATTGCCGCAAGCACGCGCCACCGATCACCCCGCGAATGCACCGGCATCCACGCAAGCACCCGACTACCACGTCGTTCACGGCTGGCCGGTTCTTCCCGATGGCGAAGTGCTTGGTTCGGTCGCTGGCGTCGGCGTCGATTCGCACGGCGCCGTGTTCGTCTTTCACCGCGCCGGCCGCACGTGGCCCGATTCGGATCAGCTCGAACTCTCACCGATCGCGCGTCCCACCATCGACGTGTTCGACAACCACACCGGCAAGCTGCTCACGCGATGGGGCGCGGACACGTTCGCGATGCCGCACGGCCTGACGATCGACGACCACGACAACGTCTGGCTCACCGACGTTGCCCTGCAACAGGTCTACAAGTATTCGCACGACGGCCACCTGCTGCTCGCCCTCGGCGAGCGCGGCGTCGCCGGCAACGATGCCGGCCATTTCAACCGACCGACCGCCGTTGCGGTGCGTCCCGACGGCTCGTTCTACGTCAGCGACGGCTACCGCAACACGCGCGTGATGAAGTTCGCCGCCGACGGGAAATTCCTGTTCCAGTGGGGCACGAAAGGCAGCGGCCCCGGCCAGTTCGACCTTCCGCACGGCATCGCGCTCGACGCCAAGGAGCATGTCTACGTCGCCGACCGCAGCAACCAGCGCATCCAGGTCTTCGACGCGAGCGGCCATTTCATCAGCCAATGGAAGGGCGGCCCACTCGGACGCCCCTACGCCATCGCCCTCGACCCACGCGGCCACGCCTACATCGCCGACGGCGGCGACCAACCCGACGCACCACCGGATCGTTCCGCATGGATCGAAGTCGGCCCCAACGGCACTCCCCTCGCGCGCATCGGCCGATTCGGCAACTACGACGGGCAATTCGAGATGGCGCATTCGATCGCCGTGGATCCGGATGGAGCGATCTACGTGGGCGATATCACGGGGGCGCGGGTGCAGAAGTTTGTGCGGGTAGGGACGGTGTCAGCCGCATTGGATGTCGACAAGTGACTCTGACACCGTTGTTTCGTAGTTCTTCATTTTTGGAGACGCAATCGTATGTTTCAGCCACTCCCGGCGTTTGCGCGATGGATCAACCCGGTGCTAACGGCACTTTGCGAACTCGGAGGATCTGCTCGACCTCGCGAAGTCGTTGAACGGGTCGCTCGAAATGAAAATGTACCCGATCACGTGCGTGACGAGGTCAATCCAGCAGGAGGACTGAGGTTTCCAAATCAGGTCCATTGGGCGCGCTTCTATCTCGCGGACGCCGGTCTAATTGATCGCACGAGGCATGGAGTCTGGAAGCTTTCTGACGCAGGGCGGGCTACACAACGACTTAACGACGAGGACTTGAGACGTCTGATCGAAGGGGTTCAGCAGCTCATTCCCCGCCCAATTCGGAATCGGCCTATCAGGGAGAGAGAGATAAATCTGGCTGAGCCCATAGCTCAGGTGCCGCAGCATGTTGAAGCCGCGGATGGTCCGCCGCCCGATCAGGAAGAAGGCGACTACCGGGCCAGGCTCTTGCAGCTACTGCAAGGATTGCCTCCGGCAGGATTTGAAAGGCTTTGTCAGCGGTTGTTGCGTGAGGCGGGGTTCGAAAAGGTAGTCGTTACCGGACGCGCCAATGACGGAGGAATTGATGGTCACGGCGTATTGGTACTCAATCACTTTGTCAGCTTTCGCGTCCTTTTCCAGTGCAAGAGATACGTCGGCACGGTAACACCTGCGCAAGTCAGAGACTTTAGAGGTGCAATGCAGGGGCGAGCAGACAAGGGTCTAATTCTCACCACCGGCTCATTCACGACAGAGGCAGGTCGGGAAGCATCACGCGATGGCGCGCCGCCTATCGAGCTAGTAGATGGCTCCAATTTGGTCGAGCTGTTTGCCAAACTTGAGCTTGGTCTGCGGCCGGTGACTGCTTACGAATTGGATGTAGCATTCTTCGACGAATACCGCTGAAGTGCATTGGCGAGCTAGAAACCAGCAATCAAGAGTCCAGCCAATGGTCAGAGAACATAATTGCTTCAAGCAAGAATGTTCTCTGACCCTCAGGTTCCCAATTGAAATGCACGCAATCGATACCAAGGGAGCGTGAAATGGAAAAGTGTCTCTGACCCCCTATTGGAGGGGCAGTTGCCGAGGATCGGACGAGCAAGCTTTAAGCTGGAGAGCGTTGGAACTTAGAAGTCGAAAGGGGAATCATGAGGATAAGCGATGCGCGGCGCTTCGCGGAAGCACTCGGAAGCTGGATGCACTTTGAGGCCTGCTGCTTTAGGGCTGGACTGTTTTCCGAGAGCTCGTTTAAGAGCGCAATTGGAAGCGTCGCTAGCTCGCTGCATGCGGAGCACAAAGCGGCGCGAGTCCATGCTGACTACCCTCTAGCAGCGATCCAGCGCGTCCCCGTTGCCGGGCGGAAGACCGTTAGCGGTCGAAAGCGCAGCGTGGATTTCGCCCTGATCTATGATGATGGAAGACAGCCAGCCTCAGACCCAGAGGTTCTGATCGAGGGGAAATGGGCTGGCTCGTCACACGAGAAAAAGGGGACGGAGGAAGTTATTCGGAATTAACTACCTCCGTCCCCTTAGCCTGTCAACCTGAGCCACGCTGGTAATCTCGTTGGGGCGCGTTTTCTGCGCTAACCTCGCGCCGGTTGATGTTGTAAACGAGCGAACGAGCGAGCGCCAGGTATTTTTCGGCGTCTTGAGAATTCTTTCGAAAATAGAAACCTTTGGGATCCGCAACTTTCTTCGACCTCTCGATGAACGCCTCCGCGTCTTTCAAATACTTCAATGCGGCCTTTCCATACGGCTCTCGACGCGCATAGTAATAACGAGCAATTGCTTTTCGTAACAAGCAAAGAGATTCTGGCTTTCCGAAGCTAAGTGCCTTATCCATCGCCTCATCTCCTTCTACGAGCTGGCCGAGCTTGTACCGAATCAATCCTAACGTTAGCCATGCGTCACCACTATGCGGATCGAGTTTTGTTGCCTTCTCCGCATGGCTAATTGCTTCGTCAGCGCGGTCCATATTTCTCAACAAGAATGAAGCATATCTCTCCCGCAAAGATGCGTTTAGAGGCTCGTCAAGTAGTGCCAACTCGAAATTATCCCTTGCTACATCGTACTGGCGTTTGATCGTCGCAATTTTGGCAGCTTTCGCGAATTCACTTCTGAATCCATCTGCCACTCGATCCAATCTATAATTCTTTTCAATTTCATAGCGTTCGGTTGCCAATTTGTCAACCTTGAGCGCAATCTTCTCGAGACGGTCAATTTCTTCCTTCGGGCAGCGTCTCTTCTCCTGGCGGAAGAACTCCTTCGCAAGATCTACGATGTCCAGGTCATAAGTGTCGCCGTGGTCGATAAGACTTGCAAAATATGTTTCTCCGAGACTTGCTTGAAATTCAGCATGCAGGACCCCAACCTCGGTGCATACATCACCAACGCATTTTCCATTGAGTGGGCTCGCCAGCGATACCAGTACAATGAACACTTCACGTACTAGCATGGTCATTCTGGCCCATGCATCCTCGTACAAAAATTCCAACAGTTGGTCATTTGTCTTCTTGAGAATCTGATCGAGTCCCTCCTGAATTCCCGAGGAGGATCTTGCTACATAGCGAACTAGAGTATCGATTAGCAGCGGTTTATACATTAGTTGCCTGCAAGCACTCCTGAGCTTTGGCTCACCAGCTTGAGTGATTGCGGTTGCCCCATATTCGTTCCCAAGCCGTTCAATGAGTTGAAAGGCTTCCATTTCGGATAATGAGCTTACGGGCAATGGCGTTGCTGCCAGCATCTCTCTTCGGCGGGAGGTAATTACAACTCGTCCAAGTTTTTTCGCCACGCGAGTTATGAAGTCTCCGAGTTCCTGAGCATCAACTGGAGATGTCGCCAAGGTTTCCGTATTGTCGATAATCAAGAGAATGTCGTTGCGCGAGAACGCCTGCGCAGAGAACTCTCCCGCAACCTTGTCAATTAACGCATTGCCATCAATCTTGTACCACTCCTTTCCCAGGACTGGATAAAAGAAGTAGAGCAATTCTCTGACGCTATCTTCCATTGCACTGGTGATTCCCTTGAAGTGGACTAAGCCTTCCTCGGTCCACTTTGTTTTCTTAGCTGTATAGAAGCTAATGATCGACGGCAGCGACCTCGATTGTTCGAGATTGCCGTCGAGCAAATTGTTGAAAAACTCGAGCGCCAAGGTTGTCTTGCCAAACCCCCCGTCCCCGTAAATGAGACAGGTTCTAGAATCGACTACATCATCTAGCCACTCGGAGAGCTTGTCCAATTCCTTTTTTCTGCCAACGAAGGTGGTAGTCTGACGTACAGGAATATTATTGAAGATTAGCCGCGTCCCGCCTTCTACTGCGACTTCGGACATCCTAAATTTTTCGACAACCCCATCTCCTGCGGAAAATATGTTCGATGGATCCAAATCGATTGTTATTTCCCTTGCGTCCGTCCAAGATAACAACTGCCCTTGGATCTTCCAAACTCCTTTTCTCGAAAGAACCTTACCGATGACTATCGCGTGCCCGTTAATCACCAACGGAGTCATAATTTTGACGCTTTGATCTCCGATCTTCGCCATCAACGAACCATCTGTTTCAATGTGTGGAAGCGTCTCAGGAAAGTCAGAAAGAATCGTTTCTATCAACTTGCAAATCCGCTCAGCCCAAATGACAGTATCTTTTGCGTCGACGACTCCATGCCCGGGCTTCCTATTGCGAAACTCGACCCATTCGGACATCGCCGCTACGAGCGGCTGGTCAGAGTTCGGCGTTCTCTCAAACCACCCAATCATGTATTTTCTTGAGACTTGGCTTCGAATTATCGGGATTAGTCGATCTAACGCCTCAATTGGCAGTCCATCTGAGGGCTGGGCGAATCGATCTAGAAGTGCCCTAATGTTGAGGTCGTCATCTCGCGCGGGCGTCGCGCGAAATGCGATTTCCAATGCGGTAACCGTCATTACTTGAAGAAGTGATCGCATGATGGACGACGAGTAGCTAAGCTTCTCCGCATGAGAGCCATGTTTTTGCACCTGTTCCAACTGGCGGACATAGATCTCGCGCATATTCCATTTCTCTTATGTGGGCATAAAATTGAGCACACCGATAAGGGGACGGAGGCAGTTATTCAGAACTAACTACCTCTGTCCCCTTAGGAGCCTCGAACACGGTAGTAGGAAGCGATCTCACATATAGCGTGCGCGCCCGAGTCAAAATATTGAGCCGCGGAAAGAACGAATACAGTGCACGCACCATGCAGAAGTAGAAGATGGCGAGGATCATCCAGGCTGCAATGGTCAACGGAGTCACGGACTCAGTTTTCCTTAGGCCCTCCGCAATGGCCTCCACTTGCAATATCGAGAAGAGGACAGCCATCACCATGAACAGAAACATGATCATCAAAAAATGCGCGCAAATATGAATGCCTTCGAGCGTAAGTAAGTGGGGATGGGCTGCCAGCATCCGGACATGACGATCGTCTTTTGAGAGTCTTAGAGCTCGGCGATTTGCCCAGCCTTCCGACACTTTCGCGGCAACCATCGAAATTCCATCGCGGAGATAGCTGGCTGACAAGCTCGCAATGATTCCGATCACGACGGCCGTGAACCACCACGTCGGATCACGTAGCAACCTGTAGATGGATTCCATTGGCGCCGCTCCTGTGCAGTCCTAGCTTGCGGCGCGTTGGTGATATTCCAGCGCGTCGCGATTGAACGCCGTAATCAGCGCTTCGCCCCTTGACGCTTCGCGACCGACTTTTCAGCGAGCACGCGTCCGCCTGCAGGGTCACCTTTCCGAAGATCCTTGCTCGCCGCCTTGAGCTCGCTCTTCGTGGGTGGCTTGATTGTTTCAGTCTTCTTGGCTGCCATTTCCGTTCTCCGTTCTCCGTTCACGCAAATGCGCAAACGCAGAGTACGCCCGAATTCTTCTGAGCGTTGCAGACAACTCTGTGGATAAACGGTGCTCATCTCGCCAATTGAGACTGCCACACGGCGTCAGAGACAATTATTTCGATTGAAAAACAAGGGACAGACCACGGTTTCGACACATCGCCCGCGCGCGCAAAGTCAGCGCCTAACGAAGCGCACAACCCGCAACGAACCAATCCTCGCCAATCGTGTCCGGCACCACCGGCTTGGCGGGCTCGGTGTTCGATGATGCGTTGAGGACGTTGCCGCCCGCGTCGTATAAGTTCGCCTGCTCTCCTCGTTCGGTGCGCTGGCTGCAGTCGAAGGTTTCCAGGGTCATCATCCACGAGACTCCGGACACGGTTCCGAATGCCTGTGGCTTCGGGAAGGTCGTGCGGATCCATGCGTGCACGACTGGCCCGTTGCGCGTGATGGTCTCGGTGTCGATCTCGTTGTGCGAGCCGTCCTTGGCCGTGCCTACCCATA
>Ga0105248_10004858_pt1 | contig 14884 bp, 10 predicted proteins | sample KBSS34metaG_FD_81524 | JGI IMG/M metagenome (GOLD analysis project Ga0105248, IMG submission 81524) | Switchgrass rhizosphere microbial communities from Kellogg Biological Station, Michigan, USA - KBS S3-4 metaG | ecosystem: Host-associated > Plants > Roots > Rhizosphere > Soil | place...
CGCGGCGCGCACGCGGCCGGCGCGGCCCTCGTACATCTGCACGCCCGCGATCCGGTCAACGGCGCGCCCGATCAGCGGCCGGAAGCGTTTGCGCCGTTCCTGCGCCGCATCAAGCAGGCGAGCGGCGTCGTGATCAACATCACCACCGGCGGCGCGCCGACGATGAGCGTCGAGGAACGGCTGAAGCCCTGCGCGCACTTCAAGCCCGAGGTCGCATCGCTCAACATGGGATCGATGAACTTCGGCTTGTTCCCGATGCTGGCACGCTTCCACGATTTCAAGTTCGATTGGGAGCGGCCCTATCTCGAAGGATCCGACGAGCGCATCTTCAAGAACACGTTCGCCGACATCGCCAATATCCTGAGGACCTGCGAGGCCAACCAGACGCGATTCGAGATCGAGTGCTACGACATCGGCCACCTCTACACGCTGCGCCACTTTGCCGATCGCGGCCTTGTCAGGCCGCCGTTCTTCATCCAGTCGGTGTTCGGCATCCTCGGCGGCATCGGTCCGCATCCCGAGGACGTCGCGCACATGAAGCGCACCGCCGACCGGCTGTTCGGCGACCAGTATCACTGGAGCGTGCTCGGCGCCGGCCGCAACCAGCTACCGATTGCGACTCAGTCGGTCGCGCTAGGAGGCAATGTCCGCGTGGGGCTGGAAGATTCGCTGTGGATCGGACGTGGCCGGCTGGCCGAGAGCAACGCTCAGCAGGTGCGTGCCGTGCGCCAAGTCATCGAGGGACTGGGCCTCGAGATCGCCAGCCCTGACGAGGCGCGAGAGATGCTCGAGCTGAAAGGCGCCGACCACGTCAACTTTTGACGGCAATGCATGTACGCGACGCGTGCCGTCAGCGCATGACGAAGACGATACCCATCGTCATGGTTAGCGCTTCCAGAAGCGACATCCGCTGCGCGGATCGCGTCGGCCACAATGCCGCCGCTCGGCAGCCATGTGTCTCCGTGTGATCGCCGCTGGCGCGGCTTTTCCTTATCGCTCATAAAAGTCTCCTGTGCTGTGTGCGAGGTGCCTTCCCGCTCTTTCAAACTTGGAGCGGCTGACCCAGCTCATGTTTTGCATCCGTGACGAGCAGCGCCGACCTCGGCCTGCATGGCGGCACCTCGGCGCAGCTGGCCTGCCTCACTCGACACTGCTCTTGGACTTGAAATCCTTATACGCTCGCTTCCAATGCTGTGCGAGCGCTCGCAAATAGCCCTGGCGCGCTCCCACGAGTTGCTTCAGGCTAGCGCCCCCTTAAGTTGTGTCGCTTAGCAAACGAAGGGCCCGGATATCGGAACTCAGCGCCTTCAGGGATTGCCCTGTAATGTTCAAAAAATAGGTGCCAACTCCGACGCGCGGGTCTATTGTTACCACTCCCGCGGGACGCCTTTGCAGGTGCTCGCCGCGTTTTGGTCGACCGGCTAACCCCAATCGTCGTTGGGGGACCATGAAAACCATCTGCTTGCGCGGCGTCTTCTGCGGGCTCCTCCTCATCGCTCCGTCATCAGGCGCGTCGAGTCTGGCGTCGCGTACCTGCAGGCTGATTTGCACCCGACATCCGAGGAGATGAACAGATGAGAAAGACTTTCCAACTGGTGCTGGGAGGGGCAGCCCTCGTCCTGGCAACTCAAAACGCCTTGGCCGCCGACTGGTTCGGGCTGCCACTTCCCACCGGTCTAAGCGATCCCGATCAACCGGTACTGATCATAGGTACCGACTTCGCGCCGCTTCCCGTGGTGTATCCGCCCGGAGTTCAACGTAAGACCGAGCTTCAGGGCGAGAAGATCTTCGAGAGCGTCAAACAGATCACGGGTTTCTCGAAAGCAAGCCGTGCCCGCGGCGAGAAGCTCTGGGGCCGCATCGCCGGGATGCCAGCATTGCTGGAAACGAATGAATGGGTCGCGGCCCAATTTCGCAACGCGGGAATAGCGCAGGTCGGAGTCGAGCAGCACACCGGTTCGCTGACGATACCGACGGGTTGGTCGGTGACAGTGCACGGGCCGGGCCCTGATATCGTGCTGCAGTCCTCGATGCCGATCCGCACCTCGCCTTCCATCTCGGGCACCCTCAACGCTCCACTCGTGTTCGTCGGCGCCGGAAGCTCGGCGGAAATGGCGGGCAAGAGTGTTCAGGGCAAGGTGGCCGTCATTCACAAGAAGCCGAATCCGGGCCTGTTCTTCGCGCGATTCAGTCTGACCGACCTCATTGCTGCCCAACCGGCGGCGATCCTCGTGACGATCGAGTTGCCCGGAAACATGATGTCTCAGGACTCTTGCGCCTCCGGAAACATTCCGTGCTTCTACCTCGGTGGAGCGGACGGGCAGTTTCTTGAAGCGGCACTTGCTGCCGTGGACCGCACGGGAGCGGCACAGTTGACGGCTTCGGTGCAGCTGACGATGACGACCTACCCGAGCGCCGTGGTGTCGAATGCGTATGCGTTCATTCCAGGTATGAACAACCGGAGGGACCGGCGTGGCGAAAACATCATGATCAGCGCGCACGCCGACGCCTGGTTTGACGGCGCTGGCGACAACGCCGATGGGCTCGCGGTCCTCGTGGCACTGGCACGTCACTATTCGCAACCCCAGAATCGGCTGTCTCGCGATCTCGTCCTGGTGGCGACCTCTGGACATCACACGATCGGCGGCGGAGGCGTGTTTCTGACCAAGCATCCGGAGTTCGCTTCGAAGACCGTGTTTCTTCTCAATCTTGAGCACGTCGCACAACTGCTGTCTGCGTCCACCACGGCGTCGTTGCCCGCGAGCGTGGCAGGTTATCGGCCCCTCACGGCAACACCGATCGAGGAAACCAGGGCCGTTGGAATTGTGGGCGCGACGCCGCTGATCACTGCCGCGTTCGGTGAAGCCGCCACGCTTTTCCAGGAAAACGTCCCGATGGGGTTCGACCCCACCGCGCCCGGCGAAATCGGCCAATTCGGCGGACTCGCGGGCGTGCCGAAGGCCCAGATCATCCATGCCGGCCCGTTCTATCACACCAGCGGTGACGTCTATCAGACGATCTCTGTTCCGGGGCTCGAGCGCGCGGCCCACTTTTTTGACTACATCCTCCATCGGATCGACGCGGCCCCGAAAAGCCAACTGATTCCATAGCGCTTGAGGGTGATTCCATCCTGCGGCTGAAGGTGAGCTCGGAGCGTTACGGCGAGAGACGGGTGGGGTCGGAGCGGGCAATCCGCTGCGCAGGCTCATCCGTTATGTGCGGGGCACTCCTGCCCTCCTCGTCAACTAACCACGTCGACGCGCGCTCAACCTCTCTGTCTCGTCGGCGGGCGCAGAGTCTGTCGTTGACTATCTGATCGGACAACGCCTGAAAAGATACGGCCACATGCTCTGGACTCGCGGGGGCGGCAACTCGTTGCTGCAGGTCCGCTGCGTCGCCTCAACGGCCTCGACGTGCGTACCTTCAAACGCTGGTACCTGCCAGGAAAGCAATTCGCGCCGCTTCCAAGGGCTCTCCTGCTGTCATTCGCGTGACACTGACCGATTGCTTGATTACTGCGCTCCGAGTAGCTTGCTTGCCTCTCGTCGTCGTTTTGCCGAGATCCAGATCCCCCTCGCGCCAGAACGCGGCGGAAGAACAGGGCGACGCATAGGGAAAGCTCTCGAACCCTTGAAAAGGTCGAGTTCTACGATGAACTCGGCAGCGTGGAACTGACCACGATGGCTGCGCTGCCGCCCTTGAAGCAAGGAGAGGCACGTGACAGATCAAGGCTCTACCCAAAAGCGCTTGGCGGCCTTGAAGCCGCTGTTGGCGACCTGTGCCGCTGGCGCCCTGCTCAGCGCCTGTGGCGGAGATGACTCGGGCCCTGCGCCCGCCCCCGCACCAGCTCAGGCGGCGGCTCTGACCTGCGACGACTCGATGATCGCCGCGTTCAAGCCGGACGCGAACACCACGATCAATTTGGTGAAGGCCTTCAAGAAAGGAGACTCGTTGGCGCTGTCCGCAACCCCAGCGTCGCCCGCACCTCCCGTCGCCATCAACGACATGTGCTTGGTCAAGATGACCATCGGTCCCGGCAATCCGGGGCCCGCAAGTGCGCCCTCGACCTCATCGGGTATCCACATCGAGATGTGGCTGCCGTCTCCAGCCAACTGGAACAAGCGAATCCACAACATCACCCTGGGCGGCTTCGGCGGCAACGCAGTCATTGGCGACACGACGCGCATCACAAGTGGCACTGCCCCTTTCTTGACGGGCGTGACATGGGGAATCGCCATGAACGAAGGCGCCGTGAGCGCGGTGAACGATGGCGGGCACTCCGACCCAGCTGGCACGGGGTCTTTTGCAATGAATCCGGACGGCACGATCAACAGCGTTCTGTGGACCGACCTGGCGACTCGAGCGACGCACGAGATGACGCTGAAGACCAAGGCGCTTGTCGCTGCCTACTATTTGATGCCGCAGACCTTCGCCTACGTCGACGGCTGCTCGGGCGGCGGCAGGCAGGGCTTCGCGGAAGCGCAATCATTCCCGAACGACTACAACGGCATCCTTGCCGGTGCTCCGTCGATCGCGCAAACCCGTTTCTTCCCGTCGGACCTCTATCCCGGATTCGTGCAGTTCAAGGACCTGGGCAACTACAACGCGTTGAGCGCGGCGCAGCTGGCGCTTGTTTCCGGAGCGGCCGTCAGCGCTTGCGATACGACGCTCACAGGACAACACGACGGCTACATCAATGATCCCGCCACGTGCAACTACGACCCAACGACCGATCCCTCTGTGTTGTGCACGGCCAGTGGCGGCACGAACAGCACTTCGAGCTGCGTCACTCTGGCGCAGGCGCGGACCTTCAACAAGGTCTGGTACGGCCCGACGTCCGATGGATCGGCGCCCTCGCCCGTCGCGGACAACGGCGTCAATGTCGTTCGATCGCCGGCTCAGCTCTGGTGGGGGCAGCCCAGAGGCGGGAAGTTTGCGCCCGTTCTCACCTATGGATTGGGCCATCCGCGCGATCAGATCGCGCTCAACCTGCAGAACTCGATTTACGCCCGTCCGGGGTTCGTGAACGCCACCGGCAACGGGCAAGACGCGTGGATGACGCTCAGCTATGCCGGCTTTGCGGATCAGCTCGCCCGCGGCGCCGCTCTCAACAATGCGTTTGGGAACATCGATACGGAGAATCCAGATCTAGCCAAGTTCGCCGCCGCAGGCGGCAAGATGCTGAGCTACCACGGTCTTGCCGATCCCTTGGTTCCGCAGGCGCTGAGCTCGGAGAACTACTACGAGAAGGTCGCGCAGGTGGCCGGCGGCTACTCGGCCGTGCAGCAGTTCTATCGGCTCTTTCTTGTACCCGGGATGGGCCATTGCGCGGGCGCAAATTCGGAGAATGGTGTCGCGAGTCCACCCGCCAACCCACCGCTATTGCAGGGGACCCAGGCCTACGACGCATTGACGAAATGGGTAGAGACCGGCGCCGCTCCTTCGACCATCACCGTGACGACTGCGGATACGGCGAGAAGTCGACTCTTGTGCCTGTATCCGAAGAAGCTGACTTATGTCAGCGGAGACGTGAACGCCTCGACGAGCTTTACGTGCAAGTAGACTGTGACCCTGTCCCAGTAACCTGAACCGTTCAGTAACAGAGACGACCGGCATGATGAAGGCCTGGTAGGGCCAGGAGCATGTCGTGAGGAAGAGCAAGTTCACCGAGGACCAGATCGCTTTTGCCTTGAAGCAGACGGCCGACGCGGACCGTGCTGCGGGCGTCATCCGGCTTTTAGACGGAGCTAGTTACGAGGCTTCGTTGGCGAATAGCCGCGCCGTGGCTGTCATTCCGAGTGGACTGGCGTGAGATGTAGGCGAGTCGGGCGAGTCGCCCGCGCAGCCGGGTAGTCGTCCTTTTCGCGCAGATTGACACCGAGACCTCACCACAAGGCATGAAATCAATCAGTTGCGTAAAGCGGCTCGAGGCACAGAGCGGTGAATTGCAATGTTCGTCGCGGCACGGCTTTTTGCCCCCAAGCCCACGGGTTTGCACGATAAGTACGATCATCCCAGAGGAGGCGACGGCGCTATGGCTGCGGCCTTTGCCCTGTGACTGCGGCAACCGTTAGTCGCGTACGCGACTGGCCGTTCGGCCTACCTCACCGCGGGCCAAGGGGTACCGGGTTCCTGCACCGGTGCGTGGCGGGCTGGGGCTGGCGGATCTTCCACCGCAGGTGAAGGATCCTCCGGACCTGGCGGAGGAGGTTCCGGCGGCGCCGCGGGCGGAGTTTCTGGGGTCGGGGTGCTGTGCGCAGCTAGCGGCTGAGTCATTTTCGGTATCAGCAGCGCAGGCTGAGCTGCCGATTTTCGCGTGCTTTCAGACCTGATCATTGTGGCGCCCGGAGCAGCCGGTGCCGGTGCGCACCACCCCTCTAGAGTTGTGCTCTTCGGAAGGAGCTATGGGTGGCGCGCTCAAGAAGGGGCATCGGACTACTGTTGAGTTCATTGAACCGTGCTCAGAGATCAACCCTCCTGCCGAGGCAATAGGCCAACGTGGGAACAAAAGGAATGCTATACGTCTAGATTGAACTTCGTGACGTGAGGAAGCTCACAACGATCGACGAGTCCCTCCTTGTAGTGCATCGCACAATCCTTGCCCATGCCAAATGTTGCATCAACCCTGAAAGGTGAAATCTCACGCGTCGCCCGTAAGGAAGTGCGAAGCGAGACCAACGCACTTAAGAAAGCGGTGATTGCCTACCGTCACGAGATAGCCGCACTGAAGCGCCGTACTCAAGCACTGGAGCGGCTTGTTCGCCTGGAATCGAAGACTTCTGCGGGCAAATTTAACAGCTCGGTTCCTGAGCAGGCAGATCAAGAGATGCGCAGGTTTAGCGCCAAGGGTCTGCGCTCGCAACGGAAGCGCCTCGGCCTTTCGGCGGCTGAAGCCGGCCTCCTCCTGGGCGCGACGGCACAGTCCGTCTACAACTGGGAGCAGGGCAAGGCGCGTCCGTCAGCCAAACACATGCCGGCCGTTGTAGCGCTCAGAACACTAGGGAAAAGAGCTGCGGCAGCTGTGATCGCATCCCGAACACAGAACGCCTAACGCTCTACCAATGCCACTGGGGCGATCTGCTTCGCTCGCCAGGTAGTAGCTGAGTAGCTGACGTGGTGGGCTTGGAAACGCGAAGGACGGTGGCTGTTTCCCGGGTTGCTAGGCGTCAAGCTCTGGTCGAGATGTTGGGGTGGGATCTGGTTGTTTGTCGGTCCAACCCTGGCGAGCGTGTATAGAGCATGATTCTCGTGATCGGCCCGTCCGTTCGGTGCGTTGATACGAGCGGAGACGCCGGTACATACCCCAAGATGAGGTGGTGCCGCCTTGAGTGCGAGGCGCGGCGGCTCGGTCGAGGTCGAGCGGGGTGACGCAGGCATGCGCGATGCCACTGCTTCTTCATGGCCCGTCATGTGTCACGACGAGATGCTCTCGAAGAGGCCGTCCGCCTGCGTGACGAAGCCGCGCGGCTCTTCGCGAAATTGGATGGGCTAGTCCAGACTCTCATTGCTGAAGAGGCGGCGGCGCAGCGCCAAGCCCACGTTCCGCTCGAAGTGCTACGCCCAGCCAGTCCGCAGCACAATGGATCGACGGCCGAGCCGCTCGCGCGGCGCCGCTACCCGATCCTTGACAAGCCCGCCGGCAAGCGCCGCTTAACATCCGTCCCACTGACATCCGGAGAGGCCGAGCGATATCCGGGGGCGCACGCGGAGTCGAACACGCGCGAAGAGCGCCCGCTGGCCCCGTACTCGCGCGGGAAGGCGCCGATAAAACCAGGAAATGGGGGTTCCTCCGACGGATAGGCACCTCCGGAGAGCTCAGGCGCACGGGAAAGAAATGCCGAGTTGCCTCCTCCCCCAGACTGGCGGCCGCCTCGCCCTATCCGCAAGGGTTGGCGTTGCGGCGATCGACTTCTAGCGTCTAAGCTATCGACGCTTCTGGCGCTCCCGGAGTGGGAGTCTTCGACCTACAGTTCCAAAAGCGAAAAGGAGGCGTCCATGTTTCGAACCTTGATTTCCACTATGGCCATCGCCCTGCTGGGCGCCTGCGCGACGGGTCAACAGGCCGGCGGCCTGCAGACGACGGAACATTACGTTCCCCTCTTGTCCACGGCACCATCCATGCATGGCCAGCCGGCGAAACTCTATATGCGCGAAGTGGCCCCTGGTGGCGGTGCCTCACTCCCTGTCGTGCTGTTCGTCCATGGTGCCGGGACCCCCGCCGAGGTGTCCTTTGACTCGCGCATGGAGGACTACAGCTGGATGCGTCAGGTCGCACGCGCTGGGTTCGACGTCTTTTCGGTGAGCCTGACCGGCTACGGCCGGTCCACGCGCCCTCCCCAGATGGCCGATCCCTGCAACATCGTGAAAGCGCAGCAAGTGGGGTACGTCCCCGCGCCGTGCGAACCCACATATCGCACTCCCATTGCGACAGCGACCTCGGAATGGAATGAGATCGGCGAGGTGGTCGACTATCTCCGCCGGCTCCGCGGCGTCGAGCGCGTATCGCTTGTGGGCTGGTCTCAGGGTGGACCTCGCATCACCGGCTATGCGGCGCTGCAGCCCCCGAGGGTCGATCGCATCGTCGTCCTCGCGCCGGCCTACTTCCGGGATGGCTTGACAGCTCAGCCAAGTCCACTGCAGGCCATGAATGAGGGCGTGATGTCGGTCCAATCGCGCAAGGATTTCGTTGCCAACTGGGACCGCCAGGTGGGCTGTCCGGGGCAGTACGACGCAGCCGCGGCAACCGCGATCTTCGACGAAATGCTCGAGTCGGATCCCGTCGGCGCCAAGTGGGGCGCCGGCGTCCGCCGCGCGCCGACGGTGCCGATCTGGGGCTTCAACAAGGACACCGTTCCCTTGGTAAAGACGCCGTACCTGATGATCACCGGCGAACACGACAGGCAGATCGCGCCCAAGCTGGTGCGCGAGCTTTACGAAGATCTCGGCAGCCAGAACAAGGTCATGGTCGACTTGGCTTGCTCGTCTCACAACGCGATGTGGGAGAAGAATCGCAAGATGCTGTTCGATGCGACCGTGCAGTGGCTGCGCGAAGGTCGGCTCAACGGGCAAAGCAGCGGCATCGTGCGAATGGGATATTGATGCTGCTCCCGCAGCGCGCCGGGGCGCTCCGGCGCGGCTCCTCTGGTGCTTCGTCATCTTCTCGAGCAGCGGGCGGATCCGCTCGAACACGGCGTCGCCGCCGCCGCACATGATCGTTAGGCACGCCGCTCTGGCGCCGACCTCACCACCCGACGCTGGCGCGTCGATGTAGTCGCCGCCGGCTCCCTTGATCGGCGTTACGGCCCGCTTCGATATCTGTACGCTTCGCCGAGGAGCGCGCCTCACCCACAAATAGATGGACGTCTAGGACCATTCCCGTCCGGGCCTGCTGTTTGGCGGCGCCTTACCCGCGCCCGGCAGATGCCGGATCTCGAGCGTCTTGAGGTCGGCCTCGGCCCCTGGAAACGCCTTCTCCGCGTCGGCGCGGGTCAGCTTGTAGGTCGTCAGTCGCCGCTCGCCGGTGCGCTCATCGACGATCCACCGGTTGAAGAATTCGGTCGAAGTCATGCGGCCGCGGTGCCCGTAATCTTTTCACCATCGGAGGGATGGCCGCCCCGAGCGAGCATAGCTTCAACCAGAGGAGGCGCTCGGAGTCTCGCGGGCCGGTCGAGGAAATGAGTGGCGCCTCACGCAGGCGGCGCAGTGCTAGGCCGGTTGCACGCTGCGCCCACCTGCAATGGAGGAAGAATCTGCTCCTGCGGCGCCTCTCCGGATTCGGAGACCGTTCGCACCGCGCGTGTTCGCTTATCGGCGTGAACTTTGCCGTACAGCTGCGTCGCTGTCTCCCAGTCCATCGCATACGGAGTGCGCCGACGCTGGCCAGTGACGTCGTCGTAAAACCACCAGTGGAACAGTCAAGTTCTGTAGACATCGCGGCATGATGCCCCGTGGCCCAACGGTTATCAAGGGGGACGCCGACGTTTGAGTTCGCGCGGAAGAATGCGCATCGGCCGGCGGATCGAGGCGAGGCGCCCCGCGCGTCAGCCGGTACGTCGTTATTGGGAGTTGGCGGTGCGCTCCTCGACGACCCGCCCTCCCCGCCTCGGCGAGAGATGAACGATTGCGGTCAATGGTTACGAAGCCGGAAGTGACGTTCGCGCGTAGCAGACGTATCGACGCCTCTTACCAAGCGCAAGGCCGACATGCTCGGCGCTTAGGAGGCGCCGGGAAGTTTCGGTGCCGCAAAGCCCCGCGAGATCGTCCAGATCGGCCACGCTGAGCTGGCGCCGTCACTGCTTATGCACAATGCTGGTCAAGCCGCGATTACGAGCTGTTCGTGCAGTGCGCTCCTTCGAGCGCCTGCATTGACCACGTTGCGCGAGGCACCGCTCCGCACGCGGCTATCTATCCCGGACGCCAATGCCCATCACGTACGAATTCGACCGACTCCAAAACATCGCGATCGAGACGTGGAGCGGAGAAGTATCGATCAATCAAGTTAGAGAGTACTGGAGCAGGATCCTTCGTGACGAACTCGTCATGAAAGTTCGAACGACGCTGGTCGACCTCAGGGCTGCAACGATAGGCTTCTCCGACGCGGAGCTTGACCTCGCACTAAACGAAGTCGTGTTGCCGGCGCTCCGGGGCTTGAACTGGACTACCGCAATCGTGGTGGACACTCCAAGGCAACTGCAACTTGGTTCGCGATACCACAGCTACGCAGCTAGATACAGTTCGGACGTTGTCTTTAGCAGCATAGAAGATGCCAAGCAGTGGTTGCTCAAGCAGCACAGGGCATCGGAATTAGGCGAGCTGTAGGCGCGTCTTCGGTGAGCGTCCAGCCATCCCACCTTGTTTGACGGCGACAGCAGCGTGAGGATGGCGTCCATCAATGGATTGATGGACAGCTATGTACTCCAGATCTGCTTCTCGGCGCCGTCGCGGCGCAGAGTTCAAGGCGAAGGTTCTGGCCGCCTGCGATGAGCCAGGCGCGTCAATCTCTGGGGTCGCGCTTGCGCATGGTCTGAACGCCAATCTCGTGCGCCAGTGGCGCGCCGGGCGCGGAACCAAGCTCGCCGGCAGGCAATCCGGGTCACCGGCGCCGAGCAAGGCTACGGAGCCAGCACCGATGATCGGCGCCCATCCTGAGTTCGTCGCGATCGAGATGTCCGCACCTGCCAAGGCCGTGACCAGCGTTGCGGCTGATCGGGCCGACGCGCGGGCGAGCGCCGATCCGTTCATCCTCGTCGATTTGCGCCGCGGTCCACTGCACTTGAGCGTACGCCGGCCGACAGCTGCTGGCGAGGAATGTGCGGCTTGGTTGCGCGAGCTGACCTCGAGCGCGCTGAAGTGATCCGCATCGATCGGCTCTGGCTGTGCACCGCACCGATGGACATGCGCGCTGGCATCGAGCGACTTCTGAGCTGTGTTGTGCAAACCACCGGCGCTGCCCACGCACACCACGGCTACCTCTTCGCCAACGCGCGTGCCACGCGCATCAAGCTGCTGGTGCACGACGGGTTCGGCGTGTGGTGTGCCGCGCGGCGCCTGAACGCCGGTCACTTCGCGTGGCCGCGCGAGGCGACGGCTCAGCCGCTGTCGTTGACCAAGACGCAGTTCGATGCCTTGATCGTCGGCCTGCCTTGGCAGCGCCTGCCCGAGATGAGCGTGATCACGCGGCTGTGAGCATCGGCGGATGCGCGCGACACGCGACTGCGCGTTGACAGGAGTTCTTCCAGTGGCGTGAGGCCGTGCGTCCTGGCAAGATGCGACGCATGCTCAGCATGCGCGATCTCAAGGCTCAGGACCTGCAGGGTCTGTCGCCCGAGGCCGTCACGGCGCTGGCCGCGCAAATGCTCGAGCGCATCGAGCAGCAGGCACGAGAGCTCGAGGTCAAGCAAAAGCTGATCGAGCGCAAGGACCGCGACATCGCCTGGCGCGACGCGAAGCTCGAGAAGGTCACCTTCGAGCTGGCGCCTGAAGCGCTGGAAGTACGGTGCCAAGAGCGAGGCGATGGATGCCGAGCAGCGCCAGATGTTCCAGGACACGCTCCTGGAGGACGAGGCCGACCTCGAGGCGCAACTCGCCGTGCTGCAAGCCGCCCTGGCCAAGACGCCGGCAGCGCCGAAGGCACCGCCCCGGCGCCCGTGCCGCCGGGCACTGCCCGATCACCTGCGCCGCGTCGAGCACCGTCACGAGCCCGAGGACACCCACTGCACGACAGCGGACTGCGGGCAGCCGATGAGCCGCGTCGGCGAGGACATCAGCGAACGGCTTGACATCGTGCCGGCCGAGTTCTTCGTGCACCGCCACATCTACGGCAAGTGGGCGTGCCGCTGCTGCCAACGGCAAGGGATCGAACGCCTCGTGCAGGAGCCTGCTGATCCGCAGAACGCATCGCCGCCCATTGCCTGGCCCATGCCCGACGCAAGTTCGGAACGCGGTCGCGTGCCGGACGGCGGCTCGATCGCTGGCGCGATCGACTACAGCCTGAACAGCTGGACCGCACTGACACGGCACGTCGACGATGGCTCAGTGCCCATCGACACAATAACTTCCAAGCCCTGGGCAATGGGAAGGCGGGCGTGGCTCTTCTGCGGCAGCGAGTTGGCAGGCCAGCGCGCGGCGATCGTCATGAGCCTGGTGCAGTCGGCCAAGCTCAACGGACACGACCCCTGGGCCTACCTGCGCGACGTGCTTGAGCGGCTTCCCAGCCACCCGAACAGCCGCATCGACGAGTTGCTGCCGCATCGCTGGGAGCCGTAAACATCCGAGGGGGCTGCTAGCCTTCGATGATGAGTCCTGCTAAGAAGCCATCGCGCCGCACCGAGCCTCAGCGGATCTACCAGCTGCTCGTCGCACTCGACGAGATACAGCCAACGATCTGGCGGCGCTTGTGGGTTGCAGACACGCTGACCTTGGCCAAGCTAGACCGCGTCATCCAAGCCGCCATGGGTTGGACCAACAGCCACTTGCACGAGTTCAAGATCGCAGGCCGGCGTTACGGCATTCCGGATGACGAGTGGCCTGATGACAATCCCCCGTCAGATGATCGGCGATCGCATATCGGCGCGGTGCTCGACGACAGCGTCAGCGAGTTCACCTACCTGTATGACTTCGGCGACCACTGGCAGCACACCGTCAAGGTCGAGAAGCTCCTTAGACCCAACGAGATCAACACGTCGCCGACGTGTCTGGCCGGACAAAACGCGTGCCCTCCTGAGGATGTTGGCGGGATCGGCGGCTACATGGAATTCCTCGAGGCCATTCGGGATCCGACACATGACGAGCACATCGCCATGTGGCGTTGGAGCGGCGGCCCATTCGATCCCGCCGGCTTCGACCTCAATGCCACCAACGCCGCAATCCGAAAACTGCGCATCTGAGCCTGTCAAGGTGGCTTCGCAGGACGCTCACCGTCTTCGCGTCGGGCGCCTCGTCAACGAGACCGGACGCTGCCGGTGCGGTCATCGGCGCCGTCCGCGCCAGCGGAGGGACGGGCGACGAAGACGAGGAGATCTGCATCGCCGGCGCGAAAGCCGCGGGGCTGGCGTCCGGTTAGGGTTGGGCTAGACCGGAGCCGACCGACTGGCAGATTGCCTGTGCCTGGATCGCGATCGTGCCGCGGCTGCCTTCGCCGAGTGACTAGAGTCAACCAAGGTTCGGCTGGGTAATTTTGAAGCTTTCCAGCTGCTGGATGCGCGCCCACCAGTCCGCAAAGCCGTCCACGTCGAACAGCGCGGGCGCGTCGGGCGTGAGCGAGACATAGAACAGGACGGGTGCCAGGTACAGGTCGGCCAGGCTCAGCTCGCCGGCGATGAAGCGCGAATCGCCCTTCGTCTTCATGGCGAACTCGATCACTCTCCGGCCCGCTTCGAGACCGCCCTGGCGCATCGAATCGTTCTTGCCTCCGACGAAGTCCGGGAACAGGTGATACGCCGCGACGCCGCCCACGAGGGCCCCGTAGCCGTACGAGTCGAGCATGCCGATCACCATGTCCATGCGCGCGCGCTCCTCGGGCGTGCCCGGAACCAGCAACTTGCCAGGCAGCACGTCATTCAGGTACCGCACGATCGCCGACGTCTCCGGGATTCGCATTCCGTTGATGTCGAGCACGGGGACCTTGCCGAAAGGATGGCGAGCCAGATGCTCGGGCTGCTTCGGCTCGCCGGCGAGCACATTCACGGGTACTTGCGTGAAGTCGGTAAACCGCTTCTCCGCAAAGACCATCTTCACGGTCCGAACATAGGTGGATCCGTCGAAGCCGAAGAGCGTGGTGCTAGCCATGGCGTGATTCTCCAGAGGTGAGATCGTGAGTGCGCGGCCGAGACCGTGTGCAGATCACATTGCCGAACTGATGCATTTCTGACGTCGGCAGCCGGTAGTCGGCTGATGCTGCAGGGTTGCTGCCAACCCGCGTAAGTATGGGGCGCATGACGATTCGCCATCGGCGGCCGACAATGCCGCCCGGACGTTCACGGCTCCGGCCGCAGCCGCCGATAGGCAGAGTGAAGCATGTCAGGCAAGTGCTCTGACATGCCGTTGACTACGAAGGTCGCAGGTCGACGTCCTGGTAGCTGGACCAGGGCTACGGGAATGCCCGTGCCAGCCAGGTAGTCCTGCGCAGCTTCAATGAGCCTTGTCTCCAGCTGGTCTTCGCGCGCCTTGCTATTCGTGCTTTCGCCCACGGCGTTGGCCAAGTTGCCTGGAACGCGTAGCAGCGAACATGCCCGGTGGCTGGACAGAACCCCCTCGCTTAGGGCGTGTTAACACTAATTGCCATTGACGTGCAGAGCGAGCGAAACTGCGGGAATGGAGATCACCGCAGAACAGTTCGCTGTCATCGAGGATTGCCTGCCGACTCAGCGAGGCAACGTGAGCATGA
>Ga0105248_10004859_pt1 | contig 14883 bp, 14 predicted proteins | sample KBSS34metaG_FD_81524 | JGI IMG/M metagenome (GOLD analysis project Ga0105248, IMG submission 81524) | Switchgrass rhizosphere microbial communities from Kellogg Biological Station, Michigan, USA - KBS S3-4 metaG | ecosystem: Host-associated > Plants > Roots > Rhizosphere > Soil | place...
CAGGGGATCCGAACGATGCGGCGAGCTTCGCGTGTGCGGTATCGCCGGTTCCACAGAGGAACATGCTTTTCATGTGCCAGTTGCAAGCTCTTGCAACCTATTGAACCCTGCAGGAGTCAGCAGCTACGGAATTCACTACATTACCCGATCTTGGCTGTAGACGATATGGAACCAACCCATTGAATACATGACGGCTTATGGATTTTCGATACTTGTGGGTTCCGATGCCTTGGGCGCAGGGGTCGGGCGTTCAAATCGCCCCGCCCCGACCAACAGAATCAAGCTGATGTCGGCATTTCCAGGATGACCAAAAATTAGCTGTAGATAGAAAGGTAGCTGTTCCATTCCTCCGAGTTCAACGACATACTCCGATCCGGAACTATGCAGGCTCGATCACCTTGCCCCATCCACGCGGATCAGCCTCAGGCTGCACTAGCATGGCCCACCTTTCTCGCTGCTCAAGAATTGCCTTGCGGACTTCGTCTTTCATTAGAACTCCCGCTTTGCTTATCGGACGGGGCCCAGGAGGATCGGACAGGCTTGGCAGTGCAATTTCGCGCCATTCAGTCTGAAGCCTTTTGGCCTGCGATGAAAAAGTTGGTTGCTGCTGAATGCGCGTAAAAACGCACGGCGTTGTCGAAGAGACGTGCGCCGTTATATCCGCTATTCACAAACGTGCGGGCTCGAACCAGCGAGTCTGATCGCGCCCACGCTTGTCACCTTAGTTCGCCCGCAAAAGGCCGTCCCACTCGTTTCATGATCGAAAGTGAACTGGGGTCAGCCCGTAATAACCGGCGACCTTTTCATGTGGCAGCTTCCCTGAGCTGCCGGCAGTCGTATCCGAGTTCGATTTAATAGCGCAGGCGGGGCCTTGCCCAGACAAATCTTCTGAACAGGAAAATCCGATAGCCGACGCTACACTACGGCCGATCGAAGATCGTAGTCGGGCCACAGTTTTCGAACTCATAGAAATCATCCCTCGCGAGCAACGCTATCATCTATCCCTTCCCCGAACCGTCTCGGCACATCCCCGTTGCAAACGCGAAGACAGGACCTCAAACGTCTACATCCCGAAACCGGCATCATGCGGGGTGTAGCCGGAGCGCGCCGATCCATTGGTCAGAGTCGCCACCATGGTTCGCGTATAGGGCGATTCCTTCTTCAGACGTTGGGCAATCGGATTGAATACCTCGGCGTTCACGGCACCAATCATTATGTCCCCTATCTGAAGCAGTCCCAGGCGGATGTCCACGGGACCAGCCTCCTTGTAGTCGGCCGGAAAACCAGCTCTGCCAGCGTTCGTCCGCTCACGCCCTGGGCAACTGATGATTTTGTACCGCCCGTCGATCCGAACGTTCGGCCCATCCGGTCCATGCCCCGCATCACATGCATCACCTCTTCGCCTAGGAACCGCCCTATGGCCAGGATAATTTGGGCTCTCCCACCAGCGCTTCGTTTTAGGGTCGATAATATTGCGATTGACGTTGATGTAGGAACTCGGCGCGCGCAGATGAATCCATGGTGCTTCAATTGCCGGCGCCTTCATATTCGCGGCTAGTGCTGCAGGCTGTGAGACCGCTATACGTCCACCCAACGGTGTTCCCGATTGCTCATGAGTTCCGCGTCCAGGATTCGCATCTGGCGAAGTCCGTCGGCGAATTGGGGATATTCGGGAGCGGATCCCGGACTTTGGATGGATCCATAGAATCGCCGGAATACCTGCTTGAATGTGTCGTCGTAGCCTTCGCTGTGTCCGCCCGGCAGGTCCGCGAATTCACGCGCGCCTCCGAGCAATAAAGACGGATCCTTGACTGCGATGCCGTTGGGAGTATTGCGATGTCCGATCCACAGTTCATCCGGCCTTTCCTGGTCCCAAGCTACGGACGCCTTGGTTCCATAAATCTCGATGCTGAGTCTGTTCTTACGACCCGCCGACACTTGGCTGGCGGTGTACGCGCCCCGCGCACGCGCGCCCATCCGGAAGACAACCGCGCCGAAATCCTCCGATTCGATCTGAACCTCATCAATGTCGGCGGGCGTAAACGTCTTACCTGCAAACGTTTCAACGGCCTGCTTGGGACGCTTGCGAGTCTTATGGAATATTTGCAGATCCGCGCAAAGACTCGTGATCTGCAAACCGGTCACATGTTCCGCCATGTCGCACCAGTGCGAACCGATATCGGCGAGCGCCCGCGAGGGCCCGGCTTGCTCAGGATCGACGCGCCAGTTCCAGTCTGTCTCGTACAGCAGCCAATCCTGCGAGTAGGTCCCTTGCACCACCAGAATCTCCCCCAGTTCGCCCGCTTCCCGCATGACCCGCATCTGCTGAACTTGCGGATAGTAGCGAAGATTGTGACAGGTGCAGTTCCGCAAACCGCGGTCGGCGGCGAGCGCAGTCAACCGCGCGGCGTCGGCGCTCGAAGTAGCCAGCGGCTTCTCGCACAGAACGTGTTTTCCCGCCAGCAACGCTGCTTCCGCCATCAGCGTGTGCGCCGCGTTCGGAGTGCAGATGTGCACGGCTCGTATCTCAGGGTCGTCAAGTGCAATCTCGAACTGCGAGTGCGACAGCAGGACCGGCTCCACGTTGCCGAGGCGACGCGCGGCTTCGAAATGGACTCGCCCCATGAAGCCCGTTCCGATGATCGCGCTCTTGATCAGACCCACCACGCGGCTCCTGGTTTCTCGCCTGGCACGATTCCGCCAAGAAATCGTGCGGCCCGCTTCAAACCCTCTTCGGCGCTCAGCAGACTGTCCTCATGCTCGATGGACAGGACATAGTCGTAGCTGAACATCCGCAGGGTGGATACGAAGCTCCGCCACCACTGTTCGCCGTGCCCGTAACCACAGGTGCGGAACACCCACGCCCGATTTCGCTCATCAGTATAGGGTTTAGTGTCGAGCACGCCCGTGATGGGCAAATTGCGATCGTACACTTCAGTGTCCTTGGCGTGGACGTGAAAGATCGCATCGCCTAGAATCCGGATCGCTGCTACGGGATCGATCCCCTGCCAGAACATATGGCTCGGGTCGTAGTTACATCCGACCGAAGGTCCAGCCGCGGCCCGAAGTTTCAACATCGTTTCCGGGTTATACACCAGGAAGCCGGGATGCATCTCAATGGCGATCTTCACGCCGTGATCGGCGGCGAAATTCGCGCGTTTGGTCCAATATGGGATGGCGACTTTCTCCCACTGCCACTCCAGCACCTTGAGATACTCCGGCGGCCAGGGACAAGTCACCCAGTTGGGCTGGGCTGATTTGGGTGAATCCCCCGGGCAGCCTGAGAAGTCGACTACCACAGGGACGCCCAACTGTTCGCACAGCAAAATGGTCCTGCGATTGACCTCTTGATCGTGGCGTGCGCGCGCAGAATCGGGATGTAGCGGGTTGCCGTGGCAACTCAATGCGCTGATTAAAAATCCATGGTCGTCGAGTAGCGACCGGAAGTCCCGCAGCGCGGCCTTGCTCTGAAGGAGCGCAGGCGAACAGTGCGCATCACCCGGATAGTTTCCCGTCGCGAGTTCAACGGTACGGATGTCAAGTTGAGCCAGCTTCCGCAGAACGTCGGGAAGAGGCAGCTGGCTCAGCAGGGGAGTAAAGACGCCGATGCGCATGTCAAGAAATCGTAGCGCTTCCGCGTCCGCAAACACAACAGGCGGGCTCCGAACATTCTCATTGGGATACGATAATCTTTACCAATGATCGCAAAGCAGATCGTCTCGGGGGCCTCGATGATTGGAGCCACCCTGCTCACCGCAGCCCTGCTGCTTGCCCAAGCCCCGCAGCCCGATCAGGGAAAAGCCAAGCGCGATCCGAAGCAGAGTCCCGCGTCTCAGCCGAGGCTCAAGACAGCCACGCCGCAAACATACACAGCCGAGCAGATTCGAGCCGGAGAACTCCGGTTCGGGGCACAGTGCGGGTTCTGTCATGGTCGCGACGCGGCCGGAGGCGAGCAGGGGCCGGACCTCACGCGCTCGGAACTGATCGCACAAGATGTACGGGGCGACAAGGTCGGACCATTGGTGCGCGCGGGGCGCGTCGACGCGGGAATGCCCTCGTTCAAGTTGAGCGATTCGGACCTTACCGCGATCGTCGCGTACATCCACCAGCAAATGGACGAAGCCTCGACGCTCGGGGGCGGGCGACGTTCCGTTGAGCCGGAGGATCTGGCAACCGGTAACGCCGCCGATGGCCGTGCGTATTTCGATGGTGCTGGCGGCTGCTCCAGGTGCCATTCCGCAACCGGAGATCTGAAAGGCATCGCGGCCCGCTATCAGGGATTGAATCTGTTCCAGCGCATGCTTTACCCCAGTGGCCGTCCGGCGCCCGCGCCGCCCAAAGCGATCTTCACGCTGGCCTCGGGTCAGACAATTGTCGCCCCCGTGACCGCTGAAGATGAGTTTACGGTCACCGTGATGGATCCGCTCGGTAATCCGCAAACCTACCAAAGAAACGCGGTGAAAGTAAAGATCGAGAATCCGATAGTCGCCCACTTTGAGCAACTCGGCAAGTACACGGACGCCTCGATCCACAACGTCTTGGCCTACCTGGACACGCTGAAGTGAGGAATAGCATGCTAGCGTTCTTGGTCTTCGCAGTTCTGATTAGCGTGGCCGCTGCCCAGAGTGTCGATCCACAACAACTACTGAATCCGCCTGCCGATGCCTGGCTCACCTACCACGGTGAGTACAACGGCCAGCGCCACAGCAAGCTGACCCAGATCACGACCCAGAACGTTGAGACTCTGAACCAGGTCTGGCGCTTTCAGACCAACGGGAACCAGGCGATCAAGGCTTCGCCGATTCTGGTGGACGGTGTCCTGTATCTCACCACGCCAGATAACATCTGGGCCGTGGATGCGCGCACGGGTCAAGAGCGGTGGCACTATCAACATCCGGTCAATGACGCGTTCCACATCGGCCACCGCGGCGCTGCGGTTTACAAGGATACGGTCTATCTCACCACGCCGGACTGCCATCTGGTCGCGCTGATCGCGAAGGACGGCAAGGTGAAATGGGATGTCGTCATCGCCGATTCGGGCAAGGGTTATTGGTCTACCAACGCGCCGCTTGTGGTGAAGAATCATGTTCTGGTCGGTGTCTCGGGGGACTTTGACAATGTACCGGGGCAGCTGAAGTCCATCGATGCCGATACGGGTAAGACGCAGTGGGTCTTCTACAGCACGCCTCCGGCGGGGTCGAAAGAACCGGACAGCGGCGGAGCCACGGGCGGCCAGATGTGGACGACAGGCACCTACGATCCCGCGCTCAACCTGGTCTACGTTGGAACAGGGAATCCCACGCCGGTGCTAAACGGCATTCCACGGCCCGGCGATAATCGCTGGACCTGCAGCATCGTCGCACTGAATCCGGATACCGGAAAACTGGTCTGGGGTTTCCAGGTTTCCCCGCACGACACGCATGATTGGGACGCCAATGAGGTTCCCGTGTTGGCGGACGCCGATTTCGGCGGGCAGCCCCGCAAGCTGGTGATGCAGGCTTCCCGGAATGGCTACTTCTTTGTGCTCGACCGGACGAACGGGAAGAACCTCATAACGGCTCCATTCGCTACAGTCAACTGGGCTAAGGGAATCGATGCGTTGGGTCGCCCCATCCCCGATCCCGCCAAGGAACCGAAGAAGGACGGAGTCCTAGTCGCGCCGAATGAGGCCGGCGCCACGAATTTCCGGCCCCCCAGCTTTGATCCGCAGACCGGCTTCCTGATTGTCAACGCGCAGGACGGCTATGGGATCTACTTCTTCAAGTCTGAACACGGCGGCTACGGTTGGGCTGGGGCCGACTACAACCTTGCGGGGAAAGCATTCCTGCGCGCTATCGACTACCGAACTGGGAAAATCGCCTGGGAACACCCCATTGGCGACGGGGCTGGAACCGCCGGAGTGCTCACTACCGCGTCGGGCCTGACGATCAGCGGCGACAACCGCATCAGCGTGATGGCGCTGCGAACGAGCGATGGTGCCACGCTCTGGCACGAAAACATCGGCCGCGTGCAGAATGCGCCGGTCACGTATCAGCTCGATGGGAAACAGTATCTAATCGTAGGCGGCGGCACCTCGCTCTACGCGTTCGCGCTGCCGTAGGAGAACAGACATGATGATCCGAGCATGTTGGTTGCTGGCGCTTTGCAGCATATCTTCGATATCGTTCGCCGCCGATCCCATCCGAGTGATGCTTCTCGACGGCGAAAGCGCCGGTACCTACCACAAATGGGCGCTCATTTCGCCGCTGCTCAAGAAGCAACTGGAGGAGACGGGTCTCTTCCGGGTAGAAATCGTGACTGCCCCTCCCGCAGGCGGCGACGCCAATTCGTTTCGGCCCGATTTTCGCAAATACGCGGTGATTGTTTGGAACTACGACGCTCCGGATGAGCGCTGGCCCGCCAGCCTAAAGCAATCCTTTGAGCAGTACGTTCGCGACGGTGGAGGTGTTGTCATCGTCCACGCGGCTGACAATGGATTTCCAAACTGGCCCGCGTTTAACGAAATGATCGGAGTGGGAGGCTGGCGCGGCCGGACCGAAAAGGACGGGCCCTACTGGTATTACAAAGATGGCAATCTGATCCCGGATCCTGCTCCGGGAGCGGCCGGCAGCCACGGGCAGCGGACACCTTTCCAGGTCGCAGTTCGCGGAAGCCATCCGATCACTGCGGGTCTGCCCAATCTCTGGATGCACCAGGGCGACGAGTTGTACGCACGGCTGCGCGGCCCGGGGAAGAACGTTACGGTTCTCGCAACAGCGTATTCGGATCCGTCGAATAATGGTTCGGGCAAAGATGAGCCGGTCTTGATGACGGTCGGCTACGGCAAGGGCCGCGTGTTTCATACCACCATGGGGCACGACATCAACGCGCTCAGTTCCGTGGATTTTGTCGTGACGTTCCAGCGGGGCACCGAATGGGCCGCCACCGGAAAAGTCACTCAGAAGGTTCCGCCGAATTTCCCCACCCCGAACTCAGTCAGCTATCGAACGGATTTCGAGGCGATGGATCCGGGATACAAGCGGGGCCTAAATCCTCTGGATGCCGCACCACCGCGTCCTTAAACCAATTCACATCATCGGAAATAGCGGCTTAAGCGCCGGATAAATGGAACGGTAAACCTTGTGGCCGGCCGCATAAATCTTCGCTTCTTCGCAGCGAGGTTCTACGGCGTCCTGATCTCTCACGATCGCACCGCAAGCTTCAGGAACCGAGGAGTATTCGCCAGTAGCGACCATGGCCAGAATCGCGGCGCCCAACGCCGAGCCCTCTTGTGAGGCGAGCGTCGCTACAGGGGTTCCAAAAACGTCGGCCAGAATCTGACGCCAGACCCGGCTACGCGCGCCTCCACCGGATGCCCGAACCGACGCCGCTTTCACCCCCATGGCCGTGAGCAAATCCAAACAATCCTTCTGGCTGTAGGAAACACCTTCGATCAGCGCGCGAATCAGATCCGCGCGGGTGTGCTTAGCTGTCAGCCCTATCCAGCCACCCCGGGCCGCTGCGTCAAGGTGCGGCGTGCGTTCGCCCATGAGATAGGGGATCCAGTAGAGGCCGCGCGCGCCGGGAGGCGATTGGGCCGCTTCCGCCAGTAGCTCGTCGTAGGAAGCACTCGGCGCGAACTGGTTTCGGAACCACTGCAAACTCAAGCCGGCTCCTTGCGTCACGCCCATCACGTGCCACTTGTCCCGAACGGCATGACAGAACGTGTGCACACGCCCTTGCGGATCGTACGCCACATCTTCCAAGTGCGCGAAGACGACGCCGGAGGTTCCCAAGGTGCAAGACACTATGCCCGGCTTCACGATTCCGTTTCCCACTGCGCCCGAAGCCTGATCTCCCCCACCGCCGGCCACCGGAGTTCGAGCAGTCAGGCCGGTCGACTCGGCTGCCTGGACGGAGATCGTTCCGGTGGCATCGCTGGACTCGTACGCTTTGGGAAGAATCGAACGATCCAACCCGAGTCCATCCATCGCCTCGAACGACCACCGGCGACGCACGACATCAAACAGAGCGGTTCCGGACGCGTCGGAAACGTCGGTGGCGAGTTCGCCGGTAAGGCGAAATCGAACGTAGTCCTTGGGCAGCAGCAAATGACGCACACGCGCGAACTGTTGCGGCTCGTGATCGCGGACCCAAAGCAGCTTCGGCAGGGTGAATCCGGTCAGCACCGGGTTGGCCGTCAACTCGACCACTTTGGCGGCGCCGAGCTTCTGATTGATCCAGTCAACCTGCGGCTGACTGCGCTGATCACACCAGATGAGCGAGGGGCGGATTACCTGGTGGTCACGATCCAGAATCACCAGGCCGTGCATCTGGCCGGACACGCCGACACCTCGGATCTGCTTCCCGCTGATCCCGGCGGCGGCGAGGGATCCCCGGATCGCAGCAAACGCGGCATCCGCCCAGTCGCCGGGATCCTGCTCGGCCCACAGGGGCTGCTGCATCGTCATGTCCTGATGAGAAACAGAAACGGCGGCGGCCTCTTTGCCACTCGAATCGAGAAGTAGGGCGCGCGAACCGCCGGTTCCGATATCGACACCCAGCCAATAGTTGTTCCTCATGTATTCATGTGCGCGGCGACCATGGTACAACGATAACTTACATGAATCCGCTTCCGGTTGATCAGCAACAATCTCTCGTTTCTCGTTTGATGCAGGCCTGCGGCGGCGCTTACAGCCCTGAAGTCCGGCGAAAATATTTCATCTCGGGCCCGCAATGGGCCGCTGCGTATAATGGCAGCGCCCTCTTTCATGCGCCCACCCGGCCCACGATCGGATTCGAGGAAGTGATCCGGAAATACGGCGAGATCGGCATCCAGCATTGGTGCACACACGATACCGATGTAATTCCCACGAGTGCGTTGGGCCGTCCGCAACAGGGCGAGATCCTCGGGCGCATCAAGGCGGCTCTGGACAAGTACGGCGTCCGCTGTTCGATGGTGACTGCCGAAACCTTCTACGACGCCGTGTGGGCGGCAGGACCAGCAGCCGAATCGCCTACCGTTCGCGAATACGCCAAGTTTCGGGTCCGGAATAACGTCGAGATCGGTCATGAGTTGGGCGCAAACTTTGCGGTGTATTGGCCCGGCTCGCTCGGCTACTATGTTCAAGGCGCGGTGGAGGAAACCAGCACTCTGGGCTGGTACGCCGAAGCTTTGAACGCCGCCTGTGACCATGACATCGAAGTCGCGCGACAGAAGAGCCGCCCAACGTTGAAGCACTGCCTGGAAGCCAAACCATTCGAGCCCCAGGCTGAGATCCTGCTGCCCACCAGCGACGCCATGCTCGCGTTCATCTCGTCCGGGCTTCTCACACATCCGGAGATGGTGGGCTTAAATCCCGAGTATCTGCACGAACTCATGTGGGGCGCTGCGCCCCGGGCCGTGCTGGCGCGGGCGTTGCTGGCAGGCAAGCTTTTCCACTTCGACATCAATGACGGCTACCGCCTGAAACACGATGTCGATATCGGCGTCGGCCTGGTGAACCCACTGGACTGGCTGAACGTCCTGATCCTGCTTCGGAGCCACAACTATACGGGCCCGTTCAACCTCGATTACAAGCCCCCGCGAACCACCAGCCAGTTCGGAGTGTTCGAGGTCAGCTTCCCGTCGGCCATAGATCGCTTTATCACATTGTGGGAAATGGCGGGCGAGGCCATCGCGGACCCGATCATTCGGGAGGCCACCGATGCGCTTAAGGCGGGAGCCGCATACTCGGGAGAGCCACGGGACGCGGAGGCCATCACGGCCGCCCATCGCGAGCTTCTCACGCTGCACGAGGTGATCGCCCACCGCTTGGTACAAATCCTCTTAGGCGCACATCGAGGCCGGATGTTCGCAACGTGAAATGAACCCACGAACGCCCTCCGCATCCAGTAAAAACATTGAATCCTTCAGGTAGATAAGAGGATGCGTCAATGCGACTTGACGTTCGCGTACGGAAACAGATGGTTTTCGGACAGAAGGCGGTTGGTGCGTGACAAGGTTGTTTTCCAACCTTAATCGGCTTAGGCTCTCGGAGGGTTTTCCGCACAGACAACGATGGCTGGGGTGCGTAGCGTTTGCAGTTCGCCCTCAAGTATCCATTCCTCCCCCTCGACGTTGAATCCCTGTGCCCACGCCATCAGCGTCGGCGTGAGTTGACTCTCAGCCGGAGAGGGAGGCTCGGCCTCCTTGTGGTGGTCCGAATGCACCTGCCAGGTGTCGAATCGCCAGCCGCGGCTCCAATGTCAGTCCTGCCATTCGCCACCCAGCGTATTTGGGATAGACTACTTGCCGAAGCTGGTCAAAGCACGCCGGGACCATTCTCTTGACGGCTTAATGAATTCCCAACGTGCGGCCGCGATCTGGTTGTCCAATCCCTCGTCGCTTGAGGCTAGGAACGCGCCTGTCGTTAAGCGGCGTGGTGGAATGCCTTGGGATTTGGCTGGAATCGTTCCTCGAATGGCACGCCTCATTTTGCAGCGCTAGCTACTCCTGGAGGGGTCAAGAATGACACCAACGGCAGTAGATAGACTCTCATTCATGATATCGCCCTGCTTACCTCGCTGCGCTGTAGGTTTCCTGCCGGTTTTCGCGGAGAGACACGTACTGGGCTGGGTGAATCGACCGGTCCTCTCCGCACGGGGTAGCGGGTCTATTTGAAATCAGCCTTCCCAGAACTCACCTGCCTGTAGAAGTAGCTTCCGGATGCGCCGTGCCGCGAGAAGGGGAGGAACCTCGCGTCTGGAGAAGGCGCAAGGCAAGTGCTCCCAACCAATCGCGGCGCTGGGCGTCGCGCATGAACATCCACTCCAGCAGGCGCACGGAAGCGGGAGTTTCCCAGGTCGAATCACGCTCTCGTTGGCGCTGGATTATTCCCGTCAGGGTTTCTCGCGGGCGCTCCCGAAAAGCATCGAGCATCGCTGTCTGGTGAACGCAAGAGATGGTACAGAAGGGGGCACATTCTTTTCGGACAGCGGATTCCCGTACGATATCCTCGCGCCGGTAATGCTCCAGCGGGATGGCGGGACGTCCCCGCTGCTGAGAACAGTAATGAACCAAGCCGTCTTCGCAGATGTAAAGAAACCGGCCGCCGGCTCTGCAGTGCCAATCGTTGGGCAAACCCTGGAGAAGGTTCCGTTGAAACACGTCCAGATGGGCGAACGTGAAAAGCCCACCTCCTAAGCGATTGATTCGGTCATAGACACCGCGCTGCTCGGAATTGAGCGGCTGTAACTGGCCCTTTTCATCATGCAGGACTCCCACAGTACTGGTGAATCCAAGACCACGCGCTCGCCCGGTTATTTCGAAAGCATCCTCAGGGCGTTGAATGTCGCTGCCGAGTACGGAGTTGATAGTGACGTCGAACTCCGCATACTCAGCGAGCCATTGAAGCTTGCGATCGAGCACCTGCAGGCTCTTCTTCGAGACTTTATCAGGTCTGACATTGTCGATGCTGATCTGAAGGTAGTCAAGCCCGGCACGATTTAAGGCGCGGATGCGATCCGGCGTGAGGAAATAGCCATTTGTTATCAAGGTGCAGATCGCATGGCGTGACCTTACACGACGAATAAGGATGTCGAGATCGGGGTGCAGTGTAGGCTCACCACCGCTGAAGGTAATGATGCTCGTGCCGAGATCGCCAAGCCAATCGATCCGCTGCAGCATCACTGAAACGGGTACGGGCTGCGATGTCTTGTCAAACTCGTTGCAGTATGTGCATGAAAGATTGCACCGCCGGATTGGTACCACCTGAGCCAGAATGGGATGGTCAGTTGACGCCATTGCGCTTGCAAACATGCGTGCTTCGCGCCAGCGACGATTGAACCTGCGGAGTGTCCGCACGCCCTCATTGTATTGCGAGGAGCGGACGACAGGGCTCCGCTGTTCCTAAGCGGTGTCCCAATAACTGCAGGTGCGAATACCGCAGAATAAAGTGGTGCCGCGATTGCGCTCCTCCGAGTGGCTTCTGCTCGCCTATTTTGTGTACGTCGCGCTCATCTCGCCTTTCTTCATCGTTCCTTGGAAGCCTTGGATTCTGGCGGCAATCGTAGCCCTATTTCTCTTTAGGCTTGCCCGCAAAGAATCCTGGTTCCGCGATCTTGCCCCGCTTCTGTTCGTGCTCGCCGCGTTCCGGGAAATGAACTGGTTCACGCCGCCGGTGCACAATCATCACCTGGAGCAAACCTGGATCGTCTGGGATCGCTGGCTGCTCAATGATTTCGCCATGCGGGCGGCCATCGAAAGCACAGGATGGCTCCTGCCGGTTTTCCTCGAGCTGTCTTACGCCCTGGTGTATGCTATTGCGCCGGTAGCGCTGTGGGCGCTGTTTGCGAACGGCCGCCGAGACCGTGTCAATCTTTTCTGGCTGGCCTATCTGGCGGGTACGCTGGGTGCATACGCGCTATTTCCATACTTCCCTTCCGAACCACCCCGCACGGCCTTTGTTGGCCAGGATGGACCGAATATCATCACCTATTTGGAACGATTCAACCTGTGGATCGTCGGCCATTTCGGCATCCATTCGAGCGTCTTCCCGAGCGCGCACGTGTCCTCTGCGATTTCGGCTGGGTGGGGGTTGCTGGCCACGCTACCGGTAGCCCGGCGCTGGATTGGATGGGGGATGGTGGTATATGGGCTGTGCGTCGGCTTGGCGGCAGTCTACGGCCGCTACCACTATGCCGTGGACGCAGCGGCTGGAATGGCGGCCAGTTTTCTCGGGCTGGCGGCCGTGCGGATTGCCATCTACCGGAACGGAATTGCGCCCAACAAATGAGGAAGCTCGCCAGGCCGGAGCGAGGACGTGCGGAATTTTGTGGCGCGAGTCAGAAACAAGGGATCGAGCCGATTCGTCAAACAATCGCCATGACGCCGAGGACAAACATTGCTGTTCCCGCGACGCGTGCGACGATGGTGCCTGCCGGTCCGAGCTTCTCGATCAAAACGAAACCGGTCAGCGCTGCGACCCAGATGAGGTTCATGATTCCCACCACAAAGAGCACGCACATCAACGCCCAGCAACAACCGAGGCAGTAGGCGCCGTGCCGGAAGCCCATCAGGAAGGCCCCGTCTGATCCATCGCGCCAGTTCGTCATTAGGAATCCGAGCGGACTCCGGCAGTGAGTCAGGCATTTGCTTTTCCAAGGCGTCAGTTGATAGGCGCCGGCGGCCATCAGGATCGCGCCGGACAGCCGGCCGCTCGAGGACGCCATCACTGCCGACAACATCGCCGCTTGGTGCAATCCCCACTGAGCCACGGTGGCGCCCGCACTGAAGCTGGCCCATACCGAAATGTATCCGAGCGCGAATGCCAGCGTGGTCAGCGGCAAACTCCGCTTGCCGCGTCCCGCCCGCGTGGCCGCAAACAGCAGTAGCATGGGCGCCGCGGATGGGGCCATCATGCCGACCATCATCACCGCCCACATTGCGAAGGTGACGAAGAAGTCCGCCGGCGCCCACGGCATATTCGTGCGCATACCCATCGCCGCCATCATTTTGTCGTACTCCATATCAGCCGACATCTGGCGATCGAGATGAAACAGATATGCCCAGGCTAGTAACGTGCTGAGAACGATGCACCCCAGGATGAGGAATCGGTCGCGACGGGAAAGAACCACGGCCGGCGATGATGGACTAAGCACCCTGCCAGGAAAACGGCGCGTACTGTCCGTTGTTCTTTCCGGTGACATCGTCCCATGCGAGGCCCAGCGCATGCACGTGACTCCTGGAGGCATGCGCGAGCGCGAAGCGATCCGAGGCCGGATGACCCGTGTTCTCGAGGTGTAATGGCTCGGTGGCCGCAGGATTGATGCCCATGGCGCCTTCGGCGGCCATATCTACCAGCTTGGATGCCTGGACTGACCACTTGGCCCCGTCGCGATCGAAGCGAATCGGCGCCAATTCCACACCCAGGAATTTGCCGATGAGGCCCGAGAGAGCGGACATCGGCCCCCCAGCGGCGCCGCTCGCAATGGCTGTAATGGCATCACGCTGCTCGACGCTTGCCCGCTCATCGGCGATCAGACCGACGGACCAGTTTCCCTTCCCCATTGCTTCAGGGGTAAAGCCGAGAACGATGAAACCCAGGCCATCGAGCGAGACGTCACCATAACTCCCGCGATCGACCTGAAATGCCATCGCAAATGTGCATGATCCTTTGCTCGGGCTCACCGCCATTTGCCCGGGTACGCAAGGACACACGAAGTCGCAACTGCAGGTCTCATAGTATTGCCCGCTCACCTTCCATGCCGGCGTTGCCATAGTTACTTCCCTCGCTGCACATTATAGTCTGACGGATTACCCCCGCGTAGCCGCGTAGTGCGCGCAGCCGCCAATATCTGGTTAGGAGCCAAGCGAGCGGGTAGCTTCCGTTATTGCGTGATACCGCTGAGTAGCCTTAAGTGCGAGCTGACAGCCTGCTTCACCGAATCTACAGTCTGACCAGTGAAATCTTCAGAGACACTTTCTTATACAAAGTGATTTGCATCAAGTGGGCTGAGCGGATATACTTGATAGTGCAAAGTACACGTAAATACAAATCTTAGGCGGAGACACAATGAGAATCATCCGAGCGACCCATCTGGGCATGTGCTTCGGAGTGCGCGACGCGATCGCGCTGGCCCTTTCCAGCGCCGAAGCCGGCCCGCTCACTATCCTCGGTGATCTGGTCCACAACCCGACCGTCCTCAGCGCGCTCGCGGCCAGGGGCATTGCCGTTGCCAACGATGTCGCGCACGTCACCACCACCAACCTGATGGTCACCGCGCCCGGTGCGTCGGCGCGGGTCCTCGCCAGCACTCAGGCACTCACGTTGTAGGTCGTGGAGGCGACGTGTCCACCCGTCTGCGTGTCCTCCCGAGCCGTGTCGGCGTTGGTCCGCGATGGGTACCACGTGGTGGGGATCG
>Ga0105248_10004863_pt1 | contig 14873 bp, 16 predicted proteins | sample KBSS34metaG_FD_81524 | JGI IMG/M metagenome (GOLD analysis project Ga0105248, IMG submission 81524) | Switchgrass rhizosphere microbial communities from Kellogg Biological Station, Michigan, USA - KBS S3-4 metaG | ecosystem: Host-associated > Plants > Roots > Rhizosphere > Soil | place...
CCCAAGCCAGCATTGCTGCCGGCATCGGCTCTGGAGCGGGCACGGGTACGGGCCATCGCCCAGATACTGGTCGCTGACGTACAGCCGCTGCAGAACACTTCGGTCACTCGGTACCTGAAGGAAAAACTGGGGCTGGATGAGGCCGCCGTGAAGAGCTGGCTGCATGAGTGGATCGGGCGCGGCCTCAAGGCCGTCGACGAATTGCTGGAGCGCGCCGTGGACCGCGGGCCGTACTGCTTGGGCGTCCAGCCGACGCTCGCCGATGTCTGTCTGGCGGCGCAGTGCGCGGCCGCGCGGCGCTTTGGATTGGATTTGAGCGCCTATCCGCTGGTGGCGCGCGTGGACGGACAGTGCGGCGCACAGCCTGCCTTCCAGCGCGCCGCGCCCACCTCACAACCCGACGCGCCACGTTGAGACCGCCTTTGGCCCAGGAGCGCTCATGAAAAACTATATCCGTTACTCGCGCGTCGAGGGTGTGGCGAGTCGGCAGGCTCATGCCGATCTGCCCGCGGGCAGCTACGAACGCGAGATGAGCAAGGAAGGATTCTTTGGTCCAGCCAGCTTTTTCTATCACCGTCACCCACCGACCGGATGGACCAAGTTCGAAGGCCCGTTGCGCCCCCATGCTTTCGATCTGACCAAGCTCGAGAAAACCACGAGCTCTCCCTGGGACGCGCCAGTGGTGCTTGCCAACGCCCACTGCCAGCTGCGCTACTGGAATTTCTCCGGGTCGATGGATCATCTGGCGCGCAACGCCGACGGGGACCAGTTGCTGTTCGTGCATCGCGGCGAAGGGGACCTGTACTGCGACTTCGGGCACCTCAAATTCACCGCAGGGGACTACCTGCTGTTGCCGCGCGGAACGATGTGGCGTCTGACAGCGGCAGCGGGCGCCGCACTGCTGATGATCGAGGCGATCAACAGCAGCTACATGCTGCCCGAAAAAGGGTTGCTCGGGCCCCACGCGCTCTTCGACCCGGCGATGCTGGACGTGCCGGCGATGGACGCGCCATTCCGGGAGCAGCAGACCGAGCGCGAATGGCAGGTGCGCATCAAGGCGCGCGGCCAGCTGTCGACGGCGACCTTTCCTTTCAACCCACTGGATGCCACCGGCTGGCACGGAGATCTGTGCGCCTGTCGCATCAACGTCAAGGATTTCCGGCCAGTGATGAGCCACCGGTACCACCTTCCACCCTCGGTGCACAGCACCTTCATAGCCAATCGCTTCGTGGTCTGCACGTTCACCCCGCGGCCGTTCGAGACCGATCCGGGCGCCATCAAGGTGCCGTTCTTCCACAACAACGATGATTACGATGAAGTGATCTTCTATCACGCGGGCGAGTTTTTCAGCCGCGACAATATTCACCCGGGCATGGTGACTTACCATCCTTCAGGTTTTACGCACGGCCCGCATCCCAAGGCGCTCAGCCACATGCTCACGCAGTCCAAGCCGGCCACCGACGAGGTGGCGGTGATGATCGATTGCCGCGATCCGTTGGACATCGGCGGCGAGGCTGCGCGAGTCGAGTGGAGCGGCTATGTGGATTCGTGGAAGGGCGGCTAGCTCCACTTGAAACTCGCCAGCCTCAAGCACGGCCGTGATGGGCGGCTGGTGGTGGTTAGCCGCGACCTGACCCGCTGCCAGGCCGTGCCTGAACTGGCCACGACCCTGCAGCACGCGCTCGATCGGTGGGAGGCACTGGCCCCGCCGCTGCGGCAGGTGTACGAGACTCTCAACGCCGGCCGCGAGGGCGAGGCCTTCCCGGTGGGTTCGGGCGGTGTGGCCGCGCCACTGCCGCGCGCCTTCCAATGGGTGGACGGGTCGGCGTACGTCAATCATGTGGAGCTGGTGCGAAAGGCGCGCGGTGCCGAGATGCCACCCTCGTTCTGGACCGACCCGCTCGTCTATCAAGGCGGTTCGGACGATTTCATCGGAGCCACGGATGAGGCTCGCTTTGCCGCGGAGGACTTTGGGATTGACCTTGAGGCAGAGATTGCCGTGATCACGGGCGATGTGCCGATGGGCACCAGCGCGGCGCAGGTGCGCGCACGCCGGGACGTGCGCCTGTTAATGCTGGTAAATGACTGGACGCTGCGCAACCTGACCGCTGCGGAGCTTGCCAAGGGATTTGGTTTTTACCAATCCAAGCCGGCCACCGCCTTCTCACCGGTCGCGGTGACTCCCGATGAGTTGGGTCCCGCCTGGGATGGCGGCAAGGTGCTGCGGCCGCTGGTGAGCCGTGTGAATGGGCACCCGCTCGGCTCCCCGGAGGCCGGCATCGACATGACCTTCGATTTTCCCGCACTGATCGCGCACTGCGCACGCACCCGCAATTTGGGCGCTGGCACGATTGTCGGCTCGGGCACCGTGGCCAATGCCGACCGCAGCCGCGGCTCCTCGTGCCTCGCCGAGACGCGCATGCTGGAGAAGATTGCGCACGGTGAGCCCAAGACGCCGTTCCTCAAGTTTGGAGACCGCGTCCATATCGAGATGTTCGATGCGTCCGGCGCGTCAATATTTGGCGCTATCGACCAACGTGTGGCCCGCGGTTAGCATGCCCGTTCGCCATGGTCATCGATAAACAACTGCTGCTCGATCGGAAACTCTGGGACGCAGTCATGGGGACCGGCGTGCGCATACTCGCCACCATCGTCATCGCGTGGCTCCTGCATCGGTTGATCTTGCATTTCATTCGCGCGTATCGGCGCCGCGCTCCCTCGGACCTGGCGCACACCGAGCAGGCGCGGCGCACCGAAACACTGGCACGGGTGTTCCGAAACCTGTCAACGCTCGGCATCATCATGATTGCCGGGGCGCTGATCCTGAAGGAAGTGGGCATCTCGGCCACACCTATCCTTGGGGCTGCCGGCGTACTCGGCCTGGCGCTCGGATTTGGCGCCCAAAGTCTGATGAAGGACTTCGTGGCCGGCTTCTTTTTGCTGTTGGAGAACCAGGTGGCACGTGGGGATGTGGTCGATATCGGCGGCAAGACCGGCACGGTGGAAGATGTGCGCCTGCGGTTCGTGCAGCTGCGCGACTACGAAGGCAACGTGCACTTCATTCCCAACGGCATAATCACGGTCGTCACCAACATGAGCCGCGGCTTCGCCTACGCGGTAATCGAAGTGGGTGTGGTCCACGGCACCGACATCTCCCAGGTGTACGAGAGCCTGCGCGCCGTGGCCAAGCATATGCAGGCCGATCCTGCCTACCGGGGCAGCATCGAAGATGAGCTGGAGATCACCGGTATCGAGCGCATGGACGGCACGGGAGTGACGGTACGCTCGCGCCTGCGGGTGCGTGCGCTGGAGCAGTGGCGCGTGAGGCGCGAATTCCTGCACCGCCTCAGGCAGGACTTCGATCGGCGCGAGATCATGCTGCTCGCGCCGCCCGTGCTAGCTGCGCGGTAGGTCGAACAGCAGGAGCTCGGCGTTGTCGCCATCCTTGATGGCCACCTGCGATTCATCCTGCAGCATGAGTCCATCACCGGCACCGAGCGCGACTCCATTGACGCTGACCGCTCCGCGTGCCACCTGCAGGTAGCCCAGACGCCCGGCATCCAGAGGCTGCAGGGCCTGTTGCGGCCCACTGAACAAACCCGCGTACAGCTTTGCATCCTGGTGAATGTGCAGTGACCCTGCGGCGCCGTCCGGCGAGGCGATGAGCCGCAGCTGTCCACGCTTCTCGCTGTCGGGAATAGAGCGCTGCTCGTATTCCGGGGCGATCCCGCGCACCGCGGGAATGATCCAGATCTGCAGGAAGTGCACCGGGCGCGTGGGCGAGGGGTTGAATTCGCTGTGCTGCACTCCGCGTCCCGCGCTCATGCGCTGCACGTCGCCTGGACGAATGACCGAGCCGGTGCCCATGGAGTCCTTGTGCTGGAGCTCGCCCTCGAGCACGTAGGAGATGATCTCCATGTCCGCGTGCCCATGGGTCCCAAATCCCTGACCGGCCTGCACCCGGTCCTCGTTGATCACGCGCAGCGGGCCGAAGTGCACGTGCTGCGGGTCGTAGTAGTCCGCAAATGAGAAGCTGTGCCACGAATCCAGCCAGCCGTGCTGCGCATGGCCGCGCTCGCGGGCGTGGCGAACGGTCAGCATGCCTTCAGGCGCCCTGGGCCTTGGATTGCGTTTCCCGCGCCGGCAGCAGGTTTACCGATACGCTGAAGTGCCGGGCCTCGGCGGGCTGCAGGAGACCCACGCCGACCACCTGGCGCGTGAGCTGCTCGCCGCGCTCGTTGGCAATCGACAGCACGACGCAGAACTCGCAGGCCTCATCGGCCTGCTTGTGGCGCACGGTACCTTCGACCTGCAGGGCCGCGTAACCGATTGGAGCGGGCCCGAGGTTCGGGGCGCTGTAGCGCAGGTGATGCTGGCAGGCCGGGCAGATGCTGGCGCTCGCCAGCACCGTGGACTTGCAGTGCGGACAGCTGCGCGTCGCGCCCGGGACGGGGCGAGCGATGTTCATGCGCCCGTGCCGATACCCTTTTGATCGCCCCGGACCGGTGCCACCGAGCCATCCCCCCAGCCAAATTCCACGTGCCCGCGCATGCGCGAGCCTGAGGCTACGGTGATGGTGTCGGCCTTGACATCGCCGACGATCACGCCGGTCGCGGTCACGTCAATGTGCTTGGCGCCGATATTGCCAGTGAGCTCGCCGCTTACCGTCACGGTGCTGGCGCGCACCTCGCCATGGTGCTTCGCGCCCGGCTCGATGCTCAGGTTGCCCTCCACGTGGGCGTCGCCCTTGAACTGCCCCGCGATGCGCACGTGGCCGGTGCCGCTGATCTTGCCCTCTATGGCCAGGCCTGAGGCAATCACCGATTCCTTGGGCTCGGCCCGGTCCTTGAGACGCGCCGGCGCCGGTGCAGGCACGGACGCCAGGGGTTCCGGGGCTGCCCGGGGCGCGGCCTCTGCGGCCGGCTTGGGCATTATGTTAGTGGGCAGTGCCGGTGTGGCGGCAGTGTTGGACGCCGCGTCTCTCCATAGGGCCATGGCTTTACTCCGGGTCGGTGGGTGTGGCTACGTACATTACCCCATTAGCCAGCCCACAGTATCATGTCTTGCCGAGCCGACAGCTACGTAGTCGTTGGCTTACTTGCGGGCACTGAGCCGCATTAACGGTGGACCGTCACGCACATGGCCAAGTCCCGCAATGCAATGCAATCGAGCCCGTCGCTAAGAGGCCGGCGGGCGCGGACCTATCGCGCCAGGGCGCAGCCGGCCGGGCATGCGGTGTTGAGCGGTCCGTGGCGCGAGGCGGCGATCGAGCGGGCCAAGCTCGAATGGGAAAGCACGGCCGATGCGCTGGCCGCCCTGGTGTGCATGCTCAGCGGCGATGGCCGGGTGATTCGCGTCAATCGCGTGATCGAGGACTGGTCCCTGGGCTCGGTCTCCGGGGTGCTGGGGAGCAGTGCTCACTCACTGCTCCATCCGGACTGTCGCGAGGCGCGCTGCGCGCTGGCGTCATTCTTTGCAAGTTCACTGGCCAAAATCCGCCACGGCACCACCCGCCAGTTCGAACAGCGACAGCTGATCGGGCAGCGCTCCCTACAGCTGACTATCCGGCCATTGCGGCGCCGGTCCGGAAGCCGCGCCACGCGCGGAGATCCACGCGCGGTGCTGGTGGTGACCGACCAGAGCGCACTGCGGCGTGCGCAGGAGGCGCTCGAGCGGCTCAATACCAATCTCGAATCGCGCGTGCACGCCCGCACCCAGGCCTTGGCGGATGCCAACCGTGGACTGCGCAGCGAGATCACGCGTCGCGAACAGGCCGAGATCGCGTTGCGCGACTCGCGCAACGAATTGATGGCCCTGTCCGAGCAGCTCATCCGGGCGCAGGAAGGGGAGCGCAAGCGCATCGCGGTAGAGCTGCATGACTCCGTCGGACAGTCGCTGAGCGCGGTCAAGTACACCCTGGAGCGTGGGGTGGAGATGCTGCGCCAGCCGCAGCTGGGCGATCCGGCCGCAGCGCTGCAACTGGCGGTGCAGCGCATTCAGGAGACTGCCGAAAGCATTCGTTCAATTTCCACCCATCTGCGGCCGCGGATCCTCGATGACCTGGGAGCAGCGTCCGCCGCGCACTGGTTCTGCCGCCATTTCGCCGAAACCTATCCCTCCTTGCAGGTCGTCGTGGAAGTCTCCGTAAAAGATGGCCAGGTACCCGACCGGCTTGCCACCGTGGTGTACCGAAGCCTGCAGGAACTGCTCAATAACGTCGCCAAGCATGCCAAGGCGCGGCGCGTGCTGATCAAGCTTACGCGCGCAGCGCGCAATCTCACGTTGCAGGTGCAGGACGATGGCGTGGGACTGGAGGCGGCGAGCGCAGAGTCACGCCGGCGCGGTTCGGGGCTGCGGAATTTGCGTGAGCGCGCGCAGATGACCGGCGGGACCTTCAGCGTCACCGGGGCGCGATCGCGTGGCACGCTAGCCCAGATGAGCTGGTCGCTGGCGGGCGGCGAGCGGCGCTCGGCCGCCCTAAGGGCGCAGGCCCGCCCCAGTAGCCGTCCAAGCCGCGGGAAATAACCCGTCCGGGGACGCCCGCACCCCTCAGGGGCTCAGAAATAACGGGGCGTTAAATCAATAGGTTAATAAAAATATCTCGACTGACGCACACTGGCGTCCCGGGAGGCCGTTTTCGACCGGCTTGACGGCGGGAAATATGGGCTATTTTCGCCTAGACTCATTGCGACCGAATTTGTCGAGCCCCGAATGGAAGTTTCCGCGAGCAATTAGCCGGTCCGTCCATGCACCAAGAATCGCCACCGATCTCAGCTGCCACGATCAGCGTGTTGCTGGTGGATGATCATGCGATCTTGCGCGAGGGCCTGCGCGCGTTGCTGGAACTTGAAGCCGACATTGTCGTGCTTGGCGAAGCTGGCACCTGCGATGAAGCGCTGCAGCTGGCCCGCAAGTTCGCCCCGGATGTGGTACTGACCGACATCGGCCTGCCGGGAAGGTCCGGATTGAGCCTGGTCACCGAACTGCGCAAGCACTGCCCGAAGGCTAGGGTGGTTCTGCTTACCGCTCACGGTTCAGAGGAATACTTGCGCGCCGGACTGGACGTGCAGGCCGACGGCTATGTGCTCAAGGATTCAGGGCGCGAGGAACTGGTGACGGCCATCCGCTCGGTCTTCGGTGGCCAGCAGTTTTACTGCAAGGCCATCGCTGAGGCTTTAGTGGCCACCTTCCGGAGCCGGGACGGACGCGGCACGGCGGCCACTCCGCTGCAGTCACTGACCATGCGCGAACGGCAGGTGCTCACGCACGTGGCCTCGGGGCAGTCGAACAAGGCCGTGGCGCGCGACCTGAGCCTGAGCGTCAAGACCATTGAAAAGCACCGGGCTAACCTGATGCGCAAGCTCGCGCTCCACAATGCCGCGGACATCACCCGCTTCGCCGTGAGCCACCGGCTGGTGACGTCGGGAGGCGGCGAGGCGCTGCCGTTGCGTGATCCTCGCGATCCGCTCGGACCCGTGTGAGCTGAACTCGGCAGTTCGTTCTGTGCGCCGAGCTCCATTAACTTTGCGAATCCTGTGCGTGCTGGTCTTCGGCCTGCGCGCACTGATCCCCGCAGGCTACATGTATGGCACCGCCGAGGGTCACGGCCGAATGGTCATGTGCCCGGCCGGCCTGAACGGCGGCATCCCGATGAACCATCCGGGAATGGCGCACGGCCAGCATGCGCCGGGTGCGGAGCAATGCCCGTTCGCCTCGGCCAGCGCTGCCGGGCTGCTGGCTGCGGAGCACGCGCCAGGCGAGCCGTACGTTCTAATCGTTCATCCCATCGCGGCGCCGCTCGCCGAATCGCTCCCCGCCGCACCACCCTGGCGGTACCACGCACCGCGCGGTCCGCCGTCCCTCGCCTAGAAATTTCCTGATCAGCTCGAAGTCCGCCCGCTCATCCGGCGCGGTCTTTGCTCTTGGATTTCTGGAGGGATTCTTATGGATGTTCGCATTTGGCGTTTCGCGCCGCTGGTTCTGGCGATGCCCGGCGCCGTGCTGGCGTGCGCCTGCGGCTGCGGCGTGTTCGATGTGGGAACGAGTTCCATGTTCGCCAACCACGCCGGCGTCATGGTCTTCGTCGAGTATGACTATCTGGACCAAAGCCACAATCGCAGCGGCACGGAGAGCGCACCGGCGGAAGACAACGAGGATAAGGCCATCCGGTCCAAGTTCATGACCCTGGGCGGTCAGTACCAGATCAACCGCTCCTGGGGGATGAGCTTCGAGCTGCCGTACTGGAACCGGTATCTGCTCAGCGCAGATGAGGACACCGGCGAGCTGGCTGGCTACTCGCACTCGGCGATAGGTGACATTCGCATCAAGGCGAACTACACAGGTTTCTCGGCTGACATGTCCTCGGGACTCACGATGGGCGTCAAGCTGGCCAATGGCGACGATAACTATCCGCATTTCGATGCGGACAACCAGATCGGCAGCGGCAGCACCGACCTGTTGCTCGGCGGTTATCACCTGGGGCGGCTGACCGACGACAATCGCTGGAGTTATTTTCTGCATGCCCAATGGGACCAGCCGGTCGCGCACAAGGCCGACTACCGCCCAGGAGCGGAAGGCAACGGAGTGGTCGGCGTGTACTTCGAGGGCTGGTCGACTCACGCCGCGCTCAAGCTCTCACCAGTTGGGTTGTTACGCGCGGTGTATCGCCGGTCCGATGGCGGCGCGGCGGGTGATCCTGAGAATACCGGCTACACGCGCTTGCTGATTTCGCCCGGCGTCGAGCTGGCAGCCGGCAATGTCAAGCTCTACGCGGACGTGGCGCTGCCGTTGTATACCAACGCGCATGGGAATCAGCTGTTTGCCAATGAAATGTGGAAGGTCCATGCAAGTTACTTTTTCTGACCGGCGGCGGCTCCTGCTAGGGCTGGCCCTGGCACTAAGCTTTCCACTGCTGGCCAGCGCGGCGCCACCCGCGGCTGGTCAACCGGCGCCGGCCCTGACCGCTGTGAGTTTCGCGGGTGCCAACATTGACCTGGCGGCGCTACGCGGCAAGGTGGTGGTCTTGAACTTCTGGGCCAGCTGGTGCGAGCCGTGCCGGCGCGAGATGCCGCTGCTCGATTCTCTGGCTCAGCAATACCACGAACGCGTTGTGGTCTTGGGCTTGAGCGCCGATGACCGCCATGACCGCAAGGACGCGGTGAACATCTCGCACGCCGTGAGTTATCCGACTGGAATGTTGGCGGAGGCGGGCAGCAACGGCTTCGGCATGCCACAGGTCCTGCCATTGACGTACGTGATCGACGCCTCCGGTCGAATCAGCGCGGTGCTGCGCGCCAGCGAGGGCGCGTTGACGGAATCGCAGTTGCGCGCGTCGATCGAAGCCGCCCTGCACGAGGGCGGCTCCAATCCGGTGGCTCCGGTGCGCTAAGGAGCGTTACTTCACCGGCACCATCAAGTGCTGGTAAGGAGTTCCGGCCCACATCACGTAAGGCTTGGAGGTGTCAGGGTCGGCCTGCTTCGGGTAGGCGTCGTAAAAGGCCGCGTCCGCGCCGGCGATCATCAGGTGCGGCCCGGTCTTGATCCAATGGTCCTTGGCGGAGGGTTGTTTCGAATACGGATCAGTGTTGCTTGCATCAGTCCCGCCGGCGAGCATGTACATAAGACCCACCTGGCCTGCGGGTGGTGCGGCATGCGTGAGCAGCGCATGAATAAAGCCCATCGAGGCCTTGTCGAGGCACATCGGATCCGGACCGGGCGTGCTGGGCTCATCCGGCATGCAGGTAAAGCCGTTGTTGCCGTCGCGCAAGGTGCGCATGGTGCCGTCAGCATTCATTGCCACCACCTTCGCGCCCTTGGCAACGCCGGCCGGCGCGGCAGAGAGGGCACTGGTGATCAATTGTGCATCGGTTAACTTCGGCGCATCGGCCGCGCCGCCAGCAATCGATACGCCTAGCAGCATGAAAGTGAGAAACGCAGGGTTTGCAAATCTTGCAGTGTTCATAGCAGATCTCCTGGCTGTTCTTTGTGGAGAGACCCTAGTTCCGTATAGCGCCGTCCACCCCCGTTGGCAATAGGGCGCGGCTTAGCGGCTATACTTCGCAGCCAGTGAGGGGGCTCAAGGCGATGACATGTGCCTGATACTGGTTGCGTGGCGTGTCCATCCGAATTTTCCCTGCGTGGTCGCGGCCAACCGGGACGAATACTTCGGGCGGCCGACCGCGGAGGCTGATTGGTGGGAGGACCCAGCGGACATACTGGCTGGACGCGACCTGCAGGCCGGCGGTACCTGGCTGGGGGTGACGCGGACCGGGCGCTTTGCGGCGCTGACCAACTTTCGTGATCCGGGGGCGATCAGGGCGGATGCTCCCAGCCGGGGCAAGCTGGTCACCGGTTTTCTGGAAGATGAACGCTCCACGGCCGAGGGGCTCAAGCAAATCGCGCAGCGCGGAGCGCAATGCAATCCCTTCAACGTCCTTTGCAGCGACGGGCGCGATCTGGGCGTGTACGAAAGCACCACCGGCCGGGGACAGATCCTGGGCCCGGGGGTGTACGCGCTCTCAAACCACCTGCTCGATACGCCCTGGCCCAAGGTCACCCAGGCCAAGTCGCGACTGGCCGAGGCGCTCAATGACCTGCCGCAGTCCGCGGCGATGCTCGATCTGCTGCGGGATACCGAGCCGGCGGTCGACGAGGACCTGCCCCGCACCGGCGTCAGTCTGGAGCTGGAGCGCATGTTGTCCAGCGCGTTCGTTCGCGGCGACAGTTACGGCACTCGCTGCTCGACGATTGTGACAACCGATGCGAGCGGCGCGACGACCTTCGCCGAGTGGAGCTGGGACCAGTCCGGCGCGCTTGCGGGCATGACGCGCTACCATTTTCAGGTCAGCTAAAGCAGTTGCGGCGGCGCGGCGTTTGAGTAATCTTGCAGCATGAGCCTGATCAAAAGCGGCCTGCTTGCGCTCCTCACGGGCACGCTAGTGGCCTGCACGACGACCGGCGTTGCCACGCGTGCGGCGGTGTCGCAGCAGAACACCGCGGTCGTGCTCGCCTACCTCGATACGGTCTTCAACAAGCACGAAGTGGAGCAGGCCTTTAAGCTCTACGTCGGGCCGCAATACCGCCAGCACAACCCCACGACCGCCGATGGCACCGCGGCGGCCATGCAGGCCCTGACGCACTACACGCGCGAGCTCTACCCGGAAGTGCACCTGGAAGTTAAGCGCACCGTCGCACAGGGCGATCTGGTGTCCGTGCACTCAAGGTATTACCTGCATGGCGCCGATCGCGACACCGGCAAGGGACTGGCCGTGGTGGATATCTACCGGCTTGAACACGGCAAGATCGTCGAGCACTGGGACGTGGTGCAGAACATCCCGGCAACTTCCGCCAACAGCAACACGATGTTCTAGCGCAAATGCCCGCGGGTGGCGGCGCGCACAATTATTCGTCGATAAATATGGTCGCCGGATGCTCCAGCAAATCCCTAAGCGCCTGGATCAGGCCAGCCGCGTCCGCCCCGTCCACGAAGCGGTGATCGAAGGACGAGGACAGATTCATCATCTTGCGGATCTGGATCGTGCCGTTCACGACCATGGGCCGGTCCACGGCCCGGTTGACGCCCACGATAGCCACTTCGGGCATGTTGATAATGGGCGTGCTGGCGATCCCGCCGAGTTTGCCCAGGCTAGTGAGCGTTATGGTCGACCCGCTCAGTTCCTCGCGGCGCGCCGAGCGGTCGCGGGCAGCGCCAGTTACCCGCGTGATTTCAGTGGCCAGCGCGCGCAGCCCGAGCTGATCTGCATTGCGGACCACAGGTACCTTGAGCCCCTCGTTAGTCTGCGTGGCGATGCCCATGTGCACCGCGCGGTGCCGAACCAACGTTTCGCGGGCCGCGTCGAAGTGCGCATTGCACTGCGGATAACGCTTGAGCGCTCGCACCAGCGCGGCGGCGATGAACGGCAGATAGCTCAAAGGCGCCGCGCCTTTGGGAGTCCCGGAGTTCAGGTGCTCGCGCATGGCGTGGAGCGCTGAGATATCCACTTCCTCTACGTAGGAGAAGTGGGGAATGCTGCGCGCCGCTTCGCTCATGCGCTGGGCAATCACGCGGCGGATGCCGATGACCGGAATTTCCTGTACATCCGCAGACGAGCTGGGCGCGGATGCCGCCACCGCGGCGGGTGCTGCCTTTGCGGACGCCTTTACCGGCCCGGCGAGGGCGCGCTCGAGATCACTCGGCACAATCCGACCCCCGGTGCCGGTCCCGGCAAGACTGGCTAAGTTGATGCCCGCCTCCTGGGCGCGCCGACGCGTGGCCGGCGATGCGCGCACCGGTCCCGCAGTGCCGGCACTGGCAGGTGCCGCCGCCGCCGGCGCTGCGGACGTGGCGGCCGCGGGCGCGGCGCGCGCTGCGGGTGCGCTCGGGGCCTTCGCATCGCCTGTCGCAGCGGTATCGAAGGTAGCCAGCTCGGCGCCAACCGCAATCACATCCCCAGGCTTGCCATTGACCGTAAGCACCTGGCCGCTGACCGGCGAGGGAATTTCCACCACCGCCTTGTCGGTGGACATCTCCACCAACGGCTGATCCTCCTTGATCACATCGCCGGGCTTGACGTGCCAAGCGATGATCTCAGCCGAGACTGTGCCTTCGCCTAAGTCCGGAAGCTTGAAGGTATGGCGGCTCATTTGGGTTCCATCGCGGCCTTGAGGGCCAGGGTGACGCGCGCCTGACCGGGGAAATACTCCCACTCGAACGCGTGCGGATAGGGCGTGTCCCAGCCGGCAACGCGCTGGATGGGCGCTTCGAGATTCCAGAAACAATTTTCCATCACGGTCGCGGCCAGTTCAGCGCCGAAGCCTGCAAAGCGAGTCGCCTCGTGGGCGATCACACAGCGGCCGGTCTTGCATACCGAAGTGCACAGCGTGTCCACGTCGAGCGGCACGATGCTGCGCACGTCGATGATCTCCGCATCCACTCCCATCGCCGCGGCGGCCGCGGCGGCCACGTGCACCATGGTGCCGTAGGCGATGATGGTGAGCTGTGAGCCGGCGCGCACGATCTCGGCGCGGCCAAACGGCACCGTGTAGTGGTCGGCTGGCACCTCGCCTTTAGGGTGAGTGTTCCAGCCCACGGCTGGCTTGTTGGGATCGCCGTCGAACGGTCCGTTGTAGAGGCGCTTGGGCTCGAGCAGGATGACAGGATCATCATCCTCGATCGCGCCAATCAAAAGACCCTTGGCATCGTAGGGGTTCGAGGGGATGGCCACCTTGAGGCCACAGACGTGGGCGAACAGGACCTCGGGGCTTTGCGAATGCGTCTGGCCGCCGCGAATGCCGCCACCACAGGGCATGCGCACGGTGACCGGGGCGTGAAACTCGCCGGCACTGCGATAGCGCAGGCGCGCCAGTTCGCTGACGATCTGATCGTAGGCTGGATACACGTAGTCGGCGAACTGCACCTCGGCGACTGGCCGCAGGCCATTCACGCCCATGCCGAGCGCGGCGGCGATGATGCCGCCCTCGGCGATGGGCGTATCGAGCACCCGATGCTCGCCGTACTTGCGCTGCAGTCCGTCGGTGCAACGGAACACGCCGCCGAAAAAGCCCACGTCCTGGCCGAGCACCACGACGTTTGGATCGCGCCCCATGGCCACGTCCATGGCCGAATTGAGCGCCTGAATCATGTTCATCTGCGCCATAGCAAACCCTTAGGTTGATCCTGCCAGTTCGGCACGCAGCAGGTCGCGTTGCCGGCGCAGGTGCTCGGGCAGTTCCTTGAACACGTCTTCGAACATCAAGTCGCGATTGAGTCGCGGCCCGTCGCTCATGGTGCCGAAGGTCAGCGCCTCCTTCCATTCCGCGTTGACCTGCCCGTCGAGCTCCTGATTGAGTTCCTGGTGGCGGGCCTCGGACCATTCACCCAGACCGATGAGGTGCTGCTTGAGCCGTTCAATCGGATCGCCCAGCGGCCAGCTTTCGGCCTCATCGCGGGGCCGGTAGCGGGCCGGATCGTCACTGGTCGAATGAGCCCCGGCGCGGTAGGTGACCAGCTCAATGAGCGTCGCCCCGCCGCCGCTGCGCGCGCGCTCCGCCGCCCAGCGGGTCGCGGCATACACGGCGAGGAAATCGTTGCCATCGACGCGCAGGCCCGGCAGGCCGTAGGCGGGACCGCGGGCGGCGAATGAGGTCTGCTCGCCGCCGGCGGTGCCCTGGAAGGTGGAGATCGCCCATTGGTTGTTGACCACGTTCAGCACCACCGGAGCCCGGTATACCGAGGCGAACAGCAGGGCGTGATGAAAGTCCGCCTCGGCCGAGCTGCCTTCACCCATCCAACTGGCCGCGATGTGCTCCTCGCCCTTGATTGCCGCAGCCATGGCCCAGCCGACCGCCTGCGGAAACTGCGTGGCGAGATTTCCGGAAATTGAAAATAGCCGGGCCGGAGCCGAGTGGTACATGACCGGAAGCTGGCGCCCGCGGCACATGTCGGCCGTGTTGGACAGCAGCTGGCACATGAGATCCACCAGGCGCTGGCCGCGCACGACCTGCAATCCCTGATTGCGATAGGCCGGAAACAGCATGTCCTCCGGCTGCAGCGCCATGCCGGCGGCGACCGACACGGCTTCCTCGCCCGTGGACTTCATATAAAAGGAGAGCTTGCCCTGACGCTGGTAGCGGACCATCCGATCGTCGAACAGCCTGGTCAGCAACATGTGCTTAAGCCCAAGGCACAGGTCATTCGCACCCAGCTTCGGATCCCAGGGACCGACGGCACGATGCGCCTCGTCAAGCACCCGGATCAGGCCGTAGGCCATTGGCCCGGAGTCACGCCAGGACGCATTGGTTGGCGGACGCGGCAGCGCACCGGCGGGCGAGAGCTGGAGGTAGCTGAAGTCCGGGGGTTGCCCCGGGCGCGCGGG
>Ga0105248_10004868_pt1 | contig 14860 bp, 12 predicted proteins | sample KBSS34metaG_FD_81524 | JGI IMG/M metagenome (GOLD analysis project Ga0105248, IMG submission 81524) | Switchgrass rhizosphere microbial communities from Kellogg Biological Station, Michigan, USA - KBS S3-4 metaG | ecosystem: Host-associated > Plants > Roots > Rhizosphere > Soil | place...
CGAAGTACTCGCGAATTTCCTAGAAATTAGTGCCGGGGGCGGGCATCGAACCCACACGCCCCTTGCGGGACCCAGGATTTTAAGTCCTGTGCGTCTGCCAGTTCCGCCACCCCGGCATGTGATTCAGTGCGTGGAACTTGCCGATTCTACCGCCGAGGGCTGATCGTCCGGACTTGAAAGATTCTTGAAAGCGTCGCCAGCACCTGGTCGGATACAGAGCGTTCCTCGATTGGGTCCTTGTCGTGCCGACTCAGTAGATGCTGTCAATCCGATCCTTCAGAACCAACACTACTGCGAGGACCAGCTGTGCCACCAGGCCCGCAATCCATGCACCGAGGCTTTGAGCGAGGAGCTGCGTGGCAAGAGCGGCAACGAACCACACACAGAAGATCACCTCTTGCGTTCCGAACAGTTCGCCCTTCCGCCATAGCTGCACAAGAAACACCAGGGACACGCCGACCATCGACAGAGTGGCCCAACCTTTGAGGCGAAAGAGATATTCCACTGGGTCTGCTGATTCTAGATCTTGGTTTGGCCGTTGCGCTCCGAGTCGCACGCGAGGCCATTTTGCGAAGGCACCGTCTCAGTTTGAAGTTCAGCCGGCGCTCCGCTACCCTCGGATTGCCAGGCTGATGCTCGTTCAAGTGTTGTCGCTGGTCGCCGTGGCGTGCCTCTTCGGCTTGGTCGCCTCAATCGTGGTCTACCGTGCCGGGAGCGTCGCGCCGGTGTGGAGTATGGCCATAGCTGTGCTCGTGCTTGCGGTGCTCACAGCCACTGTCGTGGCAATTCTTTTTTTCGCCAAGAACAGAGCCTAGTTTTCTTGCAGCGCTTGACCCGGCCGCGGCGCTCTCATTCGCGAATCGACGCCGTCAGCCAGAGTCGGGCCGCCGTCTCGTTGTCGAAGAGCTCCACGCGGACGCCGTACGCGCCGCCCGCGGCCTGAAAGAAGTGGATCGCCGCTGGATTCGCGCCCGACGCGAGCACGGCACACCGCGCCCCCATCTTGGGCCCCAAACCCGCCAGCAAATCGGACAGACGACGTTCGCCATCGAGGCCGGTCATGACGGCGGTCAGCCGCCGGGTATCCAGCAGCAGCGGCGCTCCGTCGGGCACGTGCGGATCGGCGCGGAGTTTCTCGAAAGTCGCGCGGCGACCGGCCGAAGACGGCGAACCCACGGCCGTGAGGACCAGGATGCCGTCATCGACGCGATAGACCAGCCGTCCGGCAGGCACGCATCCCCCTATCGCTCCCTCCGGGAGCTGGTTCAGTTTTACTCCATCTCTGGAAGCAACATCCCTTGACGGATGCCATTCGCCAGGAATTTCATCAGGGGAACGCCCACTACTGGGCGTGCTGATCCGCCCAGACGAACGGCGTCTTCTTGTTCCGCTGCAATTGATCGCCTGGCGGAGCGGCTCGCAGATCCTCGAAGCCCCTCAGCGTCTGGTGAATCGCCGGTTCCGCGCCCTGCACGCGGCCGTCGTGATCCAGCTTCAACTCCGCGACCGCGTGCTCGAGCAGATAGAGGTTCCCGTCAGAGTTCATCGTCGCGACGCGGATCCCAAGGAAGGTGCCACCCTGCGAGGCCAGGACGCTGTGCTCCGCATTGTCGGCGTTCAGGATCGTCGACAGCGTGACCACCTCGACGCCGCCCGCTTTGATGACCAGCGGCGTTTTGGGTGAAGTGACCGGAATGTTGGGATGAACCTTGTCGACCAAGGGCGTCCACGCGGGCGGCTTGCGCTCGGCGTTCCAGAGCGCCGCTTCGACGCGCAGCACCGCCGCGTCGCGGTTGCCGCCGTTCGAGAACGCGATGCTCATGTAGAGCTCGCCCTGATTGGTCACGTATGACACTTCGGTGACGGTGATCTCGAGGTCTTGTTTCGTATAGATGTAGCTCCGGTAGAAGCTGAGCCCGGAGATGGCGAGCGCGAGCAGAGCCATGAGGGTCGTCAGATCGAGCTTGGCGCGCAGCGCCCTCGTGGAATCGCTGTCGTTCGGACTCAACGTCTGCCTCGCTTTACGTGCTCATTTCACCGGGGTTGATCGACGAACCGGGACCCGGTCACCATGATGACCCTGTAAGATACTTCGAGCCGGAGCCCCCTCCCGCTGTCGACACCATATGCCAAAACCTCGGGCCGCGCTCGCCATTCTGGCTACCTGCGTGTTCGTCCTGTACGCCGCCAACCTCGGCCGTGCGCCGGTCTATCTTCACGAAGCAGAGGTCCTGTTCGCTCTTCACGCGCAGTCGATCGCCACGACGCTGCACGACACCAACGGCCGGATGCTGCCGCTCTATTTCCAGATGCCGCAGATCGGCGAGAACGTGTGGTTCCATCCGATGATGGTCTACGCGCTGGCGCCCTTTCTCAGGGTTCTGCCCATATCTGAAACCGTCATCCGGCTCCCCTCGGTGCTCGTCGGGCTCACCGATGTGATCCTGATTTATTTCATCGGCGTACGAATCTTTCGTTCGGAGCGATGGGGGCTGCTCGCAGCGGGACTGCTGGCGCTGACGCCGTCACACTTCATCCATAGCCGCGTGGCGATGGATTACCTCCTCCCGGTGCCGTTCGTCCTCGCATGGCTGTTATGCCTGCTGGCGTTTCTGGAACATCGGCGTCCCTGGACGCTGGTTGCCGCTACGAGCTTTCTGGGCCTCGGCGTCTACAGCTACATCGCGTCGACGATCATGATGCCGCTCTACCTCGCCATGACGCTGGCGGTGATCGCAGCCACGGCGAACCCGCCTCGGCGATCGTGGCTGCTGGCCGCGGCCGGATTCGCCTGGCCGCTCTGTCTGCTGGTTTGGTTCGCGTTTCACCCCGACGTGATTGTCCAGACGCTGAGCCGATACGGACTGGACCGCGGCACGGCAGCGCCGTGGCCGAAAGGCGCGCCGTGGCGCGTCGTGCTGGAGACGATGTGGCGGACGGCGCGATTGTCCGACCGGGTCTCGCAGTACTGGTCGTTCTTCGATCCGGCCTACCTGTTTCTGACCGGCGGCTACGCCAACGTGGTCAACTCGACGCGCCACGTCGGCGTATTTCCCATGCCGTTCATCGCGCTCGTCCCGGTCGGCCTGGGCGTCCTCGCGTTCCGGCGACGGCCGATCGTCGACGCGCTGATCCTCGCGGCGTTCGCGTCGGCCCCGCTGGCGGCGTGCCTCGCGGTGCCGGAGCGGTACGCCATCGACCGGGAGCTCGAGCTGTTGCCGTTCGGCGTGCTCATCGCCGTCGCTGGCGCGCGTCAACTCGTGACGGCGCCGCAACGAGTGTGGCGCGCGACCGGCGTGGCCCTGCTCGCGGCCGTCCCCCTGCACTTCGTCTTCTTCAGCGTGGACTACTATCGAGACTATCCGCGAGGCGCGGCCTTCTGGTTCGACTGGAACCGGCGCGGCGCGATCGAAGAGCTGCTCACGCGCGAGCGGCAGCTGCCGTCGCCGGCGATCTATGTGAGCACGCACCATGTCTCATACATCGATGTGTACTGGCGTCTGTATCTCATGAAGTACGACCGCCAGGACCTGCTCGCGCGTACGGTCTATTTCGATGCCGAGCGGGATGACGTGGGGACGATTCCGGCCGGCAGCCTGTTCCTCGCCGGACGAGACGACACGTCCCTCCTGGCACCATCGATCGATGCCGGCCTCCTGCGCAGGATCGCCACCATTCCAGAGCCCGCGGATCCACCGTTCTTCTCGATCCTGGTCAGGACCCCGGCCAGCGCCCGGTTACGTTGACGTGCGCCTGACGTTCTCCGCCCGAGGTCCCTTCGGCCCCTCGCCGACGTCAAACGTGACGCTGTCCCCTTCGCGCAGGTCGGCGATGCCCTCGCCATAGATCGCGCTCTGGTGGAAGAAATAGTCCTGCCCCGCATCGTCCTTGATGAAACCGAAACCCTTGTCGGCCCGTAGCGTCCGAATCTTTCCTGTCATCACACCTCCCTGCCCCCCGGAAACAATGTCGCCAGGTCGCCGGCTCCAGGGCTGCTAAGTATTACACGCGCATCGCCGGCTCCGGACGCCCTGGTCGCGGATCACGGCAGGCCGGGAGATAGACTATAAAGGCGGCGCGAGCGCGCCGACAGGACACAAATGAAGGTATCGCCGGGCATGCGTCTCGGCCGCTACGAGGTCGGCGCCTCGATTGGGGCCGGAGGCATGGGAGAGGTCTTCAATGGCCTCGACACGCTGCTCAACAGGCATGTCGCGATCAAGGTGCTGCCCGAACGCGTCGCCAACGACAGCGACGCCCGGCAGCGCTTCGAGCGCGAAGCGCGCCTGCTGGCCTCCCTGTCGCACCCGAACATTCTCGCGATCCACGATTTCGGCAACGAGCAGGGCGTCGCCTTCGCGGTGATGGAGCTGCTCGAGGGGGAAACGCTGCGGCAACGGCTGCGGCGCGCACTCCCCGCCGAGACCGCCCTCGACTATGCGCTCGGCATTGCGCGCGGGTTGGCGGCGGCCCACGCCAAAGGCGTCATCCATCGCGACCTCAAACCCGACAACATCTTCCTGCCGACCCACGGGTCGGTGAAGATCCTCGATTTCGGGCTGGCACGGCTCGAAGCGCCGATGACGAATGAGGGGGACACTGGACAGGTATTCTCCACGCAACCCGGCCTGATCATCGGCACGGTGGGATACATGTCACCCGAGCAGCTGCTCGGGCTCGACACAGGTGTCTGCGCCGACATCTTCTCCTTCGGCGCCGTGCTGCACGAGATGCTGTCGGGACGGCCGCCATTTGTGGGCTCATCGGTGGAGGTCATGAACGCGGTGCTGAATCTCGATCCGCCACCGCTGCCGCTCGCGATGGACTTCGCCCGCGGCGTCGTGCGCACCTGCCTCGAGAAGAAGCCGGAGCGGCGCTATCAATCAGCGGAAGATCTCGTGACCGCCCTCCAGGCCATCCGTCTCGCGCCTGCTGCGTCGCCGACGGCGCTCACGACCCAGTGGTACACCACGGTTCCTTCGCCTGCGGTCGCCCGTTCGATCGCCGTGCTCCCGTTTGCCGACATGAGCGCCGACAAGGCGCTCGACTATCTGTGCGAAGGAATCGCCGAGGAAATCCTTCTGGCGCTGACGAAGGTCCAGGGGCTCCGCGTGGTCGCGCGCAGTTCGGCATTTCGCTTCAAGGGCGCATCAGAGGACGCACGGACCGTCGGCCGCGCCCTGGGCGTTGACTCGCTGCTGGAGGGCAGTGTCCGCGCCGCCGGCGATCGCCTTCGTGTGATCACACAGCTGATCGATACCGGCGACGGCAGTCAGCTGTGGTCCGAACGCTTCGACCGCCGGCTCGACGACGTGTTCGCCGTGCAGGACGAGATCGCCGCCGCCGTCGCCTCCACTCTGAGCGTCCGATTGCAGGGAACCTCGGGCATCCATCCGGCGCCGGCCAGGCCCCAGGATCCAGAAGCGTATCGCTTGTATCTGAAAGGCCGTCATCACTGGAACAAACGCACGGAAGCGGACCTGCTCCGAAGCGTCGAGTTGTTCCGCGCGTCCCTCGAGAAGGATCCCGGCTTCGCTCATACCTACGAGGGGCTGGCCGAAGCCTACGTGACGCTTGGCATCTACGGCGCGTTGCCGCCAGACGAGGTGATGCCGATGGCCACGGCGGCGGCCGAACGAGCACTCGAGATCGGCCCGCTGGTTCCGGGCGCGCTGGCGACGCTGGGCTGCGTCAACGCACTGTACAAGTGGTCCTGGATCGAGGCCGAAGCGCAGTTCCGCCGCGCCATCGACTCGGTGCCTGGCGCTTCGTCGGCGCACGCGTGGTACGCGATGAATCACCTCGTCCCGCTCGGCCGGTTCGACGAGGCTCGTGACACGCTGGAGCGCGCGCTGGCGGTCGATCCGCTGTCGCTGCCGATCGCCACCGCGCTCGGCGTCCGCGCGTACTATGCGCATCGCTACGACGAAGCGGCGACTGCCCTGTCGAACGCGCTCGAGCTCGACGCGGCGTTTCCGATGGCGCATTACTTCCTCGCGCTGGTCTTCACGGAACTGGGGCGCCACGACGAGGCGCTGGACGAAATCGACAAGGCGATGCGTGGGTCCCACGGCAGCCCGGAAATGACCGCCGCCGCCGGGTATGCGCTGGCGCGGGCCGGCAACATCAAGGGAGCGCGACACCGGATGGACGAACTGCTGGCCCTCGCCAACACCAGGTACGTGTCGCCCGGGCTGATCGCACAGATTCACGCCGGCCTCGCTGAGAAGGACGAAACCCTCGTCTGGCTCGAGCGGGCCGTGGCCGTCAGGGCCGCCGACGTCGCCTGGCTCGGCGTGCGGCCGATCTTCGATGCGCTGCGAAACGATTCCCGCTTCCATGCGCTGCAGACACGCCTTGGCCTCGACCCGCCGCGATGACGAGCCGCGACCCGAACCTCGTCGAGCGTCCGATGACCGATTCGAAAACGCCCGTGCGCGTCGCGGTGGTTGGTGGAGGCTGCGCGGCCTTGACGACGGCATTCGAGCTAACCCGCCCGGAGCACATGGGCCAGTACGAAGTCACCGTCTATCAGATGGGATGGCGGCTTGGCGGGAAGGGCGCGTCCGGTCGCGGCGTCGCCGATCGCATCGAAGAGCATGGGCTCCACCTGTGGATGGGTTTTTACGAGAATGCATTCCGGCTGATGCGCGACTGCTATGCCGAGCGCCACGCGGCCTTTCCGAACTGCCGCTTCGCCGATTGGCAGGATGCGTTCAAGCCCGCGCCTGATGTCGGTGTCGCCGACCGGACAGCAGCAGGATGGGAATTCTGGCTCGCGCACTTTCAGCCTGGTCAAGGACAGCCGGGAGATCCGCCCGACAGGGGCAGCCCCTTTACCGTGCTCGCGTACCTCCGCCAGTCGGTGATGCTGATCGGCGAGTTGCTGCGTTCGGCAAGCGCAGCGAAATCAGGCGATGCCGCATCTGGAACGCAGACCGCGCCCGACGGCGGGTCCACGGCTCCCGGGGCCGAGTCGGTCGCATCGGCGGTCGAGACGCTGCTGCGTTACGGTCAGCTCGCGACGACGGCCGCGATCCTCGAGGCCAGCGACATTCTTCGGCAGGCGATCGACGCGTTCTTTCCAGAGATGTTTCGCGAAAGCGCCGCGGTACCGCTGCGGCTGATTGACGCGTTGGCCTCTGCCGCGCGGCGGCAGCTCGATCAGCAGGTCGCCGGCGACAGCGAACTGCGGCGGGTCTGGCAGGTGATCGACCTGATCCTTGCGATCCTTCGCGGCGCGACGAGAAGCGGCCTGGCGCTCGATCCCCGCGGCTTCGATGCCATCAACGATTACGACTGGCGTGACTGGCTGCGCATGAACGGCGCGTCCGAGCAGTCGCTCGACTCGGGGTTCATGCGGGGCATCTACGATCTCGCCTTCGCATTCGAAGATGGCGACGTGACGCGCCCGCGCCTGGCGGCCGGCGTGGCGCTGCGCGGCGCCATGCGCATGTTCTTCACCTACCGCGGCGCTCTGTTCTGGCGCATGAGCGCCGGCATGGGCGACATCGTCTTTGCGCCGCTGTACCAGGTGCTGAAGCAGCGCGGCGTGCGCTTCGAATTCTTCCATCGTTTGCGCAACGTCAGCCTGGCGGCGCACGAAGAGAACGAGGCATCCTACGTGAACGCCCTGGAGTTCGACGTGCAGGCGCGCGTGAGGGGCGGTGGCGAATATCAGCCGCTCGTCGACGTGCATGGTGTCCCGAGCTGGCCCTCGCAACCCGACTACCGGCAGCTCGTGAACGGCCGCGCGCTGGCGCGCGAGAAGCGCGCGTTCGAAGCGATCTGGGAAGAGCGTCGCGCCGGGACGAAGACGCTGCGGGTGACCGAGGATTTCGATTTCGTCGTGCTTGGCGTGAGTATCGGCGCCCTTCCGGATGTGGCGCGCGAGCTGATCGAGCGCGAACCGCGCTGGCGCGACATGGTGCGCCACGTGAAGACGGTGCCCACGCAGGCGTTCCAGATCTGGATGCGGAAGGACATGGGTGAGCTCGGCTGGCCGCACCCGCCGGCGAACATCTCGGGCTTCGTCGAACCGTTCGACACGTGGGCGGACATGAGCCACATCGTTCCCGAAGAGAGCTGGCAGGAACCGGTCAAGGCCGTTGCCTATTTCTGCAGCGTCCTGCCAGACACCGCCCCAGGCGCCGCCATCACCGAGAGCGTCCACGCCGAACAGCGCGAACAGGTGCGTGCCAGCGCGATCCGTTTCCTCGACCGTGACGTCGGGATCCTGTGGCCGCGCGCGACCGCCAGGGGCGGAGGCTTTCGCTGGGATGTGCTCGCGTCCGAGGGCCGCACTTCCGGCCGGACCGCGAGAGGCGCCGGCAAGCGCCGGTTCGATACTCAGTACTGGACGGCGAACATCAACCCCACGGATCGCTATGTACTGTCGCTGCCGGGCAGCATAAGGTATCGTGTATCGCCTCTGGACATGACCTTCGACAACCTGACGATTGCCGGTGACTGGACCGCCACGGGCCTCGACACCGGCTGCATCGAGTCCGCGGTGATGTCCGGACGATTGGCCGCGCACGCGCTCTCGCGGAAGCCCTCGCTGCGCGACATCGTTGGCTACGACCATCCATAGGCCGCGACCATGAGTCCTCCTGCTTCGCGCCGCAAACGCGTGCCCCCTGAACAGTCGGGTCCGGTTCGCAACCCGGTGGTACGGCCGGCAGACGCCGCGCCGCGCGCGGCGCGCCCGGCGACAACTGCGCCAGGCGCCGCCTTCGGTGCCGTCGTCGACGAGGGCTTGCGAACGGCTGAGCGGCTGGCCGAAATCTCCAGCGCCGCTGTGCGGGGCGCCATGGAGTGCGGGGTCCAGACAGCCTATACGGTGATCGACGAGTACATGGCGCGCGGCCGCGAAGCCGCGAGCCGTTTTCAGAATCGTCCTGATGGGAGAGCGCCAATGAGCGATGACAGACAGAATTTCGGCGGCTGGTCGACAGCGTGGGGACCGATGTCGCCGTTCCTGGTGCCGTGGACGAACGCGATTCGCATGTGGACCGACGCGCTGACCATGTTCGTGCCGGGAGCCGGTGGGCCTCAACAGACGTGGAACCCGGCGGCGGGGGCGTACACCCCGCCTGGCACGGCTGGCGGCGCCACTGCTGTTGCGGGCGCAGCACCGGCGCCCAGAGTATCGGTGAGGGTGTCGTCACAGTCCCCCGCCGAAGTCACGCTGAACGTGGCGCCCAACGCCGACCGGATGAAACTCGTCGCCGGCCCGCTCCAGAAAATCGACGCGCCGTCCGACGCGCTTCCGCTCACAGGCGTGTCCATCACGTGCGAGCCCGGACACGTGCGCGTCAGCGTGACGGTGATCACCGACCAGCCGCCCGGCCGCTACAGCGGCCTGGTCATGAACACGACCGGCAACGAAGTCGTGGGCTCCCTCACCGTGGAGATTGCCGGGCCGTACGCGCCGTCGGCATAGGCGACAACGCATGGGCGCGTCTGCCTCAGGCCTGGTCTCATCGGTACTGCAGGAATACGGTGACGCCACCCGGGCCGTCCTCTTCGATTACCTGCCGGCGAAGGAGCCGCGACGCTACCTGTACGATCTCGCCGCGGAGTATCCGCGGCGCGGCGGCCGCGCCTTCAGGCCCAGCCTCTGCATCGCCACGGCTCGCGCCTTCGGGACGCCAATCGAGGCTGCGCTGCCCACGGCGGTTTCGATCGAGCTGATCCACAATGCGATGCTCATCCACGACGACATCGAGGACGAGAGCGAGCAGAGGCGCGGGAAGCCGACGATGCACAAGGCGGAGGGTGTGCCCATCGCGATCAACGTCGGCGACATGCTGTCCCTGCTGTCGATGCGGCCGCTCCTCGACAATCGCCACAGACTGGGCCCCGACCTGTCGCTCCGGATCCTCGAGGAGACAGAGCGGATGGCGCGGGAGTCCGCCGAGGGACAGGCGCTCGATCTGGGCTGGCGGCGCGACAACGTGACCGACGTCGCCGAGGCAGACTACCTCCTCATGGTCCTCAAGAAGACCTGCTGGCTCGCGACGATTCATCCCAGCCGAATGGGTTCCCTGATCGGGTCGCGAGGAGCGCTCGACCTCGACCGCTGCATTCGCTTCGCCTTCTTTCTCGGCGCCGCGTTCCAGATTCAGGACGATCTGCTCAACCTCGAAGGCGATGCCACCTCCTACGGCAAGGAATTGAGCGGCGATATCCGCGAAGGCAAGCGCACGCTGATGCTCATCCACCTGTTCGCCAACGCCAGCGACGTCGAGCGCGAACGGCTGCGAGCCATCCTGGCGCAACCGCGCGAGGCGCGGACCGACGACGACGTGGCGTGGGTACTCGAGCGGATGGAGGCTCACGGGTGCATCGACTACGCCCGTCAGGTGGCGCACGGTCTCGCGGGTGCGGCGCAGTACGAGTTCACCGGCTTGTACGGACATCTTCCCGACTCGCGAGACAAGCGTTTCATCGAAGCCTTGCCCGCGTGGGTCATCGAGCGCAACTGAGCGAAGGCATTCCCATGACATCCGAAGAGTTCACCAACGGGCTCCCTCTTTTCGCCAACGATCCGTTGCCGATCAAGCCCCCCTTCGCGTTCAAGGGCCTGTCGGCCAGGATCTTCCCGTTACGCGCGAACCTCGACGCGCTGCAGCAGTTGTGCAACGGCTATCTGAACTTCGTGCCGCCCGAAGTCGGCCGCTTCCGCGCGGTCGTGCCCTACGTCTATCTTGCGATGCTCGACTACGGCCAGATCTCGGAGGTGGTGACGGCCCTCGGCTGGTTCGCGCAAGTCGAAGTGTTCTTCTGCGTGCCGATCGAGTGGTACAAAGTCGTGAACGGCAAATGGGTGTTCCATGACTGGGCCGTGATCACGCCGTTCATCTACGTGGACGACGACATCTCGGTGCCGACCGGCCGCGGCGTCTACGGATTCCCCAAAGCGCTGGCGAAGGTCAAGCCGGCCGCGAGCCGGTGGATCACCGATCCCGTCGCCCCGGTCACGCTGGCGCGCGTCGAAACGGCGGTCTTTCCGAAGTTGTATCAAGGCAAACGTCTCAAGTCGAAGGTGTTTCTCGAGGTGTCGCGCGACGCGCCGATGTCGAACTTCCAGGTGCCGCCCGACCTGGGCAGTCCCATCATGCCGTGGGTGGTCGCGTCGAACATTGCGCAGGCGCTCGGCGGGTTTGGCCGCGACGCGATGTGGCTCGCGCAGGCGATGCGGATATTTCCCATCAATCCTGGCGTCGACGCCGCTTTCGTCCCGGAAATGCTGGACCGTCTCGGCCCCGCGATGGCCCCCGGCGGCCCGGGCTTCGTGCTGAATTCTCTCAACCTGAAGCAATTCCGCCGCTCGGATGCGCCGGAGAAAATCTGCTACCAGGGGCTGACCAACGGGCGCATGCAGATGACCGCGTTCAACGGCGGCGGTCTGCTCGGCGAGGAACGCACACTGCTCGGCGACCTGAGCGGCGGCCACACGGTCAGGCTGCACGAGTACTCGTCCCTGCCGATCGTGCGCACGCTCGGTCTCGACGTGCATCGACGGTGGCGCGAGGACGGTATCGACGTCGCCGAGCTGAAGCCGGTGATGCCGTTCTGGATCGACGTCAACGTGCTCTACCACCAGGGGATCAACCTTGCGTGGCGAACACTGGACAGTGTCTGGAAGGACGGCACGGGCGCGCAGATCAATCCGGCGCAAAAGCCGACTCCTGATGCCGACGCGCCGCCGTACAACACCACCGTGGCATCCGTCATCGAAGCGGTCGCGGGTCCGTTTCAGTTTTCCGGCACCACGATCCGCGTGCTGCCGCTGCTGGCGCATCGCGGACGACTGCAGGCGTTTCTCGACACCGACATCAACGACGCGCTCAAGAGCCCGATGCGGCGTGAGGATGGCACGGGCGACGAGCACGTACGGCTGTCGGTCTGGGCGCGGCCGCCAATTCCGGTCAACGACGGGCGGCCGGTCGGGGGGGAATTTGCCTACGTCTACCTGGCCGCGTCGAGCTACGCCGCCGTCACGTCGAAGACGAACAACATCGGTGACTGGGCGAAGTACGAGCTGTCGTTCCTGATCCCGGTGAAGTTTGAGCGCCGGACCGCGGACGGTCAGTGGAAAATGAAAGGCGTCGGACTGGTCCCAGCCTTCAGCTTCATGGACGACAGCATCGGCGCGGTTTCGCGCGTCGAGGTCCTGGGCATTCCGACCATCAGCGCCACCTTCGTCAGGCCGGAGAGCGTCTGGCTGGCCGAAGGAGAGCCGAGCAGCCGCGCGATGCAGACGCTGCTGCGCCTGGATGCCGAAGTGATCCCGGCCCTTGACGTGGGTCAGCCCACGTCGATGCATCCCATACTCGAAATCAGGGGCCACGACGACTGTACCGGTCTGGGTGATGCCGGCTCGCGGACGACGCCCATGGAATGGGCCGAAGCCTTGAGACTGGAGCTCGGGACGAAAAAGGCCGTCAAGGCCACCTTCGGCGACGACTGCAAGGTGGCGCGCGCGCTCGCCCTCGAGCTGCTCGGCAACCGCGTTCCGGTCGCCTTGTACTCGCTGAAGCAGTTCCGCGACGTCTCGGATCCCGAGAAGGCGTGCTATCAATCACTCGTCCGCGTGCCCCGGGTGTTCAAGGAGATCTTCGATCTGAAGGAGATCGAGGAGACGATCGTCGTCCACCTGCACGACTTCCCGACGCTGAAAATCGTGGAGGCGCTGGGCCTCATCGCGACGACGCTGCACAAGACCAGCGCGGGAATCGTCTACGCCGCGCAGGCGGTGCGCCCCTTCTACATCCGCGCGACGGTCGACGAACCGCTCTCGCAGGGGCTCGCGTCGCGCGCGGGGACGCTGACGTGGAGTCTTTCCCGCGATGCGTTCCGGACGATCCTGAGCGGTGAAGCCGGCGCGCCTCCCATCACCGTCGACGTCCGCGCCGAGGAGCTCCAGGATCAGGGCGACCCCTGCCGAATGCCGGCCATCATGTACCAGGCGCACGAGCGGCTCCTGCAGGGTCAATCGAATACGATTACGAAGGACGCCGCGCGAAAGGCGCTGGCGCAGGTCGATCCCCAGATGGTGATTGAGTCGGTGCTCTCGCGCGAGTGGGGCAACACCGACGAGGACGCACGCTGGCGCGAGGGCCGTCGGGAGCTGATCGACGCTTACGAGACGCTGCTCTCGGGCGCGTCGCCCGACCTCGCGGCCGACGCGGAATCGACGATCTACACGCTCGCCAACAACCAGAGGGCCGCCCGCCCCGGCCGCCCCGAGGAACTGAGCGCCATCGTCGATCGGATGATCAAAAGCTTGAAGACCTTCACGACGGCGCGAATCGAGATGGAACGCCATTTCAGCGCGCTGGCGAGCTGGAGCATTCTGCGCCTCCAGCGACGGCAGGACCCGACGCTGGTGTCGGCTCCGCCGCCTAGTGCGGAGGCGCTGTGTAAAGAAGTCATCGCGCTCGTGGCCTCGCTCGAGGTCATCACCGGCCTGAAGGTGGACGGCGAACCGTCGCCAGACAACAATCTGGACACGCAGGTCCTCGCTGACTTCATCCGGCTCAAGGAGCTCGTGAATGGTCCGCTGACCGCGGTCGCCGCCAATGAGCTGTTGTTGTTGTCCTCACAGTCGTGGGACGACCTGCTGGCGATGACCGGGGACCACGTCCAGGAATTCCGCGAGGCGGTCGCCCTGGCCCGCAGGTACTGCAACGTGCAGCGCGAGGCCCTGCTGAACAAGCTGTCGCGGGCGTTCCAGAAGCCCGACTTCTGCATCAGGCGAGACGCACTGGGTCCGGATCGCAACCGCCTGCTGCCGATCACACTGTCGTGGGATGAAGAGTGGTACACCGGCAAGAAAATCGACTCTGTCGAGGTGACGGCGGTATCCGGCGGTACACAGCGGGAGTGACCATGAACCCGTTCGATCCGTTCAATCTGTGGCATCTGAGCGGGATGGGCACGCTCAGGTACGTGACGCTGGCGCTACCAACGGCCACGGTGAGCAACCTGCTTCCAGCCGGACTCGAGTTGGGGCCCCAGCAGATCACACCGAAGGGCACCCATCCCGTGCTCATGGGCTTTCACGAGATGTTCCGGCTGCAGACGTCCCTGCCGTCGCTGCTGCCGAGCATGACCTATCACGAACACAGTGTCGGCGTGCCGTACTGTTACGCCGCCCAGGGGCGGGGGCGCAGCCGCGGCCCGTACTTCTTCATGCCGATCGTCCTGCTGGATCATGTCCTGGCGACGATCGGCGGACTGCTGTTCTGGGGATACGCCAAACGGCTCGCCACCATTCGCAACGCCGACGGACGATACACCGCCACGGCGATGGATGGCGAACCCGCATTGTCGGTGTCGTACGAATATACAGGCGAGGCGAAGCCGATTGCGGAGTATCCCCGGTTCGAGCTTCAGCGGCAGGCGCTGTCGCAAACGATCGTCTCGACGGTCCCGCTCGGCATGGGGCCGTTCTTCGTGCTCGCGGGTTTTCCGAAACGCTGGGAGGTCGCGACGATCAGGCCGCTCCGGGCCGTGACCGAGATTTTCACCGACTACGTCGTCGGCCTCTCGTCGGGCCGATATCCTGCAACCGATCGCTCGGCCGACATCAACGAGTCGGTGATGGGCTCGTACGAGTTGAGCGCGCCCTGGCAGCTGGGCAGTCCTTATCCGCTGTTCGCGGACTCTTAGGCGCGTTTCGGATCGGTGTAGTACGTGGGGTCCGCCTTTTAGGCGGACCTACAACATGCTCTCTAGCAGGGTGCTGAAAAATGGCAGTTGAGCACGGGATTCCTTCGTCGCGAATCGTGGTCCGATCGGCGCGATGAGCGGAGGGCCGGTGTCGTCCGCTGCGTCACGCGCGTTGCGC
>Ga0105248_10004870_pt1 | contig 14858 bp, 9 predicted proteins | sample KBSS34metaG_FD_81524 | JGI IMG/M metagenome (GOLD analysis project Ga0105248, IMG submission 81524) | Switchgrass rhizosphere microbial communities from Kellogg Biological Station, Michigan, USA - KBS S3-4 metaG | ecosystem: Host-associated > Plants > Roots > Rhizosphere > Soil | place...
GAGCCCGTTCGCGTCGTCGCTCACCGACGGCATCGGTGAAACCCCAGACGGTACCCGGCACTGCTTCCGCGACCAGGGCTCGCACATCGTCCGGGCCGATGAGCGCGCCCTCCCCCCGAAAGAGGGCCAGCTTGTCGAGCTCCATCGAGGCGATCCGAGTCTGGTAGCGACGTTCGGCGTCACCTTCCTGGACGAACCCTCCGACTCGCTCCGCCAGCGTCTTCGCCGTCCCGGGCGCAAGTTTGAGGCGGCGTTCGCGTGCCTCGGCCTCGATCCAGCCGGCGAGTGCGCCGGCCCTCGGCGATCTGAATTCGCGGACGCTGCCGCCGGCGGCCGTGATCGCCTCGGCCAGGCGCTTCTGGGCCGGTCCGCGCGCTCCCGAGGGGCTCGCCTCGAGGATGACGAGCGCGTTCCCCGGCGCGACGAGACGGACCGCGTCGAGGAAGGCGTCACGATGCTCCGTCTTGATGGTCAACGCGCCGGCGTTGGTCACGACCGCCACGTAGTTGCCATTCGACAGGAATTGCGCGTGGGGCACGAACGTATGCGGCGACCGGAAGCGCCGCAGCGGCATCGCCGGCGCCGGCGCGACGACGCGCATTTCGTCGAGCGGTCGCGGTTGGATGGTCGGCGTGTGGCGCGGCACGCGCTCCTGCAGCAGCAGCTCGGTGGCCTGCACGCGTGGGTCGGCGTGAAAGCGCTTCACCATCGGGTCCCCGAGCAGCGCGTTGGACAGCGCGATCAGGGTCATGCCGGCGTGATGGGCGAAGTAATTGCGGACGACCGTGCCGGCGGCGGGATTGGCCGGCCCGGTGCCGCCGGTCACGTGGCGGTCCGCCTCGCGCGTGGTGTAGTCGATGGCGTCGAAAAATCCGTAGTCTCCGGCGAGGCCGGCGCTGGTCAGGCGGCGCAGGTTCGCGGCACTCTCCGGCGGGGCGACCATGACGGCGAGCGCCGTCGCGTACGGAGCCACGACCAGCTCGTCGCCGAGACCGCGCTTCAGGCCGAGACCCGGGACGCCGAACGCCGAATATTGATAGGTGTCGTGCCGGTCGACGATGTTATATGCGCATTCCGAGATGCCCCAGGGCACGCCGCGAGAGGCGCCGTATTCGATCTGCCGGCGCACCACCTTCCGGCACGATTCGTCGAGCAGCGTATTGGGATAGCTGCGCATGAGGAGCATCGGCATCAGATACTCGAACATCGTGCCGCTCCACGACAGCAGCACGGGCGCTCCGCGCACGTTGGTCACGGCTCGTCCCAGATGGAACCAGTGGGACTCGGCGACGTCGCCCTTGGCAATCGCCAGGAAGCTCGCCAACCGCGCCTCGGATGCCAACAGATCGTAAAAGGACGGATCGCGCCGGCCGGGGCCCTCGTGGTCCGCGAGACGATAGCCGATCGTGAACAGCTGCCGCTGCGGATCGTAGAGGAACTTGAAGTTCATGCCGTCGAACAAGGCGACGGCACGAGCGGTCAGTTGTTCGAGACGTGCCGCCATGCCGGGCGCCAGCGGACCCGGCTCACGTCGAGCGGACGGTCGCGCGGGTGCGTTCGAGTCCACCGGTCCTTCCGCATCCTCTCGCCCGGCAGGCTCGCGAGCTTCGGCCACACCCGCCAGGGTGCCGCTGGCGCGAGCGCGGTCTTGATTCGCCAGCTCGGACAGTGCGACCGCCAGCGTCAGGAGCGTGCCCGCGAAGTTTCCGCTGTCAACCGTCGAGATATACGAGGGCGCCAGGGGTGCCAGCGTTCGGGTGTCGTACCAGTTCAGCAGATGGCCTTCGAAGTGTTCCAGGCTCTCGACGGTCGTCAGCGTGGCCTCAATCCGCGTGACGAGATTCTCGGTGTCGATGAAACCGAAGTCATGTGCCGCGAGCGTCGCCAGCAGTCCCATCCCGATGTTGGTGGGCGACGTGCGATGCGCGATGGTCAGTTGCGGGACCACCTGGACGTTGTCGGGGGGGAGCCCATGATCCTCGGCTCCGACGAACGTCTCGAAGTACCGCCACGTGGCCAGGGCCACGCCGTGGAGAAACTCGCGGTCCTCTGCGCCGAGCACGGCGCGGCGAATGGGCACGGGACGGCTGAGCGCGTAGGCGATGACCGGCGCCGCGGCCCACAGTGCCAGCACGGGCACCGCCGCGGGCAGTGCGTGCGGTCGGAGCAGGATGACCGCGGCCAGTCCGCCAATGGCGACACTCGGGCTGGCAATCATCTCCTTGGCGAACACGCTCAGGCGCGGTTGACCGCCGCGATGGGCGCTGGCAGCAGCCGTCTCCCACTCGAGCAGACGGTGCTTCGTGATCCCCAGACGGACCAGGGTGATCGTGATCGCGTGCAACATCTCGCAGGCTTGATTGGCGAGAAAGGTCGTCTGCAACCAGACGCGGGCGAGGTCCGTCTGGATATCGCCGACCGCGGTCCGAAGGAATGCCGATGGCGATTCCAGGCGTGACGGTCCACTCAGCAGCTGCAGCAACCGGAGACCCAACGGCAGGACGACCGCAGCCAGCGCGATCGCCGTCCATACCATCGGCGTGCCCGGTAGCACGGTCCAGCCAAACAGGAGCAGCGCGACCGTCGCCGGCGCCATGAGGCTGCGCCGCAGATTGTCGAGGATCTTCCATCGCGATATCAACGGCAGGCGATTGCGTTGCAACCCGTTGCGGGACGGCACGAACGGAAACAGCCACCACAGGATCTGCCAGTCGCCGCGCACCCAGCGGTGCTGGCGTCTCGCATGTGTCAGGACGCTCGACGGATAGTCGTCCACGACCTCGACATCGGCGACCAGGGCCGTGCGCGCATAGAGGCCCTCGAAGAGGTCGTGGGACAGCAGGGCGTTCTCCGGTACGCGATCCTCGAGCGCGGCCACGAACGCGTCGACGTCGTAGAGGCCTTTGCCGGTGAAAATGCCCTCGTTGAAGAGATCCTGGTAGACATCCGATACGGCCGTCGTATACGGGTCCACGCCGGTGTGGCCCGCGTAGGTGCGCGCGAACAGCGATCCCGCCGCGCTCGCCATGGTGACGCTGACGCGCGGCTGGAGAATTCCGTAGCCCTGGACCACGCGGCCGATGTGCGCATCGAAGCGCGGACGGTTCATCGGATGCTCGATGATGCCGACCAGTTCTTTCGCCGCGTCGCGCGGCAGACGGGTATCCGTGTCGAGCGTCAGGCAATAGCGCACCGACGGCAGGATGTCGAGCTCGCCCACCTGCACGCTGAAGCTCGTGTCGGGCGCGCCTCTCAGGAGGCGGTTGAACTCCTCGATCTTGCCGCGTTTGCGCTCCCACCCCATCCAGGCGCGCTCTCGCGCATTCCAGCGCCGGGCGCGATGAAACAGAAAGAAGCGATCGGCGGGTTCGAGGCCGGACCGTCGATTCAGGGTCTCGATACCCGCGCGGGCCGCGGCCAGGATCGGTGCATCGCTGTCGAGATCGGGCGTGTCGGCGTCGGCGAAATCGCTGAGGATCGCAAAATGAATGTGCGGATCGAGGTTCCCGAGTGCCAGCACCTCCATGTGCTCCAGCAACGACGCCACCGATTCGACGCTCGTCAGCAGCGTCGGGACGACCACCATCGTGCGCGCGGCGGCCGGAATCCGATCGGTGAAGTCGAGGCGGGGGAGGCGACGGGGCGGGACCGCCCAGGCAATGATGCGCTGAGCCACGGCGATGGCGACGTCGACGGCCGGAATCAACAGCAGCAGCAGTGTGAGCGCCACCAGCCGCGTGGATCCGCCCTCATGTCGCAGGTAGGTCGCGCACATCGCCAGTAACAGCACCGACATGAGCACGATCGGGACCATGTAGATGAGCGTGGTGTGCGCGAAGACGAGTCGCCGTAACCGTTTCGCGAACGGCGGCCGGTAGGCGAGGTCGGCTTCGAGATCGTGACGCCCGCCGTTGATGAGGTGGTAGCCAACGTGGGCCGCCACGTCGGCCGGCGATCGATTGGCGGCGGCCTGGCGCGCGCTTTCGACCGTCCTCAGGGCGACCCTCATCTGCGCGTCGCCGCTCGACACCGCCAGCTCCTCGACCGCCTGGCGCTGTCGATCTCGACTGAGGAAGTCCATCCGTCCGTAGGCACCGGCGGGATCGCGCTGGAGCGCCTGCTCGACCAGGCTCACCGACTCGAAGTACTGGCGCCAATCGAGCGTGGAGCAGAGGCGCATGCTGGTAATCGCATTGGCCACCGACACCTGGTCCGCCGCCTGCCGCTGGTGCTCGTCGCGAATCGCCGCTTCCGCCGTCGTCTCCCGCGCCGCGAGATGTTCCTCGACGGCCGTGCGGATCGACGACAGCCGCGGTCCGTACTCGCGGATCCGATGCAGGAGCTGCACGAGCGAGGCGATGTCGAGGACCGACGGCAACGGGTGCGCGGTGTCGCCCTGTTCGGCCTCGAGTCTCGACACGTAGGCGTCGGCCGCCAGCCGCGAGCGGCGCGATTCCAGCGTCTCCGCGGCCAGACGTCTCAGGTTTTCGATGAGCGCCAGCTTGAGCATGCTCGGCCATGCCCACAGCTCGCCGATCGTCAGCGGCGCGACGTGTTGATAGCTGTTGATGAACACCCCGAGCTGATGGCGGTCGATCCGGCTGTCGTTGTGACGCAGCAGCTCGACGGCCATGGCGTAGATTCGGGTGTGGCCCGCATGTTCAGGCGAGGCGAGGGTGGGGAGCTGCCGATAGTAAGTTCCGGGCAGGTGCTGGTGGATTTCCCGGATCTCAGACGTCACCAGGTGGAAGTTGTCGAGCAGCCACTCCGCCGCGGCCGTGACCGGCTGCCCGGTCCGCAAGTCGTCGGCCAGGATCCGGTAGGCGTGGCGCAGGACGCGGGCGTTGTCGTCGAAGCGGGGAAAGATGTTGCGCGCGCGGCGCCGTGGGCTGGGGTCGATGGTAAACCTTGCCGCGAGGGCCACCGCGCGGTCCTCCAGCCGCTCGACGCTGAGCAGCTCGTCGCGAAACGGCTTCTCGGACGAGGGCGCCTTCGCGTCCCACAGCCGCCGAAAGAATCCAGACATCGATAAGTGGAGATCTCCGCAGAAATGATGGCTGATGGACCAGCGCCCGGCTGTTCAATTGTGCACAGCTCGGCCGGGCGACCGGCGCCTATCATTAGGTGAACCACCACTGACGAGGCACCCCTGCGATCGCTGCCGCCTTTTCCGCGTGGCTGAATCTGAAACATGAGAGTCCGATGTTGAATTGGATAAAGAGGCGCCGAGCGGCCGTGCCCGAATGGCGCGGATCAATGCCCGCAACGCCGAAGCCACCGGCGCGCGCTATGTCGGGTCAATATCTGCTGCTCTACAACTACCTGGAGAACAGGTACGCAAACACGGTCGTCTTGACGTTCGCGCAGATCGAAGATCTGCTCGGCTTCACGCTTCCGGAGCGGGCGCGCCTCGAACAGGAGTGGTGGACGAACACCGGAACCGACGTGGCCGGCTCGAACCATCGTGATTCCTGGATCCTGGCGAGCAGAACGGCCACGCCGAACCTGTCGGCCGAAATTGTCGTCTTTGACCGCGCCTCGTAACGATCTTCAGCAGAAGTAGCGCAAACCGTCAGGTTTGCGGTGATCACCGTGCGTCTTAAGAAAGACGTCTCAACGCACAGCACGCTGAGAGCGCAGAGAATTCGTGGTCTTCTCTGCGGTCTGTACGGTCTCTGCGTTGAATGTGATTTTCGCCGGCTCTCAGTTCACGGTGCCGGCTGCGCAGACACCTGCTCGAGCGCCTGCATCAGGTCTTCGACGATCTCTTCAGCCGCTTCGAGGCCCACTGACATGCGAATCAGGCCGTCGTCGATGCCGGTCCGTCGTCGTTCGGCCGGGCTCATGCCGGCGTGGGAGGTGAGTGCCGGTCGCGTCAGCAGCGTCTCCGGTCCGCCAAGGCTCGGTGCCACGATGGGCAGGGTCGTCTGCTCGAGGAAACGGTCGGCTGCTGCGGCCCCGCCATGCAGCTCGAAGCTGAGCATCCCGCTGTAGCCCGTGAAGAGCCGTCGGGCGCGGTGATGCCGCGGGTGGCTCGCGAGCCCGGCGTAGTTCACGCGCGCGATCGAGGGGTGCCGTTCGAGCCGCTCGGCGACGAGCTGCGCGCTCTGATTCTGGTGCCGGACGCGCACGACCAGGGTTTTCAACCCGCGGTCGAGCAGGAAGCAGGCGTGCGGATCCAGCGAGCCGCCCAGGTGGTTCAACCGATGGGTGATTCGCTCGATCCACGCCGCGGATCCGAGGACGGCGCCGGCGACGATGTCGGAGTGGCCGTTGAGCTACTTGGTGGCGCTGTGCAGCGACAGGTCGAAGCCCCATTCCATCGGCCGGAAGTTCACCGGCGTCGCGAAGGTGTTATCGACCATCGAGACCAGGCCGTGCGCTCTCGCGAATTGGACGACGCCTTCGAGGTCGGCGACCTGCAGTAACGGGTTCGTGAGGCTCTCCACGTAGATGGCACGAGTGTTCGGCCGCAGGCGCCTGGCCCAGGACGCGGGGTCGTCGGCGTCGACGAAGTCGGTCTCGATCCCCAGCGCGGCGAGCTCCGTGGTCAGCAGATCGTGGGTGCCGCCGTACACGCAGTCTTGCGCGAGCAGGTGATCCCCCGGCGCCAACACCGTGAGCAGCGTCGTCGAGATGGCGGCCATGCCGCTGGCGGTCACGAGGGCGGCTTCCGCGTTTTCAATCGCCGCGAGCTTGGCGTGCAGCGCCAGGTGAGTCGGCGTGTTGTTGAGCCTGGCGTATCTCAGACTGTGATAGCTCAGCTCGCCCGCGTATTCGAACGTCGCGGATTGAAAGATTGGCGTGACGACCGCCCCCTCGATTCTCGGCGAGGGCTGGCCCGCACGAACCACTTTCGTTTCCAGATGCCTGAACGTTCGGCCCATGCTGCGCACCATTCCGGCCGATCCTTCGCCTGCCAACGCTCAGCGCCCGACCAACTTCTGCAGGTGATCGGGGTAGCGTGCGCCGTGGACCTCGATCTGTGACGCGGCGCGATCGATCTCTCCCAGGTCATCGCCGCTCAGCTGAATCGCCGCCGCGCCGAGGTTCTCTTCGAGTCGATGAGGCTTCGTCGTCCCCGGAATCGGCACGATCCACGGCTTCTGCGCCAGCAGCCAGGCCAGCGCGATCTGCGCCGGGGTGGCCTTCCTCCGCTCCGCGAACGCCGTGAGCCAGCCGACAAACGCCAGATTCGCCTGGCGATTGTCGGCCGTGAACCGCGGGACGATGTTCCGGAAGTCGGTGCTCTCGAACGTGGTCTTTTCGTCGATCGCCCCGGTGAGAAACCCCTTGCCTAGCGGGCTGAAGGGCACGAACCCGATGCCCAGTTCTTCGAGCGCCGGCAGCACCTCCTGTTCGGGTTCCCGCCACCACAGCGAGTACTCGCTCTGCAGCACGGTTACAGGCTGGACGGCATGCGCACGACGAATCGTCTGCACGCCCGCCTCGGACAGGCCGAAGTGCTTGACCTTGCCCTCCCCGATCAGATCTTTCACCGCGCCGGCGACGTCCTCGATCGGGACGCTCGGGTCGACGCGGTGCTGATAGAACAGATCGATGCGATCGGTCTTCAGCCGCTTCAGCGACGCGTCGGCAACTTCGCGAATGTGCGCGGGACGGCTGTCAAGCCCCGCCTGCTTGCCGCCCTCGTACTTGAAGCCGAACTTGGTCGCAATCACCACCTGGTTGCGAACCGGGCCGAGTGCTTCCCCGACCAGTTCTTCATTCGTGAACGGGCCGTACGCTTCGGCGGTATCGAAGAGCGTGACGCCGCCGTCAACGGCGGCGCGGATGATCGCGAGGCCATCCTCTCGGCTCGTGGCCGGTCCGTAGCCGAAGCTGATGCCCATGCAGCCGAAGCCGAGCGCCGAGACTTCCAGTCCGCTCTTACCCAATGTGCGATTCTGCATTGTTCTGTTCTCTTCGAAATTCCGACCAGTATCATAGGCGACCGCATCGCCCGCGCCCCGTGCTCACGCGCCGCGGGCTGGTGGGTCGGCGTTCACGTCCGGACCGCGCGGTGACCGGGGCCTACCCAGTTGCTGAGCCCAAGTTCCTATCGGCCGTCGTGTCCACGTCAGCCCCGCCGCGCGGCCTCGATAGTGGCGACGTCGATCTTCTTCATCGGCATCATCGCCTCGAAGGCACGCTTGGCTTCACTGCCACCAGCCGCCATCGCGTCGGTGAGCGCGCGCGGGGTGATCTGCCACGACAGGCCCCAGCGATCCTTGCACCAGCCGCACTGACTTTCCTTGCCGCCGTTGCCGACGATGGCGTTCCAGTAGCGGTCCGTCTCTTCCTGATCGTCAGTCGCAATCTGGAAGGAAAAGGCCTCGCTCTGCTTGAACTGCGGGCCGCCGTTGAGACCGATACAGGGAATACCCAGAACCGTGAACTCCACGGTCAGGACGTCGCCCTTCTTGCCGCTCGGATAATCACTGGGCGCCTGATGAACAGCGGTCACTTTACTATCCGGAAAGGTGGCGGCGTAGAAGCGCGCCGCGTCATGCGCGTCCTTGTCGAACCAGAGGCAGATCGTGTTCTTTGGCTTCATGTGCGTGTGCTCCTTGTACTCAAGTCAGGACGAACGCCGTAGTGTCGGCGTCGAACAGCATTCAATGAATTTACGTCGGGCACCGCGCCACGTGGCAGTTGACGCAGGTGCTTGGAATGTGAAAGCGACAGACGTTCTAGTCCGGGATCTCCGCCTCCACGAGTTTTGCCAGCAGGGCGAGCGACTCCTGCCATCCGAGCGTGCACGCGTCCGGCGGGATCGCATCGGGGATCCCCTCCTGTACGATGTTCACGTCCGTTCCGACGGAGACCTTCTCGAGGCGCACGGTCACGGTCATCACTCCCGGCAGACCCTCGAGCTGATCGGTCCAGCGCAGGCGTTCGTGCGGAACCAACTCGAGATACTCGCCGCCGAAGGAGTGGCTCTTGCCGGAAGTGAAATTGGTGAACGACGCCTTGTACTGGCCGCCCACTCGCGCGTCAAGCTGGTGCACCTTGCCCGTAAAGCCGTTTGGCGGCAGCCACTTCATCATGGCGTCAGGGTCGATGAATGCGCGATAGACCCGTTCGGGCGTGGCGCGAAGTACCAAGTGGAACTGCACAGTGCTCGGCATGATTTCCCCCATGAGCAGACATCGGCGCCGAACCCTCGTCAGGCTTCGTTGGCCGACGAAGCTCGCGGCTCGTTTTCACCGTGATCATGCGTCTCACATGACCACGTCAGCGGTGTGAACTGACACATCGATGACGTGCGTAGCCTGCGCGAACAGACGCCGATCCGCGCCACGAACTTGTTGCGACATTATCATGCGCCATGGGCCTGCCGGTCGACGGGCGCGACAGCGCAAGGGATCCATGGCCGCCCCACACGCCTGACCGTGGATCCGATTTCAGTTGATGCACCAGACCGCTGGTCGACTCGTTAGGCGTCTCTGAACGCACGTGGTGTCTGTCCTGTCCAGCGCCGGAACGACCGACTGAACGCCGCGGGCTCGGAGTACTGAAGAAAAAACGCCACGTCTCGAATGCTCAGCGTCGGATCTTGCAGCAGGGCGCACGCAAGTTCACGCCGCACGTCATCGAAGATGCTCCGGAAAGAACTGCCTTCGTCGGCCAGCCGGCGGCTCAGTGTTCGACGGCTGACGGCGAGTGCTCCAGCCACCGCATCCGGCGTCAACGTCGTCTTGCCCAACTGTTCCACCATCATGTGGCGGACGGGCCCACTGAATCCCGAACGGTGCAGCACACGCTCGGCCAGCACCTTGTCGAGCCGGCGACGGACAATCGATGCCAGAGCTTCGTCGGCTGTCCGCATCGGACGCGCGGCATCCACTGCGCTCAGGAGCAGCGAGTTGGAGCCCGCGCCGAAGCGTACGGACCGGTGAAAAAAGCGGCGGTGCTCTGAGGCGTCCGGCGGCTCGGCGTGCGCCAGACACACCTGCAGCGGCGTGATGTCCGCTCCCGTGCTTTCACGTGCGAACTGCAATGCTGCCGTCAGTGCAAAGTCAGCGCGGCCCGGGTGGAGCACCGTGTTGCCGGTATCGCGGATCAGGAACAGGAGTCCAGAATCGTTGGTCTCCGTCCGCGCGGCCACCCGATCGCTGAGCACATGGCCATATCGTGCAAGGCGTTCAAGTCCAACCGCGAGCGACGGGCTCGCTCTGAGGGCGTACTCGACGAGGTCCAGCGCGCCGCGCGGCAGGAACTCGGCAAGGTGTACGCCGATCGCGTCGTCGCATGTCAGGGTGGCGGCGATCTGCCAGGCCGACTCGACTGAGGCCTCCGGCACACGGAGGTCCGGATCGGTCAGATCTGCCGTGCCCAGCAATCCTCGGATGGACGCGCTGTCCGCCCCCTGGCTCTCCACCCATGCGATGAGGTGCGGCAGCACCCACCCCTGCACCAGCGGCCGTCGGTTGGTAACACTCACGGAGTCAGCGCGTTTGCGGGGGGTCACAGCGGGTAGTTAGCGAAGTCTGGCCGGAAATGTCAACAAGTGGCCCGGCCAGCCAAGCGACTCGCGACCATCCGGCTTCACAATGGAGTACACAGGGCCGCTGACCCAACGCTCCGTCATCGAACGCTTCACGATGGCTATGAGTGTGCACCATTCTCGCGGCCGTATCCGCTCATGAGCCAACCAGAAGAACACGATCTCTCCGATAGGGCCCGAATCGACATCCGTTCACGGCTGGCCGCCATCGTGGACTCTTCAAATGACGCCATCATTTCCAAGAACCTCGATGGTGTGATCGCGACGTGGAACATGGCTGCGCACCAGTTGTTGGGATACTCGGAGGCCGAAGCCGTCGGCCAGCCGATCACGATCATCATCCCAGCCGACTTGCACGATGAGGAGAAGGAGATCCTCAGGCGAGTGCGAATGGGTGAGCGCATCGACCATTACGAAACGCGCCGTATCACGCGTGACGGACGGACCCTGGATGTGTCCATCACCGTCTCACCGGTGAGAAATGCCTCCGGCTCCGTCCTCGGCGCTTCCAAAATCCTGAGAGACATTACCGAGAGCAAGCGGGATCGCGCGGCCCTTCAGGAGAGCGAGCGCCGACTGGCGAGCGAAGTCTCCGCGGCCAGGACGCTGCAATCGATCAGCTCCCGGCTGATTTCCGAATCGACCCAGGAATCCCTGTTTGGACAGGTTCTCGATGCGGCGATGGAGTTGATGTCCTCAGACGCCGCCAGCCTCCAGATGCTCGCGCCGGACGGCGAATCACTGACCCTCATCGGCTGGAAGAACTTCCACCCCATCTCGACTGCTTTCTGGCAGCGAGTCACCGCCGATGCGGGCAGCACGTGCGGTGTTGCGCTCCGCGAAAACGTTCGCGTCATGGTCACCGATGTCGAGGCGTGCGAGTTCATGGCCGGCACGCAGGATCTCGGGGAATATCGACGCTCTGGCATCCGAGCGGTGCAATCGACGCCGCTTCGCTCCCGCGTGGGCCGTCCGCTGGGAATGATTTCGACGCACTGGCACGCCCCGCATACGCCGACGGATGACGATTTCAGGTTGTTCGATGTGCTGGCCAGGCAGGCCGCCGATCTCATCGAGCGGACGCGCGCCGAGGAAACGTTACGCGAAAGCGAAGAACGATTCCGCCTCATCGCAAATACGGCACCGGTCATCATCTGGATGTCGGACGTCAGCCAGCGCTGCATCTATGTCAATCAGACATGGCTGGACCTCACAGGTCAATCGCTCGACGCGGTGCTCGGGAACGGGTGGACGGACCGAATCCACCCCGGAGACGTCGTCCAATGCTGGGACATCTATACGAGGGCGTTCGAGCGGCGAGAACTGTTCCAGATCGATTTTCGGCTCCGTCGGCACGACGATGAATACCGTTGGATCGTCGGCACCGGTACGCCGAGATACCACGGTGACGGTTCGTATGCGGGCTACATCGGTTCTGCCATCGATGTCACGGAACGAAGACTGGCCGCAGAAGCGCTGGCCAACATTCATCAGCGGCTGATCGACGCCCACGAGGAAGAGCGCAGCCGCATCGCTCGAGAGCTTCACGACGACATTTCGCAGCGGCTTGCGCTGCTGACCATCAATCTTGATGTGCTGGCGCGGACCAGGGCCGCGCCTGGAGCAGACGGGAGGCAGCAGATCGAAGAGGCACGCGACGACGCCAACAACCTCGCACGGGACGTGCAAGCCCTCTCGCATCGCCTGCACCCAGCGCACCTCGAATTGCTCGGGATTGCCGAGGCGGCGGCCGCCTTGTGCCGTGATATCTCGAGGCTGCGCGGCCTCGAGATCCGCTTCACCGCCGAGAGCGTTCCGGACGGTCTGTCGAGGCACGTCGCGGTGTGTCTCTACCGCGTGCTCCAGGAGGCGCTGCAGAACGCCATCAAACACAGTGGCGTGCGGACGATGGCGGTGTCACTCCGCGGCGGAGTCGATGAGATCGAACTGACGGTCCGCGATCTCGGCGCAGGCTTCGACGTCTCGACTACCCAGGGACGCGGCCTCGGCCTGACCAGCATGATAGAACGGGTGAGAGCCGTCAGCGGTCGACTGGTGATCCAGTCGGCGCCCCAACGCGGCACGACAATTCACGCGAGTGTGCCTTTGGTCTGAGATGCTCCCATGGCGCCGAGCCAACTTCTCACGGGCGACAAGGTCCTATAGGCAGCGGCCTCGGCGTCCAACGGCCGATCGCCCTGCGCGTCAGGCTGTCGTCGGCGCATAGCGTACAGCCAGGACGGTGATGTCGTCGGATTGCTTCGCCCCGTTCGCAAAGGCGTGGACATCGGCGACCACCCGCTTGACGATGTCCGCGACGGTTCCGTCGGCCTCCGACGCCAGTAGCGCCATCAGCCGGTCCTCGCCGTAGAAGTCGTCCGCATCGTTCATCGCTTCAGACACGCCGTCGGAGAACAGCACGAAGGTGTCGCCCGGCTCGAGCGGGAGGGTCTCGCGCTCGATTGGATTGAATGCCATCAGCCCGGCCGGTCGTCCCGACGAAACACACGCCAGCCGCGGCGGCCGGCCCCGCGAGACGATCGCCAGCTGGTGATGCCCGGCGCCCGCAAACGAGACCTGGCGCGCCGTGAGGTCGAACACCAGGCATTGCATCGTGACGAACATGCCACGCGGATTCTGTTCCACCAGTTCATCGTGGAGTCGACGCAGAATTTCGGCGGGGTCGACGAGGTGCCGGGCAAGCGTGCGCAGGACCGTTACCGCGACGGCCATGAACAGCGCCGCTGGGATCCCCTTCCCCGATACGTCGCCCAGTGCGATGACGAGGCAGTCGTCGGCGGCGCGCAGCACTTCATAAAGGTCGCCGCCAACCCGCTGTGCCGGCTCGATGATCGCGTGCACGTCCAGAGCGCTACCGCTGGTCGCGGCCGCCAGATTGGCGGGCAGGATGCCCATCTGGATCTCGCGCGCGATGAGCAGATCGCGCGTCATCGCTTCCCGAATGGCATCGGTATACGCCTTCGCCTTCAGCAGCGATCGAACGCGGGCTTTGACCTCGAGCACATCGAACGGTTTTGTCAGGTAGTCGTTGCCACCGACCTCGAACCCTTTGGTCTTGTCCTTGACGTCCTCGAGCGCGCTCAGAAACATCACCGGCAGCCCGCGGGTCGACTCCTCAGCGCGCAGCCGGCGGCAGACCTCGTAGCCGTCGAGGCCCGGCATGACGATATCGAGCAACACGAGGTCCGGCGGGCTCTTCTTGATGCTGCCGAGAGCGGCGTCGCCGTCGAGCGCGACGCTGAGCTTGTACTCGTCGCGCAGCGCCTGCACCAGGATGTCGATGTTCGATTTCGAATCGTCGACGATCAGAACGCGGCTCTCGGAGAGAGGTTTCATGTCACCGGCTCCCGGCAGAGATTTCGAGGGCGTGCGCCAGTTGCGCCTGGGCATCGGCGAAGCCGTAGCCCTGGACGAGCGCGTCGAACGCCGACCAACCGGCGGCGTCGAACAAGGGCCTGAGGACATCGCGATTCGCGTCGACGAACTCGGCGGCCGCGGGGTCCGAGTCGGACAACAGCGTGGCGAGTTGCAACGCCGCCTCGCGCGACCGGGCGGGGTTCGGCGGCGCGGTGGGTTCGACTGGCGCCGCTGCGTCGGACTCGACAACAGCGAGCGCGTCTCGTATTCCCGCCACCAGCGGTCCGAGCACGGTTTCGACCTGCTGCCTGGCCCGCTCCACATCGTCTGCGTTCGATCGATCGTGAATCACCCGTTCGAGAACGGCGGCGGCCGACTGAACGCCCCTCGCACCAACGTTGCCGGCGACGCCCTTGAGGGTGTGGGCGAGCCGTTCGGCGAGCTCGTGGTCCCGTTTGGCGAGGGCGTTGCGGACCTGGTCGAGCGCCGGGCCCTGTTGCTCGACGAACTGCCGGAGGATCCTCACGTAGAGCTTCCGGTTTCCCCCGACCCTGGCCAAGCCATCGTTCGTGTCGAGGCCGGCAATCGGAGGCAGACCGTCCTGCGGCGGCGGGCTGGACGATCGATCGCGTGCAGCGGTGCCATCCACGGGCTTGTAGAACCGCCCGACGGCCTCGAACAGCGCTTCCGGATCGATCGGTTTGGCGACGTGATCGTTCATGCCCGCGGCGAGACACCGCTGGCGTTCGTCCACCGTCGCGTGCGCCGTCATCGCGACAATCGGTAGCGCCGCGAGACGCGAATCCGAGCGCAGCCTGGCGGTCGCCTGATAACCGTCCATCTCCGGCATCTGGAGATCCATCAGCACGACATCGAATCGCGGCTCTCCCGGGACCGACAGCATCTCGACCGCCTCGAGGCCGTTGTTGGCGACCGTGACGGTCGCGCCGGCCCCCTCCAGCAGCTCGAC
>Ga0105248_10004871_pt1 | contig 14855 bp, 16 predicted proteins | sample KBSS34metaG_FD_81524 | JGI IMG/M metagenome (GOLD analysis project Ga0105248, IMG submission 81524) | Switchgrass rhizosphere microbial communities from Kellogg Biological Station, Michigan, USA - KBS S3-4 metaG | ecosystem: Host-associated > Plants > Roots > Rhizosphere > Soil | place...
CCCTGCACTATCGGCGCGCACAACAGCGGCTGCCTTCGGGGCAGCCCTTTTTCTTTGAATTCGAACTTAAAGGCATGAGCGATGAAGCGCACCTTCCAGCCGAGCAATCTCGTCCGCAAGCGGCGTCACGGGTTCCGCTCCCGCATGGCAACCCCGGGCGGCCGCAAGGTGTTGAACGCCCGTCGCGCGCGCGGCCGCAAGAAACTCAGCGCCTAAGCACGATCCGAAAGCGCGCCGACTTTCTCGCCGCAAATGGCGGGCTGCGCGCTTCCACCCCCGGCTTCATCCTGCTCGTTCGGGATCGCAAGGATTCGGATCCGGCGATGCGCGTCGGTTTCACCGTCACCAAGAAGATCGGAGGCGCTGTCATCCGCAACAGGATGAAACGGCGCTTTCGCGCGCTCGCACGGGAAATCGTTGCGGCCCGAGGCTTTGCCGGCGCGGATCACGTCATGATCGGCCGGGCGAAGGGCATCGAGCGCGACTTCGGACTGCTTCGATCCGAGCTTTCGAGCGCTCTCGACAGGCTGCGCAACGGATGATCGGCCGTGCAATGATCCTGATCGCGAAGGGCTGGCAGAAAGGCCCGTCGCAGATCCTTCCTCCAAGCTGCCGCTACCAGCCGAGTTGCTCGGCCTATGCGATCACCGCAATCGAACGCTATGGAGCCGCCCGCGGGGGCTGGATGGCCCTCAAACGAATCTGCCGTTGCCATCCATGGGGCGGCCAAGGCTACGACCCTGTACCGTAAGGATTAGGATTCCAGACACGTGAACGACAGCAAGAACCTGATCCTCGCCGTAGTGCTGAGCGCTCTCGTCCTCATCGGATGGACTTGGGCGGCGAACAAATATTTCCCGACCTCGAGCCCGCAGAGCACGAAGGTCGAATCCGGCAAGCAGCAGCCACTGCCGCAGCCAAGCGCCCAGCCCGCCGGGCCGACGACCGCGAAGAAGCTGCAAAGCGTCGCTGCGGCACTTGGATCCGGGCCACGGGTCAGCATTCGCACGCCTTCGCTGTCGGGGTCGATCAACCTCAAGGGTGCCCAGATCGACGATTTGCTGCTGCTCAATCAGCGGCAGACGATTGCGAAGAACTCGCCGCCGGTACGGCTTCTATCCCCGCTTGGAGCACCTGGAGCCTATGTGGCCCAGTTCGGCTGGGCTGCTTCAGCGGGGCAAGCCCCTGCCCTCGACGCGCAATGGACTGCCGACAGCCAGCTGCTCGAGCCAGGCCGACCGGTGACGCTGTCCACGCAGACTTCGGATGGCACGCGCTACCAGATCAAGATCGCCGTCGATGACGGCTATTTGTTCACGGTCCAGCAGAGCGTCACCAATGCATCGACGCAGCCTCTGAACGTTCGTCCGATCGGACTCGTCAGCCGCGCTGAAAAATCGCACGATCTTGATAGTTGGACCAACCATGTCGGACCGATCGGCCTGTTCGGCGGCAAGGCGGACTATAGCGTCGGGTACAAGACTCTCGACGAGAAGGGTCCGCAGTCGTTCGACAACGCTGCCGGCTGGCTCGGCTTCACCGACAAATATTGGCTCTCAGCGCTGGTGCCCCAGGCATCGATGAACGCCGAGTTTCGTCGCTCGCCAAGCGGCGGGTACCAGGCCGACTATGCGCTAGCGCCGGCAACAGTCGCGCCCGGCCAAACGGTGACGACCGAGACGCGCCTCTTTGCTGGCGCCAAGGAATATGAACTGCTGAAGAAGTATGAGGCGAACGGCATCGACGGCCTTACCCGGGCGATCGACTGGGGCTGGTTCCGATGGTTCATGCTCGTGATCTACGACGTGCTCGTTTTCCTCTTCCAGCAAATCGGCAATTTCGGCGTCGCGATCGTCTGCCTGACCCTGCTCGTTCGCGGAATCATGTTCCCGATCGCGCAGAAGCAGTTCCAGTCGATGGCCGCGATGCGCAAGGTCCAGCCGAAGATGAAAGCGATCCAGGAACGCTTCAAGGACGACAAGCAGCGTCAGCAGCAGGAGATCCTGAAGCTCTACCAGGCCGAGAAGATCAATCCGGCCGCAGGCTGTCTTCCAATCCTGCTCCAGATCCCAGTCTTCTACGCGCTCTACAAAGTGCTGCTGGTCAGCGTCGAAATGCGCCACCAGCCGTTCGCCCTTTGGATCAAGGACCTGTCGGCAGCCGATCCGCTGACTCCCATCAATCTCTTCGGCCTGCTCCACTTCACTCCGCCGGCATTTCTTGCGATTGGCGTGCTGCCGATCCTTGTCGGCGCAACGCAATGGGCATCGATGAAATTGAACCCGCAGCCCATGGACCCGGCACAAGCCCAGGTGTTCGCGATCATGCCGTGGTTCCTGGTCTTCGTGATGGCGCCCTTTGCGGCAGGCCTGCAGCTCTACTGGATCACCAACAACGTGCTGACCATGGCGCAGCAGTGGTTCCTGTATCGCAAATACGGGCTGCACTTCAGCGACACACACCCGGTGCACACATGACAGACAAGCCCGACGAAGAGATTGCCGAAAAGGCACGGAAGCTCTTCGCTGGGCCGATCGAGTTCCTGAAGTCGGCTCCGGGCCTCGAATTCCTTCCCGATCCCGAGACGCCCGAGATCGCGTTCGCCGGAAGGTCAAACGTCGGGAAAAGCTCGCTCCTCAATGCGCTCACCAACCGCAACGGGCTTGCCCGGACGTCGAACACTCCCGGGCGCACCCAGGAGCTGAACTTCTTCAACGTCGGCCAGCCACTGCAGCTGAGGCTCGTCGACATGCCGGGCTATGGATTCGCCGAGGCGCCCAAGGATCTCGTGAAGCGCTGGCGACACCTGGTGAATGATTATCTGCGCGGCCGGCCCGTGTTGAAGCGCGCGCTCGTCCTCGTCGATTCCCGCCACGGCCTAAAGGAAGTTGACCGTGAGATGATGCGCATGCTCGATGACGCTGCGGTCAGCTATCACATCGTCCTGACCAAGGGGGACAAGGTGAAGCCGTCCGCGCTCGGCACACTTTACGAGACTACGGCTGTCGAGGCTGCGAAGCATCCCGCCGCGCATCCTTCCATCTTCAGGACGTCGAGCGAAACCGGCAACGGCATTGCCGAGTTACGAACTGCAATATTCGAGGCGGCGCGTCTGTGATCGCCGTCATGCTGAACTCCTTTCAGCGGGCATCCTGGACACACTCGGTGCGCATGGAGAAATGGACCCTGAAACAAGTTCAGGGTGACGGAAGGGAAAAATGTTCAAGCTGATCATCGGTAACCGTGCCTATTCGAGCTGGTCGATGCGCGGCTGGCTTGCCTGCCGGCAGTCGGACGAAGAGTTCGAAGAGCTGGTCGTTCCGATGTTCGATGACGATTGGGAAAAAAGGCGCGAAGGCGACGAATTCGCTCCGTCGCTCGGCAAGGTGCCGATCCTTTGGGATGGGGATATCGTCGTCTGGGACAGCCTGGCGATCATCGAATTCCTCGCCGACCGTTATGGACCCGCGCTTTATTGGCCCGAGGACGAGGGCGCGCGCGCAATGGCCCGATCGATGTCCGCCGAAATGCATTCGGGCTTTGCGAATCTCCGCCGCGAGCTGCCGATGAACGTTCGCAAGAGCTTTTCATCCAAAGAGCTGAGCCGTCCGGTACGCGAGGAAATCGACCGGATCCTCCAATTATGGGCCCAGGCACGGGCACGGTTCGGGGGTGTCGGCGATTATCTGTTTGGCGATTGGTGCGCGGCGGACATGATGTATGCGCCCGTCGTCACGCGCTTCATCACTTATGGGGTCGCGGTCCCCAGTTTTGCGGCCGTCTACATGAAGGCCGTGCTGTCGCATCCGGACGTCGCCGAATGGATCGACAAGGCCCAGGACGAACCCTGGGTCATCGACCAATATGAGGTCGGAAAAGCCGCTTAGGCCGGTCGCTTTGCTTCCGGATAGGGCGTGCCGTCCCTGTGGGCGAATCCGCCTTCGGCCGTGAAGACCAGGTCGATGTCGGAATAGCCTCCGCCCGTATTCGTTCCGCCGCTCATCACGATGAACGAACAGTCGCTATTGCTTTCGTTGACGAGGTGGTGGCCGTTCGTATTTCCCTTGGGCCAGGCCGCGCAATCGCCGGCACGCAAGATCGTCGGTCCATCGTCCTCGATCAGCACGGCCTCTCCGTCGAGCATGACGAGGAATTCGTCCTCGCCATCGTGCCAATGCCGTTGCGACGACCAGGCGCCGGGCTTCAGCACCACATGGCTGACACCGAAGGCGGTTAGTCCGGCCGCAGGCGCGAGCCGACGGTACCAACGTCCTTGAACGGCCTCGTTGAAAGGCGACGGATAGCCGGTCCGATTGATCTGCTCGATGGACTGAAGGTCGATCTTGGGCACGGGCCGCTCCTTTGCTAGGCCGCAACAATGACAGTCGACCCCATTGCGCTTGCGACAGCCTTGATCAACTGCCCGAGCGCGACGCCCGCGCGCGGCGAAGTCTTCGACGTCCTTGAGTCCGCGCTCAGGCCGCTGGAGTTCACTGTCCACCGCTGGGTGATGGGTGAGGCGCCGGACGGCCCGACCGAGAACATGGTCGCGATTCGCGGGAACGGCGGTCCCCACTTCGGCTTCGCCGGGCATCTCGACGTTGTTCCGCCGGGTGAAGGCTGGAGCAGTGATCCGTTTTCCGCGGACATTACCGACGGCCTGCTCGTGGGTCGCGGCGCGAACGACATGAAAAGCGCGATCGCGGCCTATGTCGCGGCCATTTCGCGTCTCGAGCCCAGTGAAGGCACCCTCTCCCTGCTGATCACCGGCGACGAGGAAGGCTATGCGACCTACGGAACTCCACGGATCATCGACTGGCTGAATGAGCGGCAGATCCGGCCCGACATGATCCTGATCGGCGAGCCGACCTCGGTCGATCGGCTGGGCGATACGGTGAAGATCGGCCGCCGCGGGTCGGTGAACATGTGGATCGAGGTCCCCGGCGTCCAGGGACATGTCGCCTACCCTCATCGCGCCACCAACCCGGTCGCTCCGCTGTCGCGCGTGATTGCTGCGCTGGATGCCCTTCACCTCGACGACGGGACGGACCAGTTCCCGCCCTCCAACCTCGAATTCACGGCGATCTCGACGCCAACGAACGCAAGCAACGTCATCCCCGGTTCGGCGACGGCGCAGCTTAATATCCGCTTCAACAATCTCCAGCGCGGCGCCGACCTGGTGAAAATGGTGGAGGAGATCGCCGAGCGGGAGGCGCCGGGATCGAAGGTCAGGGCGCGAATTTCCGGCGAGGCCTTCCTGACACCGCCGGGACAATTGTTCGACGTCGTGGTCGACGCGATTGAGGAAGAGACCGGAACGAAGCCGGAGCTGTCGACCAGCGGTGGAACGTCGGACGGCCGCTTCCTCATCCAGTTATGCCCCGTGGTCGATTTCGGACTGCCCAACGCGACCATGCACAAGGTTGGCGAATGCGCGGCCGTCGAGGACATCCGCCAGCTTTCACGGATCTACGAGCGGATCATCCGCAAGGTGCTGGGCTAGAGTCGGCTTTGGGTGGAAAGCAGACACTAGCCACCGAAACCTCGCTAATAGCTCGACTGCACTCTTGGCATCCATTTTGATGGGTTTTAGGGATTTGCATCAACTGGCGGGGGCTTTGCGGTGGATCAGCCGGCTCAAGCGACTAGTGATGACGGGCGTACGTCGCACCCGGTTTTCGTCAGCTACGCGACCGCTGACCGCAAGGAGGCGATGGCCGTCTGTAAGGCGATCGAGCGGCGCGGTCTGGGCTGCTGGATATCGACGCGCGATGTCGCGCCCGGCGAGAACTACCAGGAAGCGATCGTCCGATCGCTACGTGGCGCACGCGCGATGGTTCTCGTGTTCTCGGAAGCTGCGAACAACAGCGACGAGATCAAGAAAGAACTGTCGCTAGCGAGCCGTTATCATGTCCCGGTGATGGCGCTCCGGATCGAGGATGTCGAACCAAGCGACGCCTTCGCCTATGAGCTTTCGACCCGACAGTGGATCGACGCATTCACCGGCTGGGACAAGTCGATTGACGCGCTCACAGGCCGACTGAAATCGGCACCGCCCACTGAAGGCGGATCGGTCAGGCCAGCGGAAGTCGCCCGTCGCCGTCTGAGATCGCAGGTGCGCCCCTCGTTGATCGCCCTGGCCGCTATCGCGATCCTTGTGCTGGCCGGTGGTGCCTGGTTGTTCCTGCGGCCGACGAAGGCAGTAGCCCACAGCATGCAGGTAAGGCTGACCGGCTTCGACGAGCTGTCGGCAGGCTTACCAGCGGGCATGCAGGACGCATTGCGCGACGAGATCACTGCTGCCTTCGCCAATGACGGCACCATCGGTGTTTCAACGGCCCCATCAATGTTGCCGGGTGACGGGCCCGCATATGCACTCGGTGGAACCGTTCGCCGCGACGGTGAAAAGATCAAGGTCATCGCACGTCTGGTCAATGAAAGGAGCGGCGCAAACCTCTGGTCCCAGAGCTTCGATTACGACGCCGACAAAGCATCTGGAGTGCCGCGGCGGATCGCTGTCGCCGCCGGCAATATGGCTCGCTGCGGCCTCTTCGCCGCCTCGACTTACCCCAAGGCGCTCCCCGACAGCGTCTTCGCGGACTACCTGCAATACTGTCGCTACTCCGGTGGGCTTGAATATCAAGCGACCCGCGCCCTGGACTTCGCACAAAAGGTTGTCGCTGCGGTGCCCGATTTCTCATGGGGCTGGTCTGCTGTCGAGAACAGTGCGATGCTTGCCATATTCGCCGACACGAACGCGGCCGACGCGCGCGCTCACCGTGCCATTGGACTGGCTGCGGCAGATAAGGCGCTGAAGCTCGATCCGACGAACAGCGAAGCCTACGGCGCGAAATCCCTCCTTGGCGACGCCGGCGACCTGATCGGTCGCGAGAAACTGCTGAAGCAGGCCGTAGCTGCTCGGCCGCTGTCGTGCGGATGCGAGCACTTTCAGTACGGTATGATGCTGAAAGAGGCGGGTCGCCTGTCTGACGCCTCCGATCAGTTGAGACGAGCAACCGAACTCAATCCTCTCGATGCGGATATTCAGTGGGATTTCGCGGAGGTGCTGCTCGCCCGGGGGCTTAAACAGGACGCCAAGCCGCACCTCGACCTGACAATCGACCTTGCGAAGAGTCCAAACTACGCAAACAACCTGATTGTTTCCGAAGCGCTATTGACCGGGGACACGGCAAACGCACTCAAGGTCCTTCGCGGTCCAAATGTCGATGTCAGCGATGACGAGCGCACCGCCTTGATCTCGGGTTTTGAAGCGATGCAATCGAACGATCCCGCCGCCAAGCAGCGTGCGATCCAGCTCTTGATGCCGTTGAAGGTGGGCGCGGACACCAGAATTACCAGCAGTCTCGTCGCCGCGCTGGGAGACAATCGCGCCGCGCTTCATCTCATTACGGAACAAGCGCTCAACGGCACTTGGGGCGCGCGAGGCTGGCTATTCTACCCGACAATGGCCTCGGCTCTCCGCGATCCCAGCTTCCCAGCGCTTGCCGAGCGCCTCGGCCTGATGCGGTACTGGAAGACAACCCATACCAAACCCGACGTGTGCACTTCGAAGAACCTGCCGGCTTTCTGCCGCTTGATTTGAGTTTCGACCAATGTCCGCAATGGGTGGAAAGCGGACATCACGCTGGTAATTCGACGATTGACCGCGCGGGCGTGGATTAGGGACATTTACGGACGGCGGTGCGGTTCGATTTTCCGTAGAGCAGTGGTGGGACTTGAGCACCCTTAATGAAATAGTCAGGTCCCCAACGGACGGCTCGGATTCCCCTTTTCCCGAGCCGTTTGTTTTATTTCGGCGAAGTTGCCGCGTCCGCAATGGGTGGAACGCAGACATTTGGCCTTCATTGGGGGCGAGCTAAATTAGCCTCCGGTCGCACCGCCCTGATCGATTGGAGTTTCGTCTCTTCCTGCTCGAGCAGGGTCAGCAGGACCTGACGCCGCTGTTCATCCGCTTCAGTGGCAAGCATGGCCTTAAAACGCCGGATATTCTCTGTAGCGATGAAAGTTTCCACGGACCCCCCTCGAGCCTTACGTAACATTACGTATAGCCGGTCACGCCTTGGTTGGCAGTTGGGGCTATTCCCGATGAGAAGATTGAGCCGTGCACGACCGGCGGTCGCTTCGAACTGCTAAAGTCAGTTTTGGGTCGAAAGCGAACTCTCGCAGAAAGGGTCAGGCGACCGATTTGGCTCCGCTGCGGCCGCTGTTCGTCCAGGCCACGAATTCCTGCTCGAACATCGGCGGGGAGAAGATGAATCCCTGCACGGTGTCGCAGCCCATGGCGCGCAGGATGTCGGCCTGGGCGACGGTCTCGACCGCCTCGGCGACGATCTCACAACCAACGCCCTTGATCAGCTGAATGACGGCCTGGACGATCACCCGCGCCTTCTCGCTGCTTTCAATGTCTGCGATCAGCGACGGGTCCAGCTTGACCCGGTCGAGCGGCAACGACTGTAGGCGCGCAATGTTCGAATAGCCGGTTCCGAAATCGTCGATGGCAATTTGCGCGCCGTCTTCGCGAAGCGCCGCAATTTCCTCGAGGACGGGAGCGCTGACTTCCATTGCTGCGCTTTCAGTGAACTCGAGCTCGATCATTGAGAGCGGAACGTTCGATTCCGCGAACAGCTGGCGAAGCTTCGTGAAGAAGTCCGGGCGATCTGCCTGTCGGGGGCTGATGTTGAACGCGAGACGGCCCTGGAAGCCGTTGCGATGCCAGTCGGCAAGGGTCGATGCGACATCGGCGGCGACCCATTCGCCGATCTCGGCGATGAGGCCCGTCCGTTCGGCAATGGGAATGAAGGTCGCAGGCAGCCTGAGGCCGTCACGCGGATGGTTCCAGCGCAGCAGGGCTTCGGCACCGGCGAGCTCCCCGGTCACAAGGCTCATCTGGGGCTGGAAGGCCAGCACGAACTCGCCACGCTGCACCGCTTCGGTCAGCGCCTTCTCGGTCTCGATCTTCTGCTGGTGCTCGGCTGCAAGCTCGGCATCGAATAGGCAATGCTGGCCACCGCCGACCGACTTGGCGCGGTACATCGCGATGTCCGCGGCACGCATCAGGCCTTCGATGCTCGTTCCGTGATCGGGCGAGATGGCAATCCCTATCGATGCGCCGATATCGACGCTGTGCGAGCACAGCTCGAAGGGCTCCGAGATGGCGAGCACGATCCGGCGGGCGACTCGTTCGACCTCTGGCACGGATTCGATCTCGGGGAAGAAAATCGTGAACTCGTCACCGGCCAGGCGGGCGACGAGCGGACGCACCCGGGCGCTTCCTGTGAACTCCGCGTTCACGACGACGCGCAGGCGATTGGCCACCATGATCAGAAGCTGGTCGCCGCGGGCGTGACCAAGGCTGTCGTTGACCATCTTGAAGCGGTCGAGATCGACGAACAGCATCGCCGAGTTGGAGCCTTCGAGTGACTCGCTCATCAGCTTGTCGGCCTCGGAGCGGAAATGCAGACGGTTGGGAAGCGAGGTGACGGGATCGTACATCCCGAGAGCGTGTGCGTTCTCGATCGAGGCGCGAACTTCGGCAAAGAGGCTGTCCACCGCCGTCGCGAGCTTGGGCATCGTGTGCTGGACAATTGCCGGCGCCGGCGAAACAAGGTCGCCGTCTTCGACCGCAAGCAATCGGTCGCTTAGCGCCGCGAGGGCACGAGCGCTCTCGCTGTTCGGCCGTTCGGCGGCGACGTAGCTGATGAGCAAGCAGAAGCAGCCCGCAACGAGTGCGGCAACGACCTTTTGGTCCAGTTCCGTCAGGTAGAGGAGCGCCGCCAGCGAAAACAGAAAAGACGCGACTCCTGCGGCACACGACAGAATCGCGTTGCTGAATTTCTGTGCCGAGCCTTCTTTCATTTCGCCTGGTGCGCCTCGCGGAGCGGAAAATCTCCGCCAACGCCTCCGCGGTAATGAATCGAGGTTAAAAAACCGTCAGCGGCCGGACATTTTGCGGCGAAGGATCAAATAGAGGCTCCCGCCGCCGCCATGACGTCGATGCGCGCCCCGAACGGCTGCGATCCTGTCTGCATGCCGGGAAGCCGCGAGCCAGTCATGGACGGCGGCCCGAATCCGGCCCCGCTGGACCGGCGGATCCCCCGGCCGATGATGGCCGGTGACCAGCAGGACGACGCGATCGCCTCGCGCGATCGCTCGCTCGAGGCAGCTATCGATTGCCGCCCAGGCGGTGTCGAGATTCATGCCGTGAAGATCGAGCACGCGGTCCGGCTCGACATCCCCGCTTCGAAGCTTCTTGTCCCAGCTGCCATCCAGCGTACGCAAATGATGAGGTTCCTCCGCGGCACGCGGAGGAGAACCACCCGAGGGACGCTGGAGGGGCCGGCGTGCAGGTCTCTTGCCACCCTCTACCGCCTCCGGCGGCCCCCCTCCCGCTTTAGGGAATGAACCTGCTTCCCGGGAAAGCGGCTGGATCGTTGCGGCCACGCGGGCCCACAACTCGGCCTCGTCAGGGTTGAGCGAGCGCACGCGCAGCGACGCCCTTGGGCACCAGGATCAGCGCCTCTCCGTTCGCCGACATCCCTCCTGCCGTGGCGACGGCATCCAATCCCGCGCCCCAAAAGGTATCGAACCGGTTCGGCCCCTTGATCGCGCCACCCGTGTCCTGCGCAATCCAGAGGCCGTCGACCTCCGGGCGGTCCGCATTGCCGAGATAGATCGGGGCTCCGAGGGGCACATAATTCGGATCGGCTGCGACGGTCGTGTGAGGTGTGACGGGGACGTTCAACGCACCAAGCGGGCCGGGACCCGTCAGCTCCTTGAAGAAAACATAGGACAGGTTTTCGCGCATCAGCTCACGTCCCTGGTCGGAGTTTGCGCGAATCCAGTCCTTGATGGACTGCATGTTGGCACCACCCGGGGGCAGAATGCCGCGGTCCCGAAGCAGCCTCCCGATCGCGACATAGTCACGTCCGTTCTGCCCCGCGTAGCCGACCCGCATCACCGTACCGTCATCGAAGCGGATCCGTCCCGAACCCTGGATCTCGAGGAAGAACAGATCGACCGGATCTTTCGCCCAGGCGAGTTCAAGGCCCTTCCCTGCCAGCGCTCCGTCCTCAATCTCGGCGCGCGTGTAATAAAGGACGCAGGCGCCGGTTGCGTCGAAACGGCCGCGCCCGGTCGAGCCGTCCGACTTCGTGCAGCGGACGAGGTCGGGGGGCTGACGGTAGATCGGGATATAGCCCGGCTGCTGCGTTCGAGAGCCTTCAATTTCCGGCTCGTAATATCCGGTCGCGAAGGCCCGGCCGTCGCCGACCTTCACCCAGTCGAAGCCGTAGTAGAAAAATCCGGGGGCGAAGCTCGCGTCAAGCGAGGCAGCCTGCGCGCAGAGGAACTGCCAGTCGCCGGCCCGGGTCAGCCCGGAAGCGTCGGTCCTCGACTTCACCGCCGGACAGCTGGCCTGGAACGCCGAGAGCGCCCTCGTCGCTTCTTCCTGTTTCAGCACATGCGGTGCGACGGCCTGGACACCGGTCTCAACGGCATTTCGGCCCACCGGCGAAGGCGGCGGCGGTACGGGCGCTGGCGGTGGAGCCGGAACAGGTGCCGGAAGAGATGGCGGAGCTTCGACCGGCGGTGTCGGCTTGGTTGCGCAGGCGGCAAGCAGGACGAGGGATGCGAGCGAAAACGCCCGTGCGACCGACCTCACTCTTCCTCGTCGGTCTCGATCAGCAGCCAGTTGGGATCGCGCGAACCCGTATCGCGCCGGAAGGTCCAGAGGTCGCGGGTCTGCACTGCGTCGCTGAGCGAGCCGGCAACCACCTGACCCTCAGAATTACGGGTAACTGCGGCAATATCCGCCTCAAACCTCACGGTAATGATGGCAACTCCGCGCTCCAGCGTCGCTTCCGAGATGACGGCCTGATCAATCGTGACCAGTCGGTTATCCAAGGTCAGGCCATCCTTCTTCCGCTGCTCGACGGCAGCGGTGAAGGCGTCGTTGACGTGCCCGTCGACGTGATCGCGAAGCGCATCGAGGTCACCCTTCCAGAAAGCCTCCAGGATCATCTGGTAAGCCGACTTCGCGCCTTCGAGGAAGCGAGCGACGTCGAAATTCGAATCGGCAGCAAGGATCGCGCGAACGCCCGGACCGGCGGTCGGAACGAACGCCATGTCGCCGCTGTCGGCGGGAGCGGGCTTGCTGACCGCCGGCTGCGTGACTTGGGGCGCGGCGCGCGCGTCAGGATCGGCCGGCTTCAGGATCGGCTGCTGTTCGTGGCCCGTGCGCTCTCCGAGCACGCTGTAAAGGCGCAAGCCGATGAACAGGGCAACCAGCGCAAGAATGACGATTACGGTCAACTTTTGATCCTATGTGTCTTGCCTGCCAACATAGTGTCCTTATCGTAAAGATTCCAACACCAGCCAACGCACGAAGGCGCCATTGCGCCCCATAAATGCGGCTGCTAGGCGCTCGTGCCTGAAACGCCGCTATACCCCAAGCGGCTCCGGAACAGCACAACAATTTGTAAGGACAGCATTAATGGCGGAGCAGGAAGCCAATTTGGGCGGAAATGGCGCGGGCGAGAGCGGTGACCAGCCGCAAGTCTCGATCCTCGCGCAATATGTGAAGGACCTCTCCGTCGAAAATCCGAGCGCGCCGCAGGTCTATTCCTGGCAGGTCCAGCCGACCCTTGATGTCCAGTTCAACCTGAATGTCGAAAGCGCCGACGAGGGCGTTCACGAAGTCACGTTGAAGTTCGACATTTCGGCCCGGTCGGAGAACGGCGTCCATTTTGTCGTCGATCTCAGCTACGCGGGCCTGTTCGCCATCCGCAACGTGCCGAATGAAGCGCTCTCGCCCTTCCTCCTCATCGAAGCTCCGCGCCTGCTCTTCCCATTCGCGCGCCAGGTCATTTCCGAAGCGGTGTCGAACACCGGCTTCCCGCCGCTGATGCTGGATCCGATCGATTTCGCTGCGGCCTATATGGCGCAGGTGCAGGCCGCCCAGCAGCAGAATGCCGAAGGCGGCAACGGCGGGAGTAGCGGTAGCAGCGAACAAGCGCCGACCGAAGCCTGACGCACTCAGCTGGGAACGGGCGCCATGAACCTATTCAAGGCCACCGGGACCATCGGCGGGCTGACGCTGGTCAGCCGCGTCGCGGGCTTTGCCCGCGAGATGCTGATGTCGCGCATCCTCGGCGCGGGTGTTTACACCGACGCGTTTTACGTCGCATTCCGACTTCCTAACACCTTTCGCCGGCTGTTCGGCGAAGGAGCCTTCTCGGCCGGCTTCGTCCCACTCTACAGCCAGCGGCTGCAGTCCGGCGGCGAAGAAGACGCAAAGCGGTTTTCGGAGGAGGTGCTGGCAGTATTCCTGCCGACGCTGATCGTCTTCACGGTGGTTTTCATCCTGGCGATGAAACCCTTCATCTGGGCAATCACCGGATGGCATGGCGACCAACTCGCGTTCGGGACCTTCCTGACCCGGATCACCTTCCCTTACCTGCTGCTGATCAGCCTGGTCTCGCTCTTCTCGGGAATCCTCAACAGCATCGCGCGCTTCACGGCGGCCGCCTTCGCGCCAGCCCTGCTAAACCTCGCGATGCTTTCGGCGCTTCTGATCTTCCGGGATGGGGGCGCGGTCACCGCGACTGCAGTCGCCGCGGCAGTTACGGTCGGAGGAATCCTACAGCTCGGACTGCTTCTCGCCGCGTGCAAGCGGGCCGGGATCGTCCTCAAGTTCCGCCGCCCCCGCCTCACCCCTGGAGTCCGGCAATTCGTGCGCGTCGTTATCCCAGCGACCCTGGGCGCAGGCGTCTACCAGGTGAGCGTGTTCATCGACACTTTCTTCCTGACGCGGATCGGTACCGGCGCCGTCAGCTGGTTCAATTATGCCGACCGACTGAACCAACTGCCGCTGGGAGTGATCGGCGCGGCGATCGGAACCGCAATCCTTCCGCAGGTCAGCCGTCACGTCGACATCGGTGAGAACGACAAGGCGGCCAAGGTGCAGGGCCAGGCGGCGGAGCTCGCAATGCTCCTGTGCCTGCCTGCCGCGCTCGCGCTGGCCGTGAGCGCCCTTCCCCTTGTTTCGGCAATTTTCGAGGCCGGCAAGTTCAATGCGCGAGATGCGCATTACACGGCGCTGACCCTGTCGATCGTTGCGCTCGGCCTCCCGGCATACGTGCTGGTGAAGGTGCTCACCCCCGGCTTTTATGCCCGGCGCGACACCGCGACCCCGGTCAAGATCGCCATCGTGGTCCTGGTCGCCAACATAATCCTGAACTTCGCGCTGATCCCATCCTTTGGAATCGGCGGCCTGGCCGCTGCGGTTGCAATCAGCTCCTGGCTCAATTGCACGATCCTTTACGTGCTCCTTCATCGCCGGGGTCATTTCCGGATCGAGCGATGGCTCGCGTCACGGCTCGTCCGACAGTTGCTGGCTGCCGCCGCGATGGTCGCAGCGCTGATTGCAGTAAGGACGGCGCTGACCGGCTGGTTCGTCGGATCGCTTGGGCATCGGCTTGCAGGCGTCGTCGCCATCGTCGGCGCCGGCCTCATCGTCTATTTCCCGCTGGTCTGGATCCTCGGCGGAACCGACCGCGAGGAACTGAAGAGCTTGCTGCGGCGCAGGAGGCCGTACACCGATGCCGGCTAAGATGCGCGTCGTTTCCGGGATCCAGCCGACCGGCGGACTGCACCTTGGCAATTTGCTTGGAGCGATCCTTCGCTGGGTCAGGATGCAGGACGAGATCGAGTGCCTGTTCTTCCTCGCCGACCTTCACGCGCTTACCGTCGACGTCGATCCCAAAGAGCTCAGCGGCAATGTGCGCGAAATGGCGGCAGCCCTTATCGCCAGCGGAATCGACCCGGCGAAATCGGTC